>ENA-OURZ01001044-OURZ01001044.1-human-gut-metagenome-genome-assembly--contig:-NODE-1044-length-33365-cov-4.112459_pt1 | contig 33365 bp, 27 predicted proteins | sample MGYA00242073_ERZ509195 | MGnify/ENA primary metagenome ERZ509195 (study PRJEB26280, sample SAMEA2338837) | human gut metagenome | biome: human gut; feature: human-associated habitat; material: faeces... | reverse complement strand
CGGCATAGGACTCTTCATAGCTCAGATCTTCCTTCTGAACGATCTTAATAATTGCATCCTGGATCATATCGATTCCTCCTGAGTTTAAAGCGGTTTGTCAGCCAGAAAATTTTCAAGAATGCGGCGCCCGTCCGGGGTGAGAATGCTCTCCGGGTGGAACTGGAGCCCATATACCGGTGCGCTCGTGTGGGCCACAGCCATGACCTCACCGTCCTCCGTTGCGCCGACGATTTTCAGCGTATCGGGAATGGTGTCCGGCTTTGCGGCCAGCGAGTGATAGCGGGCGGCGGAAATTTCCTCCGGCATTCCGGAAAAGATGGGGCAGGTTACATCCAGCTTCACCATGGACTGCTTGCCGTGCATGAGCTGCTTGGCATAAGTGACGGTGGCGCCGAACACCTCACAGATGGCCTGATGACCGAGACAGACGCCAAGGATCGGGATCTCACCTGCAAACTTTCGGATCACCTCTGCTGAAATGCCCACATCCTTCGGTGTTTTCGGTCCCGGGGAGATGATGATCCCCTCCGGTTTCATCTGACGGATCTGACCGGTCGTAATGCCGTCATTTTCCACAACAAGAATCTCATGTCCAGCCTCCTCAAAATAGGCTCTGAGATTGTACACAAAAGAATCATAATTATCAATCATTAAGTACATAGACCTTACCTGCTTTCCGCGCAGTCGTTATCCCCGCCGAAAAGGAGAGGTCCGTAACTCGCTGTTAATTTTTATTTTCTATATTTCTGATGTCCGTCCAGTATATCATATCTCCCCCTAAAAGAAAAGAATCCTTTGTGCATTTTCACAAATTCTACCTTGCACTTCTCTATACCATACGGTATACTGGATACATAGGTTTCCAAGCACAGGCATCGTTCCTGCTCGCAGGATAAGATGACTGAATTTGGAAACCGTAAAAACATGAGGAAGTAACGATTTACGCAGTAAATCCGTGGATTCCGAATGTTTGCAGGATTGCGAAAGCTGCATGGCATCTTTTTATAAAAAACTATTATATCTTAAAGAGAGGGCATACCAATGAATACACTGCACACAAGACTTTCGGGTGTACTTGTTCACCCGACTTCCTTCCCTTCCCCATATGGTATCGGAGATCTCGGCCAGGGGGCTTATGACTTTATCGACTTTCTGAAAGCTTCCGGTCAGAGTTTATGGCAGGTTCTGCCACTTGGACCGACCGGTTTCGGCGATTCTCCTTATCAGAGCTTTTCTGCCTTTGCCGGACAGTCTCTGCTGATCAGCCCGGATGACCTGGTTGATCTGGAACTGATCACAAAGGACGATCTCTATCCGATCCCGGAGTTTGATGCAGCGAAAGTCGATTACGGTGCTGTACTGAACTACAAGAACGGTCTGTTTAAAAAGGCTTTCCAGACCTTCCATCACACACCGAACAAATTCCTGCTGGAAGAGTTCGATGATTTCTGTCTGGAAAACAAAAAATGGCTGAGCGATTATGCCGTATTTATGGCATGTAAAGATGCTCATGAGGGAAAATCATGGCAGGAATGGGATGACGAGATGACCACTCCGACCGCAAAGGTGCGTCTTGCTTTTGAGACAGAATACAAAGAACAGATCAAATACTATAAATTCATCCAGTTCCTGTTCTTCCGTGAATGGATGAAACTGAAAAAATATGCAAATGAAGCTGACATCGAGATCATCGGCGATATTCCGTTTTTCGTATCTTTCGACAGTGCCGATGTCTGGGCAAATAAAGAGCTCTATCAGCTCGATACGAAAGGTCATCCGCTTCAGGTTGCCGGAGTTCCGCCAGACTATTTCAGTGCAACCGGACAGCTCTGGGGCAATCCGCTCTACGACTGGAAACACCATGAAGCTGACGGCTATTCCTGGTGGATCGACCGTATCAAAATGCAGATGAAGCTGACTGACTACCTGCGTATCGACCATTTCCGCGGCTTCGAAGCTTACTGGTCCGTACCGGCTGATGAAGAGACTGCTGTAAACGGTAAATGGAAAAAAGGCCCGGGCAAAAAACTGTTCGAGGCTATCCAGAAAGAGCTCGGTGAGGATCTTCCGATCTGGGCAGAAGATCTTGGTGTGATCACTCCGGAAGTGGAAGAACTGCGTGATGAGTTTTCTTTCCCTGGTATGAAGATCCTTCAGTTTGCTTTTGAGGGACTGGATGAGAGTGATTATCATCCGCACAATCTTACAACAACCAACTGTATCTGCTACACCGGAACACATGACAACGACACGACAACCGGCTGGTATCAGAATCTTCCAGAACCGCAGAAAGACAAAATCCGCCGCTACTGCAACTGCGACGGCGGCATCATCAGTCTGGATTTCATCCGGATGTGCATGGGCAGCATTGCAAAATATGCGATCTTCCCAATCCAGGATCTGTTTATGCAGGATTCTTCCTGCCGCATGAACACACCGGGTTCTGCTTTCGCAAACTGGGCTTATCGCTATGAAGCATCCGCTCTTACGCAGGATCGTGTGGACTGGCTGAAAAGTACTACTGAATTATTCGGTCGCGGAAGGAGCACAAGTTTATGATCCGTTCTCTGCTCATTGTAATTCTGATCGTTGCCTTTCTGATCCTGTCCATCCCGATTCTGATCGTTGAGTGGATCATCGGAAAGTTCAACCCTTACGCCCGTGATATTTCTTCACTGCGTATTGTTCAGTTTATGTTTAAACTGATCTTATTTATTGCCGGTACGAAAGTAACTGTGATCGGCGAAGATCGTATTCCAAAAGATACACCTGTTCTGTACGTTGGCAACCACAGAAGCTATTTTGACGTGGTTCTGACTTACGCAAGATGCCCGGGACTGACCGGTTACGTTGCAAAAGACAGTATGAAAAAAATCCCGCTTCTTTCCAGCTGGATGAAACGGCTGCATTGTTTATTCCTGAACAGATCTGATATCAAAGAAGGGCTGAAGACGATCTTACAAGGAATCGATCAGATGAAAAATGGTGTTTCCATGTGTATCTTCCCGGAAGGCACACGCAACGAAGCATCGGATGATACACTGCTTCTTCCATTTAAAGAAGGAAGTCTGAAAATGGCAGAAAAGACCGGATATCCGATCATTCCAATGTCAATCAACAATACGAGAAATATTTTCGAAGCCCATAGACCGTTTATCCGTTCTGCACATGTGGTTCTGGAATACGGCGAGCCGATCTATCCGAAGGATCTGCCAAAGGAACAGAAAAAATTCCTCGGTGCCCACTGTCAGGAGATCATTCAGAATACCATATCCAAAAATCAGTCACTGGTATAACAACAAACATAAGCCAAAAAAGCTCCGGCGAGAATGTAATCACATTCCGCCGGAGCTTTTTCTGTTTTATTTGTTTCTATATTTCCTGTAATTTTTCCACTACTTTTTCAAAATGCATGAAATGCGATGCCTTTACCAGCACGGTATCCCCGCTCTGGATCAGAGACGGCAGACAGGTCAGCAGTGCCTCCATCGTCGGAACCTGCAGCACTTCGCCACAGCCGCCGCTTGCCATGGCTGCTTCTGCCATATGGCTGCTGATTTTTCCGGTGCAGATCAGAAGATTGATCTTGTTCTTTGCCGCATGGTATCCGACTTCTGCATGCATCTGTTCTTCGTTTTCTCCAAGCTCCCCCATGTCACCAAGGATCGCCACTTTACGGCCTTTTGCATCTCGCAGCACGTCCAGAGATGCTTTCATGGAAACCGGATTTGCATTGTAGCAGTCATCGATGATCTGGATATCTCCATGGTTAATGATATGGAATCTTCCGCCAACCGGCTCCAGTGCCTCGATGCCGGCTTTGATCTCCTGCATGGTCAGTCCCAGTGCCCTGCCGACAGCCGTCGCTGCCAGTGCATTGAGTACCATGTGCCATCCCGGGATCGGAACGGTAACACGGATGCTCTCTCCGTCTGCATGGATCGTGCAGGCAATACCGGAAAGCCCCAGGCTCTCGATCTCATCGGCATAGACCGGCTTCTGTCCTTCCACACCGAAAAATATCGGTTTGATGCCTTTTACTTCCTCGATCGTATCCAGCTTGTCATCGTCCCCATTTAAAATGATGCAGCCGTCTTCTTTCAGAAAATCAAAGATTTCCGTCTTTGCTCTTAAAATACCGTCGCGGTCTTTTAAAAACTCCAGATGACACTGTCCGATATTGGTGATCACGCAGATATCCGGTCTGGCTACTTTGGCAAGACGATGCATCTCTCCAAAATGGCTGATGCCCATCTCAAGGACTGCGATCTGATGTTCATCTCGCAGACGGAAAACGGTAAGCGGCAGCCCCAGCTCGTTATTGAAATTGCCAAGGGTCTTCAGCACATTGTATTTCTGAGCTAAAACCGATGCGATCACTTCTTTTGTGCTGGTCTTTCCGACACTTCCGGTGATACCGACTACTTTGATATCGAGCTGCTGCCGGTAGTACTCGGCGATCCCTTTGACTGCCTCCAGAGAAGATGCAACCTGAATGTACGGTCCTGCCGGGTTTTCCAGCTCTTTTTCACTTAAAACAGCCAGTGCACCTTTCTCAAAAACAGATGGGATAAAGTCGTGTCCGTCTACACGCTCTCCCGGAATTGCCACAAACAGGCAGCCCTTTGCTGCCTGCCTGCTGTCTGTGGTAATACTCTCTACAATACTCTGTTTCATCTCTTCGCTTCCGTGGTAAACACCTCCGCAAGCCTGAGCTATTTTTTCAAGGGACATATTTTTCATGTTAAAAATACCTCTCTGTTCTTTTATTTTGCTGATACAGCGATCAGTTTCTCGCAGAGGTCTGCAAAATCCATGCCAAGTGCCTGTGCTTCCTGCGGCAGAAGGCTGGTCGGTGTCATGCCCGGAAGTGTATTGGCTTCCAGACAGTACATTTTGCCGTCCTTGGACATCATAAAGTCCAGTCTTCCGTAATTGTCAAGCTGCAGTGCCTTAAACCCTTTCACCGCATACGCCTGCATCTGCTCTGTCTGTTCTTTCGTCAAAACGGCCGGACAGGTCTCAACGGTGCTTCCGGCTTTGTATTTGTTCGTGTAATCATAAAAGCCTTCAATCGGTGCGATCTCAATGATCGGATAAGCTATTCCGTCCACGACACCGACTGAAAATTCACGACCTTTGATATATTCTTCCACAACGATCACATCTTCATAAGAAAATGCATCTGCAACTGCTGCTTCGTATTCTTCCTGTGTTTTCGGAATCGTAACGCCGACGCTGGAACCTCCGCAACACGGTTTTACAACACACGGAAGTGTCATGCCATGTGCCTCAAGCGAAATATCCTCGCCTTTTCTCAGGATAAATCCTGCCGGTGTCGGAACTTCATTCTGCCAGAAAAGCTGTTTGGAAAGTCCCTTATCCATGGCAATCGCACTTCCCAGATAACCACTTCCCGTATAACGGATACCAAGCAGGTCAAAAGCTGCCTGTACTTTTCCGTTCTCACCGTTCTCGCCGTGCAGTGCCAGGAACACAACATCTGCTGCCTGACACAGTGCGATCACATTGGTGCCAAAGAATGCTTTTCCTTCCTGAATGCTCTTCTCTACCTGACCGTCAAAACTTCTCGCATAAGCGGCTGCGGCATCGACATCGTACTCATCGGTAAATGCCTGCATCGGATCTGCATCTTCTCTTCCGAAATAGACATCCACCAGGATAGCCTGATGACCTCTGCTTCGAAGTGCCTTGCATACCTGTGTACCGGATACGATCGATATCTCACGCTCGGTACTGATACCTCCTGCTAAAACAACAATTTTCATAATGTTCCTCCTCATGCCGCAGTTCTGCGGTCTTTTTCTTTCTATATAGCTCATCACTGCCCATCTATGGCTGTATACGACGTCGGATCACTCATGGTATCGGTTGTGGTGCCTGTCGTTGTATCAGCCGCACTGCTCTCCGGGGTGACTTCCACTCCCTGCTCGTTGATCACACGGGTCTCAGCCGGCTGTGAGATTGCCACAGAGCCGGTGCCCTGATTGATCGAAGACTTATAAACAACGATCGGTGTTCCGATCTCGATATTGTCAAAAATAATACCTGCCTGATCCCACGGTGTATTGACACATCCATGCGAACCATTTCCCTGATAAAGCGTTCCGCCAAAGCTTGCACGCCATTTTGCATCGTGGATACCGACACCGCCGTTGAACGGCATCCAGTAATCAACCGGTGTATTGTAGCTCTTGCCGGTCAGGTTGTCGGCTCCCCGAAGGATCGCCTTTGCTTCCTTGTCAAACAGGCAATAAAGTCCTAGCGGAGTCTCGTAACCGTCTTTTGTCGCATCGCCGGTAACGACCGGAGTATCAACCAGACACTGTCCGTCTTTGTAGAACCACATACGCTGGTTGGTGATATCAATCTCCACATAGGTATCGCCGATATCGTTTTCTTCCCCTCTTGCCATGGCACTTTCCAGCCACTGTGGCTGTCTTGTCGCAGATTCGCCTGATTTAAGTGTCTCATCCAGCCATGCCGCCTCGGTCTCCTCATCCATCTTCCAGCCGTAATTCATGCTGGTTACGGTCACGGTCTCTCCAAGTGAGGTATGGAATGTCTCATCGGTACCGAATGTATCGTACTTGTCTGCCAGCTGTCCGATCCAGTCTGCGATATGATTCCAGTCAAAAGAAACATTTCCGCTGGAATCTACTGTCATCCAGTCTTTGAATGTCTGGTAATCCAGCACATCGGAAGCATCTCCGATCTCATATGTAACCGTCATATCCCAGTATTTCTGCAAAGATGCCAGTTTCTTTTTCAATTTTTTATTGTCACTGGTCTTCTTTGGTTTCAGATAGCAGTCGCTCTCTTCCAGATTTACTTCGGTCTTGCCGTCCGTCACTGCCTGACAGAGCAGCTCATAGACTTTATCTTCATCCAGCTGATTGCCTTCCACTTCCTCCACAATCTCAAATCCGGAAGACGTTTCATCAATATAGGCATCTTTCGGTTCGGTAACTTTATCGCTGTCAAAAGCATCCAGTTTTTCCATCGCTTCTTTGAGCTTTGCCTTATTGTAAACCGTCGGAGTCGTCATCGTATACTCCTGCGGATGGAAGTATGCATTGATCCATAAAAAAGAGTTCTGTGAATATTTCAGCTGCTGTGCCGCACCGTCTGATACATACTCAAACTGAATATCCGCACCGTCGATCTGTTCGGTCTTGTTGTCTTTTTCATGCACCCGCAGTACATAATCCTGCACCTGGTTTGCAACCAGATTTTCTACTTCTTTTACGGTCTTGCCGGACACATCAATGCCGTTTACCGTCGTCCCCGGAAAGAAACGGTCCATATAGTAAACGCCAAATCCCAGATAAACAGCAACCATGATCAGGACAACAATGCCGGCCACGATAAGAGGTGTTCTGGAATGTTTCTTTTTCGGCAGTTCCGGTTTTACCGGCTGCTGCTCATATCTTCCTGGTCTTCCCTGGCTTCCTTCTCTCCGGCTTCTTTCTGATCCCGGTGTTCTCTGCGGCTGTTCCAGTCCTTCGGCTCTTCTGTGCCGTTCTTCTCTTGAGCCTTCCCGTCTTGAACCTTCTGTTCTTGAACGGTCTCTTCTTCTTTTTCTTTTTGGTCCATCGTTTAATGTGATTTCCTTCATATACTTTTCCTTTGCCTCTTAAAAATACTGTTATCATCCCCGGTATTTTGCAGCAGAGCAGACATTTGCGTTCCGCTTTCAAAATACATTCCTATTTTAGCACGTATCCAAAAAAAGTAAACACCTACCTGTCAAGAAAAACAGACCGAAATTACAACATTTTAAATGCGATCAGTACAATCCCCAGAATCACAAGTACCACTCCGGTTGCACGGTTTAACGTTTCCGGTTTTGCCCTGTTTGCAAAACGTGCCGCAATCCTTGCCCACAGGAACGTGAACAGCACGCACAGCACCAGACAGGTGATATCCGGCATGCCGCCGATCGCAAAATGAGAAGCCGCACCGGTAAATGCCGTAAACGCCATGATAAACACGCTCGTTCCGACTGCGGTCTTCAATTCATAGCCAAGCACACTTGTCAGGATCAGAAGCATCATCAGTCCGCCGCCCGCTCCGACAAAGCCGCAGATAAATCCGATCAGCATGCCGCAGATCACAGACTGGATAAAACGCTTCTTTTTTGAGACTGCCTGCATGGCTTCTTTGGTCGTCATAACCGGTTTTACGATAAATTTGACACCAAGCAACAGTGTCATGACCATCGAAAATCCGCCCATGGTCCTACTCGGGAGCAGACTTGCGATATAGCTGCCCACCAGCGTAAATAAAAGTACCGTGACCATCATCACGATTCCGTTTGCCACATCCAGGTTTTTGTTTTTGCCGTAAGTATAAGCTGAGACCGCACTGGCGAGCACATCGCTGGCAAGTGCGATACCGACTGCCTGATACGGATCCATGCCAAGAAAAGTGATCAGCATCGGACTGATCACAGCTGCCGCACTCATGCCGGCAAACCCGGTTCCGATGCCGGCTCCCATTCCGGCAAAGAAACAGACTAAAATCGTAAAAATCATATTTTGCCCTCTTTTCTTTTTTTGTGTTAAAGCCCATTATAAAACATCTTCTCCACAAAAATCAATACCGCAGGAAACGCTTCTTTCGCTTCCTGCGGTATTTTATCTTTTCTTTCAATATCTTTTATGGCAGTCCGGAAAAAAACAGATCAGACTGATCCGTTTTGCCGTGTCGTTACGGTAACTGTGCTGCCGGTCCATCTCCAGGCAAAACACATCCTCTTTTCCGACCAGGTATGCTTCCTCGCCGCACCGGATCTTTACTTCGCCTTCCAGCACAGAAATGTATGCTCTTGTCTTTTTCCCCTGACTGCTGCCGGTATATTCTGCCCCCGGTTCCATATCAATCCGGTAAATCTTTGCCACACAGTTATTTTCATAAGGAAAACAGTTCCATATTTTATATTCGCCCCTTACTTCCTTTGTCGGCTCCATTTCTTTTATATGCACCAGTCTGAACCCTGGAGACACATCCTCTATCAACTCCTGAAATTCAATGTGAAGTCCGCCGATAATCTTTCCGATCACACCAAGAGAAGGGTTTGCAATCCCTTTTTCGATCTGAGCCAGCATACTTTTGCTCACCCCGGTCTGTTCAGCCATTCCCTCAAGACTCATCCCTTTTTCCCTGCGGATCCGCTTTAAATTAACTGCAACGTTATAATTCAGATCGTCCATAACTGCTCCCTAGTCCTCCGATATACTGATCACACTCAGTTCTTTCCGGTACTTTTTTTTATGTTCTTTTTTCTGGAGGTACATTTCATGATCTGCCTGTTTTATAATATCCCTGACCTGCAGCTCCTCATTTCCGCCCTCTACTTCTACGATACCGCAGCTGAAACTCTTCGGATATTCCTTTGTCTGCCCGGATGAAAATTCTTTCTGTATTTTCCTTATTTTCCGCTCTGCCATCTCGTAGGGACAGTTATACAGAATCACGCAGAACTCATCTCCTCCAATCCTTGCAAACACATCTTCTTTTCGGATGTGTTTTTGGATCGTCTCAACAAAAAACGTGATATACCAGTCCCCTTCTGTGTGTCCGTATTGATCATTGATATATTTCAGATGATCCAGATCGCAGTAACAGAAGGTCAGGCTGCTCTCTTCTTTCAGCATATCCTCTGCCTTCTCCAGGAAATAGTGACGGTTTCCGATCTGTGTCAGCCCATCGCGGTTCGCTTCCATCCTCAGACGTTCTTCCCGCAGCTTCTCTTCCGTCACATCCCGGATAATATAAAGAAAGGCCTGTTCCCCCTGCCACTGCATATATCCGGTAATGATCCTATAAAAATGATGTCTTGAATCCTCTGCTTCCCATATCCATTCAAAAGAATCTCTGCTTTCTTCCGACCGGTGTTTCTGTGCGAACCGAATACACATCTGGTAAACTTCATTCCGGTCAATACTTCTGTCATTCCTCTTTTTACAGTACAGAATCCTCCTGCCGTCGGCACTGGTCACGAAAATCTCCTCTTCGCTGCGGTCGATCATCTCTACCAGAAGCTGATTGTAAGTTTCTACCATCCCGGCATGTATTTTTTCCCGCTCTGCTTCCTGTTTCAGTTTTAATTCCCGCTCCTTCAGCTGCTGCGTCATCGTATTGAATGCCTCTGAAAATTCCCCGAGATAAGATACTGTCTGAGAATAGTCACCCTTTGCCACCTGTTTTGCCTGCCAGGTCAGATGATTTAGATTTGCATGGATATTTTTTAAATTTTCGCACAAAAAATTCTCCCGCGGAGGCGGTTGCACCGACAGATTTCCTCTCGAAAGGGCTGCTGCGTACTGTTTTGTTTCTGTAAACGTCTTTGCAAAATACTGCAGTCCCCTGCCAAGCTTCCGAAAAGGTTCATCGAGTTGTTCCACATCAAGCGGCTGAATTTTTTTATCATACAGGATGCTTCTGAGGTATTCAAACAATAATTCGCTGTTTTTATCCTCCATGACTATGCTCCTATTTTTCGTCTTCTATATTTGCATGAAATCTGCACACGCGGTCACCGGTTGCCCAGCAGTCTACCTCTACTGCCGTATAGAACTTTCCGGAATACATGCTTAAAATACCGCCGATAAATCCTTCGTCGTAATTGCATACCGTCTCGCCAAGGATCGGAAGTCCGGAACAGTCCGCATCCTCTGACACATTGAGAATGATCTTTCCGCTCTCCTCATCTACCTTTTCGATACGCAGCACACCGATCTTTAATTCCTGCATTTTACTCTGAAGCTCACTTACAAACTGATCCAGCGGCTGATCCAAATTCAGCATTTTCTTTGCAAAATATTCTCCCGCCTTGCGTCCGGCATTGCGGAAAATCTCAATCTGCTTTTCCTTTCCAAACTGTCCGATCAGCTCCTCTTTCAGGGAATATTCCAGCAGACGGTAAACCATCACCGGAAGCTCTTCTCCGAGATTGTCTCTGCTGCCCGCATCATACTGCAGATAATCCTCCAGTGTAAGAGTTTTCCCTCCCGTCATAAAAACATTTTCTTCCATTGTATTCTCCTCTGCCCGTGTCCATTTATTCCTTGACTCATCATTCTATGTATTTCAGTATAACATCTCTTTTTTCTCAGTTCAACCAATTTTCCGATAAAAAGAGCCATAACCAACTTCATTTAAAGTCAGCCATGGCTCTGTTTTCTCAAATTTTTATTTATCTTCCAGAATCTTATCGATACTTACCAGTTTTACGCTCAGTACAAAGATTTCTGTTGCCGTTTTCAGCTCTTCCGGTGTCGGGTAAGACGGTGCAATACGAATATTGGAATCCTGCGGATCTTTTCCATACGGGAATGTTGCACCGGCATCGGTCATAACAACACCCGCTTCTTTTGCTTTGGCTACGATTGCTTTTGCACAGCCAGGCAGTGAATCAAAGGAAATGAAGTATCCTCCGCGCGGTTCAAGCCAGCTTCCGATCTCCAGTCCGCCCAGCTCATTTTTCAGTCCGCTCAATACAGTTTCAAATTTCGGACGCAGGATGTCTGCATGCTTTCTCATATGCAGCACCATGCCGTGGATATCTTTGAAGAATCTTACGTGACGCAGCTGGTTCAGCTTGTCATGACCGATGGTCTGGATGGTCATCTGCTTTTTAATATCTGCAATATTTGCTTTGGAAGTACCGATTGCAGCTACACCGGAACCCGGGAAGCTTACTTTGGATGTAGAGCAGAATTTGTAAACCATGTCCGGATTACCTTCTTTTTTACATTCCATCAGGATCTCAACCAGGTTGTCCTGTTTATCCTCATATAAATGATGGATACCATATGCATTGTCCCAGAAAATACGGAAATCTTCTGCTGCCGGTTTCAGTCTTGCGAAACGACGTACTGTCTCATCAGAATAGGTGATACCCTGTGGGTTGGAATATTTCGGCACACACCAGATACCTTTGACTGCCGGATCGTTGTTGACATATTCTTCAACCATATCCATATCCGGTCCATCTTCATGCATCGGAATGTTGATCATATCAATACCGAAGTGCTCTGTAATCTTGAAGTGACGGTCATATCCAGGAACCGGGCACAGGAATTTTACTTTATCCAGTTTGCACCACGGAGTGCTGCCCATTACACCATGAGTCATGGAACGTGCCACCGTATCGTACATAACGTTCAGACTTGAGTTTCCATAAATAATAATATTGTCCGGAGATACCTCTGTCATATCAGCCAGAAGCTCTTTTGCTTCTTTAATACCATCAAGTACGCCATAGTTTCTGCAGTCAACGCCTTCTTCACATACCAGATCTGCATTGCTGTCCAGTACATCCATCATTCCCATTGACAGATTCAGCTGTGCGGTAGAAGGTTTTCCTCTGGACATATCCAGCTTCAATCCTTTGGCCTTTATCTCTGCGAACTGCTGTTCCAGGTTCTCTTTTTCCTTAAGCAGCTCTTCTCTGCTCAAATCCTTGTACGGTGTCATAGTAATCCTCCTCATCTTTCATGTCCATACGCAAAATACACTTGTTTGCCCTGCACGTATCCTGCTCTATCAGCTATTTTATTACGCACCTTGGGTTTCGTCAAGCTTTTTTCGATTTTAGTGATGGAACAGACGGATTCCTGTAAATGCCATTGCCATATTATATTTATCGCATGTCTCGATCACCAGGTCATCTCTTACGGATCCGCCCGGCTCTGCAATATATTTTACACCGCTCTTATGAGCACGCTCGATGTTGTCGCTGAACGGGAAGAATGCATCAGAACCAAGTGTTACGTCCTGCATCTGATCCAACCATGCACGTTTCTCTTCTTTTGTGAATACTTCCGGTTTTTCGGTAAATACTTTCTGCCATGCTCCGTCAGCCAGTACATCCATATATTCGTCTCCGATGTAAACGTCGATCGCATTGTCACGGTCTGCACGACGGATGCCTTCGATGAACGGCAGGTTCAGAACTTTCGGGCACTGACGCAGCCACCAGTTGTCAGCCTTCTGTCCGGCAAGGCGTGTGCAGTGTACACGGGACTGCTGTCCGGCACCGATACCGATCGCCTGTCCGTCTTTTACATAGCATACGGAGTTGGACTGTGTGTATTTCAGTGTGATCAGAGAAATCTTCAGGTCATTTAATGCATTCTGCGGAATGTCTTTGTTTTTTGTCACGATGTTGGAGAGCAGCTCATCGTCAATCTTCAGATCCTGACGTCCCTGCTCAAAGGTAACACCAAATACCTGTTTGTGCTCCAGTTTTGCCGGCACATAATTTTCGTCGATCTGGATCACGTTGTAATTTCCTTTTTTCTTCTGTGCCAGGATCTCCAGTGCTTCTTCGCTATAACCCGGAGCGATCACGCCGTCGGATACTTCACGTTTGATCAGCATGGCAGTGTCTTTGTCGCAGACATCGGACAGTGCAATAAAATCTCCGAAAGAAGACATACGGTCTGCACCTCTTGCTCTTGCATAAGCACATGCCAGCGGTGAAAGATCACCCATGTCATCTACCCAGTAGATTTTTTTCAGGACATCAGACATCGGCAGACCGATTGCTGCACCTGCCGGTGAAACATGTTTAAAAGAAGTCGCTGCCGGCAGTCCGGTTGCCTCTTTTAATTCTCTTACCAGCTGCCAGCCGTTAAATGCATCCAGGAAATTGATGTATCCAGGTCTTCCTATCAGCACTTTGATCGGAAGGTCACTGCCGTCTGCCATATAGATCTTAGATGGTTTCTGATTCGGGTTACATCCATACTTAAGCATAATTTCGTTTGCCATGATTTTTCATCCTCCGCTTTCTTAGACTCTGTCGTATTTATTGATAATCTTTGATGTTGCCTTACCTGTCTCGATATCGATATAGCGAACAAACAAAGATACCTTGTTATCCTCATTCAAAGAGTTCCACAGCATATCGGTAAATGCATCCATATCATCCGGGATTGCAACCAGCTTCGGCTCACCCTCAAAGCTTGGAAGTGGATTGCCATCACCCATATAGGTGTGAATGAAATGTCCGGTTCCCGGAAGTGGATTTGTATAAGAGAATGTAAATCTCTCACAGCAATCCGGATTTCCGTCTGCGGATTTTAAGATGGACATTGCATAATTATACGAACCATTCTCCACATGCATGATACCGGAAATACGTGGTGTATAATTTGGTGCATCATCCTCATATTCTCGCGTGCGTAAAGACTGCTCAAATGTCTGCTGTTTATCCATCAGCTCGTAAATCGTATCGGTCTGATCTCCATTTGTCACAATCGTCTTGTTGCCTAATACACGCACTGGTGCATAGATGATCAGATGTGGATCAGTCAGCTTGGAAGGATCTGCTGCCTCTGTTCTTATGCCATCCTCTGTCTCTGTAAATACACGGTTCCGTGAATTCACGCTGCGTCCCATAATGAAATATGCAGTTACCGCTTTCTTGCCATCCTGTGACTTTCCAATCACGATACCTCTGCCCGGGTACGCGTTACCCTTCAATTCTTCTTCCAATGAAATCATCTTCACGCTCTTCGCTCCTCCTCTTTTCTGTGTCTATGTTAATCTGCGCCGTTGGTAACATCCCCGCTTCCATCTAAGGAAATCGGGTTACCAAGTACAGTCGGCTCCGGTTTGATAAATGTCATAACAAAGTCCTTGCTGATTGCCAGATACTCGCGGATATTGCGGATGGTCTGTCCACCGTAGTTAATCGGTGCTGCCGCCACTCCATATGCATCCATACCGAGATTCTTGGCATTGTAGACCGCACGTGTCAAATGATATTTCTGCGTGACGATCACAACTTTTTCCGCGCCAAAGATTGCTCTGGCACGGTACATACTCTCATAAGTAGAAAATCCCGCATGATCCAGGAAAATATCCTCCGACGGAACGCCCTGCTTGATCGCATAGTTCTTCATGACACTGACTTCGTTATAATATTCGCTGCCGTGGTCACCACTCATCAGTATCTTCGGTGCACAGCCTGCCTTGTAAAGTGCAATCCCCTCATCCAATCGATCCCGCAGCATCGGACTCGGTGTATCTCCATTCTTTACAGATGCCCCAAGAATGATAATACAATCCACATCCGAAAGTGCAGTTGCGTCCTCCTCTTTCAGCAGACGGGGATTCACATCATGTTTAACATAGATATAGATTCCTGTCAACCCAAGAAGGATCAGCAGCGCACACGCAATCAGGAACACAAATATATTCCTGATTGCCCGCACAAATCCGCCTTTTTTCTTATCTGCTTTTTTCTTACTCATATCTTTTTGCCATTATTTCGTTGTCTTCTTTTCTACTGACTTATTTTCTGTGGAAGTCTTTGCCACAGCCGCTTTCTTTGCTATGGCTGGCTTCTTATCTACATAATCATACTTGAATACCATCATGGAAAGCGGTGCGATATCAATGCTGATCGCATACGGCATACGATCACACTTTTCTTCAAATGCCTTTACCTTACCGTTTTTCGTACCGGAACCGCCGTAGATCTTCGCATCCGAATTGATGATCTCCTCATACTCGGTCAGGCAAGGCACTCCAATCCAGTAATCCTTACGCTCTACCGGAACGAAATTGCATACGAACAACAACTGATCCTTCACCGTCTTTCCACGACGCACAAACGCGATAATACTTGTATTTGCATCATCGACCTTGGTCCACTCGAATCCCATCTGATTGTTGTCATTGTAGTAGCATGCGTCATAGGTTGTATACATATGGTTCAGATCTGCCACCCATTTCTGCATCTTCTTATGCAGAGGCTGATCTAATAAGAACCAGTCAAGACTTCTTGCCTCACTCCACTCTCGAAGCTGTCCGAACTCCTGTCCCATGAACAAAAGCTTCTTGCCCGGATGTCCATACATAAATCCATAAGCCGTACGCAGGTTTGCGAACTTATCCTTCTCGACGCCCGGCATCTTATTGAGCATGGAGCACTTGAGATGTACCACCTCATCGTGTGAAATCACAAGCACATAATTCTCTGCATATGTATATGACAGGCTGAATGTCAGTCGGTTGTGATTAAATGAACGGAAATACGGATCCATCTTCATATACTCTAAGAAGTCATTCATCCATCCCATATTCCACTTGTACAGGAAGCCAAGTCCCTTCATGCTTGCCGGTGCTGTGACACCTGCCCATGCCGTAGACTCTTCCGCAATCAGGAACGCGCCCGGATTGCGCTCTTCCATAACCGTATTGATCTTGCGGAGCAGTTCGATTGCATCGTAATTCTCATTTCCGCCGTCTTTATTCGGCAGCCACTGTCCATCCTGTTTTCCGTAATCCAGATACAACATAGAAGCGACCGCATCCACACGCAATGCATCCACATGGAATTTCTCCACCCAGAACAACGCATTGGCTGTTAAGAAGTTAGAGACCTCATTTCTTCCAAAATCAAAGATATAGGTTCCCCAGTCCGGATGTTCGCCGCGTCTTGAATCCGGATGCTCATAAAGCGGCATGCCATCAAATCTTCCAAGTCCGTGCGCATCTCTCGGGAAATGTGCCGGTACCCAGTCTAAGATCACACCGATGCCGTTTGCATGCATATGATCTACAAAATACATGAAATCCTCCGGCGAGCCGTAACGGCTGGTCGGTGCATAATAATTCGTTACCTGATAACCCCATGATCCATCAAATGGATACTCTGCAATACCCATCAGCTCGACATGGGTGTATCCCATCTTCTTTACATAATCGCAGAGCATCTTTGCAAGCTCACGGTAGGTATAGAATCCAAAATCTGAATCCTCAATTTTCTTCTTCCACGAACCGAGGTGGCACTCATAAATTGCCATCGGCTTTTTCAGCTCGGTCTCACGCGTCTGCTGCTTCCGGTTCTCGATCCAGTCCGTATCCTTCCACTTATATCCGGTCAGATCCGCAACGACATTCGCATTGTCCGGTCTTACCTGACACTGGTTTCCATATGGATCTGCCTTGTATAAGATTTCACCGTCTCTTGTCAGAATCTGATATTTGTAGACAGCCCCCGGAGCTACATCCGGGATAAACAGCTCATAGATGCCGGAGGTCTGCATCATCTGCATCGGGTTGAGTGCGCCATCCCACATGTTAAAATCACCTACGACACTGACACGTCTCGCATGCGGTGCCCATACTGCGAAGTATGTTCCCTTCACACCATCGATCGTCATCGGATGCGCACCAAACTTTTCGTAGACATCATAGTGCTTGCCCTCTGCAAAAAGATATGTGTCAAACTCTGTGATCTGTGAGTCAAACGCGTATGCATCGGCAGTCACAACCGTTGTACCATCCTGATAGGTTGTCTCGATGCGGTATTTTGTTCCCTTATATTTCTTCTTTGCACTGTAAAATCCATAGAAGCCCTCTGCCAGACATTCCATCTCCTCACGGTTTTTGCCTGTCGGAGATACGACGCAGACTTTCTCTGCATATGGACGATATACGGTGATCACCTGTCCATCGCCATAAACATGGTTTCCGAGCAGATGCTTCGGTGCATTGATAACCCCATTTTTCAATTCATCGTACAAAATCCAGTTTACCCAATCTTCCAGTCGTTTGTTCATATTTTGTAACCCTCCTTAAAAATATCCTTCTCTAAATCTAAAACCGGTGTGGCCGCCCCGCCAGACGGACACACACACGAATCATCACAAACACAAAAATCTCCGCTGCAACTATGCCAAGATATAGCAACGCCAGATTCCTTGCAAAGGTTTCCGGCAGAATCTTACACAGCACATCTCCGGAAGAAAAATAACCATAATCGCCACGGAATATCATATTCCGAAGTCCTGCATAGACCTCTCTTTTTGATGTCACGATCCGCAGCATCAAAAGCGCCACCAGACACGCGCCGCCTGCACTTCCATAAAAACATGGCATCGTCTCCCGCCTGCGCCAAAGCCTGCGAAAACTGTATATCATCCCAGCCAGCGATGCAATGGTTAAAATCCATGCGAACCGGTAATACCCTTTCAATCGGTTCAGCTGATGCACATTTTCGTCCGATAATTCATATCCTGCAATCCTGTATTTTCCTGTAAAAAAGCGACAATACGAATCTGCAATCTGTCCGTAGTAAAGCTCTGCCTCTGCCTTGCTGATCTCCACGGTCACACCGTTACGGTAGTCCGTCGAAGACAGCCGATACACACTTCGGTTAAACGCCAGCAGGCACACAGCAAAGCTCAAAATAAACACCGCAATGCAGACACTCGCCAGCCATTGAAACTTTCTATATTCTTCTCTTTTCATAATAATTGATTACTATCTTTTTCCTGTAAAATCTTAAAAACCTATAAGCTTATTTATTTTACCATTTCCGCCCTGCAAAGTAAAGAAACCATTTTATAAATGCGTCCAATATCGCTGGAATTCTGCGTCATTTTTGCCTTGCGTCATATGCTGTTTTCCTCTATAATAATAGTAGTTTTTTTATACAGCATGAGGTGGTGGGGCGATAATGGCATCAAGCAATTTTGTAAATGGAAATGACGTGGCTACATTTGTCTTGGAGACAGATGCACCATACAATATTTTAGACTTTGACCAGGGGCTTTGTACAATGACCGGATACTCTCCGCGTGAATTGTCCAAGAAGATCTGTACCCTGGATAATCTGTTATATGTGGAGGACTTCACAGAAGTGATCGCCTCCATGAACTATCAGTTAAGTATCTCGAATCTGATCAGTATCCAGCATCGGATCGTGACAAAGAGCGGTACGGTTCTGACGGTGCTTTGCAACGGACAGGCATTTTCTTTGAACGATGGTCGTGACGTATTACAGTGCGTTTTTACCGATATCACGAATCTGGAAAATGCAGCGAACGAGACCGTCCGTGCCAAGACCGATCTGGAGATTTTCGCAAATACCGTTCCGAGCGGCGTGAGCAAGCATCTGCTCGACAACAATCTCTCTCTTTTATGGGCAAATAATTTCTTTTATGATATGTGTGGCTACTCTGAGCATGATTACAAGGAGAAGTTCGGCAAGAGCACACTGCAGCTCGTATTGAGTGAGGATCTGGCGCTTGTGATTGACGCACTCGCTGACCTGACGGAAAACGAGGAGAATTCCAAGATCATGAACTTCCGTATCCAGTGTGCGGATGGCAATATCAAATGGGTCAATGCAGTCATCGCCCGCTCCGGTTCCGAGGAACAAGGCTTCCCGGTTGTAAACCTCGTTATGTCAGATATTACAAGTCTGAAGATTGCAGAGACAAAGGCAATGCTTGAAGAGCAGAAATATCTGATCATCTCTGATATCTCTGAGGAACTTCCTTACGAATATGATATTGCAACCGATACGATCACCTTTGCCGAGAAGTTCAACCATATCTTTGAAGGTGAATCTGTGATTGAGAACCCGACCGAAAATATGCTCAAGATGGGACTCGTCTCTTACGATACACAGTCCGCGATCGAGGAGCTGTTTTATCTGGCAAAAGCCGGCACAGAATATCATTCGACAGAGTTCAAATTAAATACGAAAAATGGTGGTTTCCAGTGGTACTTCTCCACATTCTCCACCATCTACGACGAGGAGGGAACGCCGCTTCGTGTCGTTGGTCTGCTCCGGAACATCCACGCCCAGAAGGTGGAACAGCAAAAGCTGCTGATCCGTGCAGAGACTGATCAGATGACCGGACTTTACAACAAGGCGACAACCGAGAGCAAAATTCAGGCATCCCTGCGTGAACTAAACGGAAACAGCTATCAGGTTCTGATGTTGGTCGATATTGATGATTTCAAGAAGATCAATGATACATTTGGACATTTGAAGGGTGACGAAGTCATCGTCGACATTGCAAAGGCGCTGCAGGAATTCAAAGGCGATTACGGCATTGCCGGGCGTCTCGGCGGCGACGAATTCTGCGTATTTTTATCCAATGTGTTAGATACCCAGCTTGCAAGCGAAAAAGCCGTTATGATCGCCGATCGTCTGCGTGAGCTGTACCAGCACGATTGCAAGGTCACACTCAGTATCGGTATCGCCGCAACGAACCAGCAGATTCCATATAACGTCCTGCTGGAAAATGCAGATACTGCCCTGTATCAGGCGAAGTTAAACGGCAAAAACGGCTACTTCTTCTATGCCGATGATATGGAACGTGGGAAGTACGAAAATGATCGTTCCGAGCCGACAGCAAAAGAAACAGGAACCTCTGCTCTTCTGGATTCCCTGCTTTCTACACTGTTTGCCAGCACCAACACCTACACTGCGATCGAACAGGCAATGGCAATCGTAGGCGAGCACTACGCCATCGACAAGATCAGCATCTGGGAATACAGCTACAACAAGAGCTTCGTTGACTGTACGCATCAATGGTGCAAAAAGGGAATCAACAACGATATGACGCTCCGCCAGCATACGCCTGCTGCGATTCTGGAGGAATTATCTGCGATGGGAACGGACGGCATTACCTATTCCTCCGATACATCTTTGATCAAGACAAACACCGCAAGCATGAACCCGTATGCGGAAGGCATCCGCAAGCTCATGCAGTGCGATATCAATACAAACGGCAAACGGATTGGCTTTATCAGCTTCTATTCCATGGACAAAGACGTCACATGGAACGCGCAGACATTGACCGCATTTAAGCAGATCTTCCGCCTGTTCGGAGAAGCGATCAAGACAAAACAGGCAAACCGCGCGATGTCATTGTTGCGAGATGACACGATCAAGGCGTTTGATCTCGTACAGAATCCGATGGTCGTTGTCGACAAGGATTCCTACGACGTCATGTATTTCAACGAATGTGCGCGGGAATATTTCCCAAAACTTGCTTTAAACAGCAAATGCTACACCTGCCTGCAGCAGGAAAGCGGGCCTTGCCGTGATTGTCCGGTACATAAGATCTCTGACAGTAATCCGACTGTTGGCTGCATCAAGCACAATCGCACGCTCGACGAGCCGCTGGATGTCCATATGACAACGATCAACTGGAGTTCCGGCAGCCATACATTTTTGATTTCAACCTCCGCACACAAGGAGACAAAGGCAGAACAGCTCCGCAAGGAACTCGAGCAGAACATCAACATCGAAAAGCGCATTGCCGAGGCTTCTTACCGCGATATTGTAACCGGATATGGAAACTTCGAGAAGTTCAAGGTCGATGCACAGGCAATCTTAAACGACAACCCGGACACCGATTATGTTATGTTCTACTTTAACATCAAAAACTTCAAATACATCAACGAAACCTATGGTCATAATGTGGGCGATCAGACGCTCAAGGCAGTCGCAGATGTATTGAACAAATATATGCAGGAAGGTGAGACATTTGCCCGTGTCATCAGCGATACTTACATCATGCTGATCCACTACAAGGCAGAAGATCAGTTTATGTCCATCTTCAACAACATCAAGGCAGAGGTGCATGATGCATGCCTTGCCATTCAAGATCGGTTCGTCGTAGACTTCACGACCGGAATTCTGATTATCGACGAAACAATGCACAGCTACAGCATCAACCGCTTAGTCGACCGTGCAATGATGGCTGGCAAGTCCATCGATGCTTCAACCGGCGTATCGTATGCATTCTATGATGACGAGTACCACAAGAAGGTATTGAACGATGCACAGCTTGAGAACAGCATCCACGGTGCCCTTGAGAACAACGAATTCTGTGCATATGTACAGCCAAAGTACGATATTGCATCGAAGAGCCTGATCGGTGGAGAACTTCTGGTGCGCTGGTTATCTCCTTCCAAAGGATTTTTGGAACCGGCAGCCTTTATCCCATCCTTCGAGAAGAACGGTTTCATCTATCAGATCGACTGTTTCATGCTCGAGCAGGCTTGTAAGTCCATCCGCCGGTATCTCGATTCCGACATCTACGTCATTCCGTTCTCCGTGAACCTGTCACGGGTAACGCTGGCGCATCCGGACTTCCTGTCAAAAGTACAGGAGATCGTCGAGAAGTACTACATTCCACATCATTATCTGGAATTCGAAATCACCGAGAGTATTTTCTCTGAGAATTACTCACAGATGATCGATGTGTTGAACAAGCTGAAATCGATGGATTTCATCATCAACATGGACGATTTTGGAACTGGCTACTCTTCCCTTACACTGCTCAAGGATCTGCCGATCGATGTCATCAAACTTGACCATGATTTCTTGTCCCGGTCAACGACAAACGACAAAAATGCAATCAGCATCCTGCGCAGTATCATCGAGATGGCACACACCCTCGATATCCGCGTTGTCAGCGAAGGCATCGAGACTGTCGAACAGCTGGAAATGCTCAGTTCCATCAACTGTGAAATCGGTCAGGGCTTCCTGTTTGCAAAACCTATGCCAATCGCAGATTACGATAAGATGATCCAGGACTATTCTGCAAGCTAAAATTTAGGTTTTTACGGGTTTTTTCATCAAAAAGTATTGACAGAAAAATGGCTTTTTGCTATTCTATGGTTTGTGTGTGAACACAATTAGAAATTTTCACTGGTCCAATCTGTCTAGTGGTGTGGACGGATTGTTCGTGTCTTGACCAAAGTGATAATTATATAAACTTAAACTATTATAATATTTTATGGAGGTGTCAGGTTTGGCTAATATCAAATCCGCAAAGAAGAGAATTCTTGTTATCGAGACAAAGACTTTAAGAAACAAAATGATCAAGTCTAAGATTAAGACTTTAGTTAAGAAGGTTGAGGCTGCTATCGAGGCAAACGATAAGGCTGCTGCAGAAGCTGCACTTCAGGTTGCTACATCCGAGATCAGCAAGGCTGCTTCAAAGGGAATCTACCACAAGAACAACGCTTCAAGAAAGATTTCCCGTTTAACACTTGCTGTTAACAAGCTTGCTTAATTATTTTATTGATAAATATATTTTAACCCAAAGAAAAAGACGCTTTCCGCGTCTTTTTCTTTTTCGTGTGTTTTCTTTTTTACTTTCCTGTCTGCAATGTATGTTTCTTCAGATAGCTGTGCAACACCCATTTTTCCGGGATTCGTTTTAACACAATCTGAATCTCCTCGTGCTTTGCAATCGGCTGTACTAAGATGCTGTAAAGTTGCGCATTGTTTGCACCCCAGATATCAGTAAAGATCTGGTCTCCGACAAACAACGTATTCGTCCGGTCAGTACCAAGCTTCTGCATTGCCTGCACATATCCTCTGGCTGACGGTTTTCCTGCCTTATATACATAAGTTGCTCCAACCTGTTCATTGAAGGATTTTACACGTTCCTCATCGTTATTTGACACGAAGCAGACACCATATCCCATATCCTTTAATTTCTGTATCAATGCCTTTGCACGCGCATTGGCAGGTGCATCATGTTCCACCAGTGTATTGTCAACATCGAACAGTACCGCGCGGTATCCTTTGTCATAGAATGCCTGAAAATCAATATGATAGGTACTGTCGTAATATTCGTTTGGAAAAAATCTCTGAAACATATCGTGTTCTCCTAAGTCTTTATTCGTCTGTTTTCTAATACCGGTTAGACAGTTTATTCCGCATGAAAAAATTCATACACATTCTTCGCAACGGACTCTGGAATTCCCGGCACTTCTGCAAGCTCGCTGATTGTCGCTTCCCTGATCTTCCGTATCTCACCGAAATATTTGAGCAGCTGCTTCCGCCGATTCTCACCTACCCCCGGTATCTCATCGAGCACGGAATGTACCTGATTTTTGCTGCGGAGCTGCCGGTGATATTCTATCGCGAAGCGGTGCGCTTCATCCTGCAGTGCCGTCACCATCAACATCGCTTCACTGCCCTTCGGGAACTTCACTTCCACATTATTATAATACAAGCCTCTTGTTCTGTGGTTATCATCTTTTACCATACCACACACTGGAATGTCAAGCCCCAGGCTATCCAATACCATCAATGCAACGTTTACCTGTCCTTTACCACCATCCATCATAATGACATCTGGCAAAACATCCATCTTCTCATCTGTGAATCGTCTCGACAGCACTTCCTTCATGGATGCATAATCATCCGGACCCGTTACCGTCCGCAGCCGGAATTTACGATACGCATTCTTCTTCGGCTTTCCCTGTTCAAACACAACCATCGACGCCACTGACAATACGCCAGAGATATTGGAGATATCAAACGCCTCCATCCGGTTCGCCGACGGAATTCCAAGAAGCTCCGCAATCTCATTTGCCGCTCCGATTGTCCGCTTCTCCTGCCGCTTCACACGTTCCATATCCTGCGCTAGTACCAATCTCGCATTTTCTGCCGCCAGATCCAAGATCTTTTTCTTGTCTCCCTTCTGCGGCACAACAATCTGCACCTTCGATTCGCGCCGTTCACTCAAATACGCCTCTAAGATTTGCTGTTCCTCCGGCACTTCCGGAACCAGAATTTCTCTCGGCAGATACGGTGTTCCCGAATAAAACTGCTTGATAAATGCCGCCAGCACCTCTGACAACCGTTCCTTGCTGTTGCCATTCATATGATGATTTTCCCGTCCAAGCAGTTTACCATCCCGCACGAAGAATACGGTCACGACAATATCCTTGTCGTTCGATGCACACGCGATAACATCCCGGTCTTCACCAGACGCCTTATTCATCTGCTGCTTATCCTCGATATGCCGGATACTCTCGATCAGATCCCGCGTCTCAGCCGCTTTCTCAAACTCCATTTCTTCCGCCTGCGCCCGCATCTGCTCCTGAAGTTCCGTCAATATCTCCTTGTAATTTCCATTCAGGAACGACAACGCCGCCTGCACCTGTCTGCCGTAATCCTCCTGACTGATCTTCCCATTGCAAGGTGCCTTACACTGCCCGATCTGGTAATACAGGCATGGGCGATCCTTGCCGATATCCTGCGGCAGTCTGCGGTTGCATGTACGCAGATGATAGAGCTTATTGATCAATTCCAGGATATCCTTGACTGCCCGTGCATTGGTGTATGGTCCGAAATATTTGGAATGATCCCGCTTCATAGAATGGCTGTATAAAAACCGTGGGAAAGCTTCCTCCACCGTCACGCGGATATACGGATAACCTTTGTCATCCGTCATCATCGTGTTATACTTCGGGCGGTACTCTTTGATCAGATTGCATTCCAGCACAAGTGCTTCCATCTCAGAGCTTGTCACGATATATTCAAAATACGCGATCTGCGACACCATTTTGGCAATCTTTGCAGATCCTCCGTGTCCATGTCCGGTCTGAAAATACTGCCGCACCCGGCTGTGCAGACTCACTGCCTTTCCCACATAAAGGATATCATCATTCTTGCTGTGCATGATATAGACACCCGGACTTTTCGGAAGCTTTTTCAGTTCCTCCTCCACGTCGAATATATACTGACTTTCCTCCGCGTTGTGGCTGGCACGATAAATATTCACATTGATTCGTTGTCTCTTCTCTGCCATGTTTCGATTGACTCCTGTTCTGTGCAGGTATTCAGAATAAAATTAGGAGGTATCCGTAAGATACCTCCCACTTTATAATAAAGGTTTTTTTGTGGTCTGATTATAAAAGATCTGCACGAAGCTTCTTGATCACCGTCAATGTCTTGTTACGAAGCTCTTCTGCTTCATATAACTGCAGCATAGAGTTCTTATCCAGCTTTGCATCTACAACGGAATTCAACCAGTCATTTACATACGCCTGTACATACTTTACATTTGCATCGGACTTGTCCTTCAATGTCACGATGATGTTGTTCAGGTTCTCAATCACGGTTGGCTGAAGTGTTGTATTATTGTTCTGTGTCTGTGCACCCTCATCAGATAACTCGATAACCTTACCAGTCTTTGTGATGATAACCTTCTTGTTCGGAGAGGATTCTGAACGAGAAGAGCTTCCACCCTTTCTGTCAAGGAGCTTTTCTACTACCTTGATCAGGCATACAACACTGTATGTAGCTTCCTCTGGTGTCTGCTGATCATTTCCCTTGTCCTCATACTGGTTCCACAGCCACTCAGACTTCAGGAGCATCTCCTCTATCTTTGTGTCAGACAACAGCTTCTGCAGATCTGGATCCATCGCAGGTCCAGAATTCTTACCAAAGAACTTACCGCCAGACTGTGGTGCCTCTGCCTTCTTGTACTTTGCAGGAACTACAATCTCTGCGTAGGTCTTAATCAACTGCTTTTCAGCTACCTTTGGATCATAGTTATTATTAATAATATTGATTCTACCACTGTTCAAACCGTTGCAGATCATATCCTCTGCTGTCATAAATACGAGTGCCTTCTGGCGATCATCAATCATCTGCTTGATCTCGTAGTTTGTCTTAGACTTCTCAAGGATAGAATTCTTACGAACCTTAAACGCCTTAATCTTCTCCTTTACACTGAAGAACAGCTTGAGCAGAGAAGGATTCGCGTTAACATAATTTCCAATCCATGTAAGCTCTACATACTGATGCTCAATCTTGTTTGAGATCTCATATACATTGTAGCCATCAAAGATAACATTCAACGTTGTATAGAGTAAATCGAGAATCTCGTACTTTTCTTCCCATGACTTGTTGGAATTGTCCTGATTTACCAGATCCTTGATTCCACACTCATAGAACACCAGGTTATACTCGTACAAGCCTTCGAAGATATTGTGCTTGTCACTTAAGGAAGCACCTGCGCCAAGAATCTGCAGATTTTTCTTCATATTTGGCTCGTTCTCGATATAGAGATATACCTTTCTTACAAAGGAAGATACCTCTGCGATCAGTGTATCAATACGCTTGTTATAGATCTCCTGCTTAGAGATTGCATTGATCACACTTCTGCTCAGCACTGTTGTATCGGCTGCCGAATTCGTGTTGCGGATCAATTCCTTGAAGCTCTCATAGACTGACATATTGTCGATTGGAATATACTCTGCATTCAATCCATAAAACTCAAATGCCTTGTTGTATTCCTTGTTGTGAATATATGCGTTGAACAGTCCGATTGAGAACTGAATCTTATAATCATTTCCTACATGTGGGTCTTCTACTACATAATCAAACAATACTTCCAGATTGTTCATATATGCATCCGAATTTGCATTGTCCGCCGGAAGTCCCATCTCCATGATAACGTTGATCAGATCGAGATAACCCATAATTGCCTTATCAAAGTTCTTCGGTCTGTCATCATCCTCTAAAATCTGATAGCTCAGATTGATCAGCAATGGTGCAATACGCTCACCGATCAGACGCATCGCATCACCGAAGCACTCTCTCTGATACAGATAGATCAGCCAGATGCTGTAACGATAAATACCGGATGTGCTGATTGGAGCATCCACATCCAACGGATCGATATCGCCATATACAAACTTGAATAATGGTTCAATCCACTCTTCAATCTCATAACGTCCTGTCGCCTTGATGTTGGTGTCTACGAACTCACCCAACTCGTAAAGCTTTGTACACTGTGTCTTTACATCGTCATCAACCATCATATTCTTGAGGTCAAAATTACTATCCTTTAAATAGTCAATAACCAATGCATAAAATCCATCTTCTACCTGCTCATTCAGGAAACGAATCAACAGTCCTTTGTTATTTGATGCCGCAATTGTAAGGACATTGCTGTCTGATTCTGCGGTAATATTTGCTGGTAATGCCATTGCCATATACCCCCTTGTAATTAAATTTCACTACTTCGATTTTATAACAAAATACGAGGCAAAGTCAACCTTCGATTTGTCAATAATTCATAATTGGCATTGTGCATAATTGACAAAGCGTTTTCGACAAATGGAAACCTATTTTTTATCAAAATTGTACAATATTTCACAAATCATCAGACCTCAAAGCCTGCCATCCGAAGGATTGCCCGCGCATTTGTCGTTGTACATCTGCCATCGCGGATCTTATAGTCAAACCGCAGCTCATCTCCCTCATAATATTCCTGAAAATGATAGTTTACCGCCGGTGTCTGGTTCTTATCTGTAATGCTGCAAAGCTCAAAATCATGTGTAGAAACAACCGTCATGCAACGGCTGCCTGCGAGCTTCGTGATAACCTCCTTCGCACCGACGATACGGTCTGCGGAATTGGTTCCCTTGAAGATCTCATCGATCAGACAGAGCATTGGTTTTTCCTCTTTGCGGTAGACAGCCATCTCCTTGATGCGTAGAATCTCCGCATAGAAAGTGGAGATACCATGCGCCACATCGTCCTTTACCCGCATAGATGTAAAGATGCGCATATAAGATGCCTTCAATGTTTCTGCACAGACTGGTGCACCAAGATAAGCAAGTACCAGATTGATGGCAACCGTTCTTAAAAAGGTTGTCTTTCCAGACATATTTGATCCCGTGATAATCGTGATACCAGAGCCAAGTGTTACATCGTTGCCCTGTGCCTGATCTGGCAACAGCAATGGGTGATACAGATTCGTTCCCTCCAGATGCACCTCTGTCTCCGTATAATCAATCTGCCCTTCTCCAGTCTCCCGCACCATTCCCAGCACGGAAAAGCTCATCAGATCCTCCAACTCTGCGATCATGTCCGAGCATCCGGCAACCTGTGTTCCATATGTTTTCTTCCACCGTGAAACGACCGCTGCAAGCTGATAATCCCACAGGAAAAGTCCACACAGGATCTGATGTACTAATGGATTGAAAGAAATATTATATGCCTGACTGATTGCTTTTAATTTATGATACGCCCGGACCGCTCCGGTCGCCCCGCCTGCATGTTGCTGCATCTTTACAAGCACGTCACTCTGAAAAGACTGTCCTGCAATCAGGGAAAGCATGTCTTCGTATTCTCCGCTCACGGTACTTGCGTAATAAACCGGCTGAATGATACCATCCGTCATGAACTTGGTCAGCCACGAAATGACAAGCAATGCCAGAAATCCAGCAAGTGGATATCCATAGGAAATCGTGCCAGTCAGGAACAACACCAGACTCACGATCTCACAGATTGGAAGCAAAAACCGTAATATATGTGCAAATACGGGGAGTTTTCCCTGTGCCACATCACCGCAAAAATCTTCAAATGCTTCCGCGTCAAACTTTTCTTTTTCCGCCTCCATCCTACGTCCGGCTGTCTCAAACTCTACGGCAAATTCCGGTTTCCCCGAAAGCTCTTTGATTGCAGCATGTCGCTGCTCCCGCTCCGCTTCCTCGATATACCGCGTTGTGAGATGGTCTGCAAATGTCTGTTTTCCCTTCTCTGTATGACAGACAGAAATCATCTGATACAGAGAATTCTCTCCAAGCAGATCAATATCTGCGGCAACACAATCGTCCTCGCGCAGATACACAGTTCCTTTCTCTTCAAACTTCCGCCATCCATCGGTAAAACGATTGCAATACCGCCGGCAGACCTCCCATTTTTCTGTAAGCATCTCCTGTCGTTCCGCTACAACACTGTGCCATTTCACAAGTGCTACAAAGCCGATCAGGAACAACACACCGGCGATCACCAGAAGCGTCGCATATGATTTTTCTTTTTCATTAATTCCAATGATCAAGCCCGCCGCACCGATTAAAAATGTCAGGATACGAAACGTGGAAATCCGGCTGAATAACCGGTCCGCCCGTTCCTTTTGGTTCTGATAATCCAGCGTCCACTGTTCAAACTGCTTTCGATTCTCATTTACTGTCATCATGCCCTTTTTCTTCCTCTTTTTCCTCTTTTTTTCTCGTGATTACCATCTTGAAAAAGATTGCTACAAACACGCCTGCCGCAATGATGCTCAGGATTCCTAATGTAGTTTGGTCTAAGAAAACCAATGCTATTCCAACAAGCGCAATCAAAATCGCACAGGTAAGGAAATTCTTCTCGGATTCTTTTAAATTCTTCATTTTATATTACCCTCCGGTCTTTTTACTACAATCTAGTCTACCATATCCCACAGTGCAAGGCAAAGAAATAATTCTAAACTTTCTGTGAACCACAGATTTTCATTTGCTTTTTATTATTGCATGTATTAGAATAGTCTTTATATAATCGTGGTAAAATATAGATAATTATGGAAAAGGAGATTCAGACATGGGTAAGTTTTTTAAAGGTGTCGTAAAATTTTCAGTTGCCGCAGCCGCAGTTGGTGGTCTGTGCTATGCGTTCAAGGACAAGATCAGAGAATCTAAGGTATATCAGGATAACAACGTTGATGAAAAGATCAACAAAGTAAAGACAACAATCAAGGACAAAATGCCAAAGATCTTTGATAACGAGGATGATATCGAAGAGGATGATCTGTTTGCAGATGATCTCGATCTTGAGATGGAAGATGCAAACCGTGATTACGTGACGATTAATCCAGATGATTCCGAGAAGTCAGAGGAAGCAGCTGCTGAGGAGCCTGTAGAAGAAGCAAAGGCTGAAGATGCTGACGCGGAGTAATTGCTGAGAATCCGGGAAATAGTATGGATGCTGCAATCGGCATCTTGCTCTGATTAGCGGTCGTCAAAGTGCACCGCATAAATGCGTGCATTTTCCTCGTTGCCATAACAAACAAAAAGTTCGATGAGACGATTCATGTTTCATCGAACTTTTTATTTTAGTTGTAAAGCGTAAATCCATGTTATGTATTGGCTTTGCACACTTGATCTATCTGTCTATTTTGCTGTCCGGTCTACAGTTTCACCAGCTTGCGCATGTCTTCATAAAATCCCGGGTACGAAATATCCACGCATTCAGCGCCGGTGATTTCTGTCTCGCCCTCTGCATTCATTGCAGCAACCGCAAAGCTCATCGCAACCCGGTGATCCAAATGGCTGTCGATCACTGCGCCGTGAAGCGGTCTGCCACCGCGGATGATCATACCATCTTCGGTCGCCTCGATATCTGCGCCCATCTTCTTCAGATTATCCACCATCACATCAATCCGGTTGGATTCTTTTACCTTCAATTCTGCCGCATCTTTGATGATTGTCTCACCATCTGCAAAGCAGGCAAGAATCGCAATCGCCGGGATCTCGTCAATCAGAGTTGGAATCACTTCTCCGCCAACAACACAGCCTTTCAGATCCGAGGTGCGAACTGTCACATCAGCAGTCGGCTCTCCGATCTCGCCAGATGTCTTCTCAACTGTCACATCCGCTCCCATATCCGAAAGCACACGCAGGATACCATCTCGTGTCGGATTGATGCCTACATTTTTCACCGTTACACAGCTGTTCGGTGTAATCGCAGCCGCTACCAGAAAATATGTTGCCGAAGAAATGTCACCAGGCACAATTACTTTCTTTGCATACAGCTCGTCTGCTGGTTTTACATACACGCTCTTTCCTTCTGTACGGATATCCACGCCGAATTCTTCAAACATCAGCTCCGTATGGTTCCGACTTACTTCTGGTTCTGTCACAGATGTCTCGCCATCCGCATAAAGTCCTGCAAGCAGAATCGCTGATTTGACCTGTGCCGAAGCCACCGGCGAATCATAATGTATGCCATGCAAATTCGTTCCATGAATCTCAAGTGGTGTACAGTCATTTCCGCGTAAGCTCCGAATATCTGCACCCATCTGGGAAAGCGGCGTGATAATCCGCTTCATCGGACGTTTCTGAATCGACGCATCGCCATTGACCGTTGATACAAATGGCTGTGCCGCAAGGATTCCCGACATCAGACGTGTTGTCGTTCCGCTGTTTCCAACATCCAGAATCGAATCCGGTGCTTTCAAGCCTCTCAGGCCACGACCATGTACCAATACTTTGTCTCCGTTATTCTCGATCTCGACACCCATCTTACGAAAGCAGGCAATCGACGACAGGCAGTCAGCCCCTTGCAGGAATCCCTCTACCTCCGTGTTGCCCTTCGCAATCGAGCCAAGCATAATACTTCTGTGGGAAATGGACTTGTCTCCTGGTACTGTCACTTCGCCGGAGAGTCCATGAACTCTTGATAATTTCATAACCTTCTCTCTTTCTGCATGTCTAATATTATGTAATACGCATATTTAAGTCTTTTCAAATCCTGTATCTGTACACAGTTTTTGTTTTCATTTTCAAGTCTGAACGTCTCGCCATAAAAATCTACATCATTATAACACGGCTCATTTCCAGCAACAACCGATTTATGGATTGTTTTACACACATCCGCGGATTGTTTGCATATTAATTTACGTGTTATTTTGCCTCGATGCACATATAGGAAGCCGGATTACAATCACGGATTACATTTCTTACACGGGGTATATCCCATGTTTTCTAACTCCTCCACCGTTCCCTCATAGGTCTGCTTGTTTTTCTCCTTCATCTGGCTGACACTCGAACAAGTCGGACGATGAATCTTCTTCGTGTTTGTGTTCAAAATATAGGTCTGTGCCGTTTCATTTTTATTGTCCCCCATTAGTTCTGAATTCGGTGTTTGTTCCTGTATTTCAGATTCCCAGCTTGTTCCATCCGCATAGTTGATCCCAATTCCCGGCTGTACATTATAGCAGTACACATAAAAACAAATTCCAGCTCCCTCATCCTCGACAGACCATCCTTCCATCTCCACGCCGGAAGCAACCAGATTATCCCCTTCAAAAATCGGTGTCACCCGGTACAGCACATGATTTCCAGTCTCTTTTACATATGCATCTACCTTTTCCTCAAATGGAAGCATCCCATCCACATTCAGGTATCTTGTCCCGGTAATCAGGTTCTTCTCATTTGCATTTTCACCGGCAAGACAGTACGCAATCAGATGGCAGCGATTGTAGAGATAATTCCCGTCGATCAGATCATTATACTTCACCGTGTGCCAGCCGCTTGGACGAACATTTCCGATTGTGCCCCGTTCTTCCGTCGGCTGTAATTCCGGGCAGATATTCGCATACGCCTGCCCGCAGCGTCCAAGCGAATCCAGATCACTATATCGTTCAAACGCTTCCGTACTCTTCTTTTCTTCCTCTGTAAAATCCGGCATATTATTCTCAAGCTGGATATACGACGTTCCGTCGTAAGCCGGAATGTCAGCAAGCGAAACTGGATTTCCCGTCTGGATTGCACGCGGAAGCCCATTCTCCGATTGTGCATCTGGCTGCGAGTCTTTATCTCGCGCGTCAGGATTCTCCGTTATATCCTGCGCTTCTATGGCAGCCGTGGTCGAATCATTTGCCGTGTTCTGCCCAATTACACACCCCACTAGAGATAGTGCAACGAGCAGACAGACGACTATATATTTCAGAGTTGTTTTAATCTTTTTCATTGTAGTTTCCTCTCAATTTTTATTATACTTCCCCCATCTCATATGCACAAGCCATACTTGGGCTTTTCTTGCTCTCTGCAGCTCCCCACACCCACCGCGTGGGTTTTCTCCTCTGGAAGCTTCTCTCTACGCCCATTTCACCAGTAAACCTTCATCCTAATACTTCATCTCTGGGTTTTTCCAACTCTCTCCCCAACTCCACACCCATCGCGTGGGTTTTCTCCTCTGGAAGCTTCTCTCT
>ENA-OURZ01001040-OURZ01001040.1-human-gut-metagenome-genome-assembly--contig:-NODE-1040-length-33388-cov-5.296283_pt1 | contig 33388 bp, 24 predicted proteins | sample MGYA00242073_ERZ509195 | MGnify/ENA primary metagenome ERZ509195 (study PRJEB26280, sample SAMEA2338837) | human gut metagenome | biome: human gut; feature: human-associated habitat; material: faeces... | reverse complement strand
CACCGCTTTATTCTACAATTAATATGGAAACAATTTTGAACAGTAAAAAAGATCCCACACTGTCATTAGATTTATATGTACAGGATTTGGTACATAATCTGTATGATACATCTTATCCAATGTTTAATGCTGTTACCGTAGATAAAACAGCAGATACTGTAATCATTTCCATTCCTGCTGGTTGCCCAACGATTCAAGCTGCTGTACAAAGTTTTGTAACAGCATCTGGGCTTGGGGGCAATGCACAAATTAGAGTGAGTGATGAAAAGAATCGTATTGGAGTTGTTAAAATTGCAGTAGGATTTGCGTTGTATCAAAATGCAAATATCAATGAGTGGGAACAGGCATATGAAACGACACTTGATCACGCATTGCTTCATTTGTATTATGGATGGAAAGAATATCTCCCTTCTCCAAATGTACAGACGTCATGGATGTCTGGTTATCATTGTTTGAGTACAGAAAAAGAGAATGATGAGATTTTGAAGAATTTTGATCGTTGTTCTGAGCAAGAGTTAATTTCGTATGATTTTAACAAAAAAGAAGCAGTTCTTCTCTGTGGGAATTCAGATGTAATAAAGAATGGTATACAGCTTGGTGGTTCTTTGCAGGAAAAAGTTGCACAGTTGCAGGAGTTGAAACAGAGAATTTGGAATCCAATGGATCCTAATTGCCAAAAGATCGTAATGAAGACTTATGGTGTTTATTTAATGAATGCAGAGAATCAACAAGCACTGCAGAATGGAATTATTGGTAATATTCGTGCAAATGTGGTTCGAAATCCAAAGGTAAGAGATGCACTGGCTGAACAGTGTAAAATGTTGGAAACAATTCGTGAGTTTGAGGAAAAATTGTCGTTTCCAAAGTATTTTTCCCAGATTCTTCTTTGCAATTTGTTTAAACTTGATGAGATTACAAAAGATATTTTCCTTAAGCGTGAGGAATCTGATCCGATGCCGCTGCTCCTTCTTTCTTATGCGACAGACAATTACGATATGAATGCAAGTGATTTTTGGTATAAACTTTACTTGAAAGTTGCTGCTATTTTGGAATCAGAAGCAAGACCGGGTGTTACTTGGAAAAAAATTGTGAAAAAAAATTGGGAGATTGTTGTTAAAACAGTAGGTCAGGTGGAATCGAAGCGTGTAGAATTGTTGAATGCTTGTACAAGCTATGGTAGTCGGTACTATCAGTATTCTGAAGATTTTAAGAGAGATGCTTCGCTGCAAGTGAACATGAAAAAATACAAGGAGCTCATGAACATCGCAGATTTCTATGAGCATGCCTATACGGAAATGCTTAGAATTTATAATGACTATAAATAAGAGCAATTTTAGATAAAAAGTAAAAGGGTGTGTCTTAGGGATAGAAAATCTATTTGCCAAAAGGCAACCCTTTTATTTTTAGTATAGAGGTTGAAGGGGAAGTCTATGTCAAACGAAATAAAGGAATATGTAACAGAAGTTTTGGAAAGTATCTGCAATGAAGCAGAAACACCCGCACAGGAAACGACCCAGAATCTGATTTATTTTCTGTTGATTGGGGACGACAACCAATCTATCAAACAATTGAAAAAGCATATTAGCTTGTTTTTAAAAGAAGGATATGCTTATGCGGATGATTATAAAAATGGTGATGATATTTTTGAGTATTTTAGAAATGTAAATGAGAAAGTTGCACAGGCTGGTGGATTGAAGACTACAGCAACTTGTTTATTTGTACCAGTAATTTTTCAAAATTCCGTTTCCAATGAAGAATTAAATGCATTTTTTCTGCAAAGCAAAAAAATGATGGAAACGATCAGTCATATGCTAACGATTGATTGGCAGCCAATTGTTGTTTTGGAAAATGCACTTGCAGCAGATCGTCAAAATGTGAAACAAAAGAATTGTTTGGATCTTGTACGCATATGGGTAAAAGAATTACGTGAAAATTATTGTGGAGACAGTAATATTTATCATATTTGCGTGATTTCAGATAATGTTCATCATATTTCAGTTGATTTGCAAATGCAGACCATATTTTTTACGGCAATTAGTATTTCGGAATATACTGATAAACTCTGCTGCAGCGATAATAAACTCGTACATATTGATAATCCGAATAAAGTTTTAATGTTTACTGCAAAGGCATTTACGCTTGCAGAACCTAAAAAAATGAACTTTTTAACAAAAATTCTTTTATTGAGCAAAGAGTTTTTGATGCAGAAGTATTCGCCAGATTTTGAACAGAAATTCGGAAGAAAACTTGCGGATAACGCAAGAGAATTTTTTTGGAAAGGAAGCTTTGAAAAACTTCCACTGGGTCGTGATAATGTCATAGAAACGTCTCCAATTTTAAGTTTTACTTCAAATGCAAGTTTTGAACAAATTGAGCAATTTGAAAAGAAGTATTATTTTTCAAATGTTCCAATTGACGAAGAATTTTTGAGAGAAAAGCAGGTCGGTTTTCAAGAAAAATTCTTTCAATGGATATTCAGTGAAGATGGTACTTTTTCATGGTTGAAAAAATATTTTACTTGTAACAGAATTGAGCAGAGTCGTTTTTTTGATTTGATTCCGCAAATGAAAGTTTCTCAGGTAATTGAACAGGGAAAAAATGATAATCAGAAAATTTTGAATGAAAAATTGGAAAAACGCTATAGAGAACTTTATGAAAATTTGATTTCTCGAGATAAAGGGTTATGTTTCAATGATTTCTTGCAGATAGAAGAAATTGTAGAACATTTCATAAATGATCTGATTATCACAGTTGAACAGCTGATCAATGAATTGAATTGTGAGGAATGGAACGAGGAAGCGTCGGATGAGGCAGTTGGACAAAAAGATGCGATTTTTAAGACGTGGAATTCTGCGATCATGACAAAAATTTTTAGTTCTAGTAATATGAATGAAGCACAGATACAAAACGAATTGAAAAATATGATTTCGGATAGTCTCACTTATTTCCAGGATAACAGGGACTTTTTGGGCAATATCATGGATCAACTGAAAGTATCCTCTTATGACTGGGTAGGATTTCGGAATTCTATCTATGATTGTTTTGAATTTTTGGTTAAAATGGTCTATGTAGGAATTGGAGAGGATAATTCTGCTTTGAACAAAGATCAGTATGTCTTTTATCGAAATGAAAAATATGCACCTTTGATTGAAAAAATAAAAGAAGACGGAAAACAAACAGGATGGATTGAAAAATCTATTCAGAATGAAGATCGAATTGAAGGTGTTCGTTTTTCAGCAGCGTATAAATTGGAAAGCTTAATGGGCTTGAATGGAGAGTGGGGGCAGGTATGACATTTGAACTTTTAAAAGATGTTTCTATTGATTACTGTCAGCGTGCAAGTGATGGACAAGGGCAAATTACAATTTCCTATCAATCGAATGATGATGTGGATAAGATTTTGATTGCTTACTTAGATGCACAACGATTTCCCATTGGAGATGAAGGCAGCTATTTTATAAGAAAAAATGATGGAACGAAATTTTCACTCGGAGTTAGAAATCCGTCAAACGGAACTGTTCAAGAACAGGTTGTTTTTGTCTGTGGTTTGAAGTTGTTAAACCAGAATGAATCTCTAACATATGGTGAATTTAAAGAAAAATATAAGGGGATTCAAAACAAAAGTGAGATGATTCAATCTGTTTTGGTCGGAAAAGCCAATATAGAATATAGTTTTGAAGAATATGATTCAAAAACGCATGAATATAAGTTGGATATTTGCTACCAAACAGCAACAGAATGTGAAATTCCTGGAAAATTTCTCCATTATTCTTATCGCTATTGTGGAGTAAAGTTTGAATTTCCCATCAATGACAGCCTTGGAAGAGAGAAAAAATCGTATTACATTTGGATTCCAAATGGAGCGGAGAGTGTAAGTTTAGAAGCGATAAGAACACAAAGCATTCGCATAAGAAGGTTGGAAGTAAAAAAAGGCTTTTTCCAAAAACTTGCAAGTATTTTCAAAAAACGGTAAGTTTTAAAGTGGATTTATATTCTATAAATTGAAATATGGATCTATATGGAAAGAAATAGGAGGAAAAAATGTCGTATTATAAAATGAAATGTGCATACTGTGCAAGAACTTTGACAAATTCTGATGTTGTATATAAGTTAGCAACAGAAGAATTGTATCATGCACAGCAGGGGTCTAAATCCAATTCCACAACAGATACAGATGACAGTTTTGATGTGATGAATGGAATGGATGAAATGGATACCGCAATGGGTGTTTCTGGTGAGGATGGCGGCTATGTTTCCGGAGAAACATTGGAAGAAAAATATCATGCTGTTCCGATCTATGAAAAGATAAAAGTTTCCAGAAAACATGAAGAAATGGAAGGCACTGAAAAATCATTTACATATCCAGGCGATTTATGTTTGGGATATGAAGTGGAAAATATTACGGTTAATAATACATTTTATTCGCATGTAGAATTGAAAAAACGGCGTTGCCGTTTTTGTAACAAACCATTGCCAAGATTATCTGGTAAAATGCCAACGTTTCTAATTATGATGGCAGGGCATTCTACTGCCGGAAAAACGACATTTTTGTTGGGGCAGAGAATCATGTTTGGGAATGGAGGCTTTAACCTTATTGGTGGGGTTGTTTATCCAGAAATTCAGGGTAATACAGAAGATGGGATTTGTCATTTTGAAGATGAACATGAAAATGATTTTATTGAAGATGCATATCAGATGTATTTAGAAAATGGAGATCTTCCAGGCACTACCATAGAAACACCGATCCCGCACTGTGTAAAATTTAGTTATAGAAGAAATGGAAATGATATCAATGGTCATCAAATTTCGACTTATCAATCCGAATGCCTTGTAATTTTTCAGGATGTCATGGGTGAAAAATTTGCGGTAAAACATGATGACGACAGAAGAAAAATGATTGAAAAAGCAGGACTTGCAGATGCTTATTTGATAGCAATGGATTCCAGTATTTTGATGGGAGAAACACCAGGGGTTTCTAAAGATATTGCTTCTCCAAAGATATTGCAAACTGCTATGGATGGAACATTCACCGAATATGAAGGAAGAGCTACAAAGCCGAGTGTTGTTCTATTGACAAAAACAGATGAAATTTTGAAGCATCAACTTGATTTAAATCTTCCAGGTGTGGATGAAACAACACCAGTGTTAAATGCTGGAATGAGCTTTAATGGTGAAAATCCAGCTTGGAAAACGAGATTTCTTGACAAGATGGATGAAGGAACCATTGATTTGTTGGAGAAACTGCAAAAAAATGGTGGAGGAAATTGGCATCAAATGTTGAGAAAACATTTCCCTGCTGCAAAGTACATGTCAGTCACTGTTTATGGAGATCATGCTGAGGTAGTAAAAGTAAAAGATGATAATAATAATGATGATAAGATCGTCAAAAATGCAGAACCACGGCATACAGAAGCACCAATTTTGTATCTTCTGATGGAACTGGGTGTGCTTCCACCGATGCAGAGAGCAAGTTTTGTGGACAATTATGAAGAAGAATATGAAACATGGTATGATGAGTACTGTCAAGATCCGATTTTACCAGAGCAACGTCTTTTTAAAGTGGAGGATAAACAATCTTGGTTTTCTTCATTCTTTTCATTCTTTTCATTCTTTAAAAGAAAAAAGAAGAAAAAGTAAGATAGTTGATATTACACATAGAAAACAAGTTACTTGAAGATAGAAATACAGTATGAAATGACAGTGCGTTCAGAAGGAGAAAGAAATGATTGGACAACATTTGATTTTGCGTTGTAAACGTGGTTGTTTTGAAACGGCAGGTGCTGCTGGCTTTAAATCGGCAGGAATTTCTGAAAACCTTAGAAATCAGCCTAATATAAAAACGCTGGATCAAGAAATTCGGAAAGTATTAACTTGGTCGGACAAGCAGACCATTGGTACAATGTTGCCGGGTCTTCAAAATCGAGGGGTTTTAAGAATCTATCGATTCAACGGAATGACATTTGTTTCCCGAAGCTTTCCAGTAAAAGATCTTTGTACCAATAGTGGCGATGTGCCTTTTCATCAAACTTATGTTTTGACAGAAAATGATCAGAAAAAGTTTCTGGAAGTGCCAGAATGTGTTTTAAATCGAAAAAACTATGATGTCTATGAAGATTTGGATCAAAGAAGTGGGACATTGTCGAGTGGGAATCCTGTAGTGGTAAATGAAAAACTGGATATTTTTTCTGATATTCAGGCATTATCCCCTTATGATGTTTTTTCCAAATGTGGTTTTGATGAGGATTCCTTTTCGAAGTTAATCTCGGCGATTTGTGATCGTGTATCTGGAAACGGAAATGTTGCATTGGTATTGCCTCAAATTGATGCAACAGAATGGAAAACAACAGGCGGCAGCTTTTTGGGTGAACAAATATTGGTTGCCCTTTATAAAGTGCTTCCAAATTGTCTGACAAGATTTCTGAGTGGTGTTTCCTATTGGAACAGTGATGTTCGCTATATAGAATCTTTAAAATTTGTAGTTGCTTCTTCGGAAATCGCAGATGCTTTGTATAAAGACAGCATTTCTTTGATTGATTTAAAGCATCGGGTTATAAGAAATGTGGGAAATTCCTTGCTTTTTGGGAAGCTTCTGTGGAATGCTATGCAAAATGAAGAGAGCCTGAAAAGCGTACATGCATTTATTTCTGATTTATTCGGTGAAAAAATCGATCAAATTAAGAAAACTTCTCTGGTTATGGATACGGTTGCAGGAATTTATCTGTATAAGTATCAGCGATGGAACAATTCTGATTTGACTGCTTTGACTGCTTTGACTGCAAGAATTTTGGGGATATTTAAAAAGAATATTTTGAATTTCCCGAAAATAGATCAGTATTGTGGGGAAATGCTGAGTGTAATCAAACAAAATCCAAGTTACAATTTACAGATAGAAAAGGTTGCCTCGGAATTTGTGCAGACAGCTGGAATTCATGTAAGTGCTTGCTATGATCCCTTGATGTATATTTTGCTTCAATATGTAGCAAATGAAACATTCAGCGGTTCTACGAAAGAAATGATTTTGAAGAAGTTACAGCAGCAGGATCCTACAATTCAAAATCAAATGTTAAAGTTCTTGGAAGATGCAAAAATACAGGAAATTTCAGAGAAAAAGGCTGATTTCTTCTTGAGCTTGCCAGGACTGGAAAGAATTAATCCAAAAATTCAACAGGAAGCAAGATTTGTTCTTAATACAAGATATCCGGATTTTGTAAAAAATGGATATTGGAAGATTTGCGTGGATATCATGCAGCTTGTTTATTTTCCATGTATTTCAAATTTTACAGATGTTCAAATTTTCGATACGTATTATAAATTTCGAGATTTGTACTGTATATTACAGGAACATGCTTTAGAAAAACGTATGTTTGAGATGATGTCTCAAGAAATGAAGCGTGTAGGCAATCATGAAGAACAGATTCAACTTTTCTGTCAATGTTTTTTTGATGCGAAAAGTTCATCAAGTCTGTCACTTATCCAAAATCACCCGGAAGTGTTTAGGGTATTTCTTCAAGTCCTTGCTTTTCTGAAACCGCATTTTCAAAAATATTCTGAAAAGCATTGGCGTATTTACTATAAATATATTTTCGAAAATGCAAATATTCCCAATCAAGAAGCTATCGTCGACAAGTACTGTTCCAAAAACGAAAAAGGAAACGTATTGTACAATATGGAAGCAGTACGAATTCAATGTGATAGGTATGATTCCAACTGGGATATCATGGAGCAAATTTTTGATGCATTGTCAGAAGAATCACTTTATGAAAGAATGCAGAAAATCTATAATTTGGTCACCGTTATTTCCAAAAAGTCTCCTTCTTTTATGAATGGCATTGCAAAAACACAAATGCTATATGGTGATTATTTGTTGCAATCTGAAAATCTGGGCAATTCAAGATGGAAAAATGATGTAGATTCATTGGTTTTCCAAAATAGTCGTGGTGTGCCAGTTCTTTCTAATCTTCAAAAAATTGCAGCAGATGAAATAGAGAAGGAACAAAGACTTTCGCAAGTATTCCCTGTGGCATACTGTGAATTATGGAAGGCAGTGCTTGCAACACCTTTGAATCGTTGTTCTGTGGATGAGATTGTGCATCAGGTAAAAATAGCAGAATCCTTCTTAACAGATTATCCGAGAAAAGAGGAAGTACTGGCTGAAATTCACAGAGTTGCGTTTGAACAGCTTCCAGTAGAGAAGTTGCAAAATGCCAACGAAGAGAGCATTGCGTATTTGTATACACATTGTAAAAATGCAGGATTCTTGTATTCCAAAGTATCTGTTTATTACGAAATGGATCAGCTTCTTGTATCTTGCAATGATTTCCAAAAAGTTTTGGATGTTTGGAATAAACTGAATGCCAATTTGGATTACCGTGAAAGATTGGAAAGAAGAAGATGGATCCTTTGCAGTAAACGAAATCCATCTGAACAAGAAAAACAAACACTGGTTTTTCTTGTTTTATATCAGATCAAAAGTTCAAATTATATGTTCTCTATATTTTGGAACTTGCTTTCAGCTAACCAAAATGCTGTGGTTTCCAATGGAGATAAGCCCATTTATTTGTGCTACAGTATATTGTTCTGTCAATACATAAATGATATTAATTTGCAGAATACCTGCGTTCGATTCTTTACAAATGAAATATGCCGCTGCATGGAAGATGGTGATGTAAGACAACATCTGAAAAATGCTGAATTTAAAAAGCTTTATCAGGATATCAAGAATACTTATTTCTGGAATAAGGATGATGAAAAGAAAGAAATTTATCAAGCAGCAAAAAATACTGGCGATTCGACCTTGATGGAAATCTTTAAAGTAGGAAAAGACACAGGCAATTCCGCTTCTACACAAAAAGAAGAGACACAGAAATTCTTCTTTAAGGTTTTTGGTTTTCTGATTCTGCTGATCATAACAGTTGTTGGAACAGCCTTGTTTTTGCCGAAAAAACCGTTTATCAGTATGATTATTTCTGCTTTCACATTAGGACTGTTGATTGTGTTTATGGTACTGGTTGAATTGGGCATTTTCTGGAGAAAGAAAGGGGAAGAAAGATGAGAAGAAGAAAGACATGGATTGCAGTGACTTGTATGCTTTCCCTTACTTTGGCAGGAAGTCTGTTCGGAAATCATGCGTTTGCCGCTGATGGAAATGGAATTGGTGAACATATAGGACACGCAGCAGCGGAAACGACGACCTCAATTGAAGAGGAACTCACAGAGGGATTCACAAATGCGGGAAATGTTGCCACGCTTCCTGTTCCTAATGCAGAAGAAAATAGCAACACTGGAAGAGAAAAATTTATTTTTGCGGATAAAAAATCTGCGGAAAATGAAAAGATAGTGTGTTATCTTTCTACAAATCCGCTTTATGAAAATCTAGAAAAAATACAAAATGGTGGTGTGGCATTTTGTATAAATGGTGGCGAAACCATTGATGGTATTCCAGTTTATACATGGTTGAATCAAGTAGATTCCCAGGAGTCTTATTTTTTCTTGGAGGATTCGTTTGAGATAAAAGACGGGGATAATATTTATATTTCGTTGGGTGATGAAGATGAAACTTTTTTAAAAGAATTTTTTAAAGAGGATGAGATTTTCACATTCAACGACATTGAAAATAAAGATGTTGTAACATCTGACGAAGTTTCATTAACACTGAGTGAAGATGGTAAACTGAAAATTGATACTTCCGCTGCTCCTGGTTCGAATGTATTGACGCTTACTATGGAAGAGTTTAATTCATTAAAAAATGATTCTAGCAATTATGGAATTGGAAAATGTAAAGATGGAACAATTTCGCTCGTTAAAAAAGTATACAGTGCTCAGAAGACGCTGCATAATCAATATATTATTGAAAAAAGTGGTAAAGAGTTTCAATTCTGTGGTGGAAAGGATATATACGCACTTCAAAAGGATGTTTTTGGATCTGATGAAAATTTAAATTTTGAGGATATTATTCAGGCTGCCAAGGAATCTGGGGAAGATGATGATTTTGGATTAGTCTTAGATACTGCGGAGCAACCACTTTTGGTTTATAGAGGTGGCGAACTAAAAGCATCAACTGAAACTACGACTCAAACAAGCATTACAGTGGAACAATCTTCTGATACGGTCACTGAGACGGTTTTAGAAGCAAATCAAGAAGAAGCATCTAGTGCGATCACTAGTCAGACAGCTTCAGAAGAGGAGCAGGAAACTGTCTCTAATGAATCTAAAAAGTATAAGTGGATTTCCATCGGCTTACTTTGTGCATTTGTCTTGATTGGTGCCGGATGGATTTTAGTACCGCCGATGTTGAAAAAGAACAAAAAAAAGTAATATGCAGGCTGTATGGCATAGAAATCAAAATGGGTTCATAAATTGGGAGTAGAAAATGCATTGTTGGAACTGTGGGCATATTGTAAATGGTGATGAAAAAAAGTGCCCTTCTTGCGGAGCATCCAGAAAAATAGAAAAGGGCACGAAAATTCATTATTGTCCAAATTGCGGGAAAGGCATCTGGGGAAAAGAAAAATGTAAGTATTGTAGCTTTGATGTGATTTTGAAAAAAGTGATACAGGAAGTGGAAGCTGTTGATGGGAAAAAAACAGCTTCCACAGTGCGTGCATGTGCATCCGTGAAAGCATCTGATGATTTGAACGTGGACAAACAAGGCCCTCCTCAGAATGTGAAAAATAAAACATCCGACGAGTCTAAAAAAGAAGCAATTTTGAAGAAGTTGCAACAGCAGGATTCCGCTGTTCAAAATCAAGTGTTGAAGCGATTGGAAGATGCAAAAACACAGGAAATTTCCGAGAAAACGGCTGATTTCTTCTTGAGCTTGCCAGCGTTAGAAAAAATGAATCCAAAAATTCAACAGGAAGCAAGATTTGTTCTTAGTACCAGATATCCGGATTTTGTAAAAAATGAATGTTAGAAGATTTGCGTGGATATCATGCAGTTTGTTTATTTCCCATGCATTTCAAATTTTACAGATGTTCAAACTTGGGATACATATTGTAAATTTCGAGATTTGTACGGCGTATTGCAGGATCACGTTTTAGAAAAACGTATGTTTGAGATAATGTCTCAAGAAATGAAGCGTGTAAGCAGCAATGAAGAACAGATTCAACTTTTCTGTCAATGCTTTTTTGATGTGAAAAGTTCATCAAGTCTGTTGCTTATCCAAAATCACCCGAAAGTGTTTGGAATATTTCTTCAGGTGCTCAATTTTCTGCAATTAGACTTTCAAAAATACTCCAAAGAGCAGTGGCAAAAATATTATGACTATGTTTTAGAAAATATGCTTCATAATGCAGATTGGGATATGATGGAGCAAATTTTTGATGGAATGTCGGAAGAATCACTTTTTGAAAGAATGCAGAAAATATATGATTTGCTGAATATCATTTCTAAAAAGTGTCCTTCTTTTATCAATGGCATTGCATCAACAAAAATGCTGTATGATGATTATTTGTTTCAATCTGAATTATATACTAAAAATCCGACTAATTCGAGATGGGAAAGTGATGTAAAGTCATTGGTTTTCCAAAATAGTCGTGGTGTGCCAGTTCTTTCTAATCTTCAAAAAGTTGCAGCAGATGAAATAGAGAAAGAACCTGGACTTTCACAGGTATTCCCTGTGGCATACTGTAAATTATGGAAGGCATTGTTCGCAACGCCTTTGAATCGTTGTTCTGTGGACGAGATTGTGCATCAGATAAAAATAGCAGAATCCTTCTTAACAGATTATCCGAGAAAAGAGGAAGTACTGGCTGAAATTCACAGAGTTGCGTTTGAACAGCTTCCAGTAGAGAAGTTGCAAAATGCCAACGAAGAGAGCATTGCGTATTTGTATACACATTGTAAAAATGCAGGATTCTTGTATTCCAAAGTATCTGTTTATTACGAAATGGATCAGCTTCTTGTATCTTGCAATGATTTCCAAAAAGTTTTGGATGTTTGGAATAAACTGAATGCCAATTTGGATTACCGTGAAAGATTGGAAAGAAGAAGATGGATCCTTTGCAGTAAACGAAATCCATCTGAACAAGAAAAACAAACACTGGTTTTTCTTGTTTTATATCAGATCAAAAGTTCAAATTATATGTTCTCTATATTTTGGAACTTGCTTTCAGCTAACCAAAATGCTGTGGTTTCCAATGGAGATAAGCCCATTTATTTGTGCTACAGTATATTGTTCTGTCAATACATAAATGATATTAATTTGCAGAATACCTGCGTTCGATTCTTTACAAATGAAATATGCCGCTGCATGGAAGATGGTGATGTAAGACAACATCTGAAAAATGCTGAATTTAAAAAGCTTTATCAGGATATCAAGTATACTTATTTTTTTAATAAAGATGATGAAAAGAAAGAAATTTATCAAGCTGCAAAAAATACTGGTGATGTAAACTTGATGGAAATCTTTAGAGTGAGAAAGAGCACAAGTAATGTGGCTTCTACAAGGAAAGAACAATCTAAAGTACGCCATAAGATTATTTTTCTTGTTAGTATATCTATGATAATAATTATAATATCATTATTAGGCGTTGCTTTACGTATCAATTCATCAGAAAAAGCAACAATGATAATGACTGGATTATTGATACTATATATTATAGTGGCTTTATGGATTTTAGTACCGCTATTATTGAAAAAGTATAGAAAGAAGTAATATGCAAGCTGCATTGCATAGAAATCAAAATGAGTTCATAAATTAGGAGTAGAAAATGTATTGTTGGAATTGTGCGCATGTTGTGAATGATGGTGAAAAAAAGTGCCCTTCTTGCGGAGCATCCAGAAAAATAAAAAAGGGCACGAAAATTCACTATTGTCCCAATTGCGGGAAAAGCATCTTAGGAAAAGAAAAATGTAAATATTGTGGCTTTGATGTGATTTTGAAAAAGGTGGTACAGGAAGAGGAAGCTGTTGATGTGAAAGAAACAGCTCCCACAGAGAGTGCCCCAGTGAAAACATCTGATGATTTGAGCGTGGACAAACAAGTTCCGCTTCAGGTTCAGAAAAGTAGGTCAAATAAAGCAGTCATTCCTGCACTTTTTATTGCAGCAATTGTTTTGGTGGGAGCTGGCAGTTTTGTTCTGCTTAATCAGTCAAATCAAGATTCAAGCAATCACGAAGGAATGCAGGTATCAGAACCTGACAGCGGAAACGATGAAGAAAGCGGCATTCAAGAAACTGAGACAGAGGAAGTAGTTACTACAGAAGTTGTAGTAACTACCACCACAGAAGCGAAAACTACAATTGTAACCACAACAACGATTCCGAAAAATCATCACTATGAATTGGTACAGGGTGCAGTCAGCTGGGAAGAGGCAAATAGCAGAGCAATCGCTGCTGGAGGTCGTCTAGCAGAGGTGCATTCTGAAGATGATTGGAACAAGTTGATTGCAGCAGTCGGCAATACTGATGTGTATTTTATTTGGCTGGGTGCGAAACGTACAAGTGACTATTCGCCAATGTATTGGAATTCTGGAGATGAAGTCGACTCCAATTGGTCACACTGGTATGGAAATGAACCGTCATATGTAGATGCAACGAATCCTTCTATAACAGAACCTTATTTGTTGTTGTGGTGGTTGAAGGATAGTGGTTGGTCTTTGAATGATGCAAATGCTTCCGCAGTATTGAGCACTTATAAGGATTATCGAATTGGCTATGCAATTGAATATGATTATTAAGTGTCATCAAAATGTGGCAACGGTTTCAGAAAAGTACGCCATCATTTTGATGTCTTGATACTTTTTATGTTGTTTGATGATAGGGAGGAAAAATGGATAGAAAATTTTGCAGGTATTGTGCAAGAATATTGGGAGAAGACGGGAAATGTCATACTAAGAATTGCCCATCTAATACACAAAAAAGAAAAAATGGGATAGCACTGTATTGTCCGGCTTGCGGTCGTGTTTTAATCAATGGAGCGTGTAAAAATAAAGCATGCCCATCCTATATAAGTGCCATGGCTGCTGCGAAGACAGATGTTGCAAAGAATGTTGTGGTTGAAGAGCGTCAAAAATCAAAACAGGTGAGAAATCTGAAAAAAAGAAAGCAGGTTATTATCTCGCTTGCATCTTTAGTGGCTGCTTCTTCTATTATTGGAGGGACAATTTTATATTGGAATGCAAATCATCATCAAACTGATTTGACGAGTTCAACCGCAAATGCAAATATTGGAATCATTCAAAAAAACACGAGAGCAACTACAACTACTTCTGTTTTTACAACAACAACAACGACTGTTGAAGAAACAACTGCACCGCCAGAAACGACAACAGTTGCTACGACTACAACCACAGAAGTTGCTGATTTTGGTTCTACAAACTTAATCAATGGTGGATATGTTTGGTATGATGGCGATGAATATCGTGTTGCAGATAATTTTTATTCTAATATCACTATTGGAGAAAAATTATACTATGAAGAAGCCAGCACACACTATGTTTATTGTTGCAATCGAAAAGATTTAAGCGATAAAACATTGATTTACAATGCAGCATATGTAGACGAACTGACTTATTATGATGGGTGGTTCTATTTTAGAAGAACGCTTGGCGATAATGTTTCTATTTGTAAAATGCGTACGGATGGTAGTGATGTTACGGTTCTGACACAGTGTAATGAGTGGTACATGAATGTTTATCAAGATAAGATTTATTTTGTAAACTTCGATAACAATTATGCATTGCAATGCATGGATTTGAATGGAAATCAGCTGGTCACTTTAACATATGGTGCTTCTGATATCTGTGTAGTAAAAGATACCATCTTCTTTTCAAACAGAGACACCAGATATTTGTATAAGATGAATCTGGATGGAACAAATTTGGTACAGCTGAATCAGACGTACACAAGATGCACGAATTATTATGATGGAAAATTGTATTATTTTGGCGACAACGACCATATGATTTATCGTTGCGATTTAATGGGAAATGTAGAGAAATCATATGAAAGCGGAGCTAATTTTTTAGTTCTGGCAGGGGGCTATATTTACGCTTATATGGACAATGCCCAGATTCGAAAAATCGCAATGTGATAATACGCTTGTAGAAAAATAGGAATAGTAGGAAGCTCCTTTTGATTGTTTTTGCTGTTGGCAGCAGTTTGTAATCAAAAGGAGTTTTTAACATGAGTTATTGAGTGTTATAAAGATCCATTGCCGCTGAAATTCCAGATAAAATAGCCTGGTAAATACCTTCTCCATTCTGTTCACTTGCAAACCCGATACACTCACCAATATAATATACATTATTGTGCTTAATATATATCTCTTTATTGCCACAATGAATACTGCCAGATTTGGGAAGTTCCATTGAAGTAAAGTGCGTGATTTTCTCGGTTAATATGGTGGTATAGAACTTTTTGAAGTTTTCTTTTAATAATTTGAAATGATTTCTTTGCCATACACCAATATTCCAACAGTTCGTACCGTTTGGAAAAATCCAAGCATAACCACCATAATAGCTTTTGTCAATGAAAAAATAAAATGTATTATCTGAAACATTCATTTCCGCTTTTAGTTCCGTAGAAATCCCAAATGTTTTTAGATGGGTTGATGGATAACATTGTTGTATACTGCCGGTGGCGTATATAAGATTTTTTCCGATATAGTCATTAATATGGATATAATTATTATTGATTATTTGATTAGTATCAAAGCCTGTAATGATTCTAATTTTATTTTTTGCTGCATGGCTGAGTAAAATCTCATCAAATTTCTTTCTCCTGATGCCAATAGAATGCTTAATTTTGGTACTTGAATTTTTATAATAATAAATCTCAGTTTCCCCATCTGGAAATGATTGATTTACTTTTGTTATAATTTTAGCATCGGCATTAAGAAATTCATTTGTGTGAATACCCAATGTGGATAATAGAGATAAGGCGTTATTTGTAATACCACCTCCGCAAGCTTTTGCTGTAGTAAGGGATCTCTTTTCTAAAATAACACACGATTTTCCCAATTGTTTTAATTTCATCGCACATGTTAAGCCAGCTACACCTGCACCAATAATAATTGCATCATAAATCATTTTAATTTCCTCTATTCAAAAATTACAACATGAGTTTCGGCTGCAAGATAATTCGATCAAATTGCTGCAATTCTTCGGGGATTATATCTGTGCAGCCATAAAATAATGTGTTTCCTTTTCTCATAATAGAAACACTTCTGTTTCGCATATGATTGGAATTCATTTGAATAGTGCCAACTGGCTGATATAACAATTGATCGTATTGACGACAAACTTTGTGACAGGTATTTTTAGTAAGGTCAAATCCATCAAATTGATCTTTTTGATAATTCCGCATCATACAAATACGCCCTGTTGTAATATATCCATATGGAAGAAATGTGGAATAGGAGATATTATTTTGATTTTCCGGTAAATTTAAGCCATATTGTGGAAAATCAATATCATACCTAGTTACATGGTATTTTTTTAATGCTTCTTGGAAACTAGGAGCAGATACAGCCGGAGAACGAAGATACTGATAACCCATTTCATTGGTATACTGTGAAAATGCGAATCGATTCATTCTACCATCATGATAAAGTTTATCCAGGATTCTTCCACAAATGATGTTTCCATGGTAATGGTGGTCATGAAGCAATTGAAGAACACCATAATCATTGACAGAGATTTCACAAGAATGTGCTTCTAGTATCGGAAGTAGTGCTTTTATGTGTTCTATTCCTGTTTGTGTAACAGGAGGTGTCAAGAATGTAACTGGTAGCTTTTTTTGGTTGGCTTTTTGTAGTACTGCTTTGCATTCTGAGATGGCAGGAATTCGGAATTCGCAAAATTCGCTTCCGTAGTAAATGCGATGAATGTTTCTATGGGGAAGGAATTGTAAGCTTTCTTCATATAAGGAACGAAAAAAATCTGTAAAATCATTTTTTGCCTGATAAGCACATTGCAGATGGTCTAAATCTTCCAAGTCTGCAGGCGTTTCGATTTTGCAAGCAATTTCTACTGTTTTTTCTTTTGTCATTTTTGTGCTCCTCTCATGTTGCAGGAAGCCATAGAAGAACAGAGTGTATCACAACAAAAAAATTTTTGAGCAAATTCCTGGTAGTCTGACAATGTCGCATGAGATTTTGAAAGTTCAATCACATATTTCATACCATCTAGTGCTTGCTTTGGAAAACGCATACCTCTTCCTACTACTTTTAAAGATGTGAAATTGGGATATTGACTCAGATTGTATACGGAACAAATCGAACAAAGAACCTTTCCGCATCCAAACCCTTGATTGGTAGACTGTTCAATTCCATAAATCCAGTCTGTCATATCTTGATTTGCATTTTTTAGGGCTCGATTTTCTGAAAATGATACATTTTTCCCATCTGTTCTGAAAAATTTAGTGATCCATGCTTCATTGCAGATTGGTTCAATATCATGAATGCAGCGACAGTTTCCATCGTCAAATACACATCGGCTGCTTAATAAAAAGCATTCAAATTCAATATCCGGATTTTCTGCAAGAATGGGTGTAATTTCTGAAATAGTAATATGACGTGGGAAAACAATTCGTTCTGGTTGAAATTGTCGATAAAAGGTCACTGCATCTGCATTTAAAACCTGATTTTCACAACTTACTGTAATTTTAAAATTGGGATAGTGTTTTGCAATCAATTGCATCATGCCGATATCGCTCACAATTAAATGCTGGATTCCAATTTGACTGAGTTCCTGTAACCATTTTTCTAAATATGGGTATGCAATCGGTGCATAAAACGCAGCATTCAGTGTTACAAATAGCGTTGCCTGATAAGCATTGCAAAGATTTGCAATCTCTTTTAATTCCTGTAAATCGGTAAGATTGGAAGTTAAATAATCACGTCGATTCATAGAAACCTGCAAAGTTGTCCATCGTTGTTCGTGCTGCTTATTAAATGTAGCAATCCATTCTTTTGAAATATAGCCACAATAGAATTCACGAATGCCATCTTCCAGGTAGAATGTAGCTTGTTCTATGGAACGAATTGGTAACAATAATTGCATTTTATTCTTCCTCTTCTATTTTTTTAACTTCATGTGCAATATAATCATATCTGAGTTGTGCAACGCCACAATAAAAAGGGTCTATTTGCGGCTCAGAATGATTGTCGCATAAAAAATTAGCGGTACACTGCTCGCAATAATGAAATTTTTCACATTGCAAACAGGCAAATGATTTTTTCTTATCTCGAAACTCTTTTTTTAAGAAATCCCACCCTGTTTGAAAGTCACCATGTAATAAATCATAACTTTGATAAGAAGTTTTTGTACATGCCTGCATTCTGCCCAAGTGGGAAATAAAAGTAGAATGCCAGGAAATATCACATGGATAAAAATATCCTTCTTCTTTTCGGGCATAAATATGTTTTTCTTTTTTTCCGATGCGTTCTAAATAAAGTTCTTGTGCCTTTTGTTTCCAAAACGCATTTCGTTTCTTATCATGTAAATCAAAATGAAACGCTTCCTCTTGTGATACACGATGTTGTAACGGAAAAGGATCTCCATTGGCTGCCGAATAAATTGAAAATGCGGTCATCATTCGGCAATGGTGTTGTTCTGCAAATTCCTGTGCAAGATATACTTCGTGATAATTTTCTCGTAAAGTAACATATTTTAGACTAACTGGAATCTGGTTTTCCTGTAGGAGCTGAAGTGCCTTGACGAATTTTTGATAACTGCCTTTGACACCCGTTACAGCCTCATATGTTTGTTCTGTTGCACCATATAATGTTGTGCTCACTTCGCTTACGGGATATTCTGTGAACAATGCGATGTGGGTTTCATTTAATAGGGTGATATTCGATAGAACAGAAACACTCATTCCTTTTTTCTTGGCATACCGATAAATATCAAAAAAGTCAGGTCTTAAAAGTGCTTCGCCCCCAGTAAGATAAATTCCCAGTGTTCCACTTTCACACAATTTATCGATAATTTGATACACTTCTTCGGTTGTCATATCCGAATCCGCAATTCCATTTTTTGCATAGCAGTGTAGACAGTGCAAATTACATTTTGCAGTCAACTCAATTCCGGCAAAAAATGGTGCTCGAATTTCTTTGAAATTATTTTCAATAAATTCGGAAATAGACATTTGAAAACAAAATGGTTCTGACATTTTAAGCACATCCTATACATGATTCATTTGTTTCAATTAATATTTTAGTAGATACGAGCTGTTGAATAAAATCCATCACAGCTGCACCATTTTCCGACTGTTCTTCTATTTGATAATCCATGCAGCTTTTTGCAAACAGTTCTTTTATAGAAGCACATGTTTTTGCGATTTGGATGATATGTTCTGCGGTGTCGTTCAGTAAAACTGGGTGATTCGTAAAATCATTTTTCCGAACTGGCATCAGTACAACCTTTCCATATATTCTTCGAATTATAAAGTCATCGTTTACTCTCAACATTTTTACACCATGAAATATACTTTTACGCCTTGGCAATCTCCAGAAACTGCATAGACAATTTCCTCGTATCGATAACCAAGAGAACGGATTGCTTCAAACAATTTTTCAAAACGCAAATCCAATGATTTCCCAAATAGAAATGTATGCATCGCATTTACGCTTTCTAACCAGGTTTGATCTTCTGTGATATAATAGATTTTATAAGCTGTTTCTTGTTTTCCGATATTACATGCAAATCCGGAAATCAAGTTATCATGCTTTAACATGATATCAGAAATCGGAAGATAATTTTGGCTGAATAAATCATTATTCATTTGGGATGAGATCGATTGTAAAGCACGTTTGGAAAAATCCGAGTAGTTTCTTCCATAAGAATCATCCCAATTTTCTATTGTCCAAAATGTATAGTACAATTTAATATCCGTTATTTTTTTGTGATCCTGAACATCATGCGATGCTCCATATCCAACCAGCGGATACCGTTTTGTCTGTGTGCTCATTTGAATATCATCAGCGATTTTCAAACAATGTGCTTCTTGCTCCTGCAGTTGTATTTGATTCAGTAACAGATGCAAGATATTTCGATGGTTTGTATAGGGAGCAGGCTCAAAATCTGGTCTGCAATTCCATCGTAAGGATGCAGTATGATCTGCCAATGCAATTGAATATTCTTGTCTTGGAACAGAGAGTTGTAAATATTTTTCAGGAATATCAATATCACTGGTGAAATAATATTTTACATTTTCGATTTTGTTGTTTACGATATCAAAACCAAGATGTGTGTTTTTTTTCATTGGAACGGATGAATGAAGTCCATCTAATAAAGGCAATTCAAAGCCCATCAGATCGGAATATGTTTGAATGATTTCCCACACTTTTGAAAGCATAGAATCCTCCTTTTGATAGTAAAAAACTGGAAGTCATTCTTGGTGAGAACGCACCTCCAGTTTTTTAAGTTTTGCTTCTTTACAAATAAAAAGTTTATCTGTAGCAACAATTACCGAAGCCTTCATAACCACGGTCATCTGCTCTCTCTGGAGAGTAGCTAACTTCTTCTTTTGTTTCAGCAGTTAAGATTACCATTTGCGGCTTTTCAAATTCCATATTTTCTCACCTCCCTTTGTTAGTATACCATATTAGAACCAAATTGTCAATATATTTTTTACAGATTTACCAGAGCTTACATTTGTTTACGCCGACTGGAAATGTAGTGAAAATAAGCTGAGATTATCATTCAGATTGCACCATATTTTTTCATGTAATTGGAAAGACAGGAAGAGAAATGTTATTTAGTAGGGAAATTTAGAATTATAATAATGGATGGATGATACTGCTGAATTAGAAAAAGCGATAGAGTGGATCACCGCTCTATCGCTTTTTCAATAACAATGTTGCTGTTGATTTTGTGGCATTTTCTTATTTGTTCAATAATTTCCGTTTCAGCAGTGCAAGGTCAACAATATCCAAAACTTGATTTTCATCAAAATCACCAGCTTGCCAATCTGTAATTTCTCCAGCACGCAGCAGCCATTTTTGCAGCAGAACCGCATCTGCAACAGAGCACACACCATCTGCGTTGACATCTCCCAGAACAGCTTGTGCACCGCTGAAATTTGCTGTAATGGACATGGCTTCTTTCAGCGTCAGTGTTACAGTTGTTTCTGTGCTGGACAGATCACCGCCCCAGCCCAAAAATTCTGCACCCTTCGCAGGAATTGCTGTCAAGGTAATGGGACAATCCGGAGAATATTGTCCGCTCCAACCGGTTGCAGCATCTGGCACAATGCTATTGATTTGAATGCTGCCGTTTCCATTGGTTTTGAGTGTAATCGTTTGCATCGAAGGGGAGAGGTTCAAGTAACTGCACATATCTTCTATTGTATAGTCTGCACGTTTCTGGAAGAACGTTTGTATTTGCGGAAGGGTCGTATTCAAGTAGGTATTTTTTTGATAGCGTAAGTTGTTTTCCTTTGTACCGCCAAAGAATCCCCACCAACGAACCGTCGTATTTGCAAGCTGTTCGGTATAATCTTGCTTGTAAGTTGCAATCATTGCATCCGCTTTTTCTGGTGTGAGGACTTCGTTGGCATAGTCACAGTATACATTGACAAATTTGTTTCGGAAATCTTCGTTGTGCAATAGGTTGAGAAATAAGTTCGTTGGGAATCCATTTGCATTTGCAACGTGCTGGAAGTTGTCATAAGCATAACCCTCTACACCACCAAAATCTTTATAGGTTTTGCCCATAGTATAATCGTAGTCAAAAGAGATAAACCGCCATTTTCCGTCACTATAAGGATTTCCTGCAATTGTATCTCCAGTATTTCGCCATACGCCATAGTTATAGTTTGGCCAGTCATACGTTCCCAGATAGATACCAGCTGCATAGTGTTCAATCATGCTATCAATATCCACGAAATCACAGACCGCCTGATAATTGTCTTCATTGGTCAGGTCTGCTGCTGCGTATTTTTTGAAAAACTGATAGAAGTTATTCAGTTCTGTTTGGCTGCCTTCTTCCAGTGCACCATTTTTAATCATGGCAACGTTTTCTTTTGGAATATCATAATTGGATTTGATGAAGTCATCGGATAACTTTTCCGTCATCTCGTATAAGCCCCAATATTCGCCATTGAGAAACACCACACAAGATTGCATATCCTGTTTGGTAAGGTTGGTGCGGTCGGTGAGCAGCTTTTGAGAGAAGCCATCTCGTAAACGACCTTCTTCGCTGACTGCTCGCAGGGATACGGAATCATACTGATCAATCAATGTTCCATCTGCTGCGTAATTATCAGGAATTAGCGGATAGGAGATTTTAGAAGCCCCGTATGTACTTCTTGCATAGAGGTTAAAGTTTTTCTGTGCACTGTTTCGGCTGGAAGCCCCCTTGATTCGAATGCCGATATTCTGATCAACCACTGCCTTTCCATCTTGGAAAACCGTGAGAGCTGCTTCCCGTTCCCATTCTTTTCCCTTAGAAAAATAATTTGTCAGATTGTCTGTATCCCAAACGCTCTTATCTGGGTTATAGGCATCACTATTTTTCCAGTCTAAATACTGGTTACCCGTTACATAAATACCAGTATCCGGATCAAATAAATTTTCTGGATTAGTGACAAGGGAAACCACTGTCAAATCCTGATACTGTGCAAGATTGCTTGTGGTAACAAAATAAGTCTGGCTCACCACATCACTGAACACGCCATCTGCATTTTGAACGGCAGCACGAACGACCGTTGCCTTGTCAACATTGAAATTCGGTGCTTTGTATCCAGTTCCTCTGGAGATAGAGGTCGCAGAATTGTTATCCTCTGCCAACGCACTCCAAAGATTTGCTTGATCGGTGCGGTCTTGTACTAGAATTGCATCAGTATAAATCTGAGCCGTTTCAGAAGTGGTCGGATCACTGCCATCTAAAGTATAATAAATGGTATCTTTTTTGGAAGAGGTGAGTGTTAAAGAGAAATCTGTCCCATAAAAGCCAGAGGAAGCAGAAAATACAGGGGTATCAATGACAATTTCATTTGCAGTGCCCGGGGTTGCTGTCATGATTTCAAAGGTATCGCTGCCATCTGGAGAACGTCCATAGGTGACATTTTTACCGAGTGCCGGCACGGCGATTTTCTGCAAAATCGCACCACTTGGGCTTGCGAGTGTTACTGTTTCCCCGTTCTTACTCAGGGCGAAGCCAGTGTGCAATTCAGAAGCGGTAGACGCTTGTTTTGAGGCAAAAAGAATGCGGTGTTCTCCGGCAGCAATCACCGTTCCTTCCGGAAATGTAAACTGTAGCGGTTTGGTTGGGTCATCCGATAAGCCATAACCCGATAAGTCGATAGCAGAATCGCTGGAATTATAAAGCTCGATCCAGTCGGAATATACGCCATAACTGTCTGTTAGGCAGGATTTATTTTGCGTACAGATTTCGTTGATCCATACAGAAAAATCAGCAGCTTGTGTTTGCTGTAATGCGTTAATTGGTATAGATACCACTGTGAGCAAGCCTGCAAGTGTGGCAGCCATCCATTTTGAAGCCATTCTCATAATATAATCCCTTTCTTTTGGTGATGAAGCAAAAATATCGTCTGTATGCTCATTATATACAAAGTTTTCCCGCATATCAAGTGGATTTTGATACATTTTTTAAAACAAATCACATCTTGAATTTGCTGCAATGATTCGGGATGCTTTATTTCTATATTGTGTAGGAGCAGGACTTTCAGTATTTTTTGATTTATCCGACTATTTCAATGGGATTTATTGTGATTTTTATTTGACAACGATGTCATTTCTCTTGACAATTCGGATTGCGGTCATTATAATAAAGCATATCATACAGATAGATTTTATCGGATATTGGGTGAAAAATATGTCAATTACAAAAATTGCTGCTATAACAGGGGCATCGGTTTCAACAGTCGCACAGGTTTTGCGAGATCCAGAGCATAAATGCCATTCGATGGAGTTGAAAGAAAAGATTTTACAGACTGCACGGGAAATCGGTTATGTGCCAAATGAAGCAGCACGAGCACTGAAAAGCAGAAAGATTGCACTGACAGCAGTCAATTATCTGATTTCCTGCGGACATCAAAAAATCGGCTATGTAGGGGACTGCCACAATGAAACAAGATATATTGGTTATTAGGAAGCACTCATTCACCACGGAATTGCACCAGATATTGATAATGTTTATGATATCATGCCCAATGAAAAGAATGGATATCATGCGATTGCGTATTTTTCCAAGCTAGAAACGCCACCAACTGCCTTTTATTGTGCAAATGATATTCTGGCAATCGGTATGCTAAAATATCTGGCACAAAGCAAGAAGTGGTATTATCATCCGTCCATTATCTCTAGTGATAACATTGTAGAATCACAATATACAACGCCAATGCTGACAACGGTTTCCTTGCCAAAGGCAGAAATGGCACATCTGGCGATTCAAATCTTGACAGACCGCATGAATGGAGGGCATAAGGCAATTGTAAAAACAGAATTACAGAGTACCTTAATCATTCGTCAGAGTGTCCGGCAATATATTTCTACCGAAAATGAGCCGGAATATTATATTTAAACGCTTGAAATGGCTCTTTTGATTGGTGCTGGTTGCAGTGGTGTTTCCTTGACATTTTTTTAGCGATGTGATACAATAACACGTGAAACTGTCGGCTTTTTTCCGGCAGGCAACTGCAATTTTCCCGATACCAAAAAGGAGGAAAGAACACCTTTATGTTGGAGTTAAAAGGTATCAAAAAAGACTATCTGACTGGAGAAAACACGGTTCATGCACTAAAAGGCATTGACTTGCGATTCCGGCGAAACGAATTCGTTTCCATTCTAGGGCCATCCGGTTGTGGAAAGACCACCATGCTGAACATCATTGGCGGATTGGATCAGTACACAGAGGGAGATTTAATCATCAATGGGCGTTCTACCAAGGACTTTAAAGATCGAGATTGGGATACCTACCGCAATCATTCCATTGGGTTTGTATTTCAAAGCTATAACTTAATTCCTCATCAAACGGTTCTGCAAAATGTAGAACTGGCATTGACATTATCGGGCGTATCCAAAGCAGAACGTCGAAAACGTGCGAAAAAAGCACTCGAAGATGTGGGATTGGGCAATCAGCTTTCCAAGAAACCAAGTGAAATGTCTGGCGGACAAATGCAGCGTGTGGCAATCGCACGGGCATTGGTCAATAATCCAGATATTATTTTAGCGGATGAGCCGACCGGTGCACTGGATACAGAAACCAGCATTCAAGTCATGGAAATTCTCAAGGAAATTTCAAAAGACCGCTTAATTATCATGGTTACACACAATCCGGAATTGGCGGAACAGTATTCCTCCCGTATCATTCGTGTATTGGACGGCAAACTGACAGATGATTCCAAGCCAATGACAGAAGAGGAATACCAACAGGAATTGCAAGCAGATAGAGCTGACAACGAAAACGGAAAGAAGCTGAAAAAACCTTCGATGTCTTTTGGCACTTCATTTTCGTTGTCCCTGAAAAATCTGTTCACCAAAAAGGGAAGAACCATGCTGACCTCTTTTGCCGGAAGCATTGGTATTATTGGAATTGCATTGGTACTCTCCATCTCACAGGGCTTCAATACTTATATTAATGTGATTCAAGAAGAAACATTGTCCTCTTATCCGCTGACAATTCAGAAAACGAACACAGACCTCAGTGCCTTGATGCAAACTTTTATGGGCTCTGCAACTTCGGACAGTACACATGACAAAGATGCAGTATATAAGAAGTCGGCAATTTATGACATGATGGACGCTTTGAACAATATGGAAACTTCGGAAAATGATTTGAAGAGTTTCAAGTCCTATATTGAATCCGAACGGGAAGACAGTGACAGCGATTTACACAAGGCAGTCAACGGGGTTCAATATACATATGATTTGGATTTGCTCATCTATACTAAGAATGTAGATGGAACAATTATCCATTCAGACACTGAAGAATTGATGCAAGAAATGGTATTGGAGCATATGGGAATTGATATGCAGGCAATGACCAATGCCAGCAACTCCATGTTTGGGGAACAAGCAACTGCCATGATGGGCATGGGCGGTTCTTCTATGAATTTGTGGCAGGAACTGCTTCCCGGAGAGAATGGAAACCCCATCAACGACTTGTTGAAAAAGCAATACGATGTGGTTTATGGTTCGTGGCCGAACAGCTACGATGAAATTATGTTGGTATTAGATGAAAACAATGAATTGGATGACATGACATTGTATGCACTCGGCTTAGAACCGAAAGAAGATGTAGATAACATCATGGAAGCGGCAGTCAATGGCAAGGAGCTGCAAAAGGACAATAAGAACTGGTCATATGCTGACATCTGCGACATGGATTTCCGCACAATCTTGAATGCCGATTGTTACCGCTATGACGAAAGTACAGGGCTGTATACCGATTTGCGAGATACGGATGCTGGATTACAGTACCTCTATGACAATGGATTAAAATTAAAAGTTACGGGTATTATTCGACCAAATGAAGATACCACCGCTCCGATGCTGTCCGGTTCAATTGTTTATACCAGCGATTTGACCAAGTATTTGATTGACCACAGTAAAGATTCTGATGCAATTGCTGCTCAGAAGGAAAGCAAAGATACGGATATTTTCACTGGGTTGCCATTCAAGGATAGCTCTGGAAGCACAACCGATGCAGAGAAACAGACGGCGTTTTTAGAATATGTAAATGGATTAGATGACAGCGGAAAAGCACAGATGTATATTCAGATGATGAGCATTCCTACAGAAGAACAGCTGAATGAATCCGTGCAGCAGTCTATGCAAGGCATGAGTCGCAGCGATATGGAAGCGGCAATGTTGCAGGGAATGACGCAGCAAATGAGCATGAGTGAAAGTGATGTGCAATCTTATCTGGAATCCATGAGTGATGACGAAATTACAGACACATTTACGCAAATGATGCAGCAGCAAGTGAAGGCACAATATGCCCAGCAGGTGCAACAAAAAATGGCAGCAATGCAGCCAGAAGAATTGCTGAAAGCCTTGAATCAGCTGCTTCCCACGTTGACCGCAGAACAATGTGCGAACTATTATGACGAACTGATGCAGTTTTCAGATTCCACTTATGAGGACAACTTGAAAGCACTGGGGGATATTGATTTAGATGATCCTGCATCAATCAATCTCTATGCGGCAACCTTTGAAGATAAGGATGTCATTGAAGATGCAATTGCAGATTATAACGAGGGCAAAGATGAGATGTCACAGATTCAGTATACGGACTATGTTGGATTGATGATGTCTTCGGTTACGAAGATTATCAATACCATTACTTATGTACTGATTGCATTTGTAGCCATTTCGTTGATTGTTTCTTCGATTATGATTGGTGTGATTACGCTGATTTCTGTACAGGAACGCACCAAAGAAATTGGGATTCTCCGTGCAATTGGTGCATCAAAACGAGATGTTTCCAGTATGTTTAATGCGGAAACCATTATTATTGGGTTTACTTCTGGTTTGTTAGGGGTTCTTGTTACCTATTTGCTTTGTATTCCAATCAATCTATTGGTGCATCATCTCACCAACATCAACAATTTGCGTGCGATTCTTCCGATTCCAGCAGCAATTATTCTGATTGCCATTAGTGTTCTGCTGACACTCATTGCCGGATTTATCCCGTCTAAGAGTGCAGCAAAGAAAGATCCGGTTGTGGCGTTGCGTTCGGAATAAGTTTTGTACTTCGAAAATAAAAAGCTATTTAATTAAAAATAGATAATGAAAAACCTCCTATGAACATATATGAATCATAGGAGGTTTGATTTTTTAAACTGAAATACTTACATATAATAATTGCCAAAGCAATTGTCTGTCAGCCAATAATGAATCTGCTTGCTCTCTGGGTCGCCAGATTGATAGAAATCTTTCATGTGCTCGCCGAAAATAGCAACCTGTGCTTCAATGCCCTTTTCCAGTCGGTTTTCTGTTGTAGTAGTTGCTTGTCCTTGCACCGGCAGAGCAATTCCAAGTTCCGTAAAGATTTCGTTTGTTGCTTTCAGAAATGGGAACACTCTGCCGATGCCGAGATATGCAGTTGCCTGATATACCATCTCTTTCACTTCTACCGGAGTTAATCCGAAATGAAACGATGCCGGTAGCAATGCTTTATACTCATCAATTTCCTGACAACCAATCAGTGTGGAAAGAATTGAAAGCCACCGATTTTTTTCATCCAACTGGCTATGATTCACCACTTCATCAAAAGTAAAGTTGTCAAATCGTTCCATAAACTCCGGATCTGTTTACAGGAAAGAAGAAACATAGCCGGGAAACAGTTTTTCGTGATACTTTTTTGCATATTCTGTAATTGCCATTTTACTTCTGAACCCTTTCCTTTGCCCATTTCGCAACAATCTGTTCCGAGTTGCCTTTGGAGAGATGTTCAATTCTACCGTTGACATAATTTTCGCCCTTACGAGAAGCATAAATAATTAAGTTTCTGCTCATGCGTATCAACTCCTTTTCTGTTTGTGACTTTATTATAACAGGTTTCTACGAATCAATCAATTCTTTTTTCTAATCCGATTAATAAATTTCACTAATTGATTTATAATATTAGATAGATCTTAAAGAAAGACCAGTTATAAAAAGTCAATACCCAAAAAGCAAAAATTCAAGATAAATTTTGAGATTTTTTTGGAGGGGTAGGAAAATAAGGTCTGTTCTCTTTGAGAATTACAAAAATGATATTGCAAAGCTTGCGTGCAACAGCACCGACAGCTGTCAGATGATGCTTGCCCCTTGCTTTGAGAGACTGATAGTATTCAGATAAAATAGGATCACAAAAAGCGGCACGCTGTGCGGCAAGCCAGATTGCCCTTCTTAAGTAAGGGGAACCACGTTTTGAAATTCTGTTTTTCGTACCTGAAAATTCACCTGATTGCTTAATAGTCACATCAAGCCCAGCAAACGCAACAAGCTGATTCGGACGTTCAAAGCGATTGATATCGCCGATTTCACTGACGATAATTGCACCGAGAACATCACCGATGCCTGTGATCGTGGTGATATACTGATTAGTTTCGTGAAGCAGATTCGCAATTTGTTCCTCCAGTTCAGAAAGCTGCTTTTCAGTAAAGATGATCTGTTGCATCAGCTGCTTTATCTGAAAGGAAAAAGCGTCTTTTGCAAAAGCGATGCCAAAGGTATTTTTTGCGGCATCTTTAAGCTCTTCTGCTTTTTCTTTGCCAAACCGTCCACGGCTTGCTTTATTCAAAATATTCGTGAGCTTTCTTGTGGAGACCGCAAGCATATCCTCAGGCGTGGGACAGTTGAGCAAAAGCTCTGAGGAGGTCTTGCCGAATGTATCTGAAAACAGCTTGTCATACTCAGGAAACACCTGGTCAAGCAGAGCAATCACTCGTCTTTTGCAGTCGCCGCAAGCGTCCACAAGAGCAAGCCGATAGCGTGAAAGCTGTCTTAATGCAATGATATTTTCCTCAGAAAGTGAAGTTGCAGAGTATTCTCCAAAACGCATGATCTGAGCGATAATATAGGAATCTTTTGAGTCATTTTTAGTTTGACGGATGTACATTTTTCTGAAGGCTTCGGACTGAATTGGATTGATAACTTTAACAGTATATCCAAGTTCAAGAAAAAAGGTATATACGGAAAGCCAGTAATGACCCGTTGCTTCCATTCCAATGACAATATTGTCAGGGGTTATTTCTGATTTTTCAAAGATGGCAAGAACCTTTTCACAGCCTTGTCTGTCATTGGCAAAAGTAATACTGTTACTCAAAGCTTTGCCGGACATATCGATGACAGAAGCTTCGTGCTTGTATTTTGCGATGTCAATTCCACAGTAAAACATTGTGATGCACCTCATAAAGTTTTGTTACAGCAAAGGGTGTCCTCTGTATTTTACGGAAACACAACCTCGTTAGATATTCAGAATTTGAATGCGATCCAGCTCATTCGTATCTATCCGTAAAGCAGAGGTGCTACTCTTTCTTTGGAAGCCACACTTCAAGGAGAAACTCGCACCCTCTAACTGTACAGATTTATTATCTCACTTTTTTGTGCGATAAACAAGAGGTTTCATATGGGTTCTCTTTAAATTACCCATAAATATATTATACGAGGAGAAGCCAGAATTGCAGGAAACAGGCAGCACCGAAGATGAGCCAGCCTGTTTTTCTTTTGAAATCACGTGTTTTGTCAATGCTGCAATCTGGCGAAAGTACATATATGGAATTCTTCAATCAGGCTATTACCGTTCTCCAGACTCTCGTTGTTGCCATCGGTGCGGATCTTGGCGTTTGGGGCGTTGTGAACCTTATGGAAGGACATGGTAATGATAATCCGGGTGCAAAAGTGCAGTAGTGATATAGAAGTTTTTTCTCCCTTAGTGTAGTCGCATAACACCATCGGTTATGCGACCTTTTTTCCATATTTACCTGTTTCTACGGATATGGTAGTCACCGCCACATCAAAGCGGAAGTGTATCTCAATATCCTGCACACGCTTTCCACTGGACTTGTCGGGTTCGTGGACGATGATCTTATCAATCAATTCGTGCATGATCTCAGGCGTGAGCGTTTCGATATGCTCATACTTGTGTACGACTTTCAGAAAAGCCGTCACATCGGAGGACTTCTGTTCAGCCGTTTCGACAAAGGCAGTAAGTTCCGCAACGGTAGCTTTCAGCTTTGCCTGTTCTTCCTCATATCCTGCGGACATCATCGTGAAACGCTCATCCGACAGCCTGCCGAGGACATTATCCTCATAGAGCCTTGTAAAGAGCTTGTCCAGTTCAGCGATACGCTTTTCAGCTTGTTTCAGCGTTTTCTTTGCTTTTGTAAGCTCTGAGAATTTACGCTGTACGGAACTGCTCATGACACGCTTGACAAACTCCTCCTCATTGCCTCTGACCATTGTCAGGAGCTTGTTCAGCTCACCGAGGACAATTTCGTTGAGAACACAGGTGCGGATATAGTGGACAGTGCATTTGTCCTGTTCTTTAGCGTATGTAGAACAACGCATATGCTCCTGTTCGGGACGCTCATTCTTACGGCGGCTCAGGTACATCTTCTCTCCGCAGTCGGCACAGTACACCATTCCTGCGAACGGATTTACTACCTCAGAGCGTTGCGGTCTGCGCTTGTGCTTGCGGAGTTCCTGCACTAAGTCAAAGGTCTGCTGCGTGATAATAGGCTCTTGCGTATTCTCGAAAATCTGCCATTCTTCCTGCGGATTGTAGACGATCTTATGCACTTTGTAGGACTTCATCTTTGTGCGGAAGTTGACAGTATGACCGCAGTATTCATAGCGTTCAAGAATATGGGCAATTGTCTGCGCACCCAAACGGTATGTTTTAGCATTGTGTCTGCCGTTGTCACGACCTTGCAACAATGCGTAGGCAGTCGGCGTAGGGATACCCTGTTCGGTCAAGATACGGGCTATCTGCACCGGATCATAGCCGTCAATGCAGAGCTTGAATATCTTGCGTACCACCTCAGCAGCAGGCTCGTCAATTACCCACAGGTTTTTATCCGTTTCGGACTTCTTGTAGCCGTACACGGGCGGACACAGGTGCTTGCCCGACTGTCCCTTTGCCCTGAACACAGCACGAATTTTCTTTGAGCAGTCACGGGCGTACCAGTCATTGAAGATATTTTTGAAAGCAAGCAGTTCATTCTCGGACTTCGCCGTGTCAACATTATCGTTGACGGCGATATATCGCACATCATAGTCGGGGAACACCATTTCGATCAGCTCACCTGTTTTCAGATAGTCACGACCGAGCCTTGAAAGGTCTTTGGTAATAACCGTTGCGACCTTGCCGTCCTCAATGTCCGACATCATCGCTTTGAAGCCATCACGATCCCAAGTCGTTCCGCTCACTCCATCATCGACATAAAAAGTCGGATTTGGAAAGCCGTTGTCCTCAGCGAATTTCTGCAAAATTGCTTTCTGGTTGGTAATACTGTTGCTCTCGCCGTCCAACATATCGTCCTGCGAAAGACGGCAGTATAAAGCTGTTATCTTGTCTGTCATATTAACCTCTCTTTCCGACAGGATACAGCAAGCTATTATCATTATAGCGCACCCTGTTTCTTTTTTCAATGCGCCGATATTCCAAAATCAAACAGCCTGCTGTACGGGTTCTTGGCTGGTTTCACCGAGCATTTTTTCACAGTCAGCCGTGATGAGCCTTGCGAGAATGTCGCTCAGGCTTTGCCGAAAAGCTGGGTTAAAAGTTGTTGTCACCCTGTATGTTGTATGCCCGATATGATACTCGGACACACTTTCCGATACCGCAACAGCGGCAGTTGTTGTTTCATTCATAGCGAATTTATCTCCTTAGCTTCTCTATATCTACGCTTATAGGTCTGAGGGCATCGCTTTTTTTCTCTTACCCTCATGGTTGTTGGTTGTGATTATAGCCGTGAGGAACGGCAGAGCCGTCCCTCTCACAGCTATCGTTTTGTTGTCGGTTATATTAAACCGCATACGGATTTTCGTTTTCAAAGAAGGAAGTCTGTCCGTCAGCAACATCATTGTCCGAGCTGTTGCCCGACTTGCTGTCTGCACCGTCAGAGCTATCGACCAGCCCCTCAATGTCAGCGTAGGACATTCCGCTTGCGGTCAGCTTACCGATCAGCGTATGCTCCGCAGTGACTGCATCGAGAAGTGCCTGCCCCTCAGCACCACCATAAAGCTCGGATAGCTTATCGTAGATGTAGAGTTTGCTGTCCGTGATAATCTTACGGCGGCGCTCATAGGCTGCTTGAATAGAACTGTTCAGTTTGTTGAGCTTTGCTTGATTCTCAGACAGCACTCCGTCCATGACGGTATCAGCAGAGTTGTCAGCGACCTCACTCTTAGCTTCCTTGCTCATTTACATCACCTCTTTTCGGTTTTGAGTATCGCAGGATATGATTTTATCCCACGATAATATTATAGCAAATTTCGGAGCTATCTGTCTATTCGCAGGGCGCATGAACTTTGTGTGCCATTAGAGTTTTCGAGTTCGTCAAGTTGTTATGGGGAAAATTTTAACGGCAAACTTTTCACCAGATTGCCGCCATCATTGCGCTGAAACTGCGCCGAGCCAGTTTAGAATATTGACACCGATGATAATTGAGGGCATCACGCAGGAGCGTGAGCGAGAATGACCGCCGACCTAAGCGGCGGAGATTGAAGTCGCATAGCTCCAAATTCGCTGACGGAGCATCGAAAGCCTGAGCGGAAAGAAACGCTCAGGCGAGAAAAAATGCGCCATAGCACAACAAAAATAACCATAGCACAACAAAAATAATAACCATAGCACAACAAAAATAACAAGCATAGTGGAATGCGCCGCACAGCGAGCGAAATTCCACCAATGCTTGTTGGGGACACCCCAAGCAATGTCATTAACTTAACATCTAGCCAAGCGAGCTAAAATCTGCTAAAATAAAG
>ENA-OURZ01001036-OURZ01001036.1-human-gut-metagenome-genome-assembly--contig:-NODE-1036-length-33494-cov-6.702653_pt1 | contig 33494 bp, 31 predicted proteins | sample MGYA00242073_ERZ509195 | MGnify/ENA primary metagenome ERZ509195 (study PRJEB26280, sample SAMEA2338837) | human gut metagenome | biome: human gut; feature: human-associated habitat; material: faeces... | reverse complement strand
CCCGTATCAACCATTTTATCCGCGGTATCCCTTATTAACTGCTCGTTTATATCCGCGCCGAATGTATTCCATGAATTCCAGCCCATAGGCGGTGTGCTTTTTATCATTTTTCTTGACCTCCGCAACAAAATACTGTAAACTAAGTATATGGTATAAAAGTATTATTTACAATAAAGTTTTATTGCAAATATATGTAATTTTGTTTCACAAAGGAGTTTAAAATGCCTATTGCAAGCAATATGATAAGCTCAGGCAGACAAAACTGCTCAGACCTACACTCATGGGGTCCGGGTATACGAAACTGCTATATATTGCATTATATTATTAAGGGCAAGGGAACCTTTATAAACGGCAATAAAAGCTATGCCGTATCTGCAGGCGAAAGCTTTGTTATACGCCCGTTTGATAATATTATGTACTTCCCCGATGAAAGCGACCCTTGGGAGTATACTTGGATCGATTTTAAGGGAGAAAAATATGTTTCGCTGCTTAACCGTATAGATTTTACAAGGGACAGCTCTGTAATCGGCAATATAAAGCCCGATGACATTTTGCCGCTGTTTGATATGCTTAACCGCATAAATTCAACCATGCAAAAAAATACCGCCGAGGGTATAGCGCTTGCCATACTGGGAATTTATGCCGATAAATTTAAAAGCCGCGCAAAATCCGGCGAAAACGCCTGCTTTGATTCCGCGCGGCTTTTAATAGAAAACAACTTTTATAAGCCGGACTTTGACCTTACGGTTATATGCAATACGCTTTGCATAAGCCGCGCCACACTGCACCGTTGCTTTGTAAAGGTATGCGGCACGGCTCCCGGCTCATATCTTATGAAGTACAGGCTTGAACGTGCAAAGGAATTATTAAAGCGCGGCTTTTCGGTAAAATCAACTGCGCTTTCCTGCGGTTTTTCAGATTCCCTTTATTTTTCAAAATTATTTAAAGCGGCTGTGGGCGAACCGCCCGGCAGGTACGGAAAAAGATCTTCACACGCCGCAGATATGCCTTAAATTTTTGCAAGACGCTCCGCCGCCGTTATTACAAGCGGCATTGAAACAAGCGATAAAACCGTGCTGAGCGACACCATATCAACCGAAAGCGGCACGTCGCCGCCCGTTTTTGATGAAAACATCGTTGTTATTGCCGCCACCGGCGCGCTTACTGAAATTACTATCGAAACAAGCAACGTTCCGCGAACTCCGATAACGTATAAAAGCCCCAGCGCGGCAAACGGATAAACAAAAAGCCTTAAAAGCACCGCCGCAATGCAGCGTATATCCTTAAACGCGTAAAGCACGTTTGTCTGCGCCAAATGGTAGCCTATTATAAGCATCGGAAGCGGCGTATATATTGCCGCAAGGTAATTTATGGGCGAATACACTATCTTAGGTATCGGAACGGAAAAAACAAAAATAACCATTCCGATCAAAAGACCTATAATACCTGGGTTGATAAACAGCTTTTTCGGCTTTATGTAGCTTTTATCTCCGCTTATAAGAAAAATTCCGTAGCTCCATATTACAAGATTAAACATTATAATGTAAGCCGAGCCGTAAAGCGTTCCGTCCGCTCCCAAAAGCACCTCCTGCAATGGCAGAGACATAAACCCGCAGTTTGCAAATATTGAGCCGAACCTTAATACGCGTCTGCTCTTTTCTTCCTTTGAATGAATAAATATATGGCTTAAAACAATAAGCAGCACCTGTACCAAAAGCGTAAGTGCAAACGCCTTTAAAAGCTCCGACATTATTTTTTTATCGTACTCTCTTATAAGCGATTTTATAATAACGCAGGGCGTTGATATAATAAGCGCTATATCGGTACAGCAGGCAACGCCCTCTTTAGTAAGCAAACCGGCCTTTGCCGAAGCAAAGCCCACCGTTATAAGTATCATAAGCACGCAAACCTGCGTGAAAACGGTAGAAAGCATTTATTTTACGCTCCCTGCAAATCTCTTGAACGCCGCAATACCGTCTTCCGTTCTCTTGAAAACGCCCGCGTGCTCAAGCACCTTTGCAAATACAAGACCTATTTCGTTCTTAAGTATTTCTTCAATATTGTTTTCGTTTATATCGCTGTACTTTTGCTTTATTTCGTCTACCCAATCGGCGTGCTTTGCAAGCGTTTCATCGTCTCTTATATCACGGTTTTCGGTGATTGCACATTTAAGCTGCGCCATTTCGGTTTTAAGGCGCGCCGGCAAAACGGCAAGACCCATAACCTCAATAAGCCCTATATTTTCTTTTTTAATATGGTGAAGCTCCGCATGGGGGTGGAAAACGCCTAAAGGATGCTCCTTTGTTGTTATATTGTTGCGAAGAACCAAATCAAGCTCACAGCGGTCGCCGCGCTTGCGGGCTATCGGCGTTATTGTGTTATGCGGCTCGCCCTCTGTTTCGGCATAAATAAACGCCGATTCATCGGTATATCCGCGCCATGATACTAAAATTTTATCTGCAAGCTCTATAAGGCGGCAGGGGTTTTCCGCCGATAGGCGTATAACCGACATAGGCCATTTTAAAATGCCGGCGCTTACATCTTCAAAACCAGCAAACATAAGCGGATATTCCACGGGCGCTTTTGCCATTGCAAAGGTGTAATTTCCGCCCTGAAAGTGGTCGTGGCTCAGAATTGAACCGCCTACTATCGGCAGATCTGCATTGGAACCCACAAAATAATGCGGAAACTGCCCTACAAAATCAAGCAGCTTTTTAAATGTGTCGCGGTTTATCGCCATAGGCGTATGCTTTGCGTTAAATACTATGCAATGCTCATTATAATAAACATACGGCGAGTATTGGAAGCACCAATCCGTATTATTTATCTTAACGGGTATTACACGGTGATTTTGGCGTGCCGGAAAATTTATTCTGCCGGCATAGCCCTCGCACTCGCGGCAAAGCATACATTTAGGATATCCCGCCTGCGGTGCGTTTTTGGCAGCCGCTATCGCTTTGGGGTCCTTTTCCGGCTTTGAAAGGTTTATTGTTATATCAAGGTCGCCGTACTCTGTCTTTGTTATCCATTTTATATCCTTTTCAACGCGGTAGCGCCTTATATAGTCGCTGTCGCAGCTAAGGCGGTAGAAATAATCGGTAGCGGCCTTGGGGGATTGCTTATAAAGCTCGTAAAACCTATCCGTAACCTCGCTCGGTCTCGGCATAAGCGCGCCCATAAGGCGCGTATCAAACAAATCGCGGTAAACGGTGCCGTCCTCTGTAAGTCCGGCGCTTACCGCGTAATCAAGCAGTTCCTTAAGCGTTTCTTCAAGATTTACGTTATTATAATCCTCGTCGCAGCTAAAGCTGTCCAGCCCTAAAATTTCAAGCAGGCGGTTTGTTACATATATCTCGTCCCGCTTTGTAAAAAGTTCCTTTTCAAGCCCGTAGCATACAAGCTTTCTTATGCTGTTGTCTATCATTTTAAAACACCGTCCGACAGTTAATATCTTTATTATACCTTTTTTATTTAATCGTGTCAATTAAATCATATCCTTTTTAAAAATACCCTTTTAATGCCTGTCATAAAACGCAAAACCGCCGCATATGCTTTACCAAAAGACAGTTTGACTGCCGTGAGTTGAAAGCGTATGGAGGAAGCATTATGACAAACGTAAGCATTTATAAGGACATTGCCGCCAGAACCGGCGGAGACATTTATATCGGGGTGGTCGGCCCCGTGCGAACGGGAAAATCAACATTTATCAAGCAATTTATGGATAAATTGGTGCTGCCTAACATTTCGGGCGAATACCAAAAGGAACGCGCTAACGACGAGCTTCCGCAGTCATCGTCCGGCAGAACAATAATGACGACAGAGCCCAAATTCATACCCGAAAAGGGCGTGCAGATAAGCCTTGACGATTCCTCTGCCATGAACGTAAGGCTTATAGACTGCGTAGGCTACATAGTTCCGAGCGCCCTCGGCTATATAGAGGGCGACCAGCCCCGTATGGTTATGACGCCGTGGTTTGAAGAGCCTATTCCCTTTAATATGGCGGCTGAGATCGGAACACAAAAGGTAATTAACGAGCACTCAACCATAGGTCTTGTAATCACTACCGACGGCAGTATCAGCGATATTCCGAGAAGCGAATATGAGGAAGCCGAGGAGCGCGTTATTGAAGAGCTTAAGGGGATAAATAAGCCGTTTGTAATTCTTCTGAACTGTATGTATCCGGACTCTGAGGAATCCGCGGCGCTTGCCGCGGCGCTTACCGAAAAATACGGTGTGCCCGTACAGCCGGTAAACTGCCTTGAATTAAACGAGGACGATATAAAGCAGATCCTGTCGCGCGTTTTATTTGAATTTCCGATAAAGGAAATATGCATAAGCTTTCCGCGCTGGATAAATTCACTTCCGCTTGACCACTGGCTGCGTTCGGACCTTACCGACACAATAAAGCAATCCGCCGCCGCAATAAGACATATACGTGATATAAGCTGCTTTGAAACCGCATTTCGCGACAGTCAGAACGTTGACGGCGCGACGGTTGAAAACATAAACTTAGGCACGGGCAGCGCCTCGGTAATGATAAAAATTAAAACCACGCTGTTTTACAAGGTGCTTGCCGAAACCACAGGGCTTATAATAAACGACGAGCAGGAGCTTATGGACAGTATAAAAGAGCTTGCTCAAATGAAAAAGGAATATATAAAGGTCAAGGACGCGCTTGACGAGGTGGAAGCCACCGGCTACGGCATAATAATGCCCGAAATCGAGGATTTAAAGCTTGAGGAGCCCGAAATTATGAAGCAGGGCGGCCGCTACGGCGTAAGACTGCGCGCTTCAGCTCCGTCAATACATCTTATGAAGGCTAACATAACAACCGAGGTAAGCCCCATTGTAGGCAGCGAAAAGCAATCCGAAGATCTTGTTATGTATCTTTTAAGCGAGTTTGAGGAAAACCCCGTAAAAATATGGGATTCAAATATTTTCGGCAAATCCCTGCACGAGCTTGTAAACGAGGGTCTGCACACAAAGCTTTCGCGTATGCCGGCAGACGCGCGTATGCGTATACAGGAAACCATTGAGCGTGTGATAAACGAAGGCTGCAACGGGCTTGTTTGCATAATACTGTAAAATAAAAAATCCTGCCGCTTAAGTGACAGGATTGAGCGTGTCGAAAAAGTCGACACGCTCCCCTACGGGAATGCCGCTCGCTCGAAAATCAAAGATTTTCGGACTGCACTCTATCCCCGCCAATACCACCCCAGTACCCTTGAAAAACCGCTGATAAGCGGTTTTTCGCTTACAAGGTGTTTTTCCGCCGCGCATGTCAGCGGAAAAACAGAAAATGCGGCGTAAACGCCGCAAAAATAAATTTTTAGATTTATTGACAAAATGAATCCTGCCACTTAAGTGACAGGATTTTCGTCTTGGTGGAGCATAGCGGGATCGAACCGCTGACCTCTACACTGCCAGTGTAGCGCTCTCCCAGCTGAGCTAATGCCCCGAACAAAAGATATAATACCACGGCACAGCAAAAATTTCAAGTCTTTTTTTATATTATTTTAAAATCGTTCCGTCGTATTATTTTTTTCAGCATGAAACATATCGGCTTTGTTTCGTTTGTGACTGTCACGCTTGTTGCACCCTTTTTTTGCATAGTTAATTATAACCTGACAGTACGGCATATTGTGCAATATTCGTATTGTTTTTGCAATACGTTAAAGCCGCAAAAAATCGCGCACACACCCATAAATAAAGAAAAGCCGCTTAAAAAGCGGCTCCAGTCTGTCGAAAAAGCTCGGCTTTTACTGGACCTTTTTCGACAGACTGCAACTTTTAAAAAGCTTTTCTATGCTTTTAATTTCCTCGCCGTCCGGCAATTTACCCGGCAGTGTGTTTTTCATTCCGAGCGATAAATATTTTGAGCCGGCGTAATTATGGTACGGTAAAACCCTGACACCCGTAACATTTTTAAAACCTCCGACAAAATCGGCTATGCTTTCAGCCTCGCCGGAATTACAGCCCGGCACATACGGGTAGCGTATTTCCGTTTCCTTGCCGGCGGCGTCAATATATTTAAGATTTTCAAGTATCCGCCGGTTTGACTGCCCCGTGCATTTTATATGCACGCTTTCATCTATCGCCTTAATATCATACAAAAACATATCGGTAAACGGCATAACCTTTTCTATTGCCGCACGCGGCACAAAGCCGCAGGTATCAACTGCGGTGTTAAGTCCGTTTTCCTTAGCGTTTTTTAAAAGCTCGGCGCAAAAATCGGGCTGGCACAAGCACTCGCCGCCCGAAAGAGTTATGCCGCCGCCCGAATTATCATAAAACGGTTTATCTTCAAGCAATATCGGCATAAGCTCCTCCACGGTCATTTCCTTTCCGTAAAGTGTAAGTGCGTTACCGAGACAGGCTCTTTCACAGCCGCCGCATAATACACATTCTTCACGGTTATATATATGACCTGCCGCCGTTATTTTTTGCGCCCCGGCAGAGCATACAGCCGCACACTCGCCGCAGTTTATGCATTTATTTTCGTAAAATGCAAGCTGGGGCTTAAAGCTTATACCCTCCGGGTTGTGACACCAAAGGCATTTCAGCGGACAACCTTTAAAAAATACCGTTGTGCGTATTCCGTTGCCGTCATGCACGGCAAAGCGCTTTATATCAAAAATCAAACCCTTTAGCATATAAAATACGCCCCCTATTTAATATTTTGCGCTCTTTTTATATACGCCTCCTGCTCCTCGCGGCTTAAATTATTCCAAAGCACATTCCAGCCGCAAACTCTCACCTGCAAATTTCTGTATTTTTCCGGATTTACCTGTGCGTCCCTTAACATTTCGACGTTGAAAATATTGAACTGCACCGCCATTCCGCCCAACGCCATATAGGTTTTAAGCAGCGAATTAAATACGCGAAGTCCGGCATCACCCGAAATTGCCGAGGGGTGCAGCATAATGTCAAGGCAAAATGACTCGTGAAAATTTGAAGGCGTAAGCCTTAACGCCGATTCAATAAGCGCTGTAACGCCGTTTTTATCCATACCGTCGCAGGGAGAAGCATTTTTGGAAAGAATATTGCCGTTTTTTCTGCCGTCTGCCGAGGCAAGCGTTTTTTTGCCCTGCTCAATAAACGTACGTGCCGAGTGCATAATTGCCTTGTAAACACCGCCCCGCCCATTAGGAATATTATTTACCCTGCCAGAGTAATAATCCGCTATTGCCGCGGCGTATCTGTCAGCCTCGGGATTATTGTTTCCGTACTTTATCGGGCTGTTGCGAATTTGAAGGCGAAGCTTTTCAAAGCCCTGCCAGTTCGCGTCAAGCGCGGCGGAAAACTCCTCTAAGCTCACTCTTTTATCATCATAAACAAATTTTTTAAGCGCCATAAGGCTGTCAACAGCGCTTGCAAACGCGCAGCAAAGCAATGCGGTGTTATTGAATTTCAAACCGTTGAAATAGCCGTCTTTTCCGCATTTAAGAGCATGCTCCGTTGTTGCGGAAAACATTGAGGATGGGTTTGCATAGCTTAAAAATCTATCCTGGTCGTTGGATATTTCAATTGTCTTTTCAATAAGATAATCCAGCTGCTTTATAAATGCCGCATAAAAATCTTCAAACGAGGTAAATTCGGCAAGCATGCCAGTCTTAATTCCCACCTGCTCGTTTATGCCCTTATCAAAGCCGTTTGAAAAACATATTCAACCGCCTTGGCACAGTTTATATACCCCTCGGCGGTGCTTGATTCATTCGCCCTCACACCTGTTTCATAGCAGCCGCGAATATCCATATCCAGAGCTTCCTCATATGTAGCGCCGTAGCCCATGACCGCCTTTATCATTCCCGGCTCACAGCAAAAAACAATGCTTGCATTTTTGCGACGCACCATATCAAAGGCTTTATTTAAAAGTCTTTCGGGTGTGTTGCGGTTGATTTTAAGCTGGATTTTCGGATTATAAATTTCAAGCTCATCGTAAACATCAAGAATATCATAAGAAAGGTCGTTATATTTTGTGCTGCCGTCCTTATTTGTTCCGCCCAGATAAAACGGCTGCCCCCAGTAATTGCCTATTGCAGACCATTGCAAAAGAAAATAGGCTAAAAACGATCGTATTTCGTCCCTTGAGTATCTTCCCGTTTTCAAATCATTTTCATAAAATCTGTAAAGCGTTCTGTCAAGACCGTTGCCGAGCGAGCGCACCTGAAAGCTGTCCACGCTTTCCGATATAATGAAATAAATAAAAATTAACTGCATTGCCTCGTAAATATCCGTCGGCGCGCCGTCGCGCAAGGCTTTAAGGCATTTTGCCACTTTTACGGATTTTTCATTATCGGCAGCCGCGGCGTATTTATACATTCGGTCAATAACCGATATAATCGCCCCGTATTCTATATCTATCCCGTCAAAAAATGCCGCGGTTTCATTGGTCAGAGTGCCGTTTTGCGCGTGTTTTTCTCTGTAGTGCTGTGCGCGTTCCTTTATCCCTTTAAAGCCCAAATTCATTAAGGACTCCCAATCGGGCACCACATGGTCGTAGTCGGTCCAGTTGGCAACTGCGCCGGACCTGTTAAACAAATCGGAATTTTTTAATGCTTCCGGCTTGCGTTTATTAAATGCATCGCCCTCCCACACATTAAAGGTAACTGAATTTGCAAGCCTGCCTAGCGAATAAAGCCCCACAAAATAATCGTGTTCGTTAATATACAGTCTTTCATTTTCCAACACATATTTTATTGCCGTGGCTCTCGCCACAGGGTGCGGCATAACGCTCAGCTCCGGCTGCATTGCTTTAAGCCCCGCCAATATTTCCACATCGTCCTTGCCGGTTTCCTCGGCATAGCCTATGCTGTGGTATGCCATACGGTTTAGGAAATTAAAGGATTTATCTGTACGGTGGTATTTATTTTCTATAAATTCTCTGTCAGTTTTATTTATCAAGATTATAAATCGCTCCTTTACTCCTTTACAGATAATATATCATATCGGAAAGTAAAATTGAATGAACGAAACGCTACACTTGACTTATTCGCCACAGATATTATAATAGATTCATATGGAGGCGAAGAAAATGAACCTGTTAGAAACGGATTTTTATGTGACTAAGCCCGTGTTGGCTATTCATGTGCCGTTCGGCAAGGGCGAGTCGGTACACAACAATCGCCCATCGCACGGCTTTGCCTATTTTGCAAACGGCGTGTACGGCTATACCTTTGAAAATAAAAAAACCATAGTGTGCAAAAAAGGCGACCTGATTTATATGCCGCAAGACAGCAATTATACTGTAACCCTGCAAAGCCACACAGAAGGCCCCGCCAAAAACATTTTTGCAATAAATTTTCTCATTTCTACCGACGAAAAGTTCGAACCGTTTAAAATCACCCTGAAAAATCCCGCAAAAATTGAAGCTCTGTTTGAATCGGCCGAAAGGGAATGGGTAAAAAAAGACGTCGGCTATGCCGACGCGGTTTATTCTGATTTATATAAAATTCTATCACTCATTAAAAAGGATTACCGTTCGGACTATTACGGCAGCAGGTACAGAGAAATAATCTCGCCGGCGATAAGCTATATCCGTAATAATTACACCACGAAAAAAATAACGGCAGAAACACTCGCCGATGTATGCGGAATAAGCGTTTCCTATTTGCGCAGGCTTTTTTCAAGGTGCTGCGGTGTGTCCCTCATAGAGTACACAATAAATCTGCGCCTTGAATACGCTAAGGAAATGATTTATTCCGGTGATTTTTCGGTAACGGCGGCGGCTGAAAAATCCGGCTTTAACGATATTTCATATTTCAGCCGCACCTTTAAAAAGCATTTCGGAGTATCGCCGACCAATCTGATTTAATTTCAATATAATGACTATTTAATACATAAATTCGGTTATACGCAACATTTAAAAGCACTAATCACACATAATATCCTTGTAACATATTTTGGGGGAATTGTCAAATTTCGTTTTTGCTTTTTTACAGACATTCAGGTTATGGCATTGGTAAAAATCCTTTAAAAGATTTTTACACTAACACCCGGAAATTCTCTAAGGAACCACGAACCTTACCTGTCATATGATTTGGCGAATACCTCAAAAAAGGATACCGCTTAAAAGCGGCTTTTATAATTGGAGCGGACAATGGGAGTCGAACCCACCCATTCAGCTTGGGAAGCTAATGTTCTACCGATAAACTATGTCCGCATTTTTATTTATTTTATCATAAAGCAAATACTTTTTCAAGAAATATTTTCAGTCTTCCCGATACAAACAGTATCGGGAAGACTTTTAAATCAAGAACTGATTATTCCGACGCAGCTGTACTTGCCGCGAAATTTTCATAAACACTGTCGGATTCGTCGGTAAGACCGTTATCCTCGGTCTCCTCATATTCGGCAGGGTTTATTTCCTCGCACTTCATACCGGTGCCGGCAGGTACCAGTTTACCGATAATAACATTTTCCTTAAGACCGAACAGCGGGTCAACCTTGCCCTTAATAGCAGCTTCGGTAAGAACTCGCGTTGTCTCTTGGAAGGACGCTGCCGACAGGAATGATTCGGTAGCAAGCGAAGCCTTTGTGATACCAAGCAGGGTTGCACGGTATGTTGCCTTGGTAAGCCCCTCTTCGCCCGCGTCGATACGCGCCTGAACAGCCGCGTTAGCGTCGGCAATCTCTTTATATTCGTAGCTTACGTTCTGAAGCAGATCCGTAGAGCCGGGATCGGTAATGCGCAGCTTGCGCATCATCTGACGAACGATAACCTCAATGTGCTTATCGTTGATATCAACACCCTGTGTACGGTAAGCGTTTTGAATTTCGGCTATGATATATTCTTCAACCGCCTCTGGTCCCTGCGCCTCAAGAATATCCTGCGGATATTTAGCGCCCGGAATAAGCATATCGCCGGCTTTTACCTCGTCGCCGTCCTTAACAAGGCAACGGATACCGTAAGGAATAGTAACCTTTTCCTCGGTTTTAAGCTCGTCGTTTGTAATTATAATTACATTGCTCTTCTTTTCCTCGGCTATGCGTACCGTACCGTCGATTTTGGCGATAAGCGCGCAGCGCTTAGGTCTGCGTGCTTCAAACAGCTCTTCAACACGCGGAAGACCCTGCGTAATATCCTCTGTACTTGCAATACCGCCGGTGTGGAAGGTACGCATTGTAAGCTGAGTACCCGGCTCGCCTATCGACTGTGCGGCTACTATGCCGACAGCCTCGCCCGTAGTAACAGGCTTGCTTGTTGCAAGGTTTCTGCCGTAGCACTTTTTGCACACGCCGTGGTGGCTGTGGCAGGTGAGTACCGAACGGATCTCGATGCTTGTAATTCCGGCGTCAACAATTTTCTTTGCGCCCTCGCCCGTAACCATATCCTCGTGTGACCAAATAACCTCTCCGGTGGTCGGATCAACGGCATCGTGCAGTAAATATCTGCCTTCAAGACGCTCTTCGAGCGGTTCAAGTATATGATTTCCGTCCTTAATATCGGCAACGGTAAGACCCTCTTCGGTTCCGCAGTCGTCCTCGCGCACAATAACATCCTGCGCAACGTCAACAAGACGGCGGGTAAGATAACCGGAGTCGGCAGTACGCAAAGCGGTATCAGCAAGACCTTTACGCGCACCGCGTGAAGAAATGAAGTATTCAAGTACGTTAAGACCCTCGCGGTAGTTAGCGCGGATAGGTACTTCGATAACCTTACCGGCAGTGTTCGCAATAAGTCCGCGCATACCTGCAAGCTGTCTTATCTGGCTCATAGAACCGCGCGCGCCCGAATCCGCCATCATAAATATGGGGTTAAACTCGTCAAGGTTGCCCTTAAGTGCGTCGGCAACATCTTCGGTTGCCTTGTTCCATATTTCAATAACGTGGCGGCTGCGCTCGTCGTTGCTTATAAGACCGCGCCTGTAATCGCGTGAAACAAGGTCTATCTGAGCCTCAGCGGCGGCAAGTATTTCCTTTTTAGCAGGCGGAATTACCGCGTCGATAACCGCAACGGTGATAGCGCCCTTAGTGGAATACTTAAAGCCGGTAGCCTTAATATTATCAAGCACAATAGAAGAAACGCTTGTGCCGTGAACGGTAATGCAACGGTCGATTATTTTGCCGAGCTGCTTTTTGCCGACCTTGTTCTGAATTATATCGTCGTTGCTTTCAATAAAGTTGGTTTCGGGATTTTTAACGGTATAAGTCCACTCAAGATCCAATTTATGAGCGGGATCGGTTCTGTCTACAAAGCCTAAATCCTGCGGAAGCGACTCGTTAAATATTATAAAGCCGACAGTACACCAAACAAGACCGCTTTCGCCGTTTTCGTTCGTCATACGAACGCGGATAGGCGCGTGAAGACCTACTGCGCCGTCGGTATATGCCATTATAGCCTCGTTTTTATCCCTGAACACCTTGTTTGCGCCCTTTTCTTCGGACTTAACAAGCGTAAGATAGTACGAACCGAGGACCATATCCTGCGTAGGAACGGTTACAGGCTTACCGTCGGACGGCTTTAACAGGTTGTTTGCCGCAAGCATTAAGAAGCGCGCTTCCGACTGAGCCTCTGCCGACAGCGGAATGTGAATAGCCATCTGGTCGCCGTCGAAGTCGGCATTGTAAGCGGTACAAACAAGCGGATGCAGCTTTAATGCCTTACCCTCAACAAGCACCGGCTCAAACGCCTGAATACCCAAACGGTGAAGCGTAGGCGCACGGTTAAGAAGCACGGGGTGCTCTTTAATTACGGTTTCAAGCGCGTCCCAAACCTCGTTAGAGGCACGTTCAACCATTTTTCTTGCGGATTTAATGTTTGTAACAGCCTTTGTTTCAACAAGGCGTTTCATAACAAAGGGCTTAAACAGCTCAAGCGCCATTTCCTTAGGAACGCCGCACTGATACATTTTAAGCTCCGGTCCTACAACGATAACCGAACGTCCCGAATAGTCAACACGCTTACCGAGCAGGTTCTGACGGAAACGTCCCTGCTTACCCTTAAGCATATCCGAAAGGGATTTAAGCGCACGGTTATTCGGTCCCGTTACGGGCTTGCCGCGTCTGCCGTTATCTATAAGCGCGTCTACCGCCTCTTGCAGCATACGCTTTTCATTGCGGACTATAATATCCGGCGCGTGCAGCTCAAGAAGCCTCTTTAAACGGTTGTTACGGTTAATAACTCTTCTGTAAAGGTCGTTTAAGTCGCTCGTTGCGAAACGTCCGCCGTCAAGCTGAACCATAGGACGAAGATCCGGCGGAATTACCGGAATAACGTCAAGTATCATCCATTCGGGGCGGTTTCCGGACTGCCTGAACGCCTCAAGCACCTCAAGGCGCTTTAAAAGGCGTATACTTTTTTGACCTGTTGCGTCCTCAAGCTCCTTGCGCAGCTCATCGCAGGTCTTATCAAGGTCGATTTCGCACAGAAGCTTTTTAATAGCCTCTGCGCCCATTCCGGCCTCGAAATCGTTTTCATATTTTTCGCGCATATCGCGGTACTGCTTTTCGTTTAAAAGCTGCTTCTTCTCAAGCGGCGTAGTACCGGGATCGGTTACTATATACTGTGAGAAATAAAGTACCTGTTCAAGCGCCTTAGGGGTTATATCAAGCACCAAGCCCATTCTTGAAGGAATGGTTTTAAAATACCATATGTGCGAGACCGGAGCGGCAAGCTCAATTGAGCCCATACGCTCGCGGCGAACCTTTGCACGGGTTACCTCAACGCCGCAGCGCTCGCAGACCTTACCCTTGTAGCGTATGCGTTTATACTTTCCGCAGTGGCATTCCCAGTCCTTCTGGGGCCCGAATATACGCTCGCAGAAAAGCCCTCCCTGTTCGGGCTTTAATGTGCGGTAGTTAATGGTTTCGGGCTTTGTTACCTCGCCGTGCGACCAGCTTCTTATCTGTTCGGGAGACGCAAGTCCGATTTTTATTGATTCAAATTCAATTTCTGCCATATTTGCCCTCCGTTACTCTTCGTCGCCTAAATTATCTTCTTCGCCGTAATCGTCAAAATCGGATTCCTCCGCAATGGCGTCGCCGTTTTCGTCTTCAAGACCGAAGCCCGTAAGATCGTCGGCTACCGTATCGCCTTCAAAATCCGTATCCTCGCCCTCAGGAATAGCCGGAGTGCCGAGACCGATATCGTCGTCATCGTCGAAGGTCTGCTTTAAGTCGATCTCTTCATCGTTTTTATCAAGAACCTTAACGTCAAGCCCCAGTGACTGAAGCTCTTTAATAAGAACCTTAAACGATTCGGGAACGCCCGGCTTCGGAATGTTCTGACCCTTAACGATCGATTCGTAGGTCTTAACGCGTCCCACAACATCGTCCGACTTAACGGTGAGTATTTCCTGAAGCGTGTAAGCCGCGCCGTAAGCCTCAAGCGCCCAAACTTCCATTTCTCCGAAACGCTGACCGCCGAACTGAGCCTTACCGCCGAGCGGCTGCTGAGTTACAAGCGAGTACGGACCGGTTGAACGCGCGTGAATCTTATCGTCTACCAGATGATGCAGCTTAAGGTAGTACATATAGCCTACCGTTACAAGGTTATCAAACGGTTCGCCGGTACGTCCGTCGTAAAGCTGGGTTTTCGCGTCCGCTGTAAGAGGTATACGCGAAAAGTCAAGCTTTGCGGTATCCTTAAATTCATAATCGGCAGCCTTTGTAGACTCTTCTGCAAGGCTGAAGCACTTTCTGATATCGTCCTCGTGCGCACCGTCGAATACGGGTGTGCAGATGTTCCAGCCGAGCGCTCTTGCCGCATAGCCCAAGTGAACCTCAAGCACCTGACCGATGTTCATACGTGAAGGAACGCCGAGCGGGTTTAATACTATATCAAGCGGAGTGCCGTCCGGTAAGAAGGGCATATCCTCGCTCGGAAGTATGCGTGATACAACGCCCTTGTTTCCGTGACGTCCCGCCATTTTATCGCCGACGGATATTTTACGCTTTTGCGCTATATAGCAGCGTACAACAACGTTTACGCCGGGGCTTAATTCGGAAGAATTCTCCCTTGTAAACACCTTAACGTCTACTATTGTACCGTATTCGCCGTGCGGAACACGCAGCGAAGTATCCCTTACCTCGCGCGCCTTTTCGCCGAATATTGCGCGGAGCAGTCTCTCTTCTGCGGTAAGCTCGGTTTCGCCCTTGGGCGTTACCTTACCCACAAGAATATCGCCTGCGGTAACCTCTGCGCCTATGCGGATTATTCCGCGTTCGTCAAGGTCCTTAAGCGCGTCCTCGCCCACGTTCGGAATATCCCTTGTGATCTCTTCGGGTCCGAGCTTGGTATCTCTTGCCTCAAGCTCATATTCTTCAATATGAATTGAGGTATAAACGTCGTCGCGAACCAAACGCTCGTTAATAAGAACCGCGTCCTCATAGTTATAGCCTTCCCACGTCATAAAGCCGATAAGGGCGTTTCTGCCGAGAGAAATTTCGCCGTTGCTGGTAGCAGGGCCGTCCGCTATAACCTCATGCTCCTCTACCTTTTGACCTGCCGCCACTATCGGGCGCTGGTTTATACAGGTTCCGTGGTTCGAACGCAGGAATTTAATAAGCGTATATTCGTCTATTTCACCGTTTTTAGCGCGTATCTTAATATGATCGGCGCTCACATAGGTAACCTCGCCCGCACGCTTTGCAAGCACAACAACGCCTGAGTCTACCGCCGCCTTATATTCCATACCGGTAGCTACTATCGGGTTTTCGGGGCGTAAAAGCGGCACTGCCTGCTTCTGCATGTTAGAGCCCATAAGCGCACGGTTCGTATCGTCGTTTTCAAGGAACGGAATCATAGCCGTTGCAACCGAAACTACCATCTTAGGCGAAACGTCCATATAGTCTGCGTTTGAAGCCTCAACCTCATGGAAGCCGTCGCGGTGGCGTGCGTTTACCTTTTTCTTTACAAAATAACCGTTTTCGTCAAGCGGCTCGTTTGCCTGCGCTACTACATACTCGTCCTCTTCGTCGGCAGTCATATAGCGTACCTCGTCAAGAACCCTGCCCGTAGCCTTATCAACCTTACGGAACGGTGTTTCGATAAAGCCGTATTTATTTATCTTTGCAAAGGTTGCAAGATATGATATAAGACCGATGTTAGGTCCTTCGGGCGTTTCTATCGGGCACATACGACCGTAGTGAGTGTAGTGAACGTCGCGCACCTCGAACGAAGCGCGGTCACGCGAAAGTCCGCCAGGTCCCAAAGCGGAAAGACGGCGCTTATGCGTAAGCTCTGAAAGCGGGTTTGTCTGATCCATAAACTGCGAAAGCGGCGAAGAACCGAAGAACTCCTTTATAGCCGCCACCACAGGACGTATATTTATAAGCGACTGCGGCGTGATATTATCGGGATCCTGCGCCTGCAGAGTCATTTTTTCGCGCACAACGCGTTCCATACGTGAAATGCCTATACGGAACTGGTTTTGCAGAAGCTCGCCTACCGAACGTATGCGGCGGTTGCCCAAATGGTCTATATCGTCAACCGTGCCTACCCCGTGCGGAAGACCTAAGAAATAGCTTACGGTTGCAAATATATCGTCAACGGTAATGTGCTTCGGAATAAGATCGTCCGCATGCTCCAAAACAGCCTCGCGCAGCTCTTCCTTGCCGTTTGTGTTTTCAATCAGCTCCTTAAGAACGGCGAACGAAACGTTTTCGTTTATACCGAGCTCGTCAAGCTCGGCCAATTCGTCGGGCGTGAAATCGGTAAAATCGGCAAGCCTTACCATACCGTTTGAAAGCACCTTAACCTCGGTTACGTTGCCTTCGTTGTCCATAACGTTTATATAAGCCTCCGAAACGCCCTTTTTCTCAATTGCTTCGGCAAGCTCGCGGGTAACCGAGGTATCGGCCTCGGCTATTATTTCGCCGGTCATGGGATCTGCAACGGGGCGCGACAAAACCGCGCCTTTAATACGGGCGCCTATGGCTAACTTTTTATTGTATTTATAACGGCCCACGCGCGAAATATCGTAACGGTGGGGATCGAAAAAGAGCTGCTCAAGATATGCCTTTGCGCCTTCGATCGTAACCGGCTCGCTCGGACGGAGCTTTTTATAAACCTCTACAAGCGCGTCCTCAACCGATTTTGTGTCATCAGCCTCAAGCGTTGCGGAAAGTCTTTCGTCTTCGCCGAAGAGCGCTCTTATCTGCTCGTTTGTACCAAGGCCCAAAGCGCGCATAAACGTGGTAATGGGCAGCTTGCGGTTTTTATCTATACGGACATAAAGCACGTCGTTTGCCGAAGTTTCGTATTCAAGCCATGCGCCGCGGTTAGGAATGATAGTGGAGGAGTAAAGCTTTTTACCTGTTTTTTCATCGGTCTTCTCGGCAAAATAAGCGCCCGGCGAACGAACAAGCTGTGAAACTATGGCGCGTTCCGCACCGTTAATTACAAATGTGCCGGATTCGGTCATCAACGGGAAATCTCCCATTGAAACCTCGCTTTCCTTTATTTCGTCCTTTTCAACGTTTACAAGACGCGCCGTAACGCGAAGCGGAGCCGCGTATGTTGTATCGCGCGCTTTACATTCGGTTACGTCGTACTTAGGCGTTTCGTCAAGATGATAATCAACAAAGGTAAGCTGAAGATTGCCGCTGTAATCCGTAATAGCGGACATATCTCTGAATACCTCTTTAAGACCCTCCTCGACAAACCATTTATACGAATCCTTTTGAATTTCAATAAGATTAGGCATATCGATGACTTCATTGATTTTCGAAAAGGTCATTCGAGTGTTTTTACCCAACCTGACGGGTTTAACCATTGAAGTTGGCTCCATAGGCTTGCAATCACTCCTCTAAATATTTTACGGCAGCCGCCGTAAGCTCTGCAAAAAAGCGGGAATATACGCCCAAAATCACTTTGTAACCGAAAAAAGGCGCAAAATACCCCATCATTAGTAATTCATTATTATAAATCATAAGAAAAGATTAGTCAAGCATATTTTTTATTTTTTTACACTTTTTTTCCTGATTTTTCATTTTTTTATTTGACATACGTCTCAATTATGCTATAATCATATAAATATAATAATATAAAGGAGAAAATATTATGGCTTATTATTTCAGTGAAGTTTCGCATACGTTTAACGAATATCTTTTGGTTCCCGGCTATTCCTCTGCCGATTGTATACCGGCAAACGTAAGCCTTAAAACTCCTCTTGTTAAATTTAAAAAGGGTGAAGAGCCCGCAATTTCAATGAACATTCCGCTTACCTCTGCGATAATGCAGTCAGTATCGGGCGACAGGCTGGCTGTGGCGCTTGCAAGGGAAGGCGGCGTATCGTTTATATACGGTTCGCAGTCTGTAGAAGACGAGGCGGCAATGGTAGAGCGCGCAAAAAGCTATAAGGCGGGCTTTGTTGTAAGCGAATCCAACGTAACGCCCGAAAGCACCCTTGCGGATATACTTGCGCTTAAAGCCAAAAACGGTCACTCAACCGTTGCCGTTACATCGGACGGAAAACCCGACGGCAAGCTTTTAGGCATAGTTACAAGCCGCGATTACAGGGTGAGCCGTATGTCGGGCGATACAAAGGTCAAGGAATTTATGACTCCGCTTTCGTCGCTTATAGTAGGCGAAGAGGACACCACCCTAAAGCAGGCAAACGATATTATATGGGATAATAAGCTTAACTCCTTACCGATAGTGGATAAAAACGGCTGCCTTAAATATTTTGTTTTCCGTAAGGATTACGATGCGCACAAGGAAAATCCCAACGAGCTGCTTGATAAGCACAAGCGTTACGTAGTAGGCGCCGGAATTAACACCCGCGATTACGAAGAGCGCGTGCCCGCGCTTATCGCGGCGGGAGCGGACGTGCTGTGCATAGACTCCTCCGAGGGCTTCAGCGAATGGCAGGCGCGCACGCTCAGGTTTGTACGCGAAAAATACGGCGATACCGTAAAGGTGGGCGCCGGAAACGTTGTTGACCGCGAAGGCTTTATGTTTTTAGCCGAAGCAGGCGCCGATTTTATAAAGGTAGGCATAGGCGGCGGCTCAATATGCATAACCCGTGAAACAAAAGGAATAGGCAGAGGACAAGCCACCGCGCTTATAGAGGTTTGCGCCGCGCGCGACGAGTACTTTGAAAAAACGGGCGTTTATGTGCCTGTTTGCTCGGACGGCGGCATTGTTCACGACCACCATATGACCTTAGCCCTTGCAATGGGAGCCGACTTTATGATGTTAGGACGTTACTTTGCAAGATTTGACGAAAGCCCCACAAACCGCATAACCATAAACGGTAACTATTATAAGGAATACTGGGGCGAAGGCTCAAACCGCGCCAGAAACTGGCAGCGCTATGATTTGGGCGGCGATAAAAAGCTTTCGTTTGAAGAGGGCGTGGATTCTTATGTGCCGTATGCCGGTAGTCTTAAGGATAACGTTAACCTATCGCTTTCAAAGGTTAAATCCACAATGTGCAACTGCGGCGCTCTTACAATACAAGAGCTTCAGAAAAAAGCCAAATTGACACTTGTATCCGCAACAAGCATAATCGAGGGCGGCGCGCACGACGTAATACAAAAAGACACAAGCGCAGGAACAATAAAGTAAAACATATAAAATAACAGCCGATGTGAAAACATCGGCTGTTATTTTATATTATCCAGCTTCCCTTATCCTCGCCGCTGCCAAACGCTAAGTCTGCCACCGTGTATGAATCGAAGAACCCGTTAAGCGTTTTATAAAGCTCCTTCCACATAGGCAGAGTCTTACATCGCTCCGCCATTTCGCAGGGCGCCGCCCCTGCCTTAAGGCAGGCAACGGGAGCCAATTCGCCCTCGGTTATTTCAAGTATTTCGCGCACGCGGTAATCTTCGGGTGCGCGGCTTAAGCGGTATCCGCCGCCTTTTCCGTGCGCCCCCTCTACAAGACCTGCCTTTGAAAGGCTTGTCATAATACCCTCTAAATACTTTTGCGAAATATTCTGTCTTTCGGCTACCGCCTTAAGGGGGATAAAGTCGCTGCCGTGCGCCGCTAAATCCGCCATTACCCTTAAAGCGTATCTTCCTCGTGTTGATATAGTCATAGCTTATTCCGCAAAAAGCGGTGTGGAAAGGTATCTGTCGCCTGTATCGGGCAGAAGAACAACTATGGTCTTGCCCTCGTTTTCGGGGCGCTTTGCAAGCTCTGCCGCCGCCCATACTGCGGCGCCCGATGAAATCCCCACAAGCACGCCCTCGCTTTTGCCTATTTCCTTGCCTGTAGCAAAGGCGTCTTCGTTTGAAACCCTGATAATCTCGTCATAAACGGCGGTGTTAAGCACATCGGGAACAAAGCCTGCGCCTATTCCCTGTATTTTATGAGCGCCGGAGGGCTGACCCGAAAGAACGGCGGAGCTTGCCGGCTCTACCGCAACAACCTTTACGCCGGGCTTTTTGGATTTTAAATATTCACCTACGCCCGTAACGGTTCCGCCCGTTCCCACGCCGGCTACAAATATATCAACCTCTCCGTCGGTATCCGAGTAAATTTCGGGTCCCGTGGTTTCAAAATGCGCCTTGGGATTTGCCGGATTTACAAACTGACCGGGAATAAAGCTGTTCGGTATTTCGCGGCTTAATTTCTCTGCCTTTGCAATAGCGCCCTTCATACCCTTTGTACCGTCCGTAAGCACAAGCTCGGCACCGTAGGCCTTCATAAGCTGACGGCGCTCAACCGACATAGTTTCCGGCATTACAATGATAATTCGGTAGCCCCTTGCCGCCGCAACAGAAGCAAGACCTATACCGGTGTTGCCGGAGGTAGGCTCGATAATTACCGAATCGGGCGTTAATTTTCCGCTTTGCTCGGCTTCGTCTATCATAGCCTTTGCAATACGGTCCTTAACAGAACCCGCCGGATTAAAATATTCAAGCTTTGCAAGAATTTTTGCTTTAAGCGCATACTTTTTTTCAATATGAGTAAGCTCTAACAGAGGGGTTTTTCCTATAAGCTGATCTGCCGATGTATATATTTTTGACATAATAATTACTTCCCTTTTTAAAAATTAAAAAATTATTTTATACAGTACGTTATTATGCGTTACATCGGCCGAGCGTGACCGACTTTAAAAGCAATATTTTTTTCATATCATTTTACCTACCAATCCGATATGTTGGTAGTATTATATCACGCATTACCCACTTTGTCAATAGGAAAATCCAAATTTTTCAAAAATATTTTTCCGTACAGATATAGCTTTTTCTTATTCTCGGTTCAGAACAGCTGTCCGGGCAGCTTAAGCTTTTGCTTTTTAGGGAACTCCGCTTCAAACCGTTCAAAAGCGGCGGGATCCTTTTCACAGACAAAATACCCTTCGGGGTCCTTATAAGTGCCGGATATACCGTTTAAAAATCCGGGCGTAAGCTCTTTAATAAGGAAATAGTCCGCATTCGGATCGTCGGCATAGCGAACTCCCTTTGTTTTTGCCGTAACAAAGCCTGACTTGCCGTAAAACAAAATGTTGCCGGTAATCGCAAGCGCTCCCGCACCCATTTTCTTTGCCTGCTCCATAGAGTAATCAAGCAGTCTTTTGCCATAGCCTTGCCGCTTATAAGCAGGCGCTATTCCGATAGAGCCGAAGGTCATAATCGGCACACTGCGCCCGTCGTCGCACTCGATTTCCGAGCGCACATAAATAACCTGACCTATAAGCTCGCCGTTAAGCTCCATAACAAAATCAAGCTCAGGCACAAAAGCAGGATCGTCCCGATAACAGTGCAGTACATAATGCTCCGTACAGCCGGGACGGTATACGTTCCAAAACGCTTCGCGCGTAAGATTTTCGGTATTTCTGTAATCCGCCTCTTTTTCAAGGCGAATGGTAATATTATCATTTAACACAGTAAATTCTCCTTTGCAATATTTATTTTAGGGCTTAGAACAAAACAGGTGGATACCAAGCGCCGCATTAAAGCCCGTTGCGGCAAACACGCTGAAGCGCTCAACAACGCCGAAGTATGCGGCAGGTACAATTTTCATACCACTGCACCTACAAGCATCATTCCAAGCGCGACTGCGGCGCACACCCCGTAAGAACGGCAGCGCCTGTCTTTCGCTCCCGCAATGATAATAACCGTCAGCGATGCAATAGACAGCAGTACCACAATGCCTGTGGTAACCATATGCATAATATCCTGAAATTCACCCGCATAGCCGCCGGTTGAAAGCGGAAACATACGATACCCCACCGCCGAAATCCACTCCATAACGGCAAACAGATATATCCCCGTGCGCAAAAGTCTTGTCTTTTACCCCTGTATACCTATACATACAACGGTTAGACAATTTCGCACGCATTGTAAAAGGCGCACAGCCGATTCCAAAGGGCAAGCGACGGGGCGTCGGCGGCGCTGAGGTCGCTTACCGCTTGCGCCATTCGGTTGTAGCCCGGATAGGCTATCGGCGAAAATACTACTGCCGCCGTGTAAGAAAGAAGGCTTACAATGCCTAATAATCCAAGCCTTTGCGTTAATGTTTTTTTCATAAATCTTCCTCCGATTTTTGTTTTTGCGAAACATACCAATTGAATACGGCTCTTAAATTTTCAAACCTTACCCGTTTGCCGCCGTTCAGCATCATATCAAACATATCGTTTTCCTCTTGTGTGCGGTTTTCCTTTGCGGCAAGGCCCCTGCCGGCTGTTTTTACCATAATTTCCATCAGTAAGCGATATATGCCGTGCAGCTTTTTAACGTTAAAGCCGCCCTGCAAGGTAAATAAAGGAATATTTGCGGGAACAGCCGTTTTTTTACGCACACTGTCCTCCTGTGTTCCGGTTTGCCCCATACCTACGCCGCATACCGCGCAAACGCTGTAACGGCGCGCCGCCGCGGCATAGCCCTTTATGCAGTCCGCCATAATCCAACCGAGATAGATTACGCTGCCGCCTGGCAAAACCGCTTTTTTTCTTCGGCAAGGGTATACGCCGGAAGCCCTGTTTCGTGCGCCAACAGCTTTGCATATCGCTCTGTACTGCCGGTTTGTGTGGTATAAATAATTGCTTTCATAAATATTTCCTTTCAAAAAAATAAAACGCAGCGCATAATCCTTTTTGATTGCACTGCGTCTCAGCGTCCGGCTTTTTGAATTTCAGTTATAAAATTTTTAACATTCACAATGCTTTCCCGCCTGCATTTCGGGCAAAACAGCGGAAACACCTTTAATTCCGTTTCCGGCAAAAGCTGCAAGCGGGTTTTCGCCCCGCACACGGGGCACAAAACCCAATGCTTTTCTTCTGATTTGTCGTTCATAATTTTCACCTTACCCTCCGCGGCAGGGGCCTATTCTGTCAATAAACCGATCTATGTGCGAGCGAAGCAAAAGCCCGACGCTGTCCTTTTCCGCCGCGCCGTCGTAAACACTGTCTGCAAAGCTTTTAACATCGTCTGCCGGCAGGGGCACCATGGGAACAATTTCACTGTCAACAATTTGCCTTACCGTTTTCCCGAACACCCTATCGTGCATCATATCTCTTACTATATTTATTCCGCCTAGATACGACGTCAAAACTCTTGCGGTATGCGCTCCGTTGAGCACCCTAACCTTTCTTTCCTTATACGGCTTTACATTATCTGTAAACACAACCGGCAGCTCCGCCTTTGCAAACGGCAGCTCCGCAGAAATATCCTTTTCGCTTTCAATTACCCAAAGACCGAACGGCTCGCCTATATCAACAAGCTTATCCTCATAACCAAGCTCCTTCCATATTTTATCCGCCTCGTTTCTCGGATACCCCGTAACTATTCTGTCTACAAGGGTTGAGCAAAATACATTGGCTTTGTCAAGCCACATTTTAAAGTCTTCCCCAAGGCTCCATATATCCGAAAGCGCCTTAACGCACCTTTTAAGCTCCCTGCCGTTATTGTCGATAAGCTCGACCGGAAGTATTATAAGCCCCTTTGAAGTGTCACCGCCAAACGCCTTAAACCTTTCATAAAGAAATTTTGTAAGCTTGCCGGGATATGTATCGGGAAGGCCCTCGAAATGATCGTTTTCATCAAGCGTAATACCCGCCTCGGTGGTATTTGATATAACAAAACGCAGCGTATCAATAGCGACCGTTTCAAGGGTTCTTAATTCAAGCGAGCATATCAGCGAAAAGACAAGGCGGCGCGTTTTGGAGGTAATGGAAAGCTCAGGCTATACGCCAAATGCGTTTGCAAGGGGACTCGGCTTAAACTCTATGCGAATGATCGGCGTAATGTGCACGGATATTACCGATGCATATTATTCCAAGGCGGTAGGTCAAATCGAAAATCTTTTCAGAAAGAAAAATTACGATACCGTTCTTTGCTGCACGGGAAACGATTTAGAAAACAAAAAAAGTATCTTCGGTATCTTATAAACAAGAAGGTGGACTCGGTTATCCTAATCGGTTCGGCATTTAACAAAAAGGATAATTCCTATATAAAAGAAGCCGCAAAGCAAATTCCCATAATAATAATAAACGGCTATGTAAACGCGCCTAACGTTTACTGCTTTGTATGCGACGAGAAAAAGGCAATGGAGGACAATGTGAAGCTGCTTTTAATGGCAGGCTATGATAAAATTTTGTATTTATACAATACGGCAACCTACAGCGGGCTTCAAAAGCTTGAGGGATATAAGCGCGGATATACGAAGGAAAATACCGACAAACGGCTTATCGTTAAAACCGACAAGGATATTTCCGCCGTTAAAAGGCTGTATAACAGCGGCACGGAATTTAACGCTGTTTTAACCTCCGAAGACGCAATAGCGGCGGCGGCAATAAAAGCCGCAGAGGAACTGAAAATATCCGTTCCTATCATAGGCTTTAACAATTCAAATATAACGGAATATACAACCCCTACCATAACAAGCGTGGATAATATGATCGACAGGCTGTGCGATATGGCTGTAAATTGCCTTGAAAGCTTAGAAAATAATAAAAGCGTTCCATCAAAAACAGTTATTTCCGGAAGGATCGTCGAAAGAGAATCGTTCAAATCCCCTCTTTAGCATAAATGCTGTGCAGCCGTAAAAAGCGAACCCCCGATTTTATCGGGGGTTCGCTTATAAAAATTCAGATTTCAACAATATCATCAAATTATGCGTAATATGCATATTAAAGGATCACTTTGCATAAATAGCACCGACTATGCGGTTGGTAAGCCGCAGCGGCAAAATTTTTTTTAAAAGTCCCACGGCTTTATATTGTGCGCCTATAATTAAAATCGGTTTTCCCGATTGTTTTGAAGCGATTTTGGCAATATATTTTCCGGCAGCTTCAGGCAGGATACCGGTTTGTTCGTCCTTTTCCATTTTTTCTACCGAGCGTGAAATTCTTCCGTTATAAATATCGTCTCCGCAGGTGTTTTTATGTCTTGCCGCAGTAAAACCGGTGCGAATGTCGCCCGGCTCAATGCAAACTGCCGTTATATTAAATTCACGCACCTCATTGATAAGCGCCAGCGTATAAGAGCTCAGCGCCGCCTTGGCGGCAGAATAAAAGCTTTGAAAAGGAATGGCGATATCGCCGGCAACCGAACCGATATTTACAATGCGTCCAAAGCCCTGTTTTCGCATGATCGGCAGTACGGCTCTGCACATTCTGACCGCACCGAAAAAATTAACGTTAAACTGACGTTCGGCGTCTTCGGTCTTTGTAAATTCAATAGCTCCCGAAATGCCGAAGCCCGCGTTGTTAATTAACACATCAATGCGTCCGCTTTCCGCCATAACCGTATTAACGGCCTTAAAAATTTCCTGTTCATCGGTCACATCGGCGCATAAACTTACCACATTGTCTATACCGCCGCCGCGGCGGGAAATACCGTATACCTTGTATCCGCGTTTTAACATATTTTCGGCGGTAGCCCTGCCTATTCCGGAGCTTGCGCCGGTTATTATACATACCTTTGTCATTTAAAATCACCACTATGTATAATAGCATAACTCTTTTTAAAAAGCAATGCTGCAAAAAAGGGCAGGGGGCAGCCTTTGCATTTATAATCGGCGGCGAAGCCGCACCGCACCTATTACCTCTTACATATTACTTCCCAAAAATCCCGTTACGATTTTATTTTGAAGCAAGAATGGAGAGATAAGAGATAAAAAGTAAAAATCCCCATTCTTACGAGAGGATTTTTGGCTGGGGAATAGGGATTTTCCGCCACTGCCGTGTGTTTTCGCCTCGCATTCGCTCGTTGCCCACGGGCTTTGCAACCGTTCGCCGAAAGGTTGCAATTTGCCTTCGGCAAACCGCCCTTGTTCGAATCCCTTTACGGCTTATCGCAAAAAATAAAAGAACAGCGAAAACCTAAGTTAACGCTGTTCCTTTTGGCTGGGGAATAGGGATTCGAACCCCAACAAACAGAGTCAGAGTCTGTCGTGCTACCGTTACACAATTCCCCAAAATCAGGTAACAAATCTATTATACCCGATTTTTTGATTTTGTCAAGCTTTTTTTATATCTTTAAAAACCTTGATATTATCCCGCAAAATCCGCTTAACCATTTTCGTAGCGTTGTTCATTAAAACTTCCTCCAAAACCTTGCCTTTCATAACTTCACACGCAAAAGCCGCAAAAAGGTTGGCGTTTAATTTTTACGCTTCTCCTGCTTTTATTTCCACGGTTCTGCCGCCGGAATTTTTATACACACGGTGTGAAATTGAAATTACCGTGCGCCCCTCAGCGGCGCGGTGAAGCGCAGCAAGCACGCGAGCTTCGGTTGCGGCGTCAAGGTTGGCGGTTATTTCATCTAAAAGCAGCACCGCAGGGTTTGCCGCCGCGGCGCGTGCAATAGATAAAAGCTGCCATTTTCCCTGTGAAAACATACCCTCTGTGCATACGGTGTTATAACCGTCCGGCAGTTTAGCTATCGCTCCGTCAATTCCCGCAAGCCTTGCCGCATTTTCAGCCATTTCAGCGGTGATACGGCGGTCGCCGAGCGTAATTTGTTCAAGCATGGTTCCGGGAACACGTGAAAAGTGCTGCTCCACACAGCTGATGCAAAAACGCCGTTCACGGTCCGTTATATCCGAAATGTCCGCCCGAATGTGGATTTTACGCAGGCAACCGAACCTGTCACTCCTATAATATCGCCTTATATGCGCCGTAAGCGAAAGCCCCGAAAAAACCGTAACGCCGCCGTAAGAAAATGAAAGATTATTAAGCGTTTCCTCGTAGCGCTCTGCTCTTACGTCCTCACAGCCGTATATGCGGTAGGTTACGGCATTACGCGCGCGGTCCAGCGTGGCGGCGCTTAAATTTCCCGCCGCATTTTTATAATTTGCGCCCGCTCTTTGCACGGGCTTTTTCATCAGCTCCGCACAAATATATGAAACGGGGGTGAAAATCAGGCTCAGCAGTGCCAACCGTACATCATACGTAAAAAGCATAACCGCATAGCCTATCAATGCTACCCCGGTATCAAAAACCTCGGTAGTGAATTTACGCATTCCCTCAACACAGTCGTCCACATCGGAAACAGCCTTTGTCATCAGTTCCCGACGCCCTGTTCACGCAGGGAAACCAAAACAAGCTTTTCAGCCTCGCGTGCTATTTTCGTAATTTTTCTTTCGGTAATGTCCATTATGTACCCCCGTCAAAGCATTAAGTTGTATATACATCGTTGTACATACAACTATTATAGCCGATAAACTGCAATGTCAATAGGAATCCGCAAAACGAAAAAAATAGAATTTTTAGTAAATTGATTTAAAATATTTTTTCAGTCACATTTATTGCCTTATATATACTTATTGTATGTAGACTTTTTGTGTTCGTTTTAATTATACTGTAAAATATAAGGGGATTGTAGCTATGGATATTATAAAAGTATTTGGCGATAACCTAAAAAAATACCGTAAAGCCATGGGAATATCTCAGGAAGCGTTCGCCGAAAAGTGTGGTATGCACCGTACTTATATTAGCGCTATCGAGTGTTACCGCCGTAGTATCTCACTTGAAAATATTCAGCGTATAGCAGACGCGCTTGGAATTGAAACATACAAGCTTTTTAAGGAGGAAGAATAAAATGGCAATTAACAATGAGTCGATCGGAATATCCGCAGAGGTAGCGATAGCACGAAGCTTTGGAGTTAGAGTTAATCCGTATTATGAAGCTCGATCTGAGCCGGCAATTGTTAATTTGCTTTTGAAAAACGATAATGTAAAACGTATTTTTTACAAAGAAGAAATACCAGCACCAACAAAACATATTGCCGAGGGGCAGAATCCTGTTGATTTTATCCTGGAGGGAAATAAAACCTTGTCAGTTAAGACTAATCAACAAGGATTGGGGAAGGTTGCGCCTCAAAGTATTGGACAGCCGACAGCTGAAACATATTTTAATTATTTGGAAAACTATTTTTATAATTTTAGCCTGAGAGAAGAATTAGCTGCTGAAGGATTATATGATACTTATGAAAATCGTTCCTATATTTTTAAGAAAAATTCAATGAATAATACTGCAGCCGTTGTAAATATGTATTGGAATAATTTATTTGATTGCGATTATTATATTCATTTCTTCAATTTAGATAATTATTCAAATCCCCTAAATAATTATCTGCTTCTTAGGAAAGCCGTTTCCCCGGTTTGGGACAACAATAAATTTTCATTTACACAATCATTGGAAAACTGGAATGAATCTAATACGTTAAAATATTGCGGAATAAGTATGGGTGAATTTCAGGTTCATCGCAATAGAAATTGTTTTAAGTTCAGATTCAATATGAAAGGTGTACTGGAATTATTTGGCGGAGGATTAATTTAGATATCACAAATAAGCATAAATTTGATATCAGAGAATACTTAAATAATTTATCAGGGGTAAAGTAACTTTATTTACTTTACCTTTTTAAATACAAAAATATATTCGTGCTTAAATATGTAAAAATCGCCGGCTAATGCCCGATAACGCCAAATGCCCTGTTTGTTTGATTTGCCTTTTGTTTCTCCAAAATTTTTTACCAAAACAGCTTTTAAAAGCAAGCCTTTTTCCATCATCAAATTCATACAGTAAAAACCAAGAGGGATCACCTGGCTGTCGGCATATTTATCTCCGATAACAACTGCGCAATATCTATTTTTCTCTAAAACATTTACCGAATTATCAACCACTCTGCCGAAAGAATTCAAAAATTTATCAATACTGTCACAATTTGATAAATCATTAGGATTTTCAGAGAATTTCACAATATCCCAATACGGAGGATGCATTATTACAAACTGAACTCTATTTATGCATTCTGATGCTAATATTTTATTCATATCACACGTTTGACTATCGGCAACCACAACATTTGTTTTTGTAATATCATTTTTTTCTGTACTGATTCTGTCGTAAGCTTCTTTCGCCACTTCGTGTTGAATTTCTATTCCAATTGAATTTCTCCCCATACGTTGTGCTTCTATTAACGATGTTCCGCTTCCCATAAAAGGATCTAAAATCCAATCACCTTTTTTGGTATATCTGGAAAACAATTGATGAGGAATTTGAGGAACAAAATTCCCATGATAATATCCACTGTGAACACCACTATTATCTCTTTTATCAATTATCCATAAAGAATCGGTTTCAATATCAGTGTATTCTCTCCATTGATTCAAATCCAAATCATTATATTTTCCCATTTTAGCCCTCTTTTATTAAGCAATGCAAATATTCCGTCGTTTCTCTTCCGGAAATATTTCTGTTTTCATCCCTATCTGCCTTAAATCGCCTGTAGGATTGAGTATAACATCTATAAGTTCCATATTTTGACATTATATTTTTTATTGTGTCTAAATTCATTAAGCCTTCGTTATTATAGCTCAAAAATATGTATCTGAAATTTGCATTTGCAATCAGATTTGCAAATTCACTTTCTAATGTTTTTTTCGAGCAGAATTTACTTTTTTGTCCGTTCGGTTCCCGCAAACCGGTTTTGCCCTTCAATACCGGAGAATCATATCGTGCAATAGTTTCAAGTACGTGATAATTTGAGCAATATTGTCTTGCGTTATACGGTGGATCAAGATATAAAACATCTCCGTGAATTTTCGTTATCAGTTTATTAGCGTCTTCATTGTAGACCGTTCCTATGGGTCCCTGAATTTTAGGTAATAGTTCTAATTTAAACTGTTTTTGTGCTGATTTTTTTATATGCTTAAGAAAGGCTCCATATACTGATGCAGTATTTGCATACTTATCTATTGAATTTACAAGACCTGCTAAAAGACCAAAATAGGTTTCTTCCGATATCAAATTTTGACTAAAAAGTTTTTCGATTTCTATTCTTATAGCGTCGCATTTTTTGCCATTACTATCTGTAAAATAATTTCTGCCGCTACCTGAACCTGCACAGTAGTTTTTAAATATAAACCCCTCAACCTCTTCCAACAAATTCAAGTCATTTACCAACGTTTCATCTATGCTTTCTGATCCCTCAATAAGATATTTATTAATTACATAGCTATAATATTGAATATCATTTGAAATAACTCTGCAGCCTTCTTCTCTATACCTTGCTCCGACAACACCGGTTCCGGCGAATAAATCGGCAAAAATATAATCATTACCGGGTCTGTAATCGGTAACGTCCGATATCGTTCTATGAATAAAATCAAGAAGTGAATATTTGGATCCTATATAATTCATTGCCTTTCAACCTCATCAATATGTTCAATAATATCGGAAACATCACAGGAAAAATAGGCGCATAATCTATCCAGTATTTCCATTGACACTTTTTTATTTCTTCCCATCTTATTCATTGTGGATTTTGAAATGTTAGTTTCTTCCATTAATTGTTTCTTGCTCATTTCCTTATCAATTAACAACTTCCAAAGTGGCTTATATGTAAAAGACAAATCCATCACTCCTTAATATGTTGTGATTATATCATAAAAGTATTGCAAACGCAATACTTCTATATCTATAATTAAACAAATCAACAATCAAACAAAAGAAGCTATCAGATCTTCAAAAAATCTGATAGCTTTTTACTTTTTGGGTATTCAAAAAATGTTGCCATTTTGTTGCCACAGAAGGCTTCAAAGTGGTGAAAAGCCAGTATTTACGGGCTTTTTTAAGTGGCGTGGATTATTCCCACTCGCTCCCTGAAACAGTGACCTAAACGATTTTGTATAGACCGTTTAGCTCCGATTATCGGGATTACTTAGATTATTTATGTCCTTCTCTTTCATGGTTAGGACCTCCTTGATATATTTTTGTTGGGTTGGCGAACCTCAACTTCAAATATATCAAGGAGTTTTTATTCTGTCCATAGCTAAAGCTTTTTCCCCACTGGCAGAGCCGGTGGTTCTCCTACGAAAAGAAACCCGAAAACCCTTGAAAAAGGCAGGCTCACATAAGGATACTTTCAAAAAGTGACCGATTGAGAGCAGCACAACGCCACAGAGATTTAAAACTCTGTGGCGTTGTGCTTTTTTATAGCTAACAGGAAAATGATTAGAAAAAATTTTGATCTTTGATTAAGGTTGCGGGCGTAACAGTTACTGCAAAGTGATTTATTCTACAATGGCGGCATCCGTCAGTCTGGAATAGTGAGCAGTTTATTTCCGTAAAAACAGCAAAGCCGCCCGGTTTCGGACGGAAAATTGGCACAGGCTGTGTTTTATACTCCCCAAAGCAACATGCCGAGTGCGGCAGAAAAGAGTATCATTATAATCGGCGACGGTGCAGTTTTTTTGATTCTTTTATATCCGAAATGTGTCAGCCACAGAATGGCAAAGACCAAAATGGATTTAGGATCCGGAGCAAGCGCCGAATAAATATCCGTAAAACCAAGCAATGTTGATATGGCCATACCGATTGCCGTAGCGAGAATCATTGCGATAACGCAGGGGCGGACGCCGGAGAGAAAAGCGTTGACGCCGGCATATTTCATCAGGTTTTTGAGTACCGCCGCAATTAAAAGTATAATAACGAAAGACGGAAGAACAACGCCGAGCGTAGCAAGAAACGAGCCGGGAATGCCGCCTTGCGTGGAACCTATGAATGTCGCCATATTAACGGCAAGCGGACCGGGCGTCGATTCCGAAACGGCAATGAAATTTAAGAATTCGCTTTCCGTTAGCCAGCCGTTTGAAATGACTGTTTCTCTTACAAGGGAAACCATTCCGTATTCGCCGCCGAAGGAAAGGGCACCGATCATTAAAAAATTCAGGAATAATTTCAGGTAGATCATTGTTTATTGCCGTTTCCTTTCCGTACTTTTTTCAGGAAGAAAATCGCAAGTCCTGCTGTGCCGCAAATCAGAATATAGTAAACGGAAGAAAAAGAAACGGCGAAAACAGTGCACGCCAGCATTGCAGCAATGACCGACAGCAATATGACCGTGTTAAAGGCATTTCTTTCAATGCTTTTCAGCATTTTCAAGCCGGCAAAGGAGATCAGATAGATCACACATACCTGTATTCCGCGGAAAGCACGGGAAACCCATGTAAGGCTTAAGAATTGATCAAAAAACAGTGAGATGCAAAAAATTACGGTAAACGAAGGAATACAAACCGCCACGGTAGCCGCCGCAGCACCGAACAAGCCTGCAATTTTGTAGCCGATATATGTGGCGCTGTTGATCGCAACCGGTCCGGGTGTAGACTCGGCAATGGCTACCATATTCAGAAAGTCGTCCTTTTCAATCCACTTCTTGCGCTCTACAAATTCGTTTTCAAGCAGCGCAATCATAGCATATCCGCCGCCGAAGGTAAAGGCGCCGATTTTAAGAAAGGTGAGAAACAAAGTCCACTCTTTTCTCATTGCCGCACCGCCTGTCTTTTACGGATAATAAAAAGTATAACGATACCGAGAATAATCAGGCAGCCGGACAGCACCTGTGATACACGGATACCCGGAAGGAGATAAAGGCTGTCGGAGCGCAGCCCCTCCACAAAAAGCCGTATCGTTCCGTACCCGATCATATAAAACGAAAGAAGATAGCCTTTTCGCCTGAAATGCGGGCAGCATATCAGCATAGCAGTGAGTAAAGCTAAATTCAATGCGGATTCGTAGAAAAAGGTTGCCTGCCGCCATTGACCGATTTCTTTTATGTAAACGCCGTAAGGAAAAAAGCAGAGCGAAGGATTTGTAATTTGGTTTCCGTATGCCTCTTGATTGACAAAATTCCCCCAACGCCCGATAGCTTGCCCAAGCACAAGGCTCGGCATCAGGGTATCGGCAAGTGACCAAAAGGAAATCCGTTTTACTTTACAGTAAAACAATGCGACTGCGACACCTCCGAGCACTCCGCCGTAAATGGCAAGACCCCCTCGGTTAATTTCAAAAACAGAAAGCAGGTCGTTTTTGTAATTATCCCATTCGAAAATCACATAGTAGGCTCTTGCACAAATAATGCATACGGGGATCAGCCAAAGAGCAAGATCGTATATATGCTCCTTGTTGATGCCGGTTTTTCTGCATCGGTATATCGCCAAAGCAAAGCCAAGCACCATACCGCAGGCGATAATGAGTCCGTACCAAGCGATATTCAGCCCTTCAATTCCGAAAAGATTTTCTATTGCATATCGGTTCAAATCCTTGTTTCCTCGCTTTTCTCAGTCTACCCGCAGCATACGGTAACC
>ENA-OURZ01001030-OURZ01001030.1-human-gut-metagenome-genome-assembly--contig:-NODE-1030-length-33602-cov-12.428384_pt1 | contig 33602 bp, 30 predicted proteins | sample MGYA00242073_ERZ509195 | MGnify/ENA primary metagenome ERZ509195 (study PRJEB26280, sample SAMEA2338837) | human gut metagenome | biome: human gut; feature: human-associated habitat; material: faeces... | reverse complement strand
CCCCGCCGTTCCGGCGGGCGGCCTGCGGCCCCACCCGCCCCCTGCATCAGCTCCAGTCAGATCTTACGCCTTGGCGGCAGCCTCGTTCAGGGCCTCCATCAGCCGGGGCACATCAATGCCATGGGCCAGGGCACCCTGCTCAATGTTCTCAAAGTGGGCGGCGGCGCAGCCGATGCACCCCATGCCGAAGCGCTGCAGTACCTCTACAGTAGCAGGATATTTCTGTACGATCTCCATGATGCCCATATCTTTTGTGATCAGCATAATTTATTATCTCCTTGCAGTTAAATTGGGGGAGGCAAACTCCCCTCCCTTAGTATAGTTATTTTTCCCCTATTTGTAAACAGAATCCGAACTTTTTTGCAAAGTCCCCCGTTCTGCCCGCCCGTTCATTGACAAGCGCCGCCGCCATGGTGTAAAATGATGCGGAACAAAGCCCCCGCCGGGGCCAATTTACAAGAAAAGGCACGAGGAACATTATGAAAACGACAACACGCCTGCTGGCCCTGCTGCTGGCACTCTGCATGGTATTTGCCTTTGCCGCCTGTGGCAAAGACCCCAGCGACCCCACCGATCCGACCGATCCCAGCAATCCCACTACCCCCACCGATCCTGATAACCCCAATCCCGATGAGCCCTCCAAGGAGGAGATCCTCAAGGAGCTGCAAAAGACCATGCTGGAAAATACGCTGGCCATGCAGCAGAAGAACAAGGATACCATCGGCTGGCTGTATATTGATGGAACCACCGTCAATGATGTGGTGGTCAAGGTCAATTATAACGATGATAACAAGTACTACCTGCGCCGCAATGCCAATGGTGAGAACGATAACGACGGCTGCTACTATGCCGATTTCCGCTGCACCAGCGGCAATCGCTCCACCATCTCGAAGAATACTGTCATCTACGGCCACAATCTGGGCCGGGCCGAAAATGCCCTGCTGACCGATTATCAGAACCACGCAAATGGCCCCAAGTTCGCTCAGCTGCTGAAGTATCAGGACGAGGAATTTGCCAAGACCCATCCTTATATCTACTACTCCACCATCGAAGAGGACATGGTCTGGCAGGTATTTGCGGTATTCTACACCGATATCAAGTTCGACTACATCAACCCCAACCCCGCCGATGCCACCTTCAATAGCCTCATCAAAAAGGCCCAGGATCTTTCCTTCTACGATTATGATGTGGAAGTGACCAGCAACGATAAGATCCTCACCCTCTCCACCTGCACCTACCGTCTGGCGGATGATACCAAGCTGCACTATCCCAATGACTACCGCTATGTCGTCATGGCCAAGCTGCTGCCCGCCGATGCCGTGCTGGAGGATACCGTTTCCCTCACTGTCACCAAGAACGCCCCGGAAAAACCCGCCGGCGAATAATGCCCCATCCAATAAGGCCCCATCCAATAAGGCCCCCTTTCCCACCGGGAAAGGGGGCCTTTCGCGTTCCCCTAAAGCCTCCCCAGTGTAAGGAGTGTGACACTGCACCATCCAAAAGCCTCCCCTGTGTAAGGGGAGGTGTCAGCCGATCGGCTGACGGAGGGGTTGTTGGCGCAAACTATGTCATCAAACGCCCCGGCGGCGAACTGTACGGGTCTTGCACTCTGCAAAATCAGTGCGCCGCCGCCAGGCGCCCACAAATTAGCCTCCGTCGGGTAGGCGCTCAGTTTATACCTTTGCAAAAAAGGCCCCGCCCTCGCCGCCGGGCCGCCGCAAAAAAGAAAGCCCCCGCCATAGGACGGGTGTCCGTAAAACAGTTAATCCTCCGTATGGCTTAGACCATGCGGAGGATTTGTTTATGTCTAATCTTCAAACTTGCTGGCGGCAAACGGTTTGTCAAAACCGTTTGCGGACGGCAAGTCCACAAGGGATAGCCGCATTAGCGGCGCAAGGGGGTGTAGCCACCTTGACGGAAGGTCGTGACGAAACATGCTCGGTCAAGCAGTTTTCTTCTGCTGACGGAGAATGAAGTTCCGCAGGACGCACATACTCCCGATAGGTGAGTATAGAAGTGCGCCCTTTAGTTCCTAAAGGGATTTTATCAGTTCGACAAACTGGGATTTACTCAACTGTAATACTTGTTGCAATAAGCAAGTCCGTCTGTTCTTCTATTGCACTTTCGATAATTACTTCATCCCCAATCTTTGCATTGGTTTCACAATCCTTTGTAAGCCAAAAGCAAATCTCTTCATCACCAGTAGAAATTATGATGTATGAACGCCCTTGCCTATCTCCCTCATTTACAACACTCATAGCCCTATCGGTAACAGTTCCAGAATAGGCCTTTTCTGATCCTTCTACCAACTTGCTGCTACAACCGACCAAGCCAAGCACACAGACCAATACTAAAAGCAATGCTATAAACTTTTTCATACAATCATCTCCTTCCTCAAGTTCCGATTTGTTGCTCAATATACTTGTGAACAATTCTGCCGCAACTTTGGAATATATGAGAAAAGTCCGAACAGTTTTCTGCCCAGACTTCCTCACTCAATCGTAAATCAATTCGATTTTCACAATTTCCTCTGCCTGTGCCTTGCAAGCGTTCATCTGCCGTACCCATTCCATTTGGTGTCGGCTTTCAGTTTCTCGGTCACGCCGTTTCGCTTCGCCAACTCCGGCACGATCAGCTCCATGCGGTTTCGTGCCGCTTCGTCAATCTTAGCGCAATACTGTTTTACGGACACCCGTCCTACGGCAGGGGGCTTCGCTTGTCTTTTGTGGTTTGGGAATTACAGCTTGCCCAGCTTGGTGCGGCAGCTGCGGCAGACATACTTGTCGTCATAGGTAGCCAGCTCTTCCTTGGAGCCGCAGAAAATGCAGCAGGGCAGGTACTTCTTAAGAATGACCTGATCACCGTCTACATAAATTTCAACATCACTGTGGATGTCGATGCCGAGGGTGCGGCGAAGCTCTACAGGGAGAACGATACGGCCGAGGTTGTCAACTTTTCTTACGATGCCGGTGGATTTCATGGTACAGGTTCCTCCTTAATAAAGTTAGGTGGTTTGCTGGCGGTTTACAATATCTTCTAATATTCTCGCTTTTTCTCTACCTTGCTACTAAGTGTACTATTATTTTCCATGAAATTCAAGAGGTAATTAGCGCAATTTCGCAAATCTTGTGGATAATTTTTGCCCCTAATTTGCCGCTTTTTTGGTTATTGTTGCTAAAATTGATAAAATGCGCACAAATTCCATTATTTTACATAATTCGATAAAACACATCAAAAAAGGAAAACATTAGCGCAATACGCTCCCGTAAGGAGAAAAAGATGTTGATAATTCATCTCTATTCCCGCCAAATCGAAGAAGGGAGCCCTGCCCATGCTGAATGGTATCCTTACCGCCCTGCTCATTTTTTCGGTCGTCACCGCGGCCTTCACCGGCCGGATGGAGGCCCTTTCCGCCGCGGCGCTTTCCGGCTGCGGGGAAGCCGTAAGCCTGGTCATTGCCCTCACCGGTATGCTGTGTCTGTGGAGCGGCCTGATGGAAATTGCCCGCCGCTGCCGCCTTACGGAAGCATTGGCCCGGCTGCTGCATCCTCTCACCCGGTGGCTGTTCCCCACAGTGCCGCAGGGCAGCCCCGCCATGCAGGCCATCTGCATGAATCTTTCCGCCAATTTGCTGGGCCTGGGCAATGCCGCCACTCCCTTGGGCCTTGCCGCCATGCGGGAGCTGCAAAAGTTGAATCCCCATAAGGACAGCGCCAGCAATGCCATGGTCACCTTTGTAGCGATGAATACCGCCTCCCTCCAGCTTATCCCCACCACCTGCGCCGCGCTGCGGCAGCAGGCCGGCTCCGCCGCCCCCATGGAGATCCTGCCGGCGGTATGGCTCACCGGGCTTTCGTCCCTGGCCGTGGTCCTGCTGCTGGACCGCCTGCTGCGCGGGAAGTCCCGCCGGCCGGAATAAAGGCAGGCCCGTGCAGGGGGTGGGCGCCCGCAGGGCAAACCGCCCCTTCCGGGCGGTTTCGGCGGCCTTCGGCCGCCGGCTCCGGCCCAGCCGGAGCGCTCTGCGGGCGCCCTTCACCCCATCCGCGAATTTCATCAAAAGGGAGGGCATTCCATGTCATTCAGCGCCTGGTTCATCCCGCTGCTCATCACCGGCCTGTTCAGCTGGGGCCTCTGCTCCGGCGTGGATGTGTTCGATTGCTTTTTGCAGGGAGCCAAAGAGGGGCTCAAAACCGCCGCCTCCATCGCCCCGGCCTTGGTCTGCCTGCTTACGGTGGTCACCATGTTCTGCCACAGCGGCGCCCTGGATGTCCTCACCGGCTTCCTTCGCCCCGTGACTCAGCTTATCGGCTTCCCGGCGGAGGTACTGCCATTGGCCCTGCTGCGGCCGGTCTCCGGCAGCGGCGGTACCGCCCTGCTGCACCAGCTGCTGGGGGAATACGGCCCGGATAGCTTCATCGGGCGGGTAGGCAGTGTGCTGGCCGCCGCCTCAGAGACCACCTTCTACGCTATCGCGGTCTACTACGGCGCGGTGGGGATCCGCCGTACCCGCCACACCATGGCCGCTGCCCTCACCGGGGATCTGACCGCGGCGCTGGTCAGTGCCCTTGCGGTCCGCTTGCTGCTGGGGGTGTGACCTGCCTCATCAGAGGGAAACGGTATCCAGATAATGCAGGAAGAAGCTGCCGTCCGGCCGTGTCATTACGGAGAAACGGGTCCGGAAGTCCCCAATTTTATAGGGATTTTCGTAATATACATTGCCGTGCAGTTCGTAACTGACGCTTACCTCGGATTTTTCCCGATCAATTTGAACCTCCGTGTTCCTGCACTCCGGAGTATTCCCCCATCCAAAGCCGGACCAAAACACATACTCCCCGGTTTCGGGAACATAGGTATCTTCACCAAACTCATAATCCGGAATATCAAACACCTCCTCGGCCATCTGCTGTATCTTTTCTTTTGGAAAGTGGTAACACCCCTCATCATCCATGGTGACAAAATCATGGTACAGGTATTTCTCCTCCTCCATGAACATTACCGTACTTAAGATAAAAAGATGGATCTGCCGGTCCTCCAACGGATAGGCGGAGCTCCCCAGGATATCTCCAGAGTAAAAGGCAAAGTTGGTCAGCTGCGCGGTCAGAACCTCCGAGGAAGCCTGCAGTTCCTCCTGCATTGCGTCCCAGTCCAATGCGGACTTTCCCTGCGGGGCGTTGCCGACGCAGGCGCAAAGGCTAAAGCAAAGTGCCAAAGCGATTGCGAGTGATAGCATCTTTTTCATGGCGTTTTCTCCTGTATGTTTTTGCCGCTGCGGCAGGTTTTCTATCATTTTACCATGGGCGCCGCAGGTGGGCAACGGAAAATTTTAGGGCGGTGACGCCTGTTCCTTGCCAGCGTCCGCCCTCCTCACAATTTTTTAACAAAATCGCCACATTCGGCGCTATGCAAAAGACCCCGCCGGTGCTATAATGTAAGTTAGAATACTATGACCTGTAAGGAGGAAATAGCAATGATGGACAAGATCCTGGTAGCCGATGACGACCTGAATATCTGCGAGCTGCTGCGCCTGTACCTGGAAAAGGAGGGCTTCGAGGTGGTAATGGCCCACGATGGCGAAGAAGCCGTGGCCAAGTTCGAGAGCGAAAAGCCCTCTCTTATCCTCCTGGATATCATGATGCCCAAGCTGGATGGCTGGCAGGTTTGCCGGCAGATCCGCCAAAAGAGCGATTGCCCCATCATCATGCTCACCGCCAAGGGCGAAACCTTCGATAAGGTGCTGGGCCTGGAGCTGGGCGCCGATGACTATGTTGTCAAGCCCTTCGATACCAAGGAGATCGTGGCCCGCATCAAGGCCGTGCTGCGCCGCAGCAGCCCCGCCGGCACCGCCGAAGGTGAGGCCAAGGAGGTCAGCTACGATAAGCTCACCGTCAATATGACCCGCTACGAGCTCAAAGTGGATGGCAAGGTCGTGGATGCCCCGCCCAAGGAGCTGGAGCTCCTGTTCCACCTGGCCAGCCACCCCAACCGCGTATTCACCCGCGATCAGCTGCTGGATGAGGTCTGGGGCTTCGAGTACTACGGCGACAGCCGCACCGTCGATGTCCACATCAAGCGCCTGCGCGAAAAGCTGGAAGGCGTCAGCGATCAGTGGAGCCTCAAGACCGTTTGGGGCGTCGGCTATAAGTTCGAGGTCAAGGAATAAGAATGAACAAATCGCAGAAAACCCTGATGGGCAAATACTACTCGGTATGCTGCGCCATCATTCTGCTCAGCATGGTGCTGGTCGGCTCTATCTTCATGGTGCTGGCCAATGACTATCTGCGGGAAGAAAAAATCAGCCTGCTGGAGAAAAATGTGACCCAGGCCGCCCGCCTCACCATGGAAAATTACGCCGCCCACGAGTACCGCTATGTCAGCAGCGATACCCTGCAGCCGGTGTATGCCGTGCTGGGCTCCGCCATCGAGGCCGACATCTACCTTTCCGATAACAAGGGCAATATCCTCATTATGGCCCATACTACCGAGAGCGCCATCCCCCAGTCGGTGCCGCAGGCTGTCCTGGATAGCCTCTCCAAAACCGGCAGCTATCAGGGCTCCGTGGTCATGGCCGGCACCGGGGAAGACCCCCAGTACGCCGTGGCCACCCCCGTGGTGGATGAAAACGGCCTTCTGGTGGGTGCCGTTATGGCCACCGCCCGGGCTGCCAACCGTGCTCTGGCCGGCGATATGCTCCAGATGTTCCTCATTGCGGCCATCGTGGTGCTGGTGGTCAGCTTTATCGTCATTTATTTTGTCACCACCAGCCTGGTAAACCCCCTGCGGCAGATGGCCGCGGCGACCCGTGCCTTTGCCAAGGGCGACTTTTCGGTCCGGGTGCCGGTGGAGGGCGATGATGAGATCGGGCGGCTGGCCTCCGCCTTCAATAACATGGCCACCGAGCTGGCCCTCACCGAATCGGTGCGCCGCAGCTTTACCGCCAATGTCAGCCATGAATTAAAAACCCCCATGACCACCATCGGCGGCTTTGTCGATGGTATCCTGGATGGCACCATCCCGCCGGAGCGGCAGAACCACTATCTGCGCATTGTCTCCAGTGAGGTCCAGCGCCTTTCCCGCCTGGTGCGCAATATGCTCACCCTCAGCCAGATCGAGGCCGGCGAGCGCACCATCCAGCCCACCGAGGTGGAGATCACCTCCCTTGTCACCAATACGCTGCTGGGCTTCGAGCAGCGGCTGGAGGAAAAGCACATCGAGGTGGAGGGGCTGGATACCGACCGCTACTGGGTGCTGGCCGATGCCGACCTCATCCAGCAGGTGGTGTATAATCTCATCGATAACGCCGTCAAATTTGTCAATGAGGGCGGCACCCTTTCCTTCGACTTTTATACCGAGGGCGAGAATATCATGGTAGCGGTGCGCAATACCGGCTCCGGCGTCCTGCCGGAGGAGATCCCGCGGCTCTTCGACCGGTTCTATAAGACCGACCGCAGCCGCAGCCTGGATAAAAACGGCGTGGGCCTGGGGCTTTCCATCTGCCGCACCATTATGAATGTCCACGAGGGCGAGATTTTCGTCCGCAGCCAGCCCGGGGAATACACCGAGTTTGTATTCGGCCTCAAGGCCGACCCCGCCCACTACAAAAAAGGCGTCAACCGCAAAGCCCCTATGGTAGATGCCAGCTTTACCACATTGCCGGCGGCCCCCGCTGCCGGCCGGGAGGAGAAACAGCATGAGAAACCGCAGCAATGACAGCAACTACCACTGGGATTACCAGGATTACCGGGGCAACTACGGCCAAAGCCCCGCCCGCGCCCGGAAAAGCAGCGGCCTGAAGTACTTCCTCATCGCCATGGGGGTGGTCATCCTGCTGGTGGGGGCGCTGTGCGTCGGGGCCTCCGTCTGGGGCAGCAAGCCTGCCCCGCAGCCGGATCAGGATTCGTCCATCGGCAATGAGCTGGAGCACCTGCCGGAGATCGACCAGCAGAACAAGCCGGAGGATAATGTGCCGGATACCACCGAAGACGGCCTTTTGACTCCCGCCGGCATCTATAAAAAGTGCGCCCCCTCGGTGGTGGGCATCATCACCTACGGCAGCAGCGCCACCGCGCAGGGCAGCGGCATCATCCTTTCGGAAAACGGCTACATCATCACCAATGCCCATGTGGTCAGCGGCGGCGAAAAGTTCGAGGTCGTGCTGCAAAATGGCGATAGCTATGATGCCACCGTCATTGGGGCGGATAACCAGAGCGACCTGGCTCTGCTTAAAATGCAGAACCCGCCCGAGGGGCTGGTCGCGGCAACCTTCGGCAACAGCGATGAGCTGGAGGTCGGCGAAATGGTGGTCGCCATCGGCAATCCCGGCGGTCTGGCGCTGGCCTCCACCCAAACCGTCGGCTACATTTCGGCGGTGCAGCGCACCATCACCACCGAGCTGGGCTACACCATGGTCTGCATCCAGGCGGATGCCGCCATCAATCCCGGCAACAGCGGCGGCCCCCTCATCAATACCTACGGCCAGGTGGTGGGCATCACCTCCAGCAAGCTGGTGGAGGAAGGCTACGAGGGCATCGGCTTCTCCATCCCCATCAATACCGCCCTGCCCATTCTGGACGATTTAATGCAGCACGGCCGGGTGACCGGTCGGGCACAGCTGGGCATCACCGTGGTGGAAGTAGGCAGCAATGAAGCCAATTATTACGGCATCCCGGCGGGTCTGCGCATCATGTCCATCAATGAGGACAGCGATGTAGGCCGTCAGGGCGCCGAGGTCGGTGATATCATCACCTCCATTGATGGATGGGCCATCACCAGCCGTGCCGATTGCAGCGATATCCTGGCACAGCACAAGCCCGGCGATACCGTGGAAATAAGCCTGTACCGGGCCAGCCGTACCGGCCGCGGCCAGACCTTCACCATCACAGTCACCCTGCTGGGGTCCTAAGCATCCCACAAAAGCCGCCCACGGGCGGCTTTTCTGCCCCTTGTGCCATATTGCCCATAAAGCCGTGTCATTTCCGGGCAAACCTGCCAATGGCATTTCGGGCGGGAGTGATGTATAATTAAAAAGAGGAGGAAAGCAACCCGCATCGATACAGTTAAGGAGGTGCCGAACAATGAAAAAGAGGATATCAGCCGTACTGCTGGCCCTGGCCATGCTGCTCGCCACCGCCCATGCCATGCCAATTTATGTGGATGGCAGCGCCCTGGGCTGGCAAGAACCGCTGACCCTGGAGATGGAAAGCGGCGACAGCATCGATAATGTCAAGCAGAAAATCCAGAACACGGGTGTTTCGGTAGATGGGAAATGCCTGTATTTTGGCAGCAGATTTTTGGAGAACGGCCGCACTCTGGCAGATTATAATATCCAGAAGGAAAGCACCTTGCAACTGACTACCTTTTTGGAGGTAGCCGATTCAAAAAACCTGTCTGATGCTCTGGCTTCCGATGCCGCGGTCATTCGCTTGACTGGGGATATTGAGATCACCGCCTTTATGGCGGTGAGTAGACCGGTGACCATCGATCTGAACGGCCACTTACTGAAAACAACCAGCGGGGTCAGCAACTTGATCCATGTCATAGAGAATGGCGGGCTGACGCTGATTGACAGCAATCCCAATGCCGTTCACAAGTTCGATAAGAGCAACGCCCTGTGGAAGCTGGCGGCAGAGGATGCCGCGGGTGAAAACATTGTCGTGATAAAGGGCGGCGCCATCACCGGCGGCAGCTACTACACCGGCGGCGGTATCTATGTGAGGAAAGGCGGCACGCTCCTCATGCGGGGCGGCAATATCGTGGGTTGTACGGCGCGCGAGGGTGGCGGTGTTCATGTGGAAGCTGGCGGCCGGTTCGAGATGTCCGCCGGGACCATTACCGGCTGCGTGGCACAGACCGCGAATAATGACAATACCCGCGGCGGAGGTCTCTGCAATTTCGGCACGACCGTCCTCTCCGGTGCGGCTGCCATCCGGGATTGCCGCGCGATCCTAAGCGGAGAAAGCACAAATAAGAACGAGGGCGGCGGCATTTGCAGCGTCCGCAATCTGACCATCCGGGATAATGTAACGGTAAGCGGCTGCACGGCGAATGAGGAGAGCGACGCCATGTCCATCGGCGGCGGCGATGCGAACAATAGTCCCACCGAGATCATCGGCGGAACATTCGATGGCTCCGTGACGAATGGCGGGACCATCATCGGCGGTGCCTTTACCGGCCCGGTGTGGAATAATGGCATCATCTCCGGCGGCCAGTTTACCGGCTCGGTGGTGAACCGCGGTACCATCACAAACGGTACCTTTGGTGGCGAAGTGACCAACGAGAGCGGTCGTTCTTTCGGCACCATCTCCGGCGGCACCTTCAATGGGAAGGTAACAAATAAAAACGATATCAGCGATTCACCAGAAGAAACACCGGCTAAAATTTCCGGCGGCACCTTTAACGGGGAAGTCATCGGGGCCTATACGGTCACCTTCCAGTCGGAGGGTGGAAGCGAAGTAGCATCCCAGATTCGTGCCAACGCCCCTGCCGCCCGACCTGCCGACCCCACTAAAGAGGGCTATACCTTCATCGGCTGGTACAAAGGCGAAAGCGAATGGGACTTTGAGACCCCCGTGACCCCCGTGACCCCCGATTTGACCTTGACGGCAAAGTGGCAGCTCAACCAGTACACTATCACCTTTGATACCGCCGGCGGCAGCGAGGTTCCCTCCATCACCCAGGATTACGGCACGGCCATTACCGCCCCGGCCAACCCTACCAAAACAGGCTACACCTTTGCCGGCTGGGATAAGACCATTCCCTCCACCATGCCGGCCGGGGATATGACCATCACCGCCCGGTGGACCGAAAACCGGGTCATTGTCATCATCCGGCCGGATGACAGCAAGGATGAGCCGGACCCCGGTACCATCCATCAGTGGGGCCCCTGGCGCTCCAATGGGGATGGGACCCATACCCGCCGCTGCACAGCCAGCGGCTGCTTCGACCAGCAAAACGGGAAGTGCTACGGCGGCACTCCCAATTGCACCCAGCGGGCAAGCTGCATCCTGTGCGGCGCCAAATACGGCAAGACCGACCCCACCCGCCACGCCTCCCTAGAAAAGCTGGAGGCGATAGCCGCCACAGCGGCGGCCAATGGCCGGGTGGAATGCTGGCACTGCACCGCCTGTGATAAGTACTTTGCGGACGCGAACGGCAAAACGGAGCTCACCGCGGAGAATACAGTAACCGAAAAGGTGCCGCCGAGCATCATACAGGGCAGCGATGCCCGGTGGAAAAAGGGCGAAAGCAGCACCCTTACCTTCCGCTCCAACGCGGCGTTTGAGGACTTTGCCGAGGTGCTGGTAGATGGCGCGGTGCTGCCCTCCGAAAGCTACGAGAAGCGGAATGGGGAAGGCAACATCATCGTAGAGCTGCGGGAAAGCTACCTGGAGCAGTTGGCCGAAGGGGAGCATACTTTGGCCATTCGCTCGGCAAGCGGAGATGCCACCACCCACTTTACCGTGGAGGCAGCACCCGATGAAACCCATCCGGTGAGCTGGTGGGTTTACGCGGCGGCTCTGGGGGCTTTTGCCATCGGCACCTGTGTCGCAGTGATCTCCTTCCGGCGCAAAAAAGCCGGATAAGTGACAGCAAATAGCAGAGATTCCGGATCTCCTTCGTACCAAGTGTACGGGGGAGATTTTTTATTCAATTTTCAAGGTGCTGGTGGGAGGCAGGTTCCCGCTTAAGGCAGACCCCCAAATTGCCCGATGAGGTCTGCTGAAAAGGCGAAACGATAGACCGGCGCCCCTGTTTGACCGGTGGGGCCGAAAGGCTCTCGATTTATTTGGTCGGGGAGAGAACCGACAGGAAAGAATTTTTTGCCGGTGAGAAAAAGTCCTTTCACTAATCCCTGCAAATTGACCCTTTTTTGCAGTTGAAAGGTTAATATTTCACTTTTTTTAATGGAAAATTTACATTATGGGGAAATGCTGGGTGAATATTACATAAATAGTGGATTTTACTGGGGAAGTACAACTGGGATTTATTATGCAAATTTGGGGGTGAGGGGATCGCGGTGCGCGGGTGCGGGACTGCGATTGGCCGAGGAATACTCCCGCCGAAGGCGGAGCTTTTTGCGCGAGTTTTGTGCTCTGGCGGGCGGCCTGCCGAGGCCGAAGTATCCCACAAAGCTGAACAATCTGTGAAAAACACCCCCTTTTCCTTGACAGCGGGGGGCGATAACCGCTATACTTTGGAAAGACTAAAACCGGAAAGGAGGGTGCTTTTCCATGCGCAAGCTGATTATCGTTGTGGCTTCGCTGCTGGTGGTGGTGCTGTTTATCCTGCAGGGCTTCCAGCAGACGCACCCGCTGCCGGAGCCGGATAATAACCGCCAATCCACCGCCACCGGCGAAGGGATCGCGGATGCCCTGGATGCCATCTACTTCGATGTTTCCATCATGGGGGTACAGGACGCCACCGCCGAGCGGCTGGCCTCGGATTTTGGGGTGGATACTTCCTGCCTTTCCGCCGTTTACGGCCGCTACACCGATGGCCGGTTCGGCATTGCCGATGTCATCCTGGTGGTGCCAAAGCCGGGGCAGGAAGCCTCCGCCCGCGATCTGCTGGTCACCATACGCACCAGCCGGGCCGGTCTTTTTGCCAATTATGATATCTACGGCGCCAGCGAACTGGCCGAAAACGGGGTCATCTACACCTTGGGCGATTACTATGTTCTGCTGATGATAAACGACACCGACCATGTGCGGGAGCTGCTGGAGCAGTACATCCCGACATAAGGGTACATTGAACCTCTTGCCCCTGCTTCGGCGGGGGCTTTTCACATCCCACTCACACCCTGCACAGGGAACAAGCCCTGCACCTGCCTTTGGGCGGCTTAAAAATCCAGGTCCCGCCCTTGGCGCATACTTTCCTTTGCATTCGACGGGGAAACCTGCTATAATATGCTTGGAGGATTGTATTTTTCTTCCGGGCCGGGGTTTATGCGGCCCGCCATGCTCCTACCGAACCCCAGAAGGAGGTATTCTGATGCAAAAACTGATTATCGCCATCGTATCCAATGAGGACAGCACCGCGGCTTCCCGCGCTCTTACCAAGGGCGGGTTTTCGGTGACTCGGCTGGCCACCACCGGCGGCTTTCTGCTCTCCGGCAATACCACCATGCTGGTAGGCACCGATGCCGACCGGGTGGATGAGGCCATCCATATCATTGGGGAGAACAGCTGCAAGCGCAATAAAATGGTTTCCGGCAATACTTCCTTTAATGCCGGTATGTACGCCAATGTCCCGGTGCAGGTCACTGTGGGCGGCGCCACCATCTTTGTGATAGATGTAGAACGGTATGAAAAGCTCTGAGCCGCTGCGCGGCTTTTCCGGCAGCCGGCGCTATACCCTAACGGTCATTCCGCCGCTGCCCCAACCGGTCACCACGGCGCTGGCCGCCGGCCGGCTGACCCATGCCCTGTGCCTGGAGGCGCCCAGTCCCGCCCTGCTGCGGGATACCGCCATTGCCCTGGCGGGGGCGCTGCTGTGCCGGAGCGGGGACGGCAGCCTGTGCGGAACATGCCCTGCCTGCCGTAAGGTACTGGTAGGGGAGCATCCCGACCTGATGCTGTATGACCCCGATGAGGACAAGGATATCTACAAAAAGGAAAGCCTGCGGCGGCTGCGGGCGGAGCTGTACCGCACCCCGGTGGAGGCCCCCCGCAAGGTAGCCATTCTTCAGCTGGCGGAGCGCATCCCCGCGGAGGGACAGAACCTGCTGCTGAAGATCATCGAGGAGCCGCCGGAGGATACTTTTTTTGTTTTTACCGCGCAGAACCGCTACCGGCTGCTGCCGACGGTGCTCTCCCGGGTGACCTGCTACACCCTGCCGCCCGCGGCCCCGGCGGACTGCCTGCGGCGGATGAGGGAGCTGGCGCCCGGCCACACCGAGGAGGAGCTGAACCGGGCGCTGCTGCGGTGCGGGGGCAGCCCCGAAACCGGCGCCGCCCTGCTGAGGGACCCCGCCGCGCAAAAGCGCTATGCCGCGGCCGAGGAGATGCTGGCCGGGCTGGCCATGGCGAACCCCTACCGGGTGATAGCGGCGGCAGCCCCATTGGAAAAGGACCGGGCGGGCTACACCGCCCTGCTGGAAACACTGGCGGAGCTGCTGGCGAATCCCGCGCTGCGGGAGATGTATAACCTGCCGGGCCGGGCGGCCGCCGGCTGCCGGGCGCAGATCGCGCCGCTTTTGCAGATGTGCGAGCGGAACGCCCACCTGCCGCTGGTGACGGCGCTGCTGACGGAGCGGTGCAGGAGATAGCTCGGATATCCCAAAAGGCCCGGTCCCGGGAAGGGGTCGCGGTGCGCGGGATGCGGAGCCGAGCGCCGCCAGTGGCGGATGCAGCGAGGCGGAGCATCCGTAGCGGTCGAAAAAATCGAGCAAGCGAGCAGCGCGACGATTTTTTCGGGCACCGCAAGGCGGCAAGGACTGCGATTTGCCGAGGAAGCGGTTTTGCAGACTGTAAAGTATTTGCTTAACTTGCCCCATAGTTCCCCGCCTTTGAGGCGGGAACAGGGGTGGTGGTTCGCCCTTCTGCGCTCCAGCGCGGGGGCGATAAAAATGCGTCGCAGACACCTTATAAGCACCGTTTAGCCCACGCTTCGGGACGGCGTAGCCCGTTCCGAGCGGGCGTTCCGGTGCGTGGGGTTTTTAGGGCGTAGCCCTAATGACTTTTGCTTCCTTTTCTTCACAGAAAAGAACAACCCCGCTGGCAAGCGTGCCAACTATGCCTTTGCAAAAGGCTTCGCGCAGCCTTTAGGCGACTGCAAACCTGGCCCCACCACAGGCGGAAACGAATATTGAAAATTCATGCATCATGGATGTTGGAAATAAAGGAGTACCATTTGTATGGCAGAGATCATCGGCGTCCGATTTAAGGAAGTTGGAAAAATTTATTACTTTGACCCCAATGGCGGCAGCTACCGCGTGGGGGAGCCCGTGGTTGTGGAAACCTCCCGCGGTACCGAATGCGGCACGGTGGCTATCTCCAACCGGGAGGTGGACCAGACCCGTGTGGTAAAGCCCCTGAAAAAGGTGACCCGTCCCGCCACGCAGGAGGACCTGCGCCGGGTGGAGGAAAACCACAAGAAAGAGGAGAAGGCTTTCCGCATAGCGCAGGAGAAAATAGCCCTGTGCAAGCTGGAAATGAAGCTGGTGGAGGTGGAGTACGCCTTCGACGGCAGCAAGATCCTCTTCTACTTTACCGCCGATGGGCGGGTAGATTTCCGCGAACTGGTAAAGGAGCTAGCCGGGGTGTTCCGTACCCGCATCGAGCTGCGCCAGATCGGCGTACGGGACGAGGCGAAAATGCTGGGCGGTCTGGGCATCTGCGGGCGACCGTTCTGCTGCGCCAGCTTCCTGGGGGAGTTCCAGCCTGTTTCCATCAAGATGGCGAAGGAGCAGGGGCTTTCTCTCAATCCCACCAAGATAAGCGGGGCCTGCGGCCGGCTGATGTGCTGCCTGAAGTACGAGCAGGACGCCTATGAGGATCTGCTGCGGATCACCCCGAAGGTAGGGGCGATAGTGCAGACCGGCGAGGGCCGGGGCAAGGTAACAGAGGTGAACCTGCTGACCGGCGAGCTGAAGGTGCATCTGGACCGGGCCGAGGAGGGGGCCGTGACCTCCTTCCACAAATCGCAGGTAAAGACACTGCGGGACGGCCGCATCACGGTGGAAAAGGCGGAAGCGGACGAGCTGAAGGACCTGGAGGAATAACCGAATAAAAAGACTCCCCTGCCGGGCAACGGTGGGGGAGATTTTTGTGTAAAAGTTTTCGCTCCAGCCTTTTTCAAAAGGCTGGTCGTCCGCCACAGCGGACGAAATATTCCCTGTCCGAAGGGCGCTCCGAAAGGGGATGAATTGCGTGGACGACCCAGAGTGGTCGTTCACGCAAGAGGGGGAGCCCTGCAAGAGAGGGCTCCCCCTTATTTGTGCCTTTTACAGGCATACCTTTCACCGAACAGGTGAAAAGCACTTAATTCAAACAAAAATCTGTTCATAACTAATACCGAGCACTACGCTCAGGGCTTTTATCTCATCGGGATAGAGATGGCGCTGGCCAATCTCAATCTTGGCCAATGCACTGCGGGTTAAGTCACAGCCCTGCACCTGCAATCGAGCAGCCAGTTGCTCCTGCGTTAGGCCTTTATCTTGGCGGAGTTTGGCCAAATGACGCCCCATGCGCTCACTGTACTGCTGATCCATGAACATCACCCCTCCTCCGCACTAAATCAGAACAATCATTTTCTTGATTTTAGGCGAAAAAGCGGCTATAATTGCACTAATATAGTGCAATTATAGAAAAGAGGGAAAATTATATGGATGATAAAGTGGAGGTCGCTCGTCTAAGGGGGCGCTGCCTGATGATACAGGATAAAATCATCGCGATACAGCAGGAATGTGAGGAAATCTGCCTGCAAAGTGACGCACCGGGTTACCGGGCACTGTACTTTAAGCTCTTTGCCCGGACGGAGGAAGTGCGAAAGCTACTGGAGCTAAGATAACATCAAAAAAGAAAACCGGCCATCATTGCTGACAGCCGGCAGGATAGTCTTGTTATCAGGGGGTCTGATTACTGCTCTTCCTTCATCTTTGCAAAGCACTCGCTGCAATAAACAGGACGGTCCTCACGGGGACGGAAGGGAACCTTCGCCTCTTTGCCGCAGTTGGCGCAAACGGCGGTGAACATCTCACGGTCGGTTCTCTGGTTCTGCTTGCGGGCGTCGCGGCAGGCCTTGCAGCGCTGGGGCTCATTGGCAAAACCGCGCTCGGCATAGAACTCCTGCTCACCGGCGGTGAACACGAACTCATTGCCACATTCTTTGCATACTAAAGTCTTGTCTTCGTACATTCTTCATTACCTCGCTTTGGAATCTCTGCCCTCACAATTGATGTTATAAGGGAGTTTTGTATATATCACCTGACGAATTCAGGCAGATACCGAGTGGGTGGAATAGAACTTTCGCAGCTTTCGTCTGACTCTTTGCAGGGCGTTATCCACAGCTTTGGAATGAGAAGAAAGAAGAGAGGCTATTTCCGAATAGGGGTAGCCGGCCAAAAACAGCCGGAACACTTGGCGCTCGTAATCGGTAAGCTCGGTTTGCATCCAGCGGTGCAGTTCTCCGCTGAATTCTGCGGCCTCCACCAGCGCCTGCGGCTGGATCTCCTCCCCGGCGGGATGGTCCTCCGGAATGGGGTCGTAATCCCGCAGCGGCTGGTGCCGATCGGAAAGGGCGGCGCGAGCCGCCGAGCCCATGCTGTTGCGGGCGCAGGTAAGGGCGTAGGGGGTGAATTCCCCCAAGCCGGGATGGTAATGGCGCACGGCGCTCATCACCCCTAAAAAGCCCTCCTGGACGAGGTCATCCCGGTCCAGTCCCGGCAGGCGGTAGCTATCGGCCATGGCCCGCAGGGGGGGCAGCAGCCGGGCCACCAGCACCGTAAAGGCACGGTCTTCCGCCTGAAGAGCGGCCGCGGCCAGCGCTTCATCGGACATAGCTTCCCAGTGTTTTTGCATATGCACATACTCCAGTCCCGGCGGGTGCTCCTGCCGGTACATTATCCATCTTACCCCAATGGGCGGGGCTTGTCAAGCATTTCTTGGTCGGTTTTTACAAAAAAGATTTTCAAGATCTCTAAAATTTTGTACCATTTCGGTCGGGCAGTCCATTTCTCTTGGCCAAAATGTCACAAGAAAAAGCCCAAAATTGGCAGGATTTTGCCGCTAAGGCGGGCAGATAGGGGAAGCTGTGTCCGCAAGGGGAAAGAAGGCTTGGGCAGAGTACACAAGGGAAGGCCGCCGGGGGCGCGGCAGCTTGCTCTCCGGGTGGATTCTTCCCGCCTTTGGCGAGTCTGCCGGAGGGGATAGCCTGTACGCTTGCCCAGCGGGGCCGTCCATCCAAATCTGTTTGTTCAACCCATAGCCCCGGTAGCTTCACTATTGATTTGCAGGAAGCAAATAAACTGCACCCGCGGCACTTTATCACCGCTGTTTGATCCCGCTCCGGAAATACACCGTGCTTTCGGGTAGGAGGGGCATCGGGGCGTTACCGGCTGCGGCGCAGTACCTCCCGGACATAGCGCCAGACCCGGCCGACCGATTCTACCGACATGCGCTCGCGGGCCGTGTGGATCTCCAGCAGCTCCGGGCCGATGGAAACGCAATCAAGGCCCGGCAGCTTTTCACACAGCAGGCCGCATTCCAGCCCGGCGTGGATGGCCTCGATCTTGGGCTCGGCGCCGTACTGCTCTCGGTAGACCTCGCACATCAGCTCCCGCAGGGGGCTTTCGGCACGGTATTCCCAGGCGGGGTAATCCCCAAAGACCTCCACAGTGCCGCCCAGTTGGTGGGTCAGCACCGTCAGGCGCTCGGTCAGCATCTCCTTTTGGCTGGCCACGCTGCTGCGCACGCCAAAGTGCAGTTCCACGGCGTCATCCTCGGTGGTGAGGATACCAAGATTGAGGGAGGTCTGCACCAGGCCGGGCAGGCTGCCGCTCATGGCCTGGATGCCATTGGGAACGCAGAGCAACATGCACAGCACCCGCTCGGCGCTTTCTTCGGTGAGGACGGCGCAGGCGGTTTTTTCATTTGGGGTAACGGTAATGGTAAGATCCGGCTCGGCCGGGGCATACTCATGACGGAGCTGGCTCTGCCAGGCGGCGGCCAGCCGTTCCAGCGCGGGGAGGTCCTCGCAGAGGAGCTGCGCGGTCGCCTCGTTGGGGATGGCGTTATCCTTGGAACCGCCGGTCAGCGAAATCAGGCGGCAGGGTGCGTCACGGCGGGCAGCCATCACCAGGCGGCCCAGCAGCATATCGGCATTGGCGCGACCCTTATCAATTTCCACCCCAGAGTGACCGCCCACCAGCTCGGCAATGCGCAGGGTAACAGTCTGGCCGGTCACGGTCTCCCGCTGGATGGGCAGACGGCAGTAGGTGCGGTTACCGCCGGCACAGCTGACGGTAAAGACGCCCTCTGCCTCAGAATCCAAGTTGATCATATTGCGGCCGGTGACTAGGGTGGGCTGCAGCACAGCGGCGCCCAGCATCCCGATCTCCTCATCGCTGGTGATGATGCACTCCAGCCGGGGGGCTGGCAGGTCCTTTTCATCCAGCAGGGCCAGCATCATGGCCACAGCAATGCCGTCATCACCGCCCAGGGTGGTACCGCGGGCATACACCCAGCCGTTTTCCTCCACCAGGTCCAGGCCCTCGGTTTCCATATCCTTGGTGCAGCCTGGGGCTTTTTCGCACACCATATCCAGGTGGCCCTGCAGCACCACCGGCGCGGCGGTCTCGTAGCCTTTAGCGGCGGGCTTTACGATAATGACATTATCGCTGGCGTCACGGGTATGCTGCAGGCCGCGGTCTTTGGCGAACTGCTCGCAGTAATCGGCGATTTTCTTGGTATTGCGGGAGCCGTGGGGAATAGCCGCGATCTCCTCGAAATAATGGAACACTGCCTGGGGCTCCAGGTGGCCGAGAATTTTACTCATGGTTTCGCTTCCTTTCTGGGTATTTGCAGGGGGCCGGCCCACGGCGGAACCGCACTCGGTTGGCACAGCCAACCGAGCCTCCGGCGCCCCTGCACCTGTTACGCCGCTATTATACACCATTTCCCCCTGCCGTGCCAGCCCCCGCCTTGCTTTTTCCTTGACAAAATGCCCAAACCAGGCCCCCGGTTTATGGCAGTTCTACAAAAAGTGTGTCGGAAAAGCGGGCTTTCATTTACAAGCCCTTGTTCCGGTGCTACAATAGGCTTAGCTGCTGGAATCGTTTCCGACAGCAAAACCAATATTCCGATCCCGCCGGTCACTCCACAAACTGGCCGCCGCGGACGAAACAAAGGAGGAATCCCCCGCCGGGCGCTCCCGGTGCGGCAGTGTGGAGACCTGCCGTAAAGCACAGAGAATCCCGCTTTCTCTGCTGCGAGAAAGGTCGTGCGAAGGCAGACCGCTCAGAGCGATGATAATGGCTGATGTCGTACTGAAAAACATTAAAAAGGTGTACCCCAACATCGAACCCAAAAAGAAGAAAAAAGGCGAGCCCGAAAAGGAAAAGAAGAACAACCTGCTGGTGACCGAAGAGGGCGTACTGGCGGTGCATGACTTCAACCTGGAGATCAAGGACAATGAGTTCATTGTGCTGGTCGGCCCTTCCGGCTGCGGTAAATCCACCACCCTGCGCATGATCGCCGGGCTGGAGGAGATCTCCGGCGGCGAGCTGTATATTGACGGCAAGCTGATGAACGACATTCCTCCCAAGGACAGGGATATCGCGATGGTTTTCCAGAACTACGCCCTGTACCCCCATATGACTGTTTACGAGAACATGGCCTTCGGCCTGAAGCTGCGCCATGTAGACCCTCAGGAGATCGACCGCAAGGTAAAGGAAGCCGCCGAGATCCTGGATATCACCCAGTACCTGGACCGCAAGCCCAAGGCGCTTTCCGGCGGCCAGCGGCAGCGCGTGGCCATCGGCCGTGCCATTGTGCGCAGCCCCAAGGTATTCCTGATGGATGAGCCGCTTTCCAACCTGGATGCCAAGCTGCGCAACCAGATGCGTGCCGAGATCATCAAGCTGCGGCAGCGCATCGATACCACCTTCATCTATGTTACCCATGACCAGACCGAGGCCATGACGCTGGGCGACCGCATCGTCATCATGCGGGATGGCGAGATCCAGCAGGTGGGCACCCCGCAGGAAGTCTTCGATCACCCCGCCAATCTGTTTGTGGCAGGCTTCATCGGTATGCCTCGCATGAATACCTTTGACGCCCAGCTGCAGCGCGATCCCGATGGCAAGTTTGCCGTTCAGCTGGCCAATGCCCATGTGGTGCTCAGCGATGAAAAGCAGGCCCGCCTGGCCCAGAAGAATGTCCAGCCCGGCCCCATCGTTCTGGGCGTCCGTCCGGAGCACATTATGCTGGCGGGCGAGGGCGAGCAGATGATCCACGGCACCGTGGATGTCAGCGAGATGATGGGCAGCGCGGTGCACCTGCACCTGCAGGCCTGCGGCCGGGATACCATCATCATCGTGCAGACCATGAGCATGCAGGGCGCCACCAATTCGAGCTTTGGCATCGGCCAGTCCATCGCCTTCACCTTTGGCGGCAATGTGGTGCATGTATTTGATCCTGAAACCGGGAAGAATCTTGAATTCTGATGGCTGCAATCCCATAGAAAAAGCCCCTGCCGCAAGGCGGGGGCTTCATTTTAATGCTTAACCGGTTCGCCGCTGCGGTGGCCCGGGGCTGTCAGCCAGTCGGCTTTGTAGTAATAAATAAGCAGGAAGATGCTGCTGAGCGCCCAGGTAATGGGGTAAACCCAGTTCACCACGGCAATGCTTTGGTAGATGGGGGTGGCAACCGTAATAATGGCAACACGCACCACGCACCAGAATGACAGCATTGAAATCATGGGAATGACCGCACGGCCTGCGCCGCGCATGACCGCTGCCAGACAGTGCGAAAGCGCCAGCAGACAGAAGAACAGCGAGCAGGTGCGCATCTTCTGCACGCCAAAGGCGATGGCCGCCGGCTCCTGGGTAAAGGCCTTGATGAGAATGGGGGCCAGCCAGTACAGCAGCGCGCCAACCGCCTCCGCGATGATGACCGAGCACAGAATGCCGAACCGCGCGCCCTGCCGGGTGCGCCTCAGCTCGCCCGCGCCCAGGTTCTGCCCGACGAAGGTGGTAATGGCCGAGGTAAAGCTGGTAATGGGCAGGAAGGCGAAGCCCTCCACCTTGGCATAGGCGCCGCAGCCGCTCATGGCCATCTCGCCAAAGGAATTGATATTGGACTGCACCACTACATTGGCCAGCGCGATGACGGAATTCTGCAAACCGCTGGGCAGACCATAGGAGAGGATCATACGGGTCATTTCCGGGTCAAAGCGGACCTCCCGCCATTTCACCTGGCATTCGCCGGAAACGGGGTTCATCAGCCGCCCCATGCACAGGAACACGCTGACGAACTGCGAAATGATGGTGGCCAGCGCCGCGCCGTCCACATCCATCTTAAAGACGGCGATGAGCAGAATATCCAGCACCACATTGGTGATGGAGGAGATGATAAGATAATAAAGCGGATGGCGGCTGTCGCCCACCGCCTGCATCACGCCGCGGCACTGGTTGTACATCACCAGACCGATGCTGCCCGCGAAGTAGGTGCGGATATAGGCGACTGACTGCGGCATGACATCCTCCGGGGTGCCCATCCACTGCAAAATCTGCGGGGTGAACAGCATCCCAACCACGGTAAGGAACACCCCCGCCGCCATGCCAAAAGCGATATTGGTGTGGATGGCGGCGCGCATCTTTTCCACCTCACGGGAACCGAAAAACCGGGAAACCACCACGCCTGCGCCCATCGAAATACCGCCGAAGAACCCCACCAGCAAAAAGATGAGTGTGCCGGTGCCGGTAACGGCTGCCAGCGCGCTGTTGCCCAGCAGGTTGCCGACGATGAGGGCATCGGCGGTATTATACAGCTGCTGGAACAAAAAGCCCAGAAACAGCGGGATCGCAAAGGATACCAGCTGTTTGGCAATGGGACCTTCTGTCATTCTTATCTCGGCTTTGGCCACGGCGCAGGGACTCCCTTCTTTTTACCATTTTCGCCCCTTTGGGGCAAACTCATTGTAGTATAGCAGATTTTTGGCTTTGGTGCAAGGGGCGGGAGCGTTCCTTGGCGGGGATAAGGCGAAGCTGCCGGGCTGCCGCCCGATTCCCTGCCGCTGCAGAAGCCCGAAAAGCATACCGCCCGCCCCTGCCGCATATAGATGCACCAAGAACCCGCGTGAAACTAACTGGGGGGAGGTCATCTCATCGTGAAGGGGTTGCCGGAGGATCGGGCGGTGCAGTTCGCCCGTTATATCATCGAAGCAGGCGCCACCGTGCGGGAGACCGCAAAGGAGTTCCACATCTCCAAATCCACGGTGCATAAGGATATCCAGGAGCGGCTGCCGCTGCTTAATTACCCGCTGTACCGGGAGGTACGGGTGGTGCTGGACCGCAATAAGGAGGAGCGCCACCTGCGGGGCGGGGAAGCCACCCGCCGCAAATATGCCGCCCGCCGGGCGCGCGATAAAAAGTAAAGGCCCGCCGTCTTTGTCCCAAGTGGGCAGGACGGCGAGCTTTTTGTTTTTCCGGCTTGGAGCGTCACTTGCAGGCCGCGGGACGAGGGCGCAGCCCGTTTCGGCTCCGCCGAAACACACGGGCAAAGCCCGTGTCGCCCGCCTGCGGCGGGCGGGGCTGCGCCCCATCCCCGCGGTCTGCGGAAACTCTTCCCTATATACAATACAGCAGCCACATTTTCCTGCCTGCCGCCCGACAAAATACCTTCGGCAATCGCCTTTTTACACCCCCGCAAAGTGAAACACAATGCCCACCACAGCGGAAAAACCCAGGAACACAATAGGGTGCCACTTTTTGGTCTGCTTCAGGTTGGTCACAATGGCCAAAAACACCGCCAGCGCCACCGCCGGCCAGCGGATGCTCTGCCACAGGGTACCAAAGCTCCAGCCATCGGCCAGCAGCGCCACAATGGCCACCGAAAGCGCTGCCGAGGCAATCAGCCCGGAGGAAGCCGGCCGCAGACCGTAAAAGGCGCTTTCCACATAGCGGTTGTCGCGGAACTTCTGCAGGAAGATGGAAACAATGACAATGATGATAATGGAGGGTGCCACAAAGCCCAGCGTGGTAGAAATGGAGCCAAGAACCCCGCTCATCTCATAGCCCACATAGGTGGCCATGTTTACCCCGATAGGCCCTGGGGTGGATTCTGAAATCGCAATCATATCCGCCAGCTGGGTGTAGGTGAACCACCCGGTGCGGTCGCTCAGGTCATACAGGAACGGGATGGTGGCCATGCCGCCGCCCACGGCGAACAGCCCTATTTTGAAAAACTCCCAGAATAAACGCAGCAGCATCATTTGGCCTTCACCTCCCAGGTCTTCAGCAGGATGCCGGCCACACCGGCCGCTACAATATAGATCATGGGACTGACCGGGGTGAATACCGCCCCGCCGAATACCGCCAGGAAGATGAGTACCGCTTTCCAGTCCACTATGGCGGCCTTCGCCAGCTTAATGACGGAATTGATCATCAGTACCGCCACCCCCACACGGATCCCGGCAAAGGCGTTTTTGACGGCAGGCAGCTCGGAAACATTGCCCAGCACCGCCGCGATGGCGATGATGATGACCAGGGAAGGGAACACCAGCCCCAGCGTGGCGATCACGCCGCCCAGCACCCCGGCGATCTTATAGCCGATGAAGGTGGAAACATTGACGGCGATGGCGCCGGGGGTACACTGAGCCAGCGCGTAATAGTCCATCATTTCCTGCTCGGTGGCCCAGCCGTGGCGTTCCACCAGCTCGCTCTGCATCATGGGCAGCATGGCATACCCGCCGCCTATGGTAAATAGCCCGATCCGGGCAAAGGTAATAAACAGCTGCCAGTATTTTTTCATGGGCAGTTCCTCCTTGCTTGTGGGATATCTTGTGGGATATATTAAGAATGGATTTGCGAGATTTTCGGTCAAGCCTTTTATAAAATCCAAAGGCGGAGCCTTGGCCGCTCGCCGCAATAGGGGAAACACTTTTTCCTCTAACATCAAAAGCATCGATAGGTGGTTTTGATGAAAGATGCCCGCGCTATCTTGCGCTTTCGTTTTCCAAAGGGCGCCCCGAAAGGGGTCGAATTTGCAAAATGATCCGGCGGATCGTTTTGCAAAAGGGGGGAAACCCCGCAAGAGAGGGTTCCCCCTTACTTGCGATTTGTTCTATCTATTTTCCTCCGAGCGGGAGAAAAATAGAAACTAATGGTTTAGTTGGCTGCCGCCTGACGGCATCGCAAAGCCTTGACTAAAGCATGGATGCCCGCCCCAAAGACTTCATTATTGTATCACCGCCGGGGACGGTATGCAACGGGCAAAACAGATTCCTGTACACTTCCTTGGCATTATAGAAAAGCCCCCACCGCCGCGGCGGGGGAGCTTTTTGCGTATTATATCTTGCTGGGGTCGCCCCAGGTAAAGCCCTTGGCCACCACCCCGTCAATGACATCCGCCAGCACATTGGCGTTGGTCTTGCTTACCGCGTGCAGCAGGTACACCATACCCGGGCAGGCGCTGTCCACGATCTTTGTAAGGGATTCCGCCTCATCCGGCTGGTCATCGGTCAGCCAGTCCTTGTAGGCAAAGCTCCAGAACAGCGACTTGTACCCCAGCTGCTGTACCTCCGCCAGCGCCCGCTCGCTAAAGTTGCCGGCCGGGAAGCGGAAATACCGCATGGTATAGTTAAAATTCTCCTTGACATAGTCGTGCAGCTTCATCAGGTCCTGCTCCGCTTCCTCCACCGAAAGCCCGGAGTAATTGGGGTGCTTCCAGCTGTGGTTGCCTACCACATGCCCCTCATCTATCATCCGCTGCACCAGCTCCGGCTCCGCCTTGGCAAAATCGCCGGTGATGAAGAAGATGGCCTTGACCCCCTTCTCCTTCAGGGTATCCAGTATCTGCCCGGAAAGCCCGAACTCATACCCCTCGTCAAAGGTCAGGTACACCTCGTTGCTGTCCTCCTTGAGGAAGATGGCATCATACTGGCCGTAGGTCTTATTGTACAGCAGCGAGCCCTGGCTGCGGTTTTTCTCGTCCTTCGGGCCGCCGGGACCCCAGTCCTTGCTCTCGGTGGAAAGCCCCGCCAGCTTTTCCACATCCACTCCCGCCGCGGTGGGAACATTGTTATTCTCGTTGCCCAGGTTCTCATCCCCGGTCACGCCGTAATCGCTATCGTACTGGTTGTCCTTATTCTCGGTATCGCCATGGGTATCATTCTGCTCCGGCTGGGTGGTGCCGGGGTAGTTGGGATCATTCTCATTGTAGGTGGGCTGGCAGCCGCCCAGCAGCATGGCCCCCGCCATTGCCAACGCCAAAAGCTGTTTTTTCATGGTTTTCTCCTCCATTTTTCGTATTATCCGTTTATTTTATACTATTTGTAAAACACCTGCTCCGCTTTCTGCCTGTATTGTAACACATTTCGCCGCATAAATCCTCCCCAAAATCTGCAAACTATCGGTAAACAAAAATTTTTGCGGAGGGTAGGCTTGGGGAACGGCATCTCTATCCCGGCCCCAGCAGGGACCGGGCCGCGGCCGCAGGCCGTTTCGGCTCCGCCGAAACCAGCGGGCGGAGCCCGCTGAAACCGCCCGGAGGGCGGTTTGGCCTGCGGCCGCCCCATCCCGCCTGCCCCGCAAAACCAAAAGGAGGAACCCATGTCCCATACCACCATTACCAAAGTACAGGGCTTCGAAGTCCTGGATAGCCGCGGCAACCCTACCGTCCGGGTGGAGGTCACCCTGCAAAGCGGTGCCATAGGCATCGCAGCCGTCCCCAGCGGCGCTTCCACCGGCGGGCACGAGGCCTGTGAAAAACGGGACCGCGACCCATCCCGTTACGGCGGAAAAGGGGTGCGCGCCGCCGTCCGCGCCGTTAATGACGAATTGGCCCGGGCCCTCATCGGGCGGGATGCCGCCGAGCAGAAAACCATTGACCGCATCCTCTGCGAAACGGATGGCACCGGAGATAAATCGAACCTCGGCGCCAATGCCATTTTGGGGGTCAGCCTGGCCGTGGCCCACGCCGCCGCGGCTGCCTGCCGCCTGCCGCTGTGGCAGTACCTCACCCGCTTTACGGGGCGGAGGCCCGCTCTGCCCCGCCCCATGATGAATATTCTGAATGGCGGCCGCCACGCCCCCAATAATATCGATATCCAGGAATTTATGGTCATCCCGCTGGGCTGTCCCACCTTTGCCGATGGGCTGGAGCGCTGTGTGCGGGTCACCCACCGGCTGGGCGCCCTGCTGGAGGAAGCGGGCCTGGCCTGCGGCGTAGGGGATGAGGGCGGCTTTGCCCCTCAGCTGAAAAACGAGGAACAGGCGCTGGAATTGATTCTGCGGGCCATCGAGGATTGCCGCCTCCGCCCCGGGGAGGATATGGCGCTGGCGCTGGATGCTGCCGCCGGAGAGTGGCAGACCGGGAACAATATGTATCTCCTGCCCAAGGAAAACCGGCTGCGCACCCCGCACGACCTGTTGGAATACTGGCGCCGTCTTACCGCCAAGTACCCCATCATTTCGTTGGAGGACCCCGCCGGGGAGGATGACTGGGATCTGTGGCGGCAGCTCACCGAAGCCATCGGCAAAAATGTTCAGCTCGTCGGGGATGACCTTTTTGTCACCCAAAAGGCCCGGCTGGAGCAGGGCCTTGCCCGCCGCGCCGCCAATGCCGTCCTCATCAAGCCCAACCAGGTGGGCACCCTGACCGAAACGCTGGAAACGGTGGCGCTGGCGCAGCAGTCCGGTTATGGGGCCATCCTCAGCCACCGCAGCGGCGAAACGGAGGACACCACCATCGCCGACCTGGCGGTAGCCACCGCCTGCGGCCAGATCAAAACCGGCGCCCCCTGCCGCAGCGAGCGCACCGCCAAGTACAACCGCCTCCTCCGCATCGAGGCCATGCTGGAGGAAATGGTCTGACCCCGCACGGACGGTCGGTTTTCCGGCAGTCTCCTTCACACATCTGTGCCGGAACCGGAAGCGGCCCGCAGGGCAAACCGCCCTTCGGGCGGTTTTTGGGGGCGGCCGCAGGCCGCCCCCTACGGCGCCGCGCAGCGGCGCCGGCCCTGCGGGCCGCCCTACTCCCTGCAAGCCACGGGATCCGGCCGCAGACCGCCCGCCTTCGGCGGGCCGGCGGGCGGAATCCGCCGAAATCGTCTTTCGGACGATTTTGCCTGCGGCCGCCTTTCCCCTCACAAAAATCCCAAAAAGGCGCCCCTCCCACCGGGAAAGGCGCCCCATTTTTATTTATTCGGCTTACAGCCACTTTTTCCGGCGGAAATACCGTACCAACAGCACCACCACCGCTACCGCCACTACGATGATGACCGGATAACCGTATTCCCAGCTCAGCTCCGGCATGTCAAAATTCATCCCGTACCACCCCACAATAAGGGAAAGCGGCAGGAAGATCGTTGTCACAATGGTCAGCAGCTTCATCACCCGGTTCTGCAAGATATCCACCTGCGCCTGGTATTCCCCGCTGATCTGGGTAGCATATTCCCGCAGCATCTGCGTTTCGCTGCGCAGGGTGCCCACCCGCCGGGCAAAATATCCCACTCGGCGCTGGGCCCGATGCCCCAGCAGCTCGGCGGCATCCTCCTGCATCGTCTCGGCAAAATCCCCCAGCTGAGCATAGAAGCGGTTTTCCCGGTTCAGCTCCCGCCGTATGGCACTCATCTTATGAATAAATTTATCGGTATCATCGGCCAGCACCCCCTGCTCCAGGGTGGTCAGACGGCTTTCCAGTCCCTGCAGCATCGGCAGGTCATTCTGGGTCAAGGCCGCCAGCAGCTCCGCCAGCAGCTCATCCGCCGTCAAGGCATGTCCTGTTGGCAGGGTCAGCTGCTTCAGACACTCGGCAGCATAGCCGTTGTGGTCCACTAGCAGCAGGCTCTCTCCCGCCAGCGCAAAGGCCAGCCGTCGCACGGACTGCGCGCCCCGTTGGGGCAGGCGCACCTCCCCCGCCAGGGCCCCCTGCCTGATGTGCAGCCAACAATACTGGTTTTCCCGCAGGTCCTCCGGGGGCTGCGGCGGGGTAAGGCCCTGCGGCAGCAGAGCGCCGGACAGCTCTTCCGGGCACAGCACCGCCAGGATACTCTTTTCCTCCGGCGGCAGGCTCTCCAGCGGTTCCAGTGTTTCTCCTATTCGGTAATACTGCATCATTTCCCCTCCCGTGCCGTTTTTCTCAGTATATCACATTCCGCCCGGCCGGGCAAAAAGTTTTATCCCAGCTCCTTGCGGTAATAGCACACCCCACACCGCCGGCCAAACTTGACCGCAATATCGTGCAGGTGTCCCTCCTTCACAAAGCCGTTCTTCTCGTGAAACCGGCAGGAAGCCGCGTTTTCATCGGTAATAATGGAGATAAGATTGGTGATTCCCATTTTGCGTCCTTCCGCCTCAATGGCCGCCAGCAGCGCCGCCCCCAGTCCCACGCCCCGCAGGTCAGGTGCCGTGTAGATGGAAAGATCGGCGGTATGGCGGTAACCGCTGCGGGGATTAAAGTCGCTGAGATAGGCAAAGCCCGCCACATTTCCGGCATCATCCCGCGCCACCAGGAACGGAAACCGTTCCGTCACGCCTGCTACCCGGGCCTCGTACTGATCCGCCGTCAGCTCCGTCTCCTCCAGCGAAAAGCTGGTGTTCTTCACATAGTAGTTGTAGATCTCCCGGCAGCCGGGAATATCCCTTTGCTCCAGCTTGGTGATGATCATTTGGGGGTCCTTCCTTTCCTGGGATCAGTCTCTGCCTTGCCCGGCCCTCCTCGGCCGTCTTCTGCAAGGTATGGGTCCGGGCCGCAGGCCGTTTCGGCTTCGCCGAAACACACGGGCTCCGCCCGTGTCGGCGGCTCCACCGCCGGGCCTGCGGCCCGCCCTCTCCGCCCGGCCTGCGCCGCGCAGCCGCCGCAGTTCCGCGCCTTTTGCCCAAAATGAAAAACCAGGCAGGGCTGCGGCCTTCCTTGCCGCGCTCTCTGCCTGTTTTCCGTCTGCCGTGTGGTCTTTGGGAATCACCTAATAATAAAAAAAGCGCCTCGCCGGCGTCTTTTTTTATCTGGTGACCCGGACGGGAATCGAACCCGTGTTACAGCCGTGAAAGGGCCGTGTCTTAGCCGCTTGACCACCGGGCCATTATGGTAGCGGTAGGTGGACTTGAACCGCCGACACTTCGGGTATGAACCGAATGCTCTAGCCAACTGAGCTATACCGCCATATAAGCGCGATTATCACGCAAGGGTTATTATACTAAATGGAAAAAGGCTTGTCAACCCTCTTTTTCATCATTTTTTCACGCCCCGTGGGGCAAAAGCCCCATGAAAGCCCCCCGTTTTATCCCACCCCTTTGATGAAAACAGAGAATTGCGCCAAAGCCGAGAGATTTCCTTGACCTTTTGGGGCGGATGCACTACAATAATAAAAATATCTGCCCGGCGCCAGGAGCCCGGCGGGCGCTCTCCGCTCCGCCTCGGGCGCGCCGCCCTTTCGGGGACGGCACCCCTCGTCCGCTCCGCGCGCCCGCCGCCCTACGCCGTTTTCCGGCCGGGCACCCAGAACAGTACATTCAAAAAGCATAGCATAGAAGGGGGATCTTATTGATGCTGAATACCGATCACAATTTCAAATTTCTGCCGGAGGCACTCACCTTCGATGACATCCTGATGGTGCCGGCCCACAGCAATGTGCTGCCCGCCGATATCAATGTCCGCACCCGCCTGGCCGGGGATATCTACCTCAATACCCCGCTCATCAGCGCCGCCATGGATACCGTCACCGAAAGCCGCATGGCCATCGCCATGGCCCGGGAAGGCGGCCTCGGCGTCATTCATAAGAATATGCCCATCCGCCAGCAGGCCGATCAGGTCGACCGGGTCAAGCGCAGCGAAAACGGCGTCATCAATAATCCCTTTTTCCTCTCCCCGGAGCATCTCGTCAGCGATGCCGACCGGCTGATGGGCAAGTTCCACATCAGCGGCGTTCCCATCTGCGATGCCGACGGCAAGCTGGTGGGCATCATCACCAACCGCGACCTCAAGTTCATGTCCAGCTTCGATGTCCCCATCGGCGAGGTGATGACCAAGGAGCACCTCATCACCGCTCCCCAGGGCATCACCCTGGAGGAAGCCAAGGCCCTGCTGCTGCGCAGCAAGGTGGAAAAGCTGCCCATCGTGGATGAAAACTTCCACCTCACTGGCCTCGTCACCATCAAGGATATCGAAAAGGCCAAGAAGTACCCCAATGCCGCCCGCGACAGCCAGAACCGCCTGCTGGTCGCCGGCGCCATCGGCGTCAGTCACGATATGGAGGAGCGCGCCGCTGCCCTGGTGGAAGCCCAGGTCGATATCCTAGCGCTGGATAGTGCCCACGGCCACAGCGAGAATATCCTCAAGGCGGTTTCCCGCATCAAGAGTCTGTACCCCCATATTCCCCTCATCGCCGGCAATGTAGCCACCGCCGCCGGCACCGAAGCCCTCATTAAGGCGGGTGCCGACTGCGTCAAGGTCGGCATCGGGCCCGGTTCCATCTGCACCACCCGTGTGGTAGCCGGCGTGGGCGTCCCCCAGGTCACCGCCGTGTATGAGGCTGCCTGCATCGCCGCCAAGTACGATATCCCCATCATCGCCGATGGCGGCATCAAGTATTCCGGCGATATCGTAAAGGCGCTGGCCGCCGGCGCCAATACCGTTATGCTGGGCAGCCTGCTGGCCGGCTGTGAGGAAGCCCCCGGTGAAAGCGAGATCTACCAGGGCCGCCAGTTTAAGAGCTACCGCGGCATGGGCTCCATTGCCGCCATGCAGAACGGCAGCAAGGACCGCTACTTCCAGGAGGGCAACAAAAAGCTGGTGCCGGAGGGCGTGGAAGGCCGTGTACCCTATCGGGGTGCCCTGGCCGATAACATTTTCCAGCTGATGGGCGGCGTAAAGAGCGGCATGGGCTATACCGGCTGCGCCACCATTGCCGAGCTGCACGAAAAGGCCCAGTTTGTCCGCATTACCGGCGCCGGTCTTATCGAGAGCCATCCCCATGATATTTCCATCACCAAGGAATCCCCCAACTATTCCAGCCACAGCTAAAAAGAAACAGGCTATCCTCTCCCCCGCACGCCAAAAGCGGGGGGGATTTTTTGCCTTCTGCGGGACTATTATTTACCGAGAAAAATCCCCCGGACGGGAACGGGGAGCCATTCCTTCCGGGGGAAAATAAAGTTTAGAAAATCAGTCGTCTACATCAAAGGCTTCCAGGCCACGCTTGGCCTCCACCTTCACATCGCCATGGCGTACCATCAGCATGGTGAAGAACGCCAGGCCCACAAAAATGGCGGAATACAGGAACAGCACCGAGTAGCTCACATGCTTCAGCAGCCAGCCCGCCACAATGGGGGTGATGGTCTGGGCGGCCATGCTGGCAGTGTAGTAGTAGCCGGTAAATTTGCCGACATCGCTGCCCTTACACATTTCCACTACCATGGGCAGGCTGTTTACATTGATGGAAGCCCAGGCCACGCCAACTAGGGCAAACAGGGCATACAGCGCCGGGTGGAAGGTATTATTGAACAGGGTGTAGACATAGCCGGAGCCGAAGCAGGCGGTAAGCAGCAGTACGCCGAACAGAATAGTGCGGCGGCGACCCACCCGGCTGGCGGCAATGCCGACCGGGATGTAGGAACAGATGGCGCCCGCAGTGGCGATGGTCAGGCACAGGGTGGCATCGCCCAGGGCCATACCCCACATTTTATCGGCAAAGGTGGTAAACCAGGTCTCGATGGCATTGTAGCCAATGAACCACAGCGCAATGGAGGCCAGCAAAAAGCCCAGACTGCGGCGGACGGCGGAGGGCAGCTTTTCATTGCCGCTCTCATCTACCTCGGCCAGGTTCCATTCGGGGTGCTCGGCTTCCAGCGCCATATTTTCCTCATGCAGCTTTTTCTCCCGGATGGCGGCAAACAGAATGCCGACCGAAATGGCCATGATGCCCGCCACAATGGCAAAGAGCGGCAGGTAATTGACATGCTCCAGGCCGGCCACGCGGCTGGAGGAATACAGCACACTGGTGATGACCAGGTACAGGATGCCGCCCACGGCGCCCATCAGGTTGATGATGGCATTGGCGCGGCTGCGCAGCGGCTTGGGGGTGACATCGGGCATGAGGGCGACCGCCGGAGAGCGGTAGGTGCCCATGGCAACCAGCAGCAGTCCCAGCACGGCGATGAACAGCACCAGCTTGGTGACGGAGGGGCTGGCAGCGTAGCTGTTATCCAGGATGGGCAGCAGCATCATAAGCAGGACGGCGCAGCCGGTACCGCACAGAATAAAGGGCATCCGGCGGCCCATGCGGCTGCGGCTTTTATCGCTGATGGCGCCGAAGAGCGGCAGCAGGAACAAAGCCAGTACATTATCCGCCGCCATGATGATGCCGGAATAGGTTTCATCAAGGTGGAAGGTATAGGTAAGGATCTTGGGGATCACGCTGTTATACATCTGCCAAAAGGCGCAGATGGAAAGGAACGCAAGCCCCACCAGGATGGTGCGCTTATTATTGAGCTTCAGGTTCATGGTCAACATCTCCTCGTGGTCAAGATGGGGTGCTGCCTTTATCATAGCGCAAAACGGGGGGATTTACAAGGCGAAATCTCTTTTTGCGCGCCATTCGTGCCCGGCAGGGCCTGCTTTTCTCCCATGAAAAGCAGTAAAAGAAATTTTAGACCAAATTTGTAGTCGCCTGTCGGCGTCGCGGAGCCTTTTGCAAAGGCATAGTTAGCACCGCTCGCCGCGGAGGCGTTCCTTTTACTCGTGTAAAAGGAACCAAAACACGGTCAAGGGGGACAGATTCCCCCTTGACAAACCCCTTTGACGCTTAGCTGTGCTGGATACGGATTTAGATTTTTCTGGGGCGAAAAATCCAAATCCGTACTGCGCACAGATGCGCTCCAAAGGTAGCCGCGGGCGCATCTGCCCCCACCGCCTTGCGGTGCCCGAAAAAATCTTCGCGCTGCTCGC
>ENA-OURZ01001012-OURZ01001012.1-human-gut-metagenome-genome-assembly--contig:-NODE-1012-length-34008-cov-21.886137_pt1 | contig 34008 bp, 37 predicted proteins | sample MGYA00242073_ERZ509195 | MGnify/ENA primary metagenome ERZ509195 (study PRJEB26280, sample SAMEA2338837) | human gut metagenome | biome: human gut; feature: human-associated habitat; material: faeces... | reverse complement strand
TGATGATAATATCATCGTCGGTAGACAATGCCAGTGACACCATCTCCTTCTTGGCGCTGAAGGATTTACCGGAGCCGGAGACGCCCAGAATGAATGCGTTGCCGTTGAGAAGCTGCCTGCGGTCCGCCACGATGAGATTTTTGCTGATGGCGTTCTGCCCGTAGTACACACCGCCACGATCCCAGATCTCCTGGGCCTTAAAGGGCATGAGGACAGCCAGAGCTTCCGTGGTCAGTGTGCGCAGGGCATCGATGCGGCGCAGGCCCAGCGGCAGCGCCGTCACCAGCCCGTCCGCCTGCTGCCAGTTCAGCGTCGTGAGCTGACAGAGGTGCTTGCGGGCAATGGACTGGAGCGTTTCCGTATCACTGTCCAGTTCTTCCTTGCTGTCTGCCAGATGCACCAGCGTCACCACGGCAAACATCATCCGCTGGTCGCGGGTGGTGAGATCGTCCAGCATCTCACGGGTCTCCTTGCGCTGCTGCTCCAAATCGTAAGGTACAACGGCAGAAAAGTTATTGTTGGCGTTCTGCCGGCGCTGCCAGTTGGTCACATTGGTCTCCACACCCAGCAGGCGGTTCTGCATCTCCCGCACCGCCTCATCGGTAGGAACAGGGATGATGTCGATGGACAGCATAAGACTTCGGTTCAGGCTGGTAAGCTCATTGATCATGGAATCCTTAATGTAGCTGGCATACTCCTTCAAAAAAAGCACCCGGCCATATTTACCGCCCATGATAAAATGATCCTTTTTGAATTCCATGCTGTCCGGGCAGATGGCGTCCTTGAAGGAGCGCCCATTTTTCATGTTCTCCCGGAGGTCAAAGCGGAACTCGCTTTCCTCACCCACACGGTAGAAATCATGCAGGATGTGGAGGCGGTCTGCCGCATCCATCTCCTCGCAGTGGGAGTCCATGTGGTTCAGACGGGAAGAGGCGTCATGGACCGTGCGGTCAAAAAATGCGCGGGCCTCCTCTACATTTTTCTTGTGGACGGACAGGGTGATGTAGCGCTCCTGCACCACGCTGTTGGATGAATCGGTAACCTTATCCAGCAGCATGGCGTTGTATTCCTTGCGTCCGCCGTCCAGATCATCTCCCTTGGGCAGGATGAGGATCTCCTGCTCAAAATTGCGCCGGTCCAGGCGCTTATTGTTGATGGTGATCTTCGTGGTGGAGCCGGTGTCCAGTGCGTTCAGCAGCTCGGAATAGCTGAGAAACATCGCCGTCTTATCCTCTTTCGAGGCGATGGCGTAGTTGATGTCGCTAAAACGCAGTGTTTTAGAATACTTGCTGCCAAATTGAAAGACCCCATCCGGCCAGATGCGGCGGATGGGGATGATGTCCTGTACAGATTTCGGAACCGTAAATCTTTCTTTGTCCTGCTTCAGTGTATTTTGCAGAGTTTTAATCAAGTTTGAGAGCCTCCTTTATCGTTGAATTTTCCAGAGCTTTGGCGTATATGTTGTCCGATCTGAACACGAGCCTGCGGGGAAACAGGAATTCCGAGCGGATATACGCGAGCAGAAAGCGTTCCAGCGTCATGCCGTTATACTGAAAAAAGCCGCCCAGGGCAAAGGGAAAGGCTGCAAGCACGCAGACCCAGCCGATCTCCCCATTCCCCAGCACAGGGCGCAGGCCGAAATATACGCCCACTGCCACGGCGACCGCCAGCAGTGCGAACAGCAACTGCCGCAGGGACAGCCCGAAGAATAGACTCTCCTGGTAATTTCGTACTTCTTTGTTGATGCGGACCTCCAATGGATCACCTCCGAGTTTTTTCTGAGTTTTGCTGAACAGACTCTTGCTTTGTCTGTGCAGTCATGGTACTATGCCACAAACCCGATGAAGGAGGTCGTGACACATGATCGCTTTTCTGATGATCGCCGGGCTTGGCGTCCTGGCGCTTCTCTCCCGGCTGGCCGCGCTGACGCGGATGACCATCCCGCTGCTGTACACCGTGTCCATGCTGACGGTGTTCCACGGCTGGTATCGCACCCATACCGTGCTGGCAGACCGCATCCTGTTCGCTCTTGTAGGGCTGGTGGTGCTGTCCTGGCTGCTTTCGCTGATCCGCTTTGTCTGCGATCTTGTTATGCAGGCACGGGATGACGCTGCCGCTATGGAGTATTTCTCCTACCGTGTTCGCAAAGCACGGGAGAACGGCGAAGACACCGTCAGCACAAAGGGTCTGTGGCGCTGAATCAGCCAAGGCCCATCAGCTCCCGGATGATGCGGTCGCTCATCTTGATCGCGCCTACCAGCACCAGCATATTGAAGATCAGCTCACCCACATAGTTCCACACGATGGTGGCTGCCGCCAGCGTATCGTCCGCGATGGCGGGCGGGGACGAGGCAAAGGCAGAGAAGATCACACAGGCCAATACGATGACACAGCCCTCCATGCAGATGGCGGCATAGCTTTTCAGAAAAGCAATGCCGATACTGCTGGAGGGCTGTCCCGCAAAGCTGGCCAAGGGCACAGGCGCGATAGCCGTCGCGATATAGAGCTTAAAAAAACGGCTATACACCGTCAGGATCATAACAAGGGAGAGTACCCAGATAAAGAGCGAGCCCAGCAGCGTCACCGCCCAAAGGGGGATGGAGTCAATAAAGCCCACATCCTCGATGACACTCACCAGTTCATCCGGTAATGTGGTGGCAGACATCGCCGTCAGCCCGGAGGAATCCATGATGGTCGTCACCATGCCCTGGGCAACACGAAACGCGCCGGTCATCAGCTCCATGCCCCACGATACCGCCGCCTGCGCCAGCACAAAGCGGATGAAGCATTTGAAGGCCACTTCCGGCTTCTTCATCTCGGTAAAGCTGCCGCAGGTCTTGACCACGCCCATCACGAAAAACAGCACCAACAGCGCATACCCCACAGCTTTTAATCCATCGTTGATGTTCACGATGACATTCCAGACACCGCCGCCCTTAAAGGACTCCGGCGAGGTGCTGATAAGCTGCCAGATCTCTGCCAGCCTTCCGTTCCACATTTCCAGCGCGGAGTTCAAATTGTCTACGATCCAGTTTCCACTTCCCATTCAAAATCACCTCCTACGGGAAGAACAGGGTGAACGGTATCATGCCGTTCACCCTGCCGCGTTTTTCAGCCGGTGATGAGGGAGAGAATCTCCTTAGTAAAGGTAATGACGATGCCGCCTGCCACCGTCAGCATACCGTTGGCGCGCTGGGAGGGATCGTGGCTCTTGAGGGACAGGCCCACCTGCAGGATGCCGAAGCCCAGCAGGATGAGACCAATGGCGCGGATCAGCGAGAAAATAAAATCGGACAGGTTGTTGACCACCGTCAGCGGATCGTCTGCCGCCAGCGCAGGCACTGCGGTGACGACCAGAAGCAGGGCAACGCAGGCAAACACGGAATAGACGCGCTTTGCCTTTCTCTCGAAATTTTTGTTGTTCAAATCATGTTTCATGCTGCAGCATTCTCCTTTTCATTGTCAAAATCAGTTTGGAACAGCGGCTCTCCCGGAATGGGAGGCTCCACCGTTCCGTGGTGGATGTAGGGCGGTCCGCCGCCATCCATCGTATAGCGGATGGCGGGATGCTCCATGAGCTCATACTTTTCGTCCATCACCGGCCGTGTGCCGCGGATGAACAGGATGCAATATCGGTTATCCAGCATCCGCACCTCGTCCGGCGTCAGCAGTTCTCTGCCGCTCATCTGGAAGTTGGTGGAGTAAGACCCGGACCGCCCTTTGGTCTGCCCGTGGGTCTTGGTGTCGATGGTGGACTTACCCAGCGCCTCGGAAATGTACTTGTGGGTGCTTGCCTCGTTGCCGCCCAGATAGAGCAGCGTGTCCGAGTTGCCGGGGATGGTTTCCCACGAGTCCTTATACAGCTCCTTGATCTGCGCCATGTTCTGGATGATGGTGCTGCAGGAGATGTTGCGTGAGCGCATGGTCGCAAGCTCCCGCGGCAGCCCCGGCAGATTGACCGATGGCGCTTCATCCAAGATGAAATGCACATGGCAGGGCAAGGCTCCGTGATGGATCTGGTCTGCGCAGTAGTAAAGGGTCTGGAAGATCTGGGAGTACAGAAGACTCACTAAAAAAGTAAAGGTCGTATCATTATCCGGGATGACGGCGTACAGAGCGCACTTTCGCTCTCCCAGCGTGTAGAGATCCATGTCATCATGGTCGGTGACAGCTTTGATCTGCGGCAGATTGAAGGGTGCCAGCCGCACAGCGGCAGACACCAGAATCGATTTTGCCGTCTTGCCCGCCGCCTGCTTGAAAACCTTATATTGCCGCAGGGCAACACTTTCCGGGTTCTCATACTCCATTGCCCGGAACAGCAGATCCAGCGGGGAGACATACTCGTCATCGTCCTCCTTCACTTCGGCATATTCCAGCACACGCAGCACCATTGAAAAATTCTGCTCATATTCCGGCGCTTCCTGGAACAGCATGAGGATGATGGCCTGCAGCAGTGCTGTCTCGGACTTTGACCAGAACGGATCGGACTCGTGACTGCCCTTGGGCGTCGTTGCCTGGATCAGCGTGTTGACCAGCTTCAGCGCGTCTTTTTCATCCCGCAGGTAGCGGAACGGGTTATAGCCGTCCGACTGCGACAGATCTACCAGATTCAGCACTCGGATGTCGTATCCCTGCCGTTTCAGATACCCTCCGGTGGCGGTCAGCACCTCCATCTTCGGGTCCGTGATCACATAGTTGCTGTTTGCTTCCAGAATGTTGGGCTTGACATAGCCGCGGGTTTTGGCCGCGCCGCTGCCGCCAATGACCAGCACATTCAGTGAGCGCCGGTGCTTGTGGGTATCCAGCCCCAGCCGCACATGGCGGGTGAGGATCTTGTTCTGCTTTTGACGGAACTGCGCGTTGAGCTGCCGGGGAGAGCCCCATGCGGCGGAGCCGTGTTCCTCTCCGTCCCGTGTCCTGCCCTGTCCGGAAGCATAGAGACACAGCCCCATGAGATACGCGCCGGTGCAGACGAGAATGGACAGCAGACTCTTGTCTGTCCATTGGATCTGGAAGGGCTGTTCCAGCGCGGCAGTTAAGTTTGATAGCAGCTCCGGCAGACCGCCGCCAAGGGACTGGGCGATCAGCAGCGCCGCCCATACCACAGGGATATAGAGGAACAGGGCAAGTACCAGATCCGTTGTTTGGGATGTCTTTTTCAGCCGCATCACCTCCTGCATAAAAAATACGAGGCCGGCAGAGCATTCCACTCTGCCGGCCTTGCTGACGAAACGGCTTTCTTACTTTGTTCTGTCCGGTCGTGCTTTTTGACGGATCTTTTCTCTGGCCGGGGCAGACTTCTGCCGGGTATCCAGCTGCGCCTGATAGCCTTTCAGCCGTTCCAGAACCGAAGGCCGCTCACTCGTCATCGTCCCGGCAGCCGTTTCCCTGCCGCTGGATGAGGTCGATCTGCCTTTGGTATCTGGCAAGTCTGTTCCCAACCGAGATTCTTTTTTTGGCGCCACCTCCTGCCGCTTGCCCACAGGCGGTGTCACAGGCGTTTCCCCCTGCCGAGGGCGTTGCTGTTCGCGCTGCGGCGCCTCCTGTCCCACACGGGCTTCCTGCTCCTTAGAGGGGGCATCCTGCCGCGCCTGTTCCGGCTGCCCGGTATATCGGATGCGCTCAAAGATCATATTGGCGCGGTCGACCTCCGTTACCGGCATGATCACATCCACGACTTTTCCCTTGTTATCCGAATCACGGATGGCAGAGAACAGGATCTTCTGTTTTCCTGCCCGCTGTCTGAATTGCTGATACTGTTCCGGTGACATGGAAAATCGCCGCACATCGCGGGTCTCCTTCAGCATCTTTGCCAGATTGACTTTGCCGGAGATCGTCTTATGGTTTTTTGCCAGTGCCAGCGTCAGCGCCAGCACATTTTTAATGGCGGAGCCGCTCAGCCGGACAGCGACCTCGCTGCCGGAGAGCATCATGCGTACCAGCTGGTCCGCCGCTTCACCGCCTCCGATGTTCATGTTCCCGCACCTCCTTCTGGTGTTCTTCTGTTTTCTGGATGTCCTGCTCCATTACAGGCGTCTGCTGGCAGATCTCCCGGCAGAGCTTCCGCTTTTCCCGCTCTGCCCGGATCTTCCGATTCACCTCTGAGAGCTGCTCATACACTTCTGCCTTTTCTTTCTTCAGCACCTCCCGCGGAATGCCGCTGTCCTCCAGCAGCTTCACGGCTTTCATGTACTGCTCAAACTCCTGCTCCATGCCGGTGAGCCCTTCCTCGTATAACGCTTTGCTGGGTTCCAGCGCCTCCGCATCTGCCAGCGCCGCGTAGAGCGGCTGGCGTTTCTTCTTCCGCACATTGAGGAGGGTCCGCTGCTTTGTCAATCTGCTCAGCGTTTCCTCTGTGCGTTGTTCGAATGCCGCCATGTCAGCAGGCGTTGTGATGTTATTTTCCCGCAGGAACGCGAACTGCGCCTGATACTGCTCGAAGCGCATGACCGCCTGCCGCAGATGCGGCGTCATGCGGGGCGGATACTGCCGCTTTTCGATCTTGCCCAGCAGATAGAGATAATGAACATAGAGGGCAAGAAAACCGCTGTATCTGGGATGCTTCCGATATGGCTGATACGCCAGACGCGCAGGCAAGACAGGACGCAGCCCCGCTTCGATCTGTTCCAGGTTGCCCTGGATGGCAGCACGGATTCCGTCCTCTGTGAACAGCGGATCTCGCCTGCCGGGGTACTGAAATCGCTCCTGTCCACGCAGGCGGAAACCGAGCCTGCCGCCATGATGGATCTCATACCCCTTATGCTCCATGAGCAGGAAGAAGTGGCCGAGGTCGTTGGCGTCCCGGATGGCATCCCGCAGATCTGCCTCCAGCATGGAACGGAAGGTGGGCTGCCCCTTGGACTGGCGCAGCCACTCAATGTAGCTGACCGACCTGGCAGGCGCGCCCTGCACGATGACGGACAATCCATGCTCCCGGCAGAGTCGGTCTGAAATGGCACGGATCTGCTGGTAGTAGCTTCGGGCGTTGCTGTGATATTTTTCTCCGGTGAGCTGGTTGATGGAATTGAATGCGATATGGGCGTGGATGTGTTCCCGGTCGGTATGGATGCCGATGACTGCCTGGTATCCGGGCAGATGCTCCCGCACGAATTCCTGCGCGATCTCCAGCGCCAGTTCCGGCTCGATCTCGCCCGGACGGAAGGACTGGATGATATGATAGAGCTGCACTCCGTCTGTTTTGTTCCAGCGGATCTTGGCATCCTGCATCTCGGCGCAGGCACTTTTGATTGAGCACCCCTGCGTGGCAGTCAACACCTGTTCCTCCGTCTTGTCACCGTTGACCACATAGGCAATGGCCTGAGCCAAACCGCCTCTGCGGGCAAGGATTTTTGTGACTGCCATTACTGTTTCACCAATTCTGTCATTTTTGTCTCTATCGTCCGCATCAGAAACTTCAGTTCCCGGATATCCTCCTTCGTAGCAAAACCGGCGTTGGCTTTCCGGACGATCTGATTGATGTTCTTGCCGATGCGGTTGATCTCCACATACAGGTCGTGAAGCTCCTGCGGCGGCCGCTGGCGGATGGTAACGCCGCCGATCATCTCCCGGATCGCCGCGCTGACCGGCAGGCCGGAAACGGCGCAGATCTGCGACAGCTTTCTGCGCTCCGCGTCGGTCAGCCGGACGGAGATCATGTGTGTTTTTTCGGGCATATCGCCCTCCTTTCCCGCGGCGCTGCCGCAAAATCTTCCGCCCGCAGGCGGCATTGGGGACTGGGGATGCCCCCAGCAAGCGCGTTTGTCATACAAACGCTATGCTTGCGCCAGCGCCGCCCACGGCGGCGTTGGCTGTTCCCCGCCGTCGGCGGGGCGTTTTTTGAGAGGTAGGTTGATTCCAATACAGGCGGACACGGTCCGCACCTTTTCCAGAAAAAAGAAATGTCTGGCAGCAGCGCCAGACATCCGGTTTCGCAGGGTCCTTCCGCACAGGGTGTCAATGTAACACCCAAAATAGAAACGGCAGGGTGTCATCAAGACACCCTGCCCGTTCAAATATTGAATCAACGCTCGATCTCTTCCGTTTTCTGCCTGCTGTTTCGTGCAGTAGTTCGAGCTGCGTCGAAGGGAAGGACGAATCCTTCTACCTGTTGATAATAGCTCGTCTGTTCCTCTACAAAGAATGCCGCAAGAGGCGCATAGCAAGTGCTGTTGCCACACAGCGCAGGCTCAGGCGGCGCACGCCAGTTCCTTCCGAATACGTTCCCGTGCCAGCTCCGCATAGGTGTCTGTGACTTCGATGCCGGTGGCGGTATAGCCCTCCTGCACAGCCGCCAGCACCGTGGTACCGCTGCCGGCAAAGGGGTCCAGAATATGCCCGCCCGGTTCCGTGATCTTCACAATGTCCCGCATCAGCTGCAGCGGTTTCTCCGTCAGATGGATGCGGCTCTGGGGATTGCCGTATTTGAACACGCCCGGCAGACACGGGACCGGACGGCTGATGGGCATATCGCCGTTGGAGCCCCAGACGATATATTCCGCCTGCTGGCGGAAGCGCCCCTTCTGCGGGCGGCTGTTGCCCTTATCCCAGACAGCGGTGCCTCGCCAGATCCAACCGGCCCACTGGAGGGCGTCGGTGGCTGCCGGGAGCTGCCGCCAGTCGATGAACATACATACCGGCGCACCGCTCTTGCATACCTTTCGCGCTTCATACAACCACTCCGCCGCCCAGCGGGTCCAGGAGCGCTGGTCCTTGGCGTCCCCATCGAAAGGGGGCGGTGCATTCTCGCCCATGCTGGAATACTTCCTGACTGTGGATTTGTTTTTCTCCGTCTGGGTGCGCCCACCGGACGCATAGGGCGGATCGGTGATGACCGCGTCAAAGGTGTTGGGGGCAAAGGTCCCCAGCACCTTCAGGGCATCCCCTTGGAGGATGCTCCATTTCTGATTATCGCTCATGCTCATGCTTCTCCTTCTTTTTCGTTCGATTTTCGCGGGGCGGAGACAGCTCCGTCTCCACATATTCGCTGATGATTCCCAGTGCTTCCTCGTAGCTGTGGCACGCTCCGCCCATGATGCGGGTCTGCATTTCCTTTGCTTCTGCCGCCATGCCATTCTGCCGAAGAACTCTGGCGGCAATACCCATCAGATGGAAGATGTTGCCGTCCTGCCCCAGCAGAGGGCAGAGGGGACGAGGTTTCTCCTGCCGGGCGGAGCGAAACCCGCCCAGCCTGTTGGGCACATAGTCGGACAGCCATGTGCCGCCGAATGCGCCGTGGGTCTGCAAACGCCACATCGCCAGCTTCCCCATGTCCACCTGAATGTTCTCGAAGGGGAACAGCAGATTGTTGAGCCCATCGTGCTGAAATACCTTGACCGTCTCAAAGCGGCTGCCATTCTGCAGGATGCCGTCCTGCGTCAACAGGTCATTGATGCCATCCAGCCACTCCTGCGCCTCTCCGCCGCAGCCCTGCAGCACCAGTCCCTCCTGATGCTCCATATCCCGCAGATCGTCCGCAGTGATCCTCTCAATTGGCATTTATCTCTCCTTTCTTTTGGGATGCCGTGCAGACGGCGTCCGGCCAATGGTTTTCTGATCCGTCATCACGGGGATGCCCAGCTCACCGGCTTTATAGATCTCCTGCCACATCCCATCCGTCCAGACCGGACCGTACACATTCATCTGCTGGCAGGATTCCAGCAGGCGCAGTCCCATCGCCCTGGCTTTCTCGTCCTGGGCGGGATCGTCGGGATCTGCGACAGGCGGGAACAGCAGATGCGGACAGATAGGGATATTTCCCTCCACAAACACCTCCTGCGCTTTCTGCCGCGCAAACTCCACATTGTTTGTCACATCGCCCCGCAGCGGAGCACAGATATAGACCAGCTTGGGGCCGCTCCGTTCCAGCTCCGGCGTGCGCTCCCGGAATGCGGACAGATACTGACCGACGGCATCCCGCAGAGCGGCATAGTCTGCGGCAGTGGGATGATAGGCGTACCATTCCACTTTTCCGTAGTCATCCCACAGGTGGGGAATGACGCCGCTGCGGAAGTTGGGATTGTTCGGCACCTGCTTTTTACCCCAGACATCCTGAAAGCGCAGCAGCGTCCGGTCCACCACGCCCTCCGTGCGGTTGAGCACCGTGAGGCGGATGGCGTCATATTGGCTGGAGATATGGGTAGAGAGAAACTCCGCCCGTACACGCAGGTCCTTTCCGAGATCTCCCACGCACACACGCCCGGAGAATTGAGGCCGATCCACGAGATCGCTGTGTTCAAACAGCTTTCGCAGCTCCTGCTCATACACGGTCATCGCTCCACACCTCGTTTCTTTGGCGTTTTTGTTTTCATAGGACTTACTTCTTTTTGCAGAGGTTTCAAGGTCTCACGCCCGATGCCGCGGATCACGCTGCGGCTCTTGCCGCTCAGGACAAAGGTATCCCTTGTATCGTTGCGGACTTCCTCGCAGGGCAGGATCACGGCAGAACCGGTGATGCGGATATCCCCATGCACCGTGCCATACACCTTGCAGTTGCCGGACAGGATGGGAGTCCCCATCGTATGGGGATCGTGAATGATCTGCGCGTTTCCGGAAGCCAGCGCTTTTCCGGTCATGGAGGCCCCGCGGAGATAGGCGTTGTCCTCGGCGCGGCTGTGGCCGCTCATCACGCTGCCTTTTGAAACATAGGCGCTGCCACAGGCAATGGCGTCGCCCCGCAGACAGGCGTCCCGATCCACATAGGCGTCACCCGCTGCAATGGCGTCATCGAAGATCCATGCGCAGTCTCCCGGCTCCGCGGACAGGTTGCTCTCGCTTTCCACGAAACCGCCTATGTCGCCTGCGCGGATCTCGCCGCAGATATCCCGCAGCGCGCGGATGCGGTGCAGGAACGGATATTCCTCATGGGCCATGTCTGTGATCTCATATTTCTGATTGCTGATGGTTCTCATCTCCTTTTCCTTTTTTATGCCGCTTTTTGGCACAGGGCATCTTCTTTTCGGAATGCCGCATCGATGTCGGAAAAGCGCTCCGTGCGGTTGAATTTCTCGGACACCTTTCCCGGCATGGCCTGCAGCTCCAGCATTCTTGCCCACAGATCCGGATGGTGGTCATAAAGGTGCCGCAGTTCCTTCCGCTTGGCATTCGGGCAGAACCAGCAGCCGCCACGGTCTGTGAACGCATAGACAGGTGAAAGCAGCCCTGCCGTTTGGCAGAGCTGCTTTGCATTCTCTTCGGTGTAGTGATATTTTTCCAGCAGGGACACCTGATCTCCCTGCAAGCGGTGCAAGCGCACCGGCTCATCGCTGGCGATGCCCACATACTGCACAGTATCCGGCGTCAGAGTCCTGTTATACCGGCGGATGGGACGGAGTTTGCAGTCCCGCTGAACGTAGCAATGCCCGCACAGAGGGAATCCGCGCCGAAGTCCTTTTTTCGGACCGCGGGTAACTGTTCCTGCAAACAAATCCAGATAGGTCTTATCCGAACGCAGCACACGGACCGGGACCCCCAACCGTTCCAGTCTGGGGAGCGCAGTCTCATAGATGAATGCCCGATGCTCCGGCACCTCGCCGGAGGTCCTTTTATCGAACATCACCTCACAGTAGACCGCTTCATCCAGCGGTTCCCCGTGCTCCAGCGCCAGCAGGATCGTGGCAAGGCTGTCTTTGCCGAAGGAGCAGGACGCAATATGCAGGGTGTTCTTCTTTTCTTTTGAAATCGTGATCATCCTCTCTGATTCTGTTTTTGCTGGCAGTATTGTCAGCAGGTGGGGAGTCTGCTATAATAGCGCATATCATTTCCAGTCATTTTAGATATGAAGGAGACGAAATACGATGAATAAAACAGAACTGATCACCGCTATGGCGGAAGCCAGCGGCCTGACCAAGAAGGACTGTGACACCGCTCTGAATGCGTTTGTCGACACGCTGCAGACTGCGTTGAAGTCCGGTGACAAGGTACAGCTGCTGGGCTTTGGCACCTTCGAGGTGAAGAAGCGCGCCGCCCGCACCGGCAAGAATCCGGCCACCGGAGCCTCTATTGAGATCCCCGCTTCCAAAGCGCCGACTTTCAAGCCCGGCAAGGCATTCAAGGATTCCGTACAGTGATAACACGCCTGCGAGAGACGATCTCTCGCGGGCCTTTTCTGTTATCGGTGCGATACGCCCATGTCCTTGGCACGACAGGCACATTCCAGCACCTCTGTCATATCCGTGCGCTCCCAGGGCGCGTCCGCATGGGTGAAGTGACCGTAATTGCAGAACTTTTGGAACATAGGCTGATCCAGTCCCAGCGTTCCGATCATGCCGTCCGGCGTCAGGTTGAATACCGTGCGGACTGCCTGCTCCAGCACGTCATCGGAATAGATGCCGGTATGCTCCGTATCCACCGTCACCGCCACAGGCTGTGCCTTGCCGATGGCATAGGCAAGGCTGATGGTGCAGCGCTTGGCCAGTCCTGCCGCCACGATATTCTTGGCAATGTAACGGGCCATGTACGCACCGCTGCGGTCCACCTTCGTTCCATCCTTGCCGGACAGCGCGCCGCCGCCATGAGGGGCGAGGCCGCCGTAGGTGTCCACCATCAGCTTGCGTCCGGTGAGTCCGGTGTCCGCTTCAAAACCGCCCTGGACAAATCGACCGGAGGGATTGACCAGCACTTCGGTATGCTCGTCCAGCGGAAGTTCCTGCATGGCGGGGCGGATCACATGGCGCAGAATGTCCCGGCGCAGTTCCGGCAGGGGCAGTTCCTCCTCATGCTGGCAGGATACCACCACTGCGGCAATGCGGTACGGGACTCCAGAGCGGTATTCCACAGACACCTGCGCCTTGCCGTCCGGACGCAGGCCGGGGATGATGCCCTGCCTGCGGGTATCGGTCAACAGGCGGGTCAGTCGATGGGCCAGCACCACAGGCAGAGGCAGCAGCTCCTTTGTTTCATCGCAGGCAAAGCCGTACAGGATTCCCTGATCTCCTGCGCCGGTTTCCGTGCCGCCGCACACAGCTTCCGCAATGTCGGGACTCTGCTCATGGGTGATGACCTCCACCTCATAGTCGTTGCCGCCGTATCCGGCTTCCCGCACCGTCCTGCAAATAATGGCAGGGATATCCGGAATCTTCGCTGCCGTGATCTCGCCTGCAGCGATGATCTTTCCGGCTGTGGCCATGACCTCGCAGGCAACGCGGGCAGCGGCGTCCTGCGTAAGACAGGCATCCACCACCGCGTCCGCGATGGTGTCGCAGAGCTTGTCGGGATGTCCCTCGGTGACTGACTCAGCGGTCAGAATGCAGTTATCTTTCATGTTCATGTTTCTCCTTTTTCATCGGTTTCTTATGCGCCTCCGGCTGTTTCGGAACAGAGAGGATCATTTCGTTGCTGTATTTGTCCTTGTACTTTTCGATCTGCTGCTCCGTCAGCGAGGCAAAATCATCCTCTTTAAGACCGGCAACAAAAAATGTGCCGCAGACAATGTCATACGGCACACCGTGATCATCGGTCAGGGCGCGGTTCCACGGCAGGCCCAGCAGCTTGCCCTCGTCATTTGCGATGAGCGCCACCGGGTCATCGAAGGGGTAAACTGCCTGAATGGTGCCGCCTACGAGCTCCTGCATGGCAGAAAGAGTGTGGTCGATCTCCTGCACTTCAGGCATTTCCATGGGGCGCACCACAAGGACTTTCATTTTTTCTGTGCTGATATGGGTTCCTCCTTCCCAAAAGAAAAGCGGCAGCGACAGATTCCTCTGCCGTTGCCGCAAATGGTGATTCTTATTCTTTTTTTGATGCCAGCGTCCGGGTCTTCAGCAGGGCATTCTCCAACGCCCGATGATCTTCATGCTCCGGCCACCATTGGGGGTGCAGGAATCCCAGCGCCGCAGCCGCCCATTCATAATCGGCCCGTTCCAGAGCGCCGCCCAGCAGCCCTTGCCGAAATCTTCGATGCTGCTCCCGCACTGCCGGGTCCACGCTGTCCCGTTCCAGATACAGTTCCAGAAAGCCGCCGATAATAGCGGCTTCCTCCATCGTGTAAAACATATCCGCACCCCTCCCGCAAACAGGAGATATTGTAACACAGACCGTGGAAAATGAACACCTCTTTTTCACTCCGACCGTCTGTTGCGCGGATACCGCGCCTGTGATACACTGTGCTTACGAACAAAAATATGAGGAGGCGGCTGTGATGATATGGTTTTGGGAGTTTTCATGGCTGTGGAAGATGCTTGGCGCCTCGTTACTGGTTTCCGCGGTATGCGTCGCCGCGACCGCGCTGATCGGCAAGGCGGCAAAAATCCGCCCCGGCAAAAAGGTTTTCCTGCTCGTTGGGATCTTGGCCTTTGTGATCTCTATTCTGGTGATCTTCTTTCTTGCACAGACGCCGGCGCTGCTCTGAGTTACCGCGCCGGCCCTCTGTTTCGCTCCGGCGCTCGCTTTGGCTTGTCGATCCTGCCGCTCCACACCTCGTCAATGGTCCTGCTCCACGCATCCCGAAGGGAGTCCACCGGCAGGCCGTTGGCTTCAAAGCCTCGCTGGATCACGCGGTAATAATATGGGGACGGCAGTGCAGGCTGGCGGCAATACGGCTCTGCCATGATATAGACCATGACTGGGAACTCAGCGCCAGCCGCGTCTTTAACAGTCACGGTTTCTTTCGTGTAATGGCGGGGATACCCCTCATAGCGGTCCAGAGACTGTTCGCAGTTTGGCGTGAGCTTCCACACCAGTCCGTAGACAACGCTGCCTTTCCGGGGTGCCACCGTAGCAAAGCCGCTGCCGCGGAACCGCAGTTCGTAGTTTTCAAGCCTGACCGGTCCCACGATCTCGGCATCCGGACAACGCTGCGCCATCTGCTCCAGATCAAGGTTGCTGCCGTAGGCAAAATACAGGTTTTCCTCCACGTCACACCTCCAGCATCGTCAGAGCGCCAAAGCGTTCCAGATGACGGAGCAGGGCTGCCGCCTGTGTCTCCGCATCGCCATCCGGCAGCGGACAGTCCATTCCCGTGGTGCGGATGACATTGTTCTGTACAAACCAGATGTAGGTCTCCACATCCGGGAACTCTGTGGGATCAAAGCTGAGATCCCGAAGCTGTTCCATGATCCCGGCTGCGGTCCCTTCGTACACGGTATCTTCAATTTGAATCTTCAAAGGCTTCACCTCTCCATTTCTCTGGATTTTTTCTTCTTTTTGTTGACTGCATAGCTGTCCTTATCGAAACGCCACGCCCGATCACCGTCCAGATTTACCAACAGGTGGTCACGGGTATGCTTGAATTCCTCGCCGTTGAGTCCCAGCCGCACCAACCAGACCCGAAAGGTAAACAACTCATTGTCACTGTGGGTCTTGCGCATGACCGTGCTGCGCTGGGCGATAGCCTGGGCGGAGATAGCAAGGCACAGATTCACATAGGCGGCAACTTTTCCCGCGTGGAGCGTGGAATTGAAACAGCGCCATTCCACCGTCCCCCGGTAAAAGACCGAATGCAGATTCAGTGCGTAATAGCGGGTCCAGTTATAATGGTCTGCGCTGCCGTTATCTCCCTCATACCAGATATTCTCCAGCTGCGTCAGATCCCTTGTCTCATCCGACGAGAGCCTGCGTGCCTGCTTCAGCATGGGTTCCCGCACCTTCTGACACCAGCGGGACGCCCGGCTTTCATTGACCTGCAGCGCTTTGAACAGGATATCCTCCTTGGAGTACATGATGCCGATGAGGTTTTTCAGACTCTGCCGGTTATGATTGGCTGCATCCACATGGACATGGATACCGCAGGAGCTGTTGGCCTTGGCTCCTGCGTGGCGTACCTGCCGGACACACTCCTGCAGCTTGGGCAGTTCCGCATAGGTGAGCTTTGGCGTTACCATCTCCACGCGGTATCTGTAGTCACCCGTTGCACGATAGCCGCTGCCGATCTTCTGCTCCCCGTGGATGCTGGAGTCACTCATGACCGTCCACTCTTTGCCGTCCCGATCCGTCACACACCATTTATCGTAAGCGCCGCCCACATAGCGGGCGTCCGTTGCAAAATACGCGGCCAGCGCTGTTGCCGCCTGCTCACGGGTGATGCCGGTCATTTCAACTTCCACGCCGAAGCACTGGTCCTTCAGCCCGATCATGCGGCAGCACCGGCTTTCAGCTCCGCATCCACCTCCCGGATACGGCGTCCGATGGCCTCAATGACATTGGCGGTGACGCTGTTGCCTGCCTGCTTATACGCCTGTGCGTCAGACTGGATGGCGAGGATGCGGTCGATCTGCCACTCATCGAAGCCCTGCAGCCGCAGACACTCCCGCGGCATCAGACGCCGGATGCGTCCGCCACGTTCCACGATGCCCTGGATGCAGCTCGTCTCCAATGTATGGGCGATATCCTGTCCCACACGACCACGGCGGGTATTGCTCCCGGAAAAGCCGAGATCGACGCTGTCACCGGGATTCGCCTCTTTATAGCCTTTTTTCGTGGCTTCCTTGATGAGCAGAACGCCGGAACGCTCTGCTCTATGATTGGACAGCGTTGTCTGACCATAACGGGCAGTGAGACAGCGGGCGGCCTCCGTTTGTCTCGCCTCCCCGGCACATAGATCCACAAAGGGTCTGTCCTGCGGAATGATATACAATCCTGTTTTGCCTCCCACACCTCCAGCGCCGGCAGTCTGCGTGCAGGCTATTCCGTCTGCGTCGTAGACACGGGAGCCTTGCGAGCCTCCGAGGACTTGTATAAGAGCTTTTCCACCTGTGCCGAAGACAGGAAATATTTTTCCGGCGCATCGGGGATCAAGATAGCAGATAAGGAACAGCCGCCTTCTGGATTGCGGGACTCCAAAATGTTTGCTGTTAAGCACCATCCATTCCACGCGGTACCCCAGGTCATTAAGCGTGGCGAGGATGACAGAAAACGTCCGGCCTTTGTCATGCGACAGCAGTCCCGGAACGTTTTCGAGCAGAAGATACGAAGGTCGTTTGGATTGAGCCAGTCGGGCAATTTCAAAGAAGAGAGTGCCGCGGGTGTCGTCAAAGCCCCTTCTTCTGCCAGCGATTGAAAATGCCTGACAAGGGAATCCTCCGCACAGAAGGTCAAAGTCCGGCAGGTCTGCGGGGTCGATTTTTGTGGCATCGTGATAATATTGTTCCTCCTTTCCCGGCTCATAAATGGCCTCATAGCTGGCATTGGCGTATTTGTCGATCTCGCAGTGTCCTACACACCGGAAACCGCCCGCGCGGGTCAATCCCGTGCGGAAGCCGCCGATGCCGGCGAACATATCAAAATATCGGATCAGGTCATCTCATCTCCTTCCTGCAGGGCAAGCAAAAAGCCGAGGACGCTTTCATCTACATCCCCGGCTCTGACGCTATCCTGCGCTTCTTCTTTGGTGAGCTGCACTCCCCGCAGTTCCTGCTGGATGGTCTGGCGAACGGCATCCAGCAATTCCTGCTGCCCTTTATACTCACAGACCATGCGGCAGACCGCAGCGGTGCGCTGTCCTGCGGGGATCTCCGTCAGCTTCTTCCACGCCCTGCGCTGTATGGGCGAGGACATGGAAAAGGACAGATTGATCCGCTTTTTGTTACTGCTCATCGTTCTTTGTGAGCCGCTCTGCCAGCCGCTCATAGCCTTTGGCGTTGAGGGACACATCGTCAAGGATGACTGGACGGCAAAGGCCGTCCGCAGCGGATACATTCCGCTTCAGCAGCGCCGCGCCGCCGCCCAGAAAAACAGCAGGCATGGCACGGGTATCCAGTCCGCTCTCCGTAATGGCGGAGAGCAGGCGATGGACATAGGCGTCTGCCTGCCGGTCAATAATTTTTCTGGCATCCTCGTTGATATGGACAGCATCGCCGCGCAGCACGCTTTCCATCTGTGCCGCCGTCATAGACAGGCCCAGTGCGCGGCGGATCTGCTCACCGATCTCATCCAGACAGCGGATCATACCGAGTTCCAGACTGCGGCAGGTCGATGCATTGGGGATACGGTTGTCCAAACGCATCAGATCCACGGTCCATCCGCCAATATCAGCCACGATCACAGAAGGCTCATCCAGCAGGATGCTCTGGGTCAAGACTGCGGCATAGCCCTGCGGGAACAGGGACACCTTGCGGATGGCGATGGAGTATTCCTGTCCCTCATAGCGGAAATTCACCGTTTTCCCATCCCGGAGCAGATACTCCCGGAATGCGTTTTTCTCCCGCCCGAAGCTGGTAAGGGGCAGTCCGGCCGCCAGATGGATCTCTGTCGCAGGCTCCGCATGACGGAAGGAGAGCTCCTTTGCAATGGCCGCCAGCGTGAGGAGGTAATAATCCTCTGTCTGCGTTTTGTTCTTCTGAAGCGCCTGACGCCCGCTGCCCACCACATAGAATTTTCCGCCGTATTCCAGCACGTCCTTCAGCGTATATGGCTCATGCTCATACGCCACCAGACCGGAGGGGAACGAGAAATGGGCCGTTTTCATAGCGGCATAGCCGTGGTCAACACCAACAATCATGGACTCGCTCATCTTGCCTCACCTCCACGGCTGCGTTTCTTCTTATTTGATGTCTGGCACCGGTCATAGTCCTTTCCGGCATGGATCAGATCCCGGATCTCCTTCAGCTGCAGATTCCAGCGCGTTTGACCGTCCCACTCCGGATGCTTCGCGCAGAGCCGGGGCAGATATTTCTTCAGATCCGCACCCTCTCTGGGAAACTCGATGCCGTCCTTATAGACGATATCTTGTTCCAGCTTCATCAAAAGCGCTTCATATGCGCTCCAATCTGTCTGATCATAGGCGCTTTTCCCGGTGAGCTGCTCGTAGGCATAGTCCCCGACATAGCTCAACTGCTCAAAGCAGCAATCGCCGTAGGGAACGACATCCGCAAGGCTGTCCGGGTCTGCCAGCGCGGCAAAATAGACCTCACGCCCCTGTGCGATGAGCCAGGCGCGAAAATCGATAAAACCGTCATCGCTGCAGCCGTATTCTTTCATGATCCCTGCCGCGTCCCACAAGCCGAACTTGTCCGCGAGATCTTCATAGGCGTGGATGATGTCGTGAAAATTCTGTGCCTGCGTGGGGCCCATAGAAACCAGCCGGTCTTTCAGATAGGCCAGCATGGCGTCCATATCCTGCCCGCAGGCGATTTTTGCATCATGGATCAGGTCCCAGAAGGATTCTTTGTTGATCTCTGAGATCGGTTCCTTCACATTCTTCATCTCCTTCCCAATACGTTTTTTGATGTGCGCTGCCGCACCCGCGCAGATCTTTTGATAAAATGCGCGATACTCCGGTGTGGTTTTGTCCACTTCACCGAGAATCGCCCGCTCATAGGGCGTGCCGGGGACGATCTCCCAGGTAACGACCCCAAAGTATGCCGCTTCCAGATACCGCAACAGCGTGTGTCCGTCTGCCATCTCAAACATTCCATGGTTATCCTCATAGGGAAATTCCTCATAGACCTTGAGCCCGGTGACTTCTTCCGCGGCGGCATACAGCGAGAAGCCGTCTGCGTCCAGCGTCGGCGCAAGCTGCGCGTACTGCTCCTCCGGGGACAGCATTTCCTCATGCCGCTCCATCTGACCGCTCCTTTCTTACCCGGCCCATAAAACGCTCTAAAAAGTGAACGCGCCCATGCACCTTCCCGGCAGACACATCCAGCCCATTCATCTGCGCCTGAATGCGGCGCTGGATGGCTTTCAGCTTCTGCGGGTCATTGCAGCAGTCTACGATGACATACTCGCCGCCGCTGGTGGAGAGGATTTCCCGCTTGCCGTTCTCGTCCCGGATGCCGGACAGGAGACGCTGTCCCAGCCGTTTCCGGTAGGCGTCCTGGAGCGCATCCATATCTCCGCAGACATCATGCTTTTTCAAGATCTCCGCGATCTCACAGGAAGTGATCTTCGTCTCGGCAGACAGCTTTTGCAAAATCTCCGCCTGCGCGTCAGGCGGGATTCCCGTCCGGCTGGGCATCGTTTTCTTCGCTTTCTGCATCGGCACACCTCCAATCCGCGGGCAGGATCTTCTGCTCGATGATATCCGCAATCATCCGGAACACCTCCGCCAGCTCGCGGGATTCCTTCACGGTGTCCCGCATTTCCTCCGGGGTCATCCGCGTCCCGTCCGTCCAGCAGCGGACATTTTCCTCAGACGGTGTCAGCAGGACGGCTTTTTCATACGCTTTGCAGAAAAGTGCCGCGATTTTTCCTTTCCGCTCGATCTCGGCATCCTGCTTTTTCAGTTCTTTTTTCGCTTTTTCGTATTCCAGCGCTTCGGCGGCCGCCTGCTCCCGCTGCTCTTCCGGGAGGTCCTGAAGCTGCCGGGTCAGGTCATAACCCTTGTTGATGGACAGTTCCTTCTTATCCAGAGCCTCCTTGATAACCTCCGGGGCATTCTCATCGATCTGCATGACCTTGCCCATGGTGCGCTCACCCAGGCCGACTGCTTCTGCCAGCTCCTTGCGGGTGTCCACAGTATCGGAACTTTCCGGCAATGTTGCCGAAAGGTCTGTGCGTGTCCCTTGGTTTGCCCTGGCTTTTGCCTCGATCTCCGGCTTCAGCTTCAGCGCGATTTTGCCCAGCTCCCACTTTTCCAGATTGCGACGACCTTTCTGGGTATCCAGCGCCCACTGCTTGGCTTCCAGCAGATCCTCGAAGGAGAATACCGCCATCGTATAGGGCAGACCATGCTTTTCACACAGCGACTGACGGTTATGCCCGTCCACGATCACCATGTCCTCATTGACGATAACGGGGGCGTAACAGCCGTTTCGCAGAAGATCCTCTTCCAGAGCGGCAGACTGCTCCGCGCTCAAAGGCGGGAGCAGTTCGGCCATCTCCGGCAGGATCACAGGACTGCGCTCTGCGCTGGTGTATGTGATCCCGGTGTTTTTCATCAGGCGGCGTCCTCACTGGCGGACATATCCTCCACCGCCTGTGCCGCGTCCTCCGCCTTGCGGGGAGAGAGGAACTCCACCTCGCTGGCTTTGATGAGGAAACCGGGCTGGCGCTGGGGATCGTCCGCGAAGGTGATGGTCTCGAAATCGCCGGCAGCCGCCAGCTTACAGCCCTTCCACGCAAACGCCGCACAGCGCTCCGCCAGAGGACCGCGCACCTTGATGGAGATATAATCGGTGAGCTTGTTGCCGTCCTTATCCTTATAGCGGCGGTCCGAGGCGATTCGCAGAATGGCGTAGGGCTTGCCGGTATTCTCGTTCATCTTCAGTTCCACATCGTGGGTCAGATTGCCAATGGCAGTGATTTTCAGCATATTCAGTGCTCCTTTTTTAATGGTTAGGTTTAGTTAAAAAGTGCGGGTGGTCTGCTCTCAGACCACCCGCAGGGGATACGATTTACTTGCTCCAGCTTTCGCTCTCGCCCAGCACGGCGGTGTGGGCGTTGGCAGCTTCCATGACGGCGTAATATGCCCAATGGCGCTTCGTGACATCCGGGAAGGTGTTCAGCTTGCGGAGGTTGTCCGCAATGTAGTCCTCATCCGCTTCGCGTCCCAGCAGGCGGTTGACAATGGTGACGACCTCAGCGCGGTTGATCTCGCGGTCTGCGTGGAACGAGCCGTCCCCATAGCCGTTGATCCAACCGTGGAGCGCGGCGTACTTGATGTATTCTGCCGCCCAATAGCCGGAAGAAACATCGTTGAAGCCGCTGAACTGCTCCATGATCTCAGCGTCGCCATCACCGTACACATCAAAGAAACGGACAGCCATCGTGGTAAACTCAGCACGGGTAATGGCATCGTTGGGGGCAAAGATGGTCTTGCTCTTACCGTAGGTAATGCCGTTGTTGCTCAGATACTTCACATAGCCGCTATACCAGGCATGGGCGGGAATATCCGCAAATTTGGTATTTGCCGCCGTGGAAATAGTGTCACCGTTCTTCTCCGCCAGCAGGCGGGCGAAGATAGCGGCGGCTTCCGCGCGGGTCATGCTGCGGCTGGGGCCGAAGGTGCCGTCCGTGTAGCCGACGATGTAAACGCCGTGGCGCTCGGTCTGCTCCACTTCGGGGACGGTCAACTCACCGTTTTTGTCGGTCTTGCCTGCGGCAGACTGGCCGAGATCACCCTTGACCGTGACATTTTTGCCCTGCTGGGGAGCCTTCTTGTGGTCGGTCACAATGACCGTCACCTGATGCTTGGCGTCCAGATCTGTGCCGTCCGGCAGCTTCACCGTGATATTGCCGGTCTTGCCGATGGACACTGCACTGCCGGAGATGGGGCGCTTCGTGTCCGTGCGGATGACCTTGACGGTCAGCGTCCAGCGGTCGCCGTCCGCGTCCTCATAGCCAGTAGTGACCTTGCCGTCCTCGTTGGTCTTGCCGCTGCCGGTGGGGACGGTGATCTGACCTGCCTTGTCGGTCTTGCCGGAGGCGTAGTTGTCATTCTTATCCGTGACAGCGATGCTCATGTCCGGCACAGCGGACTTGTCCTTGACAAGCTGCACGGTCACGGTGGTCTGGTCGGCGTAGTCCAGCAGACGGCTGTTGGGCAGGCGGATGGAGATGCTGTTGTCCTTATGGAGCGCCACGGCAGCATTGGCAATAGGATTCTTGGTGTCGGTATCGGTGACGGTCACAAGGTAGCCGCCCACAATGGCCTCACCCTTGCTGTCCGTGGTGCCGCTGTTGTAGATCTTCTCGATCTCTGCCGTTTCCAGCTCCTCTCCGCAGTTCTCGCACTCCTTGTGCTTACTGCCCTCGGAATCGGTAGTCGGCTCCTTGTCGATGATCCAGTCGCCGGGTTTATGACCGGCAGGCTCGGTGTAATCGGTCTTGTTTGTATCGCCGCAACGGGTGCAGGTGTTGGTGGTGTAGCCCATCTCCGTGCAGGTGGGTGCGGTCACTTCGGACTTGTAATCGTGTCCCAGCGCGTTTTTCAGCACCGCGCCGCAGCGGGTGCAGAGCTGGGGTTCCGTGCAGGTAGCAGGAGCGCCGGGGATGTGTCCATCCGCGGGGTCGGCATCCAGACGGTGGTAGCCACAGCGGGTGCAGCGGTATTCCATGACGCCCTCGCCGGTGCAGGTGGCGTTGGTGACGAGGGTTCCCTCATCCCAGCTATGGCCCAGGGAGTCCGTATAGTCTGTGACAAAGGAACTGCCGCAGCCATCGCAGCGGTGGATGGTCTTGCCGCCGCCCTCACAGGTCGCGGCGATTACATGGGATTCGTAGTTATGGGGCAGAACGGAAGTGATGTCCTCAATGTGACGATCGCCACAAACGGAGCACTCGCGGACGGTATAACCGGGGCTGGTACAGGTGGCGGCCACGGTATAGACCTCATAGCTGTGTTCGCCCTTGGGCGTGGCGGTCTGCTTCATCTGTCCGCAGCGGGAGCACAGTTCCAGCAGCTTGCCATCCGTTTCGCAGGTGGCGTCGCGGATGACGATGCTCTGCCATGCGTGGCCCAGAGAGTCCACATAGTCGCGCTTTTCGACTTTGCCGCACTGCGTACAGAGGTAGCGGTCATAGCCGAGGGTGGTGCAGCCAGCCTTGGTGCTGTCCAGCAGAATATACTTGTGGTTTTCACCGCAGCCCTTGTCGGTGCAGCAATTTCCGTTGCAATGCTTGTTCTGACAGCCACAGTTGGGGTTAGAGCAGCCGCAGCCGCAGTTGCCGTTTTCGTCTGTGGTATCATCCCTCAGCCAGACATAGGCCACGCCGTTTTCCGTCATATCCACACCGTCACAGGTGTATGTGATCTCGTAATAGACAGTGTACTGACCCTTTTCCGTATAGTTGGGTGCGGAGGTCATGGTGCAGCTACCCGCGCTGTTGCCGTAACGGATAGCGGTGCGGACACCAGCTTCAGACAAGTCCGTAACGCTGATGGTATGGGGCTGTCCGTCTACCACGCCGTAGTAGCTGGCAACAACGGCCTTGGCCGCCGTGTAGTCATAGCAGGTATAATCGCACAGGAGGCACTTCTCTACCGTAGCGAAGCGTCCGTTTGCCGGCTGGGGCAGAACTTCCGTCACCATGCTGTGGCGCTCCAGCTTGCGGCTGACCGTATGATTGGTGCCGTAGCAGAACGCGCAGTAGGTGCCGCCCTTGGTGGTGACAGTGTGATAGGTATCGTCCGTGTACTCGTAGGAAACGGTTTCGTCCAGTTCCTGCGTAAATGCGGCGGCACAGTCATACAGCCAGTAGACATTTTTCAGATAGCCGTACTCGCTTTTGCTCATATTTGTGTTGATGCCGCCGCAGGTTTCACAGACGGCTTTGGTGTAGTGATATCCGGTATAGGTGGCGTCCTTGCCGGGGATGCCGTCCATGGTATCACCCTTACCGACACCATCTACCATCGTGCCGTCCGAATATTTCACATTGCGGCTAAGTGCCGGCTGGCCATTGCGGGTATATTCGGGAACGCGGAACACCTCAAAAGATGTGGCCTTGCCGCACTCACCGCACTTGAAGGTCTCGCGGGTCACAACACTGTTGGCGTCCAGCTCATTGGTACGGCCGGATGCCTGCATCCAGTGTTCTGCGGGGTCGTGGTAGCTGTTCTGCTGGGCGGCAAAGGCGGTGGGGATCATGCCCACGCACATGACCAGCGTCAGAAGCAGCGCCAGCGCTCTGCGGGAATAATGGTTCTTTTTCAGATTCATAGGTCCTCCTTATATTTTTTGTTTTTATCCGCGTTGAAAACAATGTTCTTTTGACTATCGCCCCCTTTCCCGGCTGCAAATCTTTCTTTGCAGATACTCGTTCCAATCCTTGCCGCAGCGCGGTTTCTCCACGGTAACGGCATACCCCTGTAACTGATACTTTTCCTGTAATTGCTGGGCGGCTTTCTGCCCAGGCTCGTCCGCGTCCAGACACAGCGCAATACGGCGGATCTCCGGATGCGCCTGCAAATAGGTCTGCAGTGCGCCGTCATAGAGTCCGCACAGAGCAACGGCGTTGGTTGTGTCTCTGTGGAGCGTGAGGTAACTCATCAGGTCAATGGGCGCCTCAAAGACAAGCACCAGATCTGAGCGCGGATCGTGCGGGAGGGAGAAGCCTGTGTTTTTGTCGCTGCCGGTTGCGTCTCCCTTGAAGCCGGGACCGTTCAGATCATAGGTGCCGCGCAGTCCCGCGTACTTTGCCTGTCCGGATTCATCCCTGCCGACGAAGACGCAGTTATGATGTACCGCATCCTCATACAGCAGCCCAGCATTCAGAAATTGCCGGATCACCTGGGCAGCGATACCTCGCTTACGGAGATAGGCGAAGACCCTTCTGTCATCCCCATTGCGAGTCGGCAGGGAAAACTCCTGTTTCTGGCTGATGGGTTTTGGCTGCGGAATGGGCGCGTCTCTGGCTTTCCCATGGAAGGTCAGAAGGTACTCCACTGCTTCCGGAAAGGATTTTCCGCAAAACTGCTGGAGGAAGGTAATGGCATCCCCGCCGGTATTCTGGGAATACCGGAACCAGGTACGCCGATCCTTGATCCGCAGGCTGTCCATCTCCGTGGTAGTATGGAAGCGTCCCACGCGCTTCACCTGATAGCCGAGGTGGGAGAGCAGCTCCGGCAGGTCCGTTTCTCTGGCGATCTGCATTTCTGTGTCTGTGAAGCGATTTCTGATCTCGCTTGCCATAATGTGTGCCTCCTTTCTGATGAAACGCAAAAAGCCACCCAGGGCATCCGATATATTCGGATGCCCTGGGTGGCTTTCCCTAAATCGTGTTCTTTTGTTTTGGCTTTTGTGCGGGCTTACACGGCGTTATCTTCGTCGGGGGTGTCCGTGTTCGCTGGAGCGGTCACGTCGGCCACACGGGGCGCGACAGGGGCCTCAGTGGGGGCGTTCTGCTCTGCGGCGTTCTCAGCGTTCGCTTCGTCCAGCGCCTGCGTGATCAGGTTCAGCACGAAGTCTCGCTGGGTGAGCTTTTTGCCGCTGCGGAGCGTCTCGCGCTCCAAGTGACGCTTGATGCGCTGGAAGAGTTCTTCGGGGATCTGGAATGCCATCGTTCTGCCTTTTTCAGTCATTTGAATGCCGCCTTTCTGATTTTCCATCATGTTGTAATAGTCTTGGATGAGGTTGACGATGTACTCGCTGGTGGTCTGGCCCAGCCGTTCTCGTTCTTCACTGACCCGCTCATGTAGGTCAATGGGAATCTGAGCACACAAGTTTTTGGTGGTTGCCATTCTCGGATACCTCCTTCGTTTTTTGTAACGCAAGCATACTCGAAAGGTTACGAGAAAGCTATTACCAACACCACCAAGGAGTGGCAGACAAACGAAGCGAAAGCAACATAAGCACCAATGAGACGAAAAAGGCCGCCGTCCGCTCCCACATAGGGAGCCGAACGGCGGCCTGCCTTCTTATTCTTTATTCTTTTTTAAGCCTCGGTGTTCGAACCACACCAGACCACAAATCTGGCAGGGCGCATCTTCAAAATGTCGCCTCTCGCTGGGCAAAACTGAAATTTTGAAAAATCGAGTTTTTGCAACTTTTTCATTCTAAAAGTGGCGCATTATATGTGAAAACGCCGCACTTTCGTGCGGCGTTTTCGGCGTTGCATCTTTCATCAACACATTTTGGAGCTGGTGGTGTGACTCGAACACATGACCTGCTGATCACGAAGTGTATCGGGGTGCTCCGTCTGACGGTTTTCAGGGATTTTGGAGCCTTTCCGCTCGGTATATTGCGGGAGGTACGTCCTATCCTCTCCATTGTTTTTGTCCGCTCGTTTCCCCGTGTGGGTCTCGGTGTGGGTCAAACAGACACCTCTGCGTCAAAGAAACCACGGATGGGCTTCGCCGTCATATTCCGTTTGGCCGTTTCTCTCTCATAATTGATTCGGGTGATTTCCTCAATGAAAGCCTTCTGCTTCTCGCTGGCTTTCGACCACGACACGCCGAATTTCCGGCACATCGCAAAAAAGATACGATAAACAAACGGTCGAAACTGCACCGCCCTCACCTCTTAAGTAGCATACCACAGTCTCTGCAAAAAATAAAGTGGCAAATTGAAGCTGCCGCAGTCACGCTTTTTGTTCTAAAAACGCACCGCTGTAATCAAAAAGCTGCCGCAGCCTTTCTTCTGCATTTTCAATCGTCTTTAGCTGTTTTTCTCGATTTTAATTCATTCTCTAACATCTTGAGACTTGAGTTTCCCAAGTGTTCTACACATGCCTGTGGCATTTTATGTGGTCAAAGGCAAAGCCTCGCCAGAGTTGCTTCGGTGAGGGCTTTGTAGTGTCCTTGATGCCCAAATCCTTCGCCCGATGAAATAACAGAAAACCCACGCCGGGGTCGCCCCGCGACGCGGGATGCTATCATCAAAGTGGAAGGCCGCCACTGCCGACCTGCGAAATCGCATTTTGCAAGACAGAATCATACTGCTGTTGTGACAACTAAGACCGTGTATTATTATTCTTGCTTTTTCCGGCGGTATCCTGTAAAATGACATCATCAAGGGAGAGGAGAGCAGACATTTTTGAAAGAGCGCTTCCATTGATCAAATTGGAACGCCGTTTGCTCGAAAAACCCTGTAGACCAACTATAAAAAGGAGGGTATTTCAGTATGTACAAGGTAGATCTCAACAGCGACCTCGGCGAGAGCTTCGGCGCGTATACCATCGGGCTCGACAACGAGGTCATCGCGCATGTTTCCTCTGTCAATGTTGCCTGTGGCTATCACGCAGGAGATCCGTTGGTGATGGAAAAGACCGTTGCCGCAGCCAAGGCGGCAGGCGTCGCCGTCGGCGCACACCCGGGCTTCCCCGATCTGATGGGCTTTGGCCGCAGGAACATGGTCGTCTCGCCCAAGGAGGTCAAGGCGTATGTCAAGTATCAGCTCGGCGCGCTGATGGCCTTCGCTGCGGCAGAGGGTATCAGGCTCCAGCACTGCAAGCCCCACGGCGCTCTCTACAACATGGCTGGTAAAGACATGGATCTGGCGCTTGCCATCGCCGAGGCGATTGCCGAGGTAGACAAGAACATTATCCTGCTTGGCCTTGCCAACAGCAAGATGATTGATGCAGGCAAGCAGCTGGGCTTGCGCGTCGCAAACGAGGTCTTTGCCGACCGCGCCTATCAGGCCGACGGCTCGCTTGTGCCGCGCAAGCTGCCCGGCGCCGTCATCCATGATAAGGACGAGGCCATCGCGCGCACCGTCCGCATGGTCACCGAGGGCAAGGTCACGGCCATCACCGGCGAGGAGGTCGAAATCGCGGCTCACTCCATCTGTGTCCACGGTGACAACCCTTCGGCCGTCGAATTCGTCAAAAATATCCGCACGCAGCTCACCGCCCGTGGCGTGGAGATTACCCCCATCCGCGAGATCGTATAAAAAGAGCCTCGTTTCCAGCTGTTCCGTTCCGCAAAGACCAACACCCCAAATCTGCCGCACTGCGGCAATATTTCAGGAGGATGATCATGAGTAACGAAACCACCCAGAAGCGCTCACTGTCCGTCAGCCTTGGCGCGGCCTTTCTGATGGCGACATCCGCCATCGGCCCCGGCTTTCTGACCCAGACCTCGCAATTCACCGCAAAGTATCTCTCTTCTTTCGCTTTCGTCATCGTCTGCGTCATCATCATGGATATGATCGCGCAGACCAATGTATGGTCCATCGTCGGCGTTTCCGGCCTGCGCGGTCAGGAGATTACCAATAAGGTCCTTCCCGGTCTCGGGTATCTTCTTGTCGTGCTTGTTGTGCTTGGCGGTCTTGCGTTCAATATCGGCAATGTCGGTGGCGTGTCACTCGGCTTCAATGCCATGATCGGCATTCCCGAAAAGGCCGGCGTCATCATCGGCGGCGTGCTTGCCATCTGCATTTTCCTTTCCAAGAAGGCAAACGACATCGTCGGCAAGGTCGCCCAGATCCTCGGCGGCATCATTATCGTCGTCATGCTGGTCGTGGCTTTTATGGCCAAGCCCCCCGTCGGCGATGCGGTCGTCCATATCTTTACCCCTGAGAATCCCAAGGAACTCATTCCCGTCATGGTCACGCTGCTCGGCGGCTCCTGCGGCGGGTACATTACCTTTTCGGGCGCACACAAGCTGCTTGACGCGGGTTGGGGCGGCAAGCCGGAAGAAGTCAAGCACTTCCGCAAGTCCGTCCTGACCGGCATCTGTGTCTCGAGCAGCGTTCGTATCCTGCTGTTCCTGTGCGTGCTCGGTGTCTGCACGGCCGGTACGGTCGTTGTGGCTGAAAATGTCGCGGCTGTCACTGGCGCTGCCAACCCCGCAGCCGAGGCTTTCCGCCTTGCTGCCGGCGACATCGGCTACCGTCTCTTCGGTCTCGCGCTGTTCTCCGCCGGTATCACCTCCGTCATCGGCGCGGCCTACACCTCCGTCTCCTTCCTCAAGACCGTTCACCCCTTCATCGCCAAGAACGACAAGTGGTTCATCGTCGGTTTCATCGCTTTCTCCACGCTTGTTATGGCGATCCTCGGCGGCGCGAAGCGCATGGTCATCCTGGCCGGTGCTCTCAACGGTCTGATCCTGCCGATCTCCCTGTGCTGTATGCTGCTCGGCTGCCACAAGAAGTCCATTGTCGGCGAGTACAAGCACCCCGTGTGGCTGCAGATCCTTGGCTGGTGCGTGGTCGGTGTCGCAGGCTACCTTGCCGTCACGGCGCTGCCCAACCTTGCCAAGCTCTTCGCGTAACGAACCTGCACCATTCCGCGGAGCCGGTCTGTCCCACAGGCCGGCTCCGCCTGAAAGGAGAACGATATGTCCGACATCAGATTCCTGCTCAGCGGTGACTCAGCCGTAACCGTGGAATTCGGCAACGAGATCAGTGAGCACATCAACGCGCAGATTCGTGCGTTTAGCATCGCGCTCACCGAGAGCAAACTCCCCGGGATCGTGGAGCTCGTGCCGACCTACCGCTCGCTGATGGTTCACTACGACCCTGAGGTCATCCCCTACGGTGTGCTTGTCAAAAAACTCAAGGGCCTGCTCAATCAGCTTGACCACATCCGGATTCCGCCAAGCGATGTGTTGGAAATCCCCGTGCTCTACGGCGGGGAGGAAATGGGCCCCGACCTTGGCTTTGTCGCCGAGCACAATCACAAAACGCCTGACGAGGTCATCCGGATTCACACCTCCACGGAATATCTCATCTATATGCTGGGCTTTACCCCCGGTTTCACCTATCTTGGCGGTATGAGCGAGGAAATTGCCGCGCCGCGCCTTGCCCAACCTCGTGTCAGGATTCCCGCCGGCAGCGTCGGCATCGCCGGCAGCCAGACGGGCGTATATCCCATCGACTCCCCGGGCGGCTGGCAGCTTATCGGCCGCACGCCCGTGCGCATGTACGACCCTGACCGCGCCGTTCCCATCCTGCCCAAGGCAGGCCAGTACATCAAGTTCTACGCCATCGATCAGGCGGAATTTGACCGTATCGCCGCGCTGGAGGCCTCCAGCGGCTATACGGTTCACACCTACCCGAGAAAGGAGGCGGAGCAGGCATGAGCATCACCATTCTCAACCCTGGCATGCTCACCAGCGTGCAGGATCTCGGCCGCATCGGCTACCAGCAGTTCGGCGTGTCCGTCTCCGGCGTGATGGATCCGCGCAGCGCGTCCATCGCCAACATTCTCGTCGGCAACGACGAGGGCGAGGCCGTACTCGAATGTACCATGATGGGTCCCCATATCCGCTTTGATGCGCCCAACATCATCGCAATCACCGGCGGCGACCTTGGCGCGACGCTCGACGGTCAGCGTATCGATACCTACCGCGCCATTCCCGTCAATGCGGGCCAGACGCTGCGCTTCACCATGCTGCGCACTGGCTGCCGCGCGTTTGTAGCCTTTGCGGGCGGACTCGATATTCCCGTAGTTATGGGCAGTCGCTCAACGAATATGAAAGCAAAGATCGGCGGCTATCAGGGCCGCAAGCTGCAAAAGGATGACGTCATCGGCTTCCGCGCGCCCAAGACCGACCTCAAGAACCTCGGCTTGCGCCACACCTCGCCCGAGTTCATGCCGCGCGCAGAATATAAGCTGCGCATCGTACTCGGCCCGCAGGACGATGCGTTCACCGAGCGTGGCATCACGACCTTTCTCAGCAGCGTTTACACTCTCACGCCGGAGTTTGACCGCATGGGCTGCCGTCTTGATGGCGAGCTGATCGAACACGTTAAAAGCGGCGACATCATCTCCGACGGCATCGCCTTTGGCGCCGTCCAGGTGCCATCGGCGGGTAAGCCGATCATCATGCTGGCCGACCGCCAGACCACCGGCGGATATGCAAAAATCGCCAACGTCATCTCCGCAGACTTTCGCATTCTCGCCCAGCTCAAGGCAGGCGACAAAGTGCGCTTCGAAAAGGTCTCCATCGCCGCTGCGCAGGAGGCTCTGCTTGCGCAGCGCGCTACGCTGAACTGCCTGCGCAGCGCCATGAATCGTTGACGCAGCCCTAAAACGCAAAAAATAATAGTGATAGGAGGAACGACACATGGCCTTTGATATTACCCCTTATATCGATAAGAAGCCGAGCGAGGTTCGCAAGCTCATCCGCGAGGGTGTCATTGACTTCCCAACCGCCGGTATGTGTCGCGGCTACGCACAGGCCAACCTTATCATCCTTCCGCCGGAATACGCGGGAGATTTTGAGGAATTTGCCAAGCGCAACCCCTTCCCCTGCCCGATCCTTGAGATTATCCGGGGTACGCCCGAGACGCACGATATGGGCGAGGGCGGCAACATCTGCACCGACATTCCCAAGTATCGCATCTACCGCGATGGCAAGTGGGATGGCAAGGAGCTGACCGATGTGAGCGACTACTGGAAAGAGGGCTATGTCGGCTTCCTGATCGGCTGTTCATTCTCGTTCGAGGAAACGCTCATGCGTGAGGGTATCGAGATCCGTCACATCGCGCAAGGACGCAATGTACCGATGTTCAAGACCAATATCATGACCGAGCCGGCCGGTCCGTTCTGCGGCCCCATGGTCTGCTCTATGCGCCCCATGACGCCGGAAAACGCCAAAAAGGCGTATGACATCACCGTCAAAATGCCGAATGTCCACGGCGCGCCCGTCCACATGGGCGATGCCGCCGAGGTCGGCGTTGCCGATGTGATGAAGCCTGACTACGGCGAGGCGGTTGATTTCTACGAGGGTGAGATTCCCGTGTTCTGGCCCTGCGGCGTGACGCCGCAGGCGGCGGTCGAAAATGCGAAACCGCCCATTGCTATCACCCATGCCCCGGGCCACATGTTCATTACGGATATCATCAATTCCGAACTGAACGACTTTCTGGAAGCTAAAAAGAATCGCTGAATTCTCTCTTTTCCCATCAACGCATAAAAAACAAAAAGGAGGACGGAGCTATGAGTTCAATGATCATCAAATCCAGAGAAGCAAACGACTTGAAGCTGACCGCATACCACGGGCATTTTGCGACCCGCCACTCTCACAACAGCCATTATCTCGACATCACCCGCATGAAGCATGAATGTGCAATGGCCAATATCGCTGCCGCCTCTCTTGCCAATCACTATGTCTATGAAAAGGAGATCGATACGGTCGTCTGCCTGGACGGCAGCGAGGTCATCGGTACGTTTCTCGCCCGCCAGCTCTCTCAGAAGAATCTCTTTTCCCTGAGCAGCGAAAAAAATATCTGCGTCGTCGCACCGGAGCACGATTCCAACGGACTTCTGATCTTCCGGGATAATCTTCGCCCCATGGTGTCCGAAAAGAATGTCCTGCTGCTGATCTCCACGGTGAATTCGGGAAAGACCGCGGCTCGCGCACTCGAGTGCATAGAGTATTACGGTGGCACCACGCAGGGGGTCGCAGCTGTCTTCAGCGCCTTGAAGCAGGTGGGCGACATTCCCGTGATCAGCCTGTTTTCACCGGAGGATATCCCCGGATATGTGACCAGCCTTGTCAAGGATTGTCCCATGTGCAAGGCAGGGCAGAAAATTGACGCGCTGTCCAACAGCTACGGTTTTTCTCCCCTGACCTGATGCCTGCGGCAGCAGCTTGCTTCTTCCTGCCGCAAGAATCATAACCATCAGTATCAAAATCGTTCGGCAACAAAAATATAACATTTTCGATCCTTGTTTTTGCAGCGCCTTTGTCCAAAAAAGATCTCGCTCCATTCATCAAATAGAGCGAGATCTTTTTGCTTCGTAACTTATCCCAATTCTTGCTGCTTGACAATTGCTTTTCAGGGATCCCCTATGTCATCAGTCATTTCCAACCTATAAAAAAGGATAATTGCTAAGACTTCATCAATTAAATACAAAGAACAAAGCAACATGATGGGGGAACCATACCTGAACGATGTACCACCTCTAAAGAAAATACCCAAAGCCGAAGGAAGAATCGCAATAACAAATGCCGCCGTTCGAAAGATGTTCCTGAACTTAACAAAATGGGGACTCTTCTTTTCTTCTATCGCTGCCAAAGTCCTGCGCCGCTTGACAGGCGTGGTACAACACAAATGAGCTTTTTCCGTTTCTTTACCAAACGGAGAAGGCTCATTTTTTGTCTGGAGGATCAAAAATGAAGAGAACATTCAGCACGGAGCTGCCTATGTATTCGGCATCGTATTTGTCGCGTGGGGCGTTGTCCTGATGGAAAAGGCCGACTTCGGCGTTTCCATGGTGGTCGCGCCTGCATACCTTCTTTACCGTTGGCTGTCTCCTGCGTGGAGCGTTGTCACCTTCGGCATGGCGGAATACTGCTTGCAGGCGGTGCTGCTGCTCGCCATGTGCCTGCTGCTGCGACGTTTCCGTGTGTCGTATCTCTTCTCCTTTGTCACGGCGGTCGTCTACGGCTTTGTACTGGACGCCTTCATGCTGCTGGGCGCTATGCTGCCGGCGGGCAGCGTCTGGCTGCGCGCGATCTATTATGTGCTGGGGATGCTTTTTTGCGCGGCAGGTGTTTCTGCCATGTTCCACACCTACATTTCGCCCGAGGTCTACGAGCTATTTGTGAAGGAGGTCTCTGCTCATTTCGGTGCAGACATCAACCGGTTCAAAACCGGGTATGACTGCGTGAGCTGTCTCGTCGGCGTGGCGATGAGCTTTCTTGCCTTTGGACTTTGGCACTTCGAGGGTGTGAAGTGGGGGACGATCCTGTGTGCGCTGATCAATGGCTATGTCATCGGACGATTCTCCGCGTTTTATGAAAAG
>ENA-OURZ01001001-OURZ01001001.1-human-gut-metagenome-genome-assembly--contig:-NODE-1001-length-34226-cov-5.565450_pt1 | contig 34226 bp, 33 predicted proteins | sample MGYA00242073_ERZ509195 | MGnify/ENA primary metagenome ERZ509195 (study PRJEB26280, sample SAMEA2338837) | human gut metagenome | biome: human gut; feature: human-associated habitat; material: faeces... | reverse complement strand
GGACGCGAAAAAACTCCTGGAGTCGCTCGGCATTCCCGCCGCGCCCACGCAGCAGCTGTCCAGCTGCTCCATTGCCGTGCAGCAGATGGTCGCCATTGCCCGCGCAGTCGATATGGAGTGCAAGGTCCTTATTCTCGACGAGCCGACATCCTCTCTTGACGAGCAGGAGGTTGAAAAACTCTTCAAACTTATGCTGGACCTCAAATCACGCGGCGTCGGCATTATCTTTGTTACGCATTTTCTCGAGCAGGTCTACGCCGTCTGCGACCGTATTACCGTTTTGCGCGACGGCAAACTTGTCGGCGAATACAAGATTGCCGACCTGCCGCGTGTGCAGCTTGTGTCCAAGATGCTCGGCAAGGAACTCGATGATCTGTCCGAGATCAAGAGCGAAGGTGCCGCAGACGCGCTTGAGGGCGCGGAGGTCGTCTATGAGGCAGCCGGGCTTTCCAGTGCGGCAGGCGTTCGCCCGTTTGATTTTTCCATCCGCAAGGGCGAGGTCAACGGCTTTACGGGTCTGCTCGGCTCCGGCCGCAGCGAATCCGTGCGCGCGATCTTCGGCGCGGATCATGTCTCCGGCGGTACCGTGAAGATGGACGGCAAGCAGGTGAAGATTACCTCGCCGCTGCGCGCTATGAAGCACGGCATCAGCTATCTGCCCGAGGACCGCAAGCGCGACGGCATCATCGGAGACCTCTCTGTGCGCGACAATATCATTCTCGCGCGGCAGGTGCTCGACGGCTTCTTCCATCCCATTTCCAAGGCAAAGGCGGAAAAATACGCCGAGGAGTATATCAAACTCCTGAGCATCAAGACGGCCTCGACCGACACGCCCATCAAGGCGCTCTCCGGCGGCAATCAGCAGAAGGTCATTCTGGCGCGCTGGCTGCTGGCGAATCCCGTCTATATGATCCTCGACGAGCCGACGCGCGGCATCGATGTCGGCACAAAGGTCGAGATTCAGAAGCTTGTTCTGCAGCTTGCCGCAGAGGGCAAGAGCGTGACGTTTATCTCGTCCGAAATCGACGAGATGCTCCGCGTCTGCTCGCGCCTTGTCGTCATGCGCGACCGGCAGGTCGTCGGCGAACTGCGCGGCAGCGACCTCAACCAGAGCAGCATCATGAAAACCATTGCCGGAGGTGAACAGGCATGACCCGGACAACCGAAAAACCGCAGGGCAGCTTCCTTGCCCGACTGGTGCGCAAGCAGATTTTTATCCCGCTGGCTGCACTTCTGATTTTGATCGTATTCAACTTTATCGCAGACCCCTCGTTCTTCGCCATTACGCTGAAGGAAAACAGCCTCGGCGATCTGGTCCTGACGGGCAACCTGATCACAATCCTCGATAACGCATCCGAACTTGTCATTCTCGCCATCGGTATGACGCTTGTGACAGCGGCCTCCGGCGGACAGGATATTTCCGTCGGCTCCGCCATCGCTATTGCGGGCAGCGTCGTTCTTCGCGTGCTGTGCGGCACGAATTCGCGCCCGGATACGCTGCAGGCGCCGATCCTTGTGGCATTTCTGGCCTGCTGCGTCGTCTCTATGCTCTTCGGCGCGTTCAACGGCACGCTCGTTGCTGTTTTCAAAATTCAGCCGATGGTTGCCACGCTGATTCTCTACACAGCCGGTCGTTCCATTGCTGCATGGATCAATAACAACGAACTGCCCATGATCTCCGATCCGTCGTTTGCGTATTACGGCAATTTCCTGCCGGGCGTGGCCGTTCCGACGCCGATTTTCATTGCCGTGATCTGCATGATACTCGCGTGGGCGCTGCTGCGGTTCACGAATATCGGGCTTTATTCGCAGGCAGTCGGCATCAACGCCAGTGCCGCGCGGCTCAACGGTATCCACCCGCAGTTCGTAAAGTTCCTGACCTACGTCATTCTCGGCCTGTGCGTGGCCGTTGCGGGCTTTATCAAGGTCAGCCGCTTCTCCACCATCAACTATTCCGTTGTGGCCAAGGACATCGAAATGGACGCGATTTTGGCTGTTGCACTTGGCGGCAACGCGCTCTCGGGCGGCAAGTTCAACATCTGGGCTTCCGTCCTCGGCGCGTATGTCATCCAGTTCCTCACCACGACGTTGTTCAAGTTCAATGTCGTTTCCAGCGCACTGCCGGCCTACAAGGCAGTCGTGGTCATCATCCTCGTCGTGCTGAGCGCGCCGACTGTCCGCGAAAAGCTGGAAGCGCTCAAAAAGCGGCACAGAACCGAAGAAAAGAAGGAGGCTGGCACCCATGCGGAATAAAACAAAAGCGCCTTCACTTGCGCACAAAGGCTGTCTGACAGACGCAAAGCTGCTGCTGATCATCACAATCTGCGTTTTTGTTGTCATGTATGTGTGCGCGGTGCTGTTTCTTGGCTCCGGCTTCAAAAAGCCGCAGACCTTCTTTAACATTCTCAACGAAAACGCAGCGCTGCTCATTCTCTCGTGCGGCATGAGCCTCGTCATGATCACGGGCGGCATCGACATTTCCGTTGGCACGCTTACCGCGCTTGTCTGCATGAGCTGCGCGGTCAATCTCGACTATCAGGGCGGTACCGTCCTGACGGCCATCCTGCTGGCCCTCGGCATCGGCATGGCGTTTGGTTTTGTGCAAGGCTTCCTGATTGCCTATCTTGAAATTCAACCGTTCATCGTCACGCTTGCGGGCATGTTCTTTGCCAAGGGTATGACGACCATCGTCAACGCGACGCAGTTTAACGTGGAAAACGCAGCATTTAAGGCACTCAAGGAAACGCGCATCTATGTGCCCGGTATGGGCTCCGTCAATAAACTTGGTGCGTATGTTCCCGCCTATGTGGAGATTGGCGTTGTGGTGGCGCTGGTGGTTGTGGCGGTTTTGTTTGTGGTGCTCCGCTGGACGAAGTTCGGCAGAAGTGTCTACGCGGTCGGCGGCAACAGCTACAGCGCCAATATGCTGGCCATCAACGTCAAGCGCACGAAGTTCCTTGCGCACCTCATCTGCGGCATTCTCGCGGGCATCGGCGGTTTTGTGTACTTCCTGCATGTCGGCTCTGGCTCCCCGTCGCACGCAAGCGGCGCGGAAATGAACGCCATCGCGTCCTCTATCATCGGCGGCACGATGCTGACCGGCGGCGTCGGCAACATCATCGGCACGCTCTTTGGCGTCTTGTCCCTGAGTACGATCAAGAATATCGTCTCCTCGCTGGGACTTGATGAAGCATGGTGGACGAATATCACAGTCGCAGCCATGATCTGCCTGTTCCTCGTGATTCAAAGTCTGGTCCTGTCGCGCAAAAACAAGGACGAATAAGCGCCTTTACAGGCATTACACCGTATTTCAATAGGAGATATCAAATATGAAACATTATGAATTCTGGTTTATCGTCGGCTCGCAGACGCTCTACGGCGAGGATGTTCTGACGACTGTCGCACGGCGTGCGGAGGAGATGGCGCAGAAGCTGTCCGCCGTCCTGCCGTATCCGCTCAAATATAAGGTCACAGCCAAATCCAGCGCTGAGATCACGCAGGTCGTAAAAGAGGCTAATTACGATGATTCCTGCGCCGGTATCGTCACATGGTGCCATACATTCAGCCCGTCCAAAATGTGGATCAACGGCCTGGATATGCTCCAGAAGCCGTGGCTGCACTTTGCGACCCAGTATAACCGTGAGATTCCCAATGAAGAAATCGACATGGACTTCATGAACCTCAATCAGGCCGCGCACGGCGACCGGGAACACGGCTTCATCGGCGCGCGCCTGCGCAAGCCGCGCAAGATTATCGCTGGGTACTGGCAGGACGAGGATGTGCAGGCCCGCATCGGCAGCTGGATGAAGGCCGCCATCGGCGTCGCCGTCTCGAAGAACATGAAAGTCATGCGTTTCGGCGACAATATGCGCAACGTGGCTGTCACCGAGGGCGATAAAATCGAAGTCCAGAAGAAACTCGGCTGGGAAGTCAACACATGGGCCGTCGGTGATCTGGTCAAGAAAATGAACGCCGTCACGGAGGCTGAAATTGACGAACTCATGGCCGTTTACCGCGAAAAGTACGATTTTGCGACCGACGATATCGCTGCCATCCGCTATCAGGCGCGCGAAGAGATCGCTATGAAGAAGATGATGGATGCGGAGGGCTGCAAAGCCTTCTCCAACACGTTCCAGGACCTCTATGGCATGGAACAGCTGCCCGGCCTCGCGTCCCAGCACCTCATGGCGCAGGGCTACGGCTACGGCGGCGAAGGCGACTGGAAGGTCGCAGCGATGACCGCCATCCTGAAAGCCATGGGCGAAAACGGCAACGGCGCGTCCGCGTTCATGGAGGACTACACCTATCATCTCGTCAAGGGCCAGGAGTATTCCCTCGGCGCGCATATGCTGGAGGTCTGCCCGTCCGTGGCAGCCGGCCGTCCGCGCATCGAGACGCACTTCCTCGGCATCGGCATGAACGAAAAAGACCCCGCCCGCCTCGTCTTCGAGGGCAAAGCGGGCAAGGGCGTTGTCACAAGCCTCATCGACATGGGCGGCAGACTGCGCCTCATCGTGCAGGATATTGAGGCTGTCAAGCCCATTATGCCCATGCCGAACCTGCCGGTCGCCAGAGTCATGTGGCGCGCGATGTCCGACCTCACCACCGGCGTCGAGTGCTGGATCACAGCGGGCGGCGCACATCACACCGTCCTGAGCTACGACGTGACTGCCGAGCAGCTGCGCGACTGGGCAAGAATGATGGAAATTGAATTCGTCCACATCACGAAGGACACCACGGTCGAGGGGTTGGAGCAGGAACTGTTCCTGAACGACCTCGCGTGGAAGCTGAAATAAGTGCACAACGCTGAAACAGGAACTGCTGAACAGGCTTGATTTTCTGCGGCTGTTTTGAAAGGCTACGGCCCGCTGCATGTTGCAGCGGGCCGGTTGTGTATGGAGCGTTACAGACAGGTCTGCAGGATGCACAGGATCATCTGCGCATGTTCGCATTCCTCTTCAGCAATTCTCAGCAGCATGCAGCGGTGCGTTCCGGCGTTCTCGGCAAGCGTCTCATATGCCTCGTGCGCGGTGTGCTCCTCGGAATAGCGTTGGCGGAGCGTCTCGTTGATACAGGTGACGCACGGCGCTTCCGGCCTGCCGGGGCAGGCCTTTTTTCCGGTCTTGAGAAAATAGACCGCGCCGAATTGCTTCGCGTGGCAGGCCTCCTGCCGGGCCATTTCACGCAGCATCGCCTGTGCCTTGCCCTTCATGCGGCAGGCGAGGTGCGCATAGAGCGCGCTGTCATTGCGTTCGTCCGCGATCAGTTCAAGCAGCTTTTCGGGCGTCAGGGAATCGGCCGCAGCGCTGCCGGAGCCGGTTTGCTCGTTCATCTGGGCAGCAGGCACGGCCTGCGCGCTCATCACGCGGCTCCAGACCCGCTGCGCCTGTTTTTCCGTGAGTGGTTGCATGGGATCTCCCTCCTTCGCCTCATCGTATGCGCTGCGAGGCCGGATTGTGCGGTTTCACAAAAAATCCCACACGAAAGCGGCAAATTTGCACGATTTTCTCGCAGAAAAATCTTGTATTTCCAAGATGTCTGTGTTAAAATTCTTTTTTGTGAGATTTTTATTCAGGCAAAGAAGGAAGGGGCGCCAAGTATGACGCAGGATAAAATTCGGAATATTGCAATCATCGCGCACGTTGACCACGGCAAGACCACGCTGGTCGATCAGATGCTCAAGCAGGGCGGCGTGTACCGTGAGAATCAGGCGGTCGTTGACCGCGTGATGGACTCCGGCGATCTCGAACGCGAGCGCGGCATCACCATTCTCGCCAAGAATACCGCTGTCCATTATAAAGACTATAAGATCAACATCGTCGATACCCCGGGCCACGCCGATTTCTCCGGCGAGGTCGAGCGTATTTTGAAGATGGTTGATGGCGTTCTGCTGCTCGTTGACGCGGCGGAGGGTCCCATGCCGCAGACGCGCTTCGTGCTGCAGAAGGCGCTGGAACTTGGCCATAAGGTTATCGTTGTCGTCAACAAGATTGACCGCCCGGACGCCCGTGTGCATGAGGTCATGGACGAGGTTCTCGAACTGCTGCTCGATCTCAATGCGACCGAAGAACAGTTTGACTCCCCGACAATTTTCTGCTCCGCCCGCGAAGGTACGTCCTCCTACGGCCCCGACGACAAGGGCACCGATCTCATCCCGCTGTTTGAGACAATCGTCAACTATATCGATCCCCCGAAGGGCGATGAAAACGGGCCGCTTCAGGTGCTCGTCTCGTCCATCGACTATAACGAATTTGTCGGCCGTATGGGCATCGGCCGCATCGAACGCGGCACGATCCGCCAGAACCAGGAGGTCATCGTCTGCGATTACCACGACCCGTCCGTCAAGAAGAAGGAAAAGGTTGTCGCCCTGTACGAGTTTACCGGCCTTGGCCGCAGCCCCATCCAGCAGGCATCTGCCGGCGAGATCGTCGCGTTCTCCGGCATTTCGGATATCACCATCGGCCGTACGCTCTGCGATCTGGAGACCGTTGAGCCGCTGCCATTCGTCAAGATCTCCGACCCGACCATCGAAATGACCTTCTCCGTCAACGATTCTCCGTTTGCGGGCCGCGAGGGCAAATACGTCACGTCCCGCAACCTGCGTGACCGTCTGCAAAGAGAACTGCTCAAGGATGTCTCTCTGCATGTGACAGAGATGGGCACCGATGCCTTTAACGTTGCAGGCCGCGGCGAGATGCACCTGTCTATCCTGATCGAGACGATGCGCCGCGAGGGCTATGAGTTCCAGGTGTCCACGCCGCACGTTCTGAATAAGACCATCGACGGCAAGCTTTGCGAGCCGATTGAGCGCATGATCGCGGATGTGCCGGAAAAATCCGTCGGCTCCGTGATCGATAAAATCTCCCAGCGCAAGGGCGATCTCGTCTCCATGACCCCGATCGGCAGCCGCATGCGGCTGGAATTCCTCGTCCCGACGCGCGGCCTGTTCGGCTACCGCAACGAGTTTTTGACTGATACGAGAGGCGAGGGGATTATGGCCTCGACGCTTGACAGCTACGCACCCGTCAAGGGCGAGATTCCCCGCCGTCTGACCGGTTCGCTCGTCGCGTTTGAAACCGGAGAGACGACCGCTTACGGCATTGGCGGCGTGCAGGACCGCGGCTCGATGTTCATCGGGCCGGGCGTGGAAGTCTATGCCGGTATGATCGTCGGTCAGTGCAACCGCAATGAGGATATGGCCGTCAACGTCTGCAAGAAAAAACAGCTGACCAATATGCGCGCGGCAGGTTCCGACGCCGCCATCCGCCTCGTTCCGCCGACGGTTCTGTCGCTTGAGCAGTGCATGGAATACCTTGCCGACGATGAACTGCTGGAGGTCACGCCGAAAAACCTCCGTATGCGCAAGCGCCAACTCGACCATTCAGCCAGAATGCGTGCCCTGATGAAATCCAGACAGTAAAAAACGCTCCTCCGTATGCCGCGGCATACGGAGGAGTTTTTCTAAAGTCAAAAATTGAAATACGGCAGACCGCGGTATTTCTCCGGCAGCTCCTCTTTGCAATATACATTGTGAAGTGTTGTGACGAGCGAAGACGGATCTGTGCAGATATAACGGTTCAGATACTCGATAAAGTCCTTTTCGGTATAGCATACCACGACCGCAGAACCCCGTTTCACCCGATACCTTGCAGCATCGGGGCTTTCGTGCAGCCAATGACAGCTGAACTCCAGACAGTATGTTTCGAGATCATCCGCCACTGCATCCGGAACACAGTACACGCTGATCTCGCCGTCTGCGCTTAAAAGAACCTGTTTCATAAGCCCTCCAAATATTGTTCCTCCATTCGCCGTAGGGGCCGATGCCCACATCGGCCCGGCAGAATGCACTGTTTCTACGGAAATCTGCGGCGAATTCGTAACTTCCCAATGGGCCGATGTGGGCATCGGCCCCTACATTGCAATATGTCAGTGCATACGGGGCACTGGGGGATTTCTGTAGAACAGGTGCTCTCTGCGCGCGGTGGACAGAGTCGTCGGCCCCTACAAATCACTTGCTGATTGTCAGAACACCGGCGCAGGGGGATAGCTGCGTAAATAAAAGGTCTGGAAAATCCTTTTTTATTTCTTCCGCGACAAAATAAATTTCATCGTCGTCCCAATGCGCTCCCGCTTCCTGCCTGCACCGGTTCAGAGCGTCGCGGGTTTCAAACGCAACGTCGCCGATCAGAATTTTTCCGTTTTCGTTCAGACAGCCGCGCAGCGCGGATAGGAATACGACCTTCTGCGTGTCTGTCAAATGGTGCAGCGCATAGGTTGCGACAATATAGTCATAGCGGGGGTTTTGCAGCGGTTCTACCAGACCTTGCGTAAAGTCGCCCTGATATAAATGCGCGCCCGGCATTTTTTCGGACGCCAGTTCGAGCATTCTGGACGAGAAATCCTGTCCGTAAATGGTGCAGCCCTGTTCATACAGCCTTGCCGTCAGCACGGCAGTTCCAAACCCAATGTCCAGCACAGAAGCGTTTGGGGTCTGCATGACAGTCTGAAAAATTGCGGCAAGTACCTTTTTGTATCCGGCAAACGGGTAGGTATTCGCTTCGTCAGAAAGACCGACACTTTTGTCATATCCATCTGCCCACAGGTCAAATCCTTTGTTGTTCAGCATAGCTGCCTCCTGAAATTCTAAATTGTCACTTTTTCCAGATCTTCGGCTGGTACTGCATATTGGAGACGTTATAGACCGTAATAAACGCCTTTGGGTCCTCGCGGTTGATGAAGGTCATCAGCCGCTGGTACTCGCTTTTATCGACGATGGTGATGATCTCGTTATGTTTCTGCAAATTGTATGCGCCAATGGCCTCGTAGATCGTGGCGCCGCTGTGCAGTTCGTTGATGATGAACTGCCGCAGCGCCTCCTCCTTTTCGGTGATGATGCAGACGCGGCGCTTTTTGTTGTGGTCGAAAATGAAATGATCCAGAATAATCCCGTTGAAATATGTGCCGAGGATACTCAGAACCACGGTTTTCTTGTCGTAGACAAGCGCTGCGGACAGTGCCACGCACATACCGGACAGAGACATGGCTCTTCCTAGATCCATGCGCAGGTATTTGTTCAGAATTTTTGCCACGATATCCAGCCCGCCGGACGATGCGTTCCGATTGAAAAGGATGCTCAAACCGATGCTGACGACCAGAATATAGCAGAGTACGTCCAACTCTTGGCTGCCGGTCATGGATTCAAAATCCGGAAACAGGATTTCAAACAGTCCTAGAAACAGCGGGAGCGTGATGCTTGTATAGACGGTCTTTGCTCCGAATTCTCTGCCGCAGGTCAGGAAGCCGATGATCAGAAGGATGATATTCAAAATCATTGTGATGGCCGACAGTGGAAGCGGAATAAAATTGGACAGCACGATTCCAAGACCGGATATGCTGCTGACAGAGGTGTGGCTTGGAGATAGAAAAAAGAAGACTGCCGCCGCAATGATTGCCACCGCTGCGGTCAAGATTGCCGCTTCTTTTCCAACTTCGAGATAATTCAACTTTTTATTTGTCATCATGGTTTCTCCAGCTTCTGAGTTGTCAGTTCCGCAGTGCGGTGGGAGTCTGCGTATCGTCGTGGTAGTCAGACTTCGGCAGGCTCCAGTGGTAATATGCTGCCAGCAGGCGCAGCACGACGATGGCTGCTGCGCCGAAGAGCATGGCCGCGTTCGCACCCAGCCGCTTCCAGCACAGCGCGCAGATGAGCGCGCCGATAATTGACGCGCAGGCGTAGAAATGCCGAACAAAGATATAGGGCCGTTCCCCGGAGAACACGTCGCGCAGCACGCCGCCGCCCACGCCGGTAATGAGGCCGACGAAAACGGTCAGGAACAGCGTATAGTGTTCCGTCTGCCGGTATGCGCACTGGACGCCGACAACCGTGAACACGCCAAGGCCGACCGCGTCCATCACCAGCAGAAGCCGGTCAAAGACCGGCTCATGCCGCCCGACACGGGCGCGCACATGCGGCAGGAACATGAGAACGGACACGGCGGCCGCCGTGAGTGTGTAGACCGGATCCTGAAACGTCGCGGGCGGCGTGATGCCGAGAATGAGGTCGCGGACAATTCCGCCGCCGACCGCCGTGCAGACGCCGAGGACGATCACACCGAGCAGATCCATCTGCTTTTTGATGCCGACAATGGCGCCGGAAACGGCAAACGCGACAGTGCCGATGAGTTCTAATACAAAAACAAGAATGTTGGACATAATGGGAACCTCCGGAGGCTTACACGCGCACCGATTTTTTCTGCACAGCCAGCGCACCGAGCGCAATCAGCACGCCGATGGACGCACAGCCGGTCGAGAACCAGAGCATGAGCGTCGTGCCGCCGAGGTCGATCAGATACCCGGAGACGAGACTGCCCAGCAGCGTACTGAGCGAGATGGCGAGAATTGTGCGGATGGACTGGCCCTGTACCCGGTCGGCAGGGGAGACCGATTCATTGGCAAAATAGACTGAGGCAGGGAAGAACAGGCCGTAGCCCAGCATCTGCACCGGCTGTACGGCCAGCAGCATCCCGAGAGAGCCTGACGCGAGGATCAGCAGCGGCTTGACCACCATGAAGATGATCGAGATCAGCAGAATTTTTGCGCTGCTCATCTTTTTTTGTAGCAGCCCGAACACCAGTGCCGACGGCAGCTCCGAGGCGGCCATCAAAAACTGCGCGACGCCGAGCGCTGTGCTGCCGCCGCCGTGGCTGTTTACAAGCGAGACGAGGAAATTGCTGATCGGCATCACGCCCATCATGCCGAAGAAGCAGGCAATCAGCATGAGCGTAAAGACCTTGTTTTCCTTTAAGATCTGCCAGATCGAATGGCCGGAGGCCGCCTTTGCCTGCGGCTGCGGCAAAAGACGCGCCGGAATGCTCGGGAACGCCAGCAGGCAGACCAGCAGCAGAAGCTGCTCGGCGCAGTGCGCCAGAAGCGCTGTCTGCATGCCGAACCGCGCCGTCAGCAGGCCCGTCACGACGCATAAAACTGCGTAGGTCAGCGACCCCATCCCGCGCGCGAAGCTGTAGGGGATCTCCACGCCTGCGTTCACATACTGCATGCCCATCGAGTCGATCAGCGGATAGGAGTTCGTTTCCAGTACGCCGAATAGGAAAATGATCAGCGCTGTGAGCAGAAAGCCGGGGCGCGTGAAATAAAAGACAAGATTGAGCGCGGCGGCGGGCAGCAGCATGATGATCAGCAGCCGCTTGATGGGGACGCTCGGGTGCCGGTCAGCCCAGCCGCCGATGACCGGCTGTGTAAACAGGCTTGCCAGATAGCACAGCGCGCAGAAGATTCCGGCCTGTCCGGTCGTAAAGCCCCGGTCGAGGACGATCGCGGCTTGATAGGCGCAGATGGAGCTGATCATGCCCCAGAAGCTGGCCTGCAGGAGGATATAGCAAAGAACGATTCGTTTTCTGGACGCCATGGCATTCGCTTCCTTTACAGACAATATGGCAGACATTATTATAGAGCGCGGAACAGATAAAAACAAGCGGATTTTCCTGAAAAAACGCTTGATTTTCTGCGGTTCGTGTGCTAGAATACATTGGTCTGTGAAAAGGATGGTCCTCTGCCGCAGCCGGCACGAAGGTGCAGCGGCATTTCCTTGCGGTATGAACGTTCTTAATTTGAAGGAGGACACAATTATGGATCTCATGAAGGCTCTGACCAGCCAGTACATGAAGCAGGAGCTGCCTGAAGTTCAGGTCGGTGATACCGTTCGCGTTCATGTCAAAATCAAGGAAGGTTCCCGCGAAAGAATTCAGATTTTCGAGGGCACTGTCATCGCCAAGAAGCACGGCGGTATCGAAGAATCCATCACCGTCCGCCGCATCTCCTACGGTGTCGGCTGCGAGAAGGTTTTCCCGATCCACGCGCCCAACGTCGTTGATGTCGAGTGCGTCCGCCACGGCAAGGTTCGCCGCGCAAAGCTGTACTATCTGCGCGACCGTCTTGGCAAGGCCGCAAAGGTCAAGGAAAAGGTCTGATCTCCATCGTCCAGAAACCGCCGGTCCCCATGTGGGAACCGGCGGTTTTTCCTGTTTTTTATGCGGATGTGCTGGGCCTGCGGCATTCGTCTGTAATCTCGGACTTCAGCGCGCGCAGCGCGGGCTGCTCCACATCACGCGGGTAGGGAAGGGCAGACAGATCAAATTCGCGGATGGTGCTGTCCGGGTGCATGACGACGATTTTCTGCCCGAGGAGCAGCGCCTCTTCCAACTGGTGCGTGACAAGGACGATGGTGCGCGGAAGCTTTTTCTGGATGGCGAGCAGCTGCGATTGCAGTTCGCCGCGCGTCAGAAAATCCAGCGAGGCAAACGGTTCGTCCATCAAAAGCAGCTGCGCCTGACTGGCCAGCACCCGCGCAAGACCAAGCCGCTGCTTCATGCCCGTGGAAAGTTCTGGCGGGGTGAGGTCGGCGTAGTCCTGTAGGCCGACAAGCCGAACAAAATCAGCGGCCTTTTCATACCGTTCCTCCGGCGTCTTTCCTACGCCGCAGGCCATGGCAACATTTCGCTGCACGTTTGTCCATGTGATGACATATGGGTCCGGGCTCAGAAGCGCGCTGTGCCAGCCCTGCGGCATGTCGATCTGTCCCGCGTCCGGCTGCTCCTTCCCGGCCAGCAGCTTTAATAGCGTACTCTTGCCGCAGCCGCTGCGGCCAACGATGACCGTAAGCTGCCCGATAGGGAAGCGCACGGAAAGATCGCGCAGGACCTGCCGCGTGCGGCTCTGGCGCGTCTGACCAGTGATGACGATTTCGCTTGAATAAGATGTATAGGATTTTTCTACATGCTGCAGCGCGACTGCGTCCATAAAAATGTCTCCGTTCGATTGAGATTCACTGCTGAGCCCCGCAAGGCTGAGGCGCCTGCGGCGGGATCGGTGTCAACTCAGATATTCCTGTTCCAGATCGCGGACCATCTGCACATAGCGCGTCTTGCAGCGCTCATTGCGGCCGGCCAGCAGGTCCTCATAACACGGGGCCAGATACTCCTCGCGGATGCGGGCGTAGGTCGTATGGCGGTCTGAGCAGGTGTTGATGCACGTCACGATGCCCGGCGCGATATTATAGTACTCGTGGATGAGCGCTTCGCCGTCCGGCTGCGACGCAAGATAGCCGTCGCGGAAGGCGCGGAAGGCAGTGAGTTCCGCACAGTTGTCCGGCTTGCCGAGTTCCTGACAGACGGCGGTCGTGATGAAGCACAGACCGAGGAACTTTTTGCGGAAGCCGCCGGAAATAGAGTCGTAGTCGCCCAAATAGAACGGGGATTTCGGATACCGCTCGACCCACTTTTTCTGCAGCAGTGTCACAAATTCCTCGCTGACCGGCAGCTGAAGCTTGCGCACCATCGGCACGAAGAAGATTGCCAGAATGATCTTTTCATCATCCATGTCGGTTTTCTTCTCCCAGCCTGCGGAAAGTTCGTCCAGCATCGCCTCGGCCGCCTGGTCAAGCAGTTCTGTCTGCCGCTCGGGGGTTATTCCGTTGTTCAGTTCCTGAATGACCGGCGCGCAGCCGGTTTCATATGTTTCAAAGGCCTCAAAAAACGCGTCGCGCAGGATCTTCTTCTGATAGCCGCGGAAGTTCTTCACGCACCAGCCCAGCCGCGCCACGGCGCGGTCATAGCTTGTAGCACAGTCTTCATCCGAACGCTGCGCCGCAGCCGCCTGTGTAAGAAGCTGCCGCTTCGTCAGACGCTCGCCGCAGTACATACACGAGAAACTCTCCAGTTCTGCCGGGATCTGCAGCGCATGCCCGCAATTCGGGCACAGGCCGGTCGTCATTTCTTCCATTAAAGGCACCTGCTTTCCTTGTATTGCGTTTATTTTTTCACATTTTCGTGCTTCTGTCAAGCCCTTGTGGGCTGACACGGACACGCCGCGTAAAAAGCCTCCCCTTGCCATGCGCTGCATGGTAAGGGGAGGCGGCACTTGTGTAAGCAAATGATGGATGGAATATGCTGCATATTTCAGAGTGCTTCCATTATGCAAATGGGGATCTCCGGTGCTGACGCTTCTGTTACGGCAGCACCAGTACATATGCCGCTTCTTTTTCCGGCAGATCTGAGAATACGTCGTCGGGGGAATAGACCGCCGCGCGATATTCGTCCAGAATCGTCTGCGCCAGCTGGCCTGTTACACGGTACAGCCGGGCACCGTTTTGCTTCGCTTCATATGCAGTCGGTTCCAATTCGGACGGAACGCCTCTGTCCCACACCAGCAGCACGTCCAGCCCAGTCTCGGCAGAGAGCGTCGCGGCCTGCTGCGCGGCGGCTTCGTCCGGCGCTTCTGCACCGGTTTGCGTGAAGATCTGCTCGACTGCCGGGCCGATATTGACCGAAATCACATCGGTTTGTTCAAACCCGGGCAGCGCGATCAATCCCGCCCGGCCAGCCAGCAGCACAAGCGCGGCTGCCGCCGCGATTGCTGCAGCGGGAACCCACGCGCGGCGCGGCTTCTTCTGCTCCTGCCGAATCGCCTGCATCACGCCGTCGTGCAGCGCCGCAGGCGGCTCCAGTTCGCCATCCTGCAGCAGCGCGTCCAACTCGTGCAGCTGCCGCCATGTTTCCCGGCAGTCCGGGCAGGCGTCCAGATGGGTCCGCAGTGCTGCCGATTCCGATTCTGTCAGCGCCTCGTCCAACTCCCGGTTCATAAGTTCCAGCGCGTTTTCACAGTTCATGGCTCGCCCACCTCCTGTTTATTCCGAATGTTTAGACGTACCGGTTTCAAAAAAGTTCCCTGCGTCCAATCTTTTTTTCAGCTGGAGCCGCGCCCGCGCCAGCCGCGACTTGACTGTCCCGACTGGAAGATCGATGATCTGCGCAATCTGCTCATACGGCAGCTGCTGCACCACGCGAAGTTCCAGAATCTCACGGAAATCGACTGGCAGTGCGTTCATGGCGGCCCGGATGGCCTCTTGTTTTTCGTTGAAGATCACGCGTTCTTCCGGCAGCGGTTCAGGGTCCGGAACCGACAGTTCCTTTCCCTCGTCCTCGTCGTCGGAAAATGTGAGCGAAACGTGCTGCTGCCGCTTCTGTTTGCGCAAAAAGTCAATGCAGACATTCTGCGTCAGCCGGTAGAGCCAAGTGGAAAATGCCGCGTCAAACTGATATTGCGCCAGCGTTCGCCACAGCTTCAGAAACACCTCCTGCGACAGATCAAGCGCGTCCTCGGCATTTCCCGCCATGCGGTAACAGATATTATAGACCGGTTTCTGATGCAGCAGCATCAGCTGTTCAAATGCAGCCGCGTCCTGCGCGGCCGCTCTGCGGATCAGGCTGTCATCCTGCAAGGGCTTCACCTCAAATCTCTCTTTATCCCGCTTGCGATTTGTTCGATTTCCTCCATGGAGGAGATCGCCGAAATTTTCTCTTTATAATAGCCGCTGTGCGCCACGCCGCGCAGGTACCACGCGAAATGCTTCCGCGCCTCCAGACAGGCGATATACTCGCCCTTGTCCTGCGCCGCAAGACGGAACTGCCGCAGGGCCGTATCGACCCGGTCACATAGAGGCGGCGTTTCCGGCACGGTCTCGCCGCGCAGCGCGGCCTGCGCCTGCCGGAACACCCATGGGTCGCCGAACGTCGTTCGGCCCAGCATGAGCATATCCGCGCCCGTGCGCGACTTGCATTTGACTGCATCCTCCGCCGTGAAAATATCGCCGTTGGCAATCACGGGAATCTCCACGGCTTCCTTGACAGCCCGGATGCAGTCCCAGTCGGCGACGCCGGAATAGAGCATCGTCTTCGTCCTGCCGTGGACGGCGATTGCCGCTGTGCCGACCTGTTCAAGCATCACAGCCAACTCCGGCGCGTTGCATGAGCCCTTGTCCCAACCCTTGCGCATCTTGACCGTGACCGGCACCGGCACCGCCTTCACAACAGCCTCGACGATGCGCGCCGCCTTTTCCGGGTCCTTCATCAAGGCGCTTCCGTCGCCATTGTTCACAATCTTCGGCATGGGGCAGCCCATGTTGATATCTATAAAATCTGCGCCCGACGCTTCCAGCGCCAGCACTGCGCCGTCCGCCATCACAGACGGGTCATTGCCGAAGATCTGTGCGCCGCAGACGCCGATGGGTGTTTTGTGGAGCAGGCTTCTGCTCTTTTTATCCTGATAGATCAGTGCTCGAGACGAAACCATTTCCGTCACCGTCACCGCCGCGCCCAATTCCGCGCAGATCGTGCGGAACGCCAGATCCGTTACCCCCGCCATCGGCGCAAGCACCAGATCGCCCGTGATTTCCAAATTTCCCAGTTTCATGCTTACGGTTCCAAGGTATCGTCCTGATCGATCCAGTCCTGTACCGAAACGACCGTGAATTCTGTCTCTGTGTTGCGGATAACCACGCGCCGCAGTCCTGCGTTGATGATCATGCGCCTGCACATGGAGCAGGAGGTTGCATCGGACAAGATCGCCCCTGTCTTCGCGTCGTGGCCGACGAGATAAATGTCCCCTCCGATGCACTCGTTGCGGGAAGCGGAGATAATGGCGTTTGCCTCGGCATGGACGCTGCGGCAGAGTTCATACCGCTCCCCGCGCGGCACACGCATCTGTTCGCGCACGCAGTAGCCGAGGTCGGAGCAGTTTTTCCGCCCGCGCGGTGCGCCGTTATACCCGGTTGCGACAATCTCGTCGTTGCGGACGATGATCGCGCCGTATTGCCGGCGCAGACACGTCGAACGTTCGAGCACCGTCTCGGCAATGTCCAGATAATAGTTTTCCTTTACGATCCGTTCCATGGCGCGCTCCTCCGCAAACTCTGATTTCAGATTAGTATATCATACTCTTTTTTACAGAGCAACTGAAATCCTTGCTCTTATCCGCGATTTATGGTATACTGTGTAAGAATCTTAAGAAGAAAGGCGGCGAGGGAATGAAGCTGCGCAGATGGGTCTGCTTTCTGCTGTGTCTTGTGCTGACTGTATGCCTGTGCACGCCTGCGCTTGCCGATGGCGAATTGTTCTTCGTCGCCGTCAACGACACCATCCCCCTGACGCTGAGTGTGTTCCCGACCTACTCCGGCGGCACGCTCTATGTGCCCTATCAGGTCTTCGACAGCCAGCCGTGCGGCGTTACGCCGTCATACAATCAGACCAAGCAGACCTATGTTTTGCTCAGCCGCACCCGCCAGATGATCTTCGACCTTGCTGCCGGAACCGTCAGCGACGAAAGCGGCAGCGTCTCGACCGCAAACGTGCTGTACCGCGGCGGTATTCTCTACCTGCCGCTCACGTTCTGCGCCTCACATTTCGGCCTCAAGACCACGATGCTGGAATCCGCAGGCGGCTATCAGATCCTGCGCTTTACCGATGGCAGCGAGGTCTATGACGATTCCCTGTTTGTCGAGAAGGCCGAAAATCTGATTGCCTACCGCGTCCGGCAGAGCCAGAGCGGCTCACAGCCCCAGGAAAAGCCCACCGACCGCCCCAACAACGGCGCGCAGGGGACGCAGGAGCAGCCCGCAACCGAGAAAAAGCCCGCGACTGTCTATCTTGCTTTCACCGGCAGCGAAACCATGCGCGACAGCATGGCAGCGCTGGAAACTTACAATCTGCATGGAACATTTTTCTTGACAGAAGCGGAGATCCGCTCCGACCCGTCGCTGATTTTTGAACTGCTCGCCGCAGGTCACGCGCTGGGTGTCACCGCCGGGGAGGATGAAGAAGATATCTCTGCCGCGCTTGCGCGCGCAAACGACGCGCTCTGCGCCCTCACCTGCCAGAAAACGCTCCTCGCGCTCCTATCCGCCAATGCAGAGGCTCCCGACGGCTACTGCGCCTTCTACGCGCCGGATTCCCCGGTTTCCGCAGCGGATGCCGCCGCTTCCGAAACAGCGCATCTGCTCGTCTGCTCTGAAAACGCCGAAGCGGATCTTTACACTCTGTTTTCCGCCAAGGCCCACGTTCTCCAACTGCTCGAAACGACTGACCGTACATGACTCCCACACATTCGCACAGATTTTTTTCGGATTTCCGAAAAAAACACTTGCAATTTCCGAAAAGATCTGATAGAATAACTCCGCCGATGGGGGTATAGCTCAGCTGGGAGAGCGCATGACTGGCAGTCATGAGGTCAGCGGTTCGATCCCGCTTATCTCCACCAAATGATTAAGGCTGGAAATCGAATGATTTCCAGTCTTTTTCTTTGCTTTTGCGAATTTTTATCATCGAAACAGGCATTCTGCCCAGTGTGTTGATTTTCTGCATTTTTTGAAAAACCCGCACCAAAACCCACACGGGGCAAAAAACAGCGCAGCAAAATCATTGTTCTCCTGCGCTGTTTCTGCATCTGTGGTTAAGAGAAATTTCCGAGGTTGTGCGCAATGTTCGCAAGCTTTTCAAGCGTCAGCGCATGGGCCTCCTGCGGGGAAACCTTCATGCCGTTGATGGTGCAGTTGATCTGCTTTGCAATCATCGTGCCGATGTTATGGCTGTCATAAGAGGCGTTGTGGACTTCGTTCGCACTCGTACCGTTGCTTGCCATCATCCATCTGATCTGGTCCATGTTCTGGCCGAAGGTCTTGTCCTCAATGGGTTTCAACAGCCGCTTTCTGAGCAGCGCCGTTACATCCGGTGGGGTAATTCCTTCGTCCTGCATCGTGGCCTTGATTCCGCCCATACCGCGAAGGATTCCGCCTTGGTCGTAGACCTTGTATGCGATGCCATACTTGTCTGTGATGGATGTTGTTCCGTCCTCGTTTTTCACCCAATGGGAACCATCGCCACCGTCCAGTTTCTCACCGGCGAGTGCATTGTTCAGGAAATACAGGCCGTTCGCGCTGGAAATCTTGTAGTCTTCGCCCTTTCCGTCCAATCGCTTTGCAAAGACGGTGCCACTGTATTTGGGGCCAGAAGCCGAGCCACCGGTAGAATCTTCTGTTCCACCAGAACCGCCGTTCGGGTATACCGTGTAGGTAACGCCGTCCTTATCAACGATTGTGACCGTTCCGTCCTCGTTCTTCGTCCATGTGGAGCCATCGCCGCCTGTCATTGTAGAACCGGCAGGCTTATTGTTGATGAAATCCAAGCCCTTATCGCTGCCGATTTCGTACTTATCGCCATTCTTGGAGATACCGTACATTTTCTTGGCAGTGTCGTTTACGGCAGCGGAAAGCTGCGACACATCGAATCCGAACTGTTTGAAAAGCTCTGCGTTTTCCTGAATGATCTGACGGAGTTCCGGCGTTGCGTTTTTCCAGATATCCTGCAAGATCTCGCCAATGCCGCGTGTCTTCTCCTTGATGGATTTCAAAAAATCTTTGTAGGCCGTTTCCAGATCGTCATACCGCTCGTTGATCGTTTTCTTCTGCGCTTCCAGTTCGGCCAGTGCGGCCTCATAAGCCATGTTCGCCTTGAAGTCCTCAAGGTCTTTCTTGGCCTCGTCCAAGGCTTCCTGTGCGCTGTCAACCTCCTTCTGGTCAGCCACCCACTCCCATTGACCGGTACGGGCATTAAATTGCCGGACGGTCCGCTCGTTCTGCGCGTTAGCAAGCTTGGCCTGTGCCTGTTGGACTGCGAGAATTTTTTCCTCTAGCGTAAGCTGCTCGTCGCGAGTTTCCTTCTCCTGTTTAAGCGACTCGATCTGTTTGTCGATTTCGTCCAGTTCATTTTGTCGCTGCTCAGAAAGGTCGGAAAGCTTGTCCGCCATAACGTCTTGCAGTTCGTTCAGCAGATCATCTGTGCTTTTCAGAGTGCCATTGATTTTTTCCTGCCACTCCCACCATTCAGCAGAGAGCGCGTTGATGTCTGCTTGACTGCCGCCGATGGACCGCAGATACTGCGCCTGCGCATGGAGCGCCTGCTGGATTTGCCGCATTTTGTCCTTCTGCGAATCCTCGCTGGCATTCTGCTTTTCCAGCAAAGTCAGCTCGGATTTCAGCAACTCGACCTTCTGCTTGTGCGCTTCAAGATTTGCATCGGTGGAGCTGCCGCCAACATCGGTTGAAGTTCCGGTATAGTCGGAGGTGTACTTTGAAAGCTCCTCCATCTGCCTCTTGTACTCTTCCTGCTGTTTTTTATAGTACTCAGAGGACTTCTTCAGCAGGTATTGAGAAGACCACTGTGCATAGTCTTCCGCGTCCTTCTTCCAGTTCTTCCCCGTCTGCTGATTGAAAAGCCAGCGCATATTGAATTCCTGATTCTCAGCCGACCATGTGTTGGAGGTCATACCGGGAATCAGGCCGATCATCTGTTGAATCTGTTGAGACGTAATAATTGCCGAGGAACCGACGGTCTGAATCTGCGCGATCAGGTTATTGTAGTTTGCCGTCGCAGCCGCATTTTGCAGTTCCAGCTCTTTTTTCGCCAGATCTGCAAGGGCCGTATTTGTGGTGAGCGCCTTTTTCGCGTGCTCGGTCAATTTTCCGTTTGCGTCGAACAGGGACTTCGTAAGTTTTGCAGCGGCGGTATTTGCGTCATAGGTTGCGACCTCGACATCTCCAAGCGCGCCAGTCATATCGTCTGCGCTGCCGGCGGCCCCATCCTCTGCATTTTTAAGCTTCCATGTACCGTCCGCCGCTTTTTCGCAGGCACTCCGATATTCCCACGTTCCGTCTGCAAGCTGTACAAAGCCCTGCGCAAGTCTGGTGTTTGCGCTGTCGATATATCCGAGTTCATCAGCCAGTTTTGCGGATTCCTCAACCGTCAGCCCGGTATTATTTGCAATGAATTGAATCGCGTCTCCGGCGGACAGTGATGAAACTTCAATTTCCTGCGCAGCCGCGGCGAGGCGCAGATAAGCGTCTGCCTGCTCGTCGCTCACTTCCTTTGTCTGAATCATGTTTTGCAGGTCGGCAAGATACTGCTGGGCATTTTTCTTCTGTGCATCCGTCAGCTTGTCGTAAGACGAAGCCCATTCATCCACCTTTGTAAACGCTTCATCGGTACTTTCCACTACAGCGCTGATCTGGATTCCGAAGGTTCCCAGCATGGAAAGCATTTTCTCCAAAGCCTGAGATTCCGTCAAGCCTTCAAGCTTGCCCCAGTCGAAATTCGGGATCGTCTTTGCAATCGCGTTGGCTGCGGCGAGTTCTGAATTGTAATTTGCCCGCGCGGCAGATACCGTTTCATTTGAAATTGCCGCACCGCTGATTTTGGAAGTATAGTATTTCTTTCCTGTATCATCATAGTTTTCTATGACCGAGTTATTCCCTGAATATCCGGTAATATGACCGGCTCCATACAGCTTTTTTCCCGTATGCTTTGCAATTTCTTCAAGGGTATCCAGATAAGCCTCCGCGATTTCCTTGTTGTTGGAAAGCTGTGCATACTCGTCCTGCCACTGCCCCGTTCTGTCCGCAGGTTCGACCTGTTCAAGTGCCCGAAGCTTATCCGTATATTCCTCCAGCGCTTCCTTCGTTTTCTGGATCGCCGACCGGTTTTCCTCCCAGTCCTGATTGAGTTTATCAATCGACGGATGTGCTGCGGCATAGGCCTTCTGAGCCGCCTGAACCGCGACGACGATGCCGGTAATGGCCGCGCCGATCCCAAGCAGCCACGGACTGAGCGAACCGAGCTGGAGCACGGAGCCGACCTGCTGAAAGCTTTTGACAGCCGCTGCAATGGCGAATACACCGGTTTCAGCAGCAGCAAGCGTCAGGATTATATGGCCGAGGTCCGTGTCCAGCAGCTCCACCAGTTCGGTCACAGTCTCAAGCCCGCCCTTCACAGATTCTGTCTCGATCATGTGGTTGACAAGCTCCGTCCACTTGTTGTCAAGGATATTCGCTTTACTCTGCCATGAATCGAGCATGGTGCCGATCTCGCGGTCGGCGCTTCCGGCAGAAGTTGTCACCTTGTCCAGCATTTCAAGGTACATATCGTAATGCTGAATCAACGCGTCGAGCTGATTTGTGCGGAGCTTGCCGCCGAGATCAGATTCGAACTGTGCAAGCTCGGCCTGCGTCAGAACGCCCTCTTTGTATGCCTTTGCAAGACCCGCGACGGCCTCCATGGGATTTACAATGCTGCCTGTAGCCTGCGCCGCTTTCATGGCGTCTTCCGAATACGTCCAGAGGATCTGGCTCAGACTCTCGATCTCATCCTTTGTCCATGTGATGCCGTCTTCCAGTTCGGTTTCGGTATCGCCCATGATATTCAGGATCAGTGCACGCATGGCGCGGGCCGCCATAGAACCGGATTCCTGCGTTGCGGCTGTGATCGTGCCGAGTGCCGCCGTCAGCTGCTCTGCGGTCATGTTTGCCATCGATGCAACGTTCGCGACGAGCGGGAAGCCCTCGGCGATTTTCTGAATCTCGGTCGCATATTCGTTCTCGATTGTATTAGCCGCGTCCAGCACCTTCGACAGCGCCGCAACATTGCCCTCCAGTTTGAACGCTGCATCGGCAGACAACAGGAATTTATTTGCAGTATCGGCATTCACATCTCCGACAAGCTGCGTTTTTGTCGCAAGTTCCGCCATGTCCTCCGACATTTCTTTATAACCGGCTTTGGAGAATGAACCGACGCTGCTTAGATAGTCTGTAACCGAGACGCCGTATTTGGATGCTACGTCATAGCCGTGTTCTCCGATCTTCGACATCTGCGCATCGGTATTGTTTGTGACCTTCTGAATGGCCGTCAGTTCGGTATCAACATCCTTCATGGTTTCCAGCGCAGCCTTCAATTCCTGCACAAGCGCGTTCACAGCATCCCGTGTAAGCTGCCAGACCGTAAGCTGTGGGAACAACCGCCCGAAGGAATCAACCAGACCGTCGCTCTGCGTCACGGCCTGTTCGGTCGCGTCTGCCGCATCTGATGCCGCGCCTGCATACTCCCGTGCACCCCGCGCAGCATCTGTCCAGTCCACGTCGATCACAGGCCCCTGCGCTGCCGTTGGGCCGTGTGACGTTCCCTGACCAAACACCTCGTAATCGCCCGCCTCCAGCATGGGGACGCTCTGCCCGGCCGCACTGGAAGCACGGATTCGCTGCATCTGCGCATACAGATCGATCAACTGCCGAATCTGGCCTGCGCGGTCTTCCAACGCGCTGTTTCCGGCGGTCAGCCGCGCAAGAAACTGTGCGTCAGCGTCCGATTCCTGTCTCTGCGCATCTGCCATCTGTGAAACCGCCTGCGCAGCGGTCCCCGCCGCAGAAGCCTGTTCTTCCGTCGCAGCCGTTGTTTGCCTGCGGACAGCCAGCGCCTGCATTTCTGCCGAAGCAGCCTGATTGACCTGCGAAATATACTGCAAAAGCGCCTGCACCGCCGCCTGTGCAGAATTGCCCATGCCAGAAAAGGCCGCTGCATTCTGCCCAAGCTGCGCGTCAAGTTCCTGCAAGCCGGTGCGCATCTGCTGAACGGCATCAGAAAGCTGCTCCAGCGCTGCCGCGCCCGCCGTGTCTACCTTTACAGAAATCTTCTGATTTTTCAGGCTGTTTATGTCCGCAATAAGCTTATCAAGCTGTGCACGCAGAACCTCTACCTGAATCTGTACTGTGTTTTCATTATTTGCCATTCTTATATTACTCCTTCACCTTGAATCCGCTTTCCGTCAGAGACTTTGCCAGCGCATCCCGCACAAGCCCGGTTCCGATTGCAAGTTCCTGCGCTTTCTGATGGAACGGGCGTGCCTGCTTTGTTTTGTAAATCGCCGACTTCTTCCATTGATAGCCCTTGCCGCTTTCCACGACCGGCGCGATCAGCCGTCCGCTGTCCCGGTCCCGGCTCCTGTCCTGCACCTCCAGCGTCATGGTTGACGGGTCATATTTTGCTTCCATCACGTTCCAGTCCTGCAAGCCGCCGGGTTCGCCGGTGTCATCCCGTCGGATATACGGATGATCTTCACTGCGCTTATAAACCTTCTCGCTGTAGACCTCGGACTCAACCGCTGATACAATCGCCGCGCGGACAGCATCGGCTACGTCGCCTTCCATTGCCCTTCCGATTGCATCGTCCAGGCGTCGGTTAAAATCCCGGACAAAATCTTCGATTGCCATAAAAAACTCCTTATAAAAGCAGAAGCCCGGCACAGTGCCGGACTCCTGCGGTTTCCGCCCGACTTTTCGGGGGTATTTGAATTTTTCGTTCAATACGAGTCCCGCTCTTTCAGAGTTCGTACCGTTCCCCGTCCTGCACCGTACAGAGCGTTGCGCGGTTCAGAAACGTCTGGCTCAGCGCTTCCCGTGCCACCGTCTGATTTGCGGCCCGTACCCGAACCGTTGTCCGTGTACCGTCTTCATTTTCCTGTGAAAATGTGTAGATCGCCGTTTTTGCAGTCTGCTGCCGGGCCTGCGCCGCAATCTCCGTCCGGTGCTGCTCTGCTTCCTGTTTCAGCTCGAACCATGCAGGCGGCTGTCCGTCGTCTTCGTCTCCGGGCTTCCAGCTTTCCGGAAGGCCCAAATACCCGGCATCGTGCAGCATATTGAGTGTGATCCGGAGCATTTCGCCTGCCTGCGCGTTGAATGAGCCGTCCCATTCAAATCGTTTTTTGAAGTTTGTCAGCCAGATAAAGTGTTTCCTTTGCCCACCGATGTCCAGTCTGGCAACGGCAAGGTAGTGCCATGGCATATGATTGAACGCGATGCAGACCGGCGTGGATTTCTTCAGCATATCATGTGTGACCAGCATCTGAAGCCTCCATTTTCTCGAAGCCGTTCTCTGCGGTCAGAACTGGAGCCAGCCGTTCAAACAGCTGCGGCGTCACAAAATAGTCTCGCTCCGGAGTGTGAATGACCAGCCCGATCAGCTTGCGTGACTTGTGGTTCACCACAAGATCAACGTGCCGCATACGCTGGTCGTCCGGTTCGCCGACGCCGATGCGCATACCGCCCAGCAGCATCAGAACCAAACTTCGGAAAAGGCCAGTTGCCGGTTGGCCGGAATCGCCGCAGGCATAGTCCGTCTCGAAAAAGATTTGCAGGATCGGCGCGTTCGTCCGCTTGATATGCCGCAGAAGCGCAATCGCAGGAAGCGCACTCATAAATGTGGTCCGGTCATGCAGCAGATATGGATAAATCGGAATGCCGCCGATCTTGACCGGCTGCTTTTTTATAGCAAGCTTCCGACTGCGGTGATGGGAGAACCTCCACATTACTGGACCCCCCATTTTTGAAAAAGTTCGCCGAGCGTGTTTCCGCATTCTGATGCACCCAGCCCAATTTTCTTGAGCAGCGCTTTGATATCATCTGGGACAGGCCCGTAAATCTTTCGCCCGTATGTGCCGTCATATGTGCCGTCATTCTCTGCCGTTGCAGGCGTGACCCCGTTCCGCCGGAGAAATGCGTCAATATCGCTCTCTGCGGCCTCCCGGTGTCTATACTGGACATTGTTGAACGGCGCATAGAGTTCGCTGGGAGCCAGGTTCTTCGCCTTGAGTTCGGCCGTTTTTTTTGCTTCTTCGACGGCCCAATGAAATTCTGACTCATTTGGGCAAAGCACATTGATCCACAAAATCGTATCAAGGCCGGGGAGTTCAGGGCGCTCGATCATAAATGCCGGACTTGCGCTGAGCGGGTAAGAGGTGCCGCCCTTGACAAAATAGCCGCACATCGACGCGTTGCCGATGTAAGCGCAGGCCCGCGCCTTGTCTGCCTCGTCTTTCCATTTTTGCCATGTCGGGAAGCGCTTTGCATCCACATAAATCCGCATGACCTTCCCCGCAGAGATTCCGTCTTCTGCCACGTCAAAGTATGGCTCGTCACCGGATTTTCCCTTGAATTTGTCTCTCCAGAAGCTCAAACAATAGACTGATTCACCTGGTTTTCTCATTTACATTTTCCTTTCCGCCGCTTGTTGCGGCCTGCATTTGATCGAATTTCCGTAGCCAATAGCGGTCACGGCTCTCTTTTTCCCGCTCGCGCATTTCCTGACTGTTTCGGCGGCGTTTTCGCGCATAGTCCCGCATGTACGCCGCACGGGCAGCCCGTATTTTTTCGGTCTCTGTCAAAGGACATTCCTCCCGTCAAAAAATGTTGCAGGGTGCGGCCAACAAAGCATAAAAAAAAGCGCCGGTTTGATACATCTCCTCCAAAAGGAAATCGCACCAAACCAGCGCATATGCTTCTCTATTCTGCTGACCGCACCCCACCCTTTGTTAGCCGGTCTGGTCCGGCGCTGGGGGTGAGTGAAAGATTTGAAAAGGCGTTCCGCCTTATTTTTATTATACCACAAAAACAGTAGAAAGTAAACAGTGAACATCAAACAAATTTTCGTATTTCATACTTGGTCCTTAAAGCTTTCCCTCTTTCCGCAGCTTCTCCTTCAGGATCGGAATGACAGCTTCGTAATATCGGAACGTTTTCACGATCTTTGTTGAATGCGCCGCTACATCCAACACCCATTCACCATATTCAGGCTGTTTCAGGTCATATTGGTTTGCGATCCGTCCGACGAGATTCGATGTGATCCCGATTTTCTCGCCGATTTCTCCCGCCGTACACAGATCATAGGGCGACTTCGGAGGAGGGATAATCTCGCTGCCGCAGATAAGCTTTGCAGCGCAGGCATTCAGCGTCTGCTCAAACGGCCCACCCTGATATTGCTGTGCCATCTCACGCAGCAGCTGCGCTTTCTGAAGCTTACAGTTTTCCATGCGAAGCATAATTTCCGCCTGCGCCGTGTCTGTCTGCTTTCGCATGGCATCGAAGGCACAAACATATCTGGCAGAAAACTGGACGCCCTTTTTTCCGGTCATTCGGCTTGCTATAAAATCACAACCCTTGCGTGTTAGAAGATAGCATGGAAGCGTTCGGCCTGTTGAATCTTTGTAGTTGGATTCGATGAAGAAATCACTCAGCCCAAAGTTGGGCTCAGTGGTATTCTTGAGAATTTCAGTGTATCCTCGAATGTCCCTGATAAGATGCCGATGATCCTTTCCAATCATTTCTGCGACTTCACGGCTGTCTATAACATCGACGTTGTTATGATTGATTACTTGTAATTCCTCCATTGCGTTTGCTCCTTTTCCTGCGTCCTCTGGTTTTTCTGGTTCATTCCGCAGCAAACCACTGCTGGATCTCTACCGCTCCAATGTCAACTGCCTGAAATGCCCGTCTGATCCATGCGTAGCCCATGTCGGTCGTCGGCTGGCGCATGAGGGCATTGTAGAGTTCTAACGCACTGCCGCCGTAGCGCTTGGCCGCAAGGTGCCGGCAGAAGGCCATGCAGACATTGTTTCCCTTCGGCTTGTGATCCTCCCGCGCGGCGGCATACGCAAGACAGATCGCCTCGCAAGCCGTGATGCAGCCCTCCGGCCGCTGCTTTTCCCGGATCGTCAGCCACGGGCCTGTTTTGCTGCTGTTCTCCCGCAGAAGCTTCGCACTCAGAAAATCGGTCTGCCGCTCTGCCATCGCCGCCTCGCGGCTCACCAGCAGCACATCGGGCAACAGATAATTTGTCCCGCGCTCCTTGTTTACGGCCTCCAGCGTGAACTGTGCGCCGCCAAGCGCGTCATACAGGCTGAACGGCTCATCTGCCATTGTGGAATCGACGATGCCGTCAATGACGATATGCACCTGATATCCGCGCCCGTGCTTCTGATTCGCTTCGATATAAAGATGCGTGTCCTGATTCATAAAATCCCTCCGTTTTTAATTTTGTGTGGGTTTCTGTTCTGATTTTGTTTCTACACCAAAAATGCTTTTTGTCCCAGAATCGAAAAAAGGGTTGAGGGGAATTTTCCCCTCAATCCGTGACAATCGACGTTTCTACATCCGGTTCCACAACGACCTTTCCGTCATGTACGTCCGGGTAGATCGTCTTTACACGATATTTCCCAATACCGGCGAGAATGGCCGGGTTGCCAAGATCGACTTTCGACGCGTATCCATCAATGCCAAGAATCCAGCCGTCAACGTTCTGGCTGTGCTCGAAAATTTCTTTGATCGTCATGTTTAAAACCTCCATCCTGATTTTCTGAACCGCCGGACAATGTCCAGCGCTTTGATCTTGTGTTCTTTTGTCGGGCCGTTCAGGGCTCTCGTTTCGGCCTTCTCCCGTTCTGCGTCCGTGCATCTGCGAAGCAGCAAATGCCGGAACAGCACCTCCGTCGATTCCTTCTTATTTTCCATGGTTGTTTCCCTCTCTATGTCAACTAGTCGAAAGTCCCCGTCGGAAAATCAGAGTCCGGATTGCACCCATGCGTTCCAGATGTCCGAAACCTCCTCTCCGCGCTCCAGGCGCTCCATGCAGAAGAGCATGAATTTTCCAAAGCGGTCAAGATCTTTGACCTCGTGCAGGATTTCCTTGAATTCTTTCAGTTCCTTGTTTTCCATATTATTCATCCTTTCTATTATGCGCTTGCCAGAAGGCGGGCGCGATTTCTGATGTGGTCAATGCGGCGCTGGACTGCCGATTTGCTCATACCCAGCGCGGCGGCGATTTCCCGGACCGTCAGACCCTCGGCCATGCGTCCGGCAATGCTGCGGTCTTCATCCGATTGCAGAAGCCGGGCGAGAAGATCCCGCTGCACGGCGTTTTCTTCCGGGTCTGGTGCGGGCAGAACATGAACGGCGTTCATATCAAAAAGATCCGTCATTTCGCCGTCTTCCATGGTCAGGCTGGCCGTGGCGCTGAAATAGCGCTTTTCTCTGCGGGCGATGGTATTTGCGGCCTGCGCACAGGCGCTGTACAAGATCAGGTTAAGCGGGCGCGGTTCGTCGGCCCGCTCGTTGCGTTCCAGCGCTGCGCCCATTCTGAGCCATGCTTCCGCCGCGACGTTCATTGCATCGTCCTGCGTCTGTATCCACTCCGCACCACGCTTGCTGCCGCCCCTGCGGACTGTCCACGCCATTTTCTGCAAGGCGGTATATTGTTCCTCGTCGCTCATGCCGCGCCACGCAGCGCTGACGCTGGCGGCTGTTGTGATCTTCTCCATAGTCAATTCCTTTCCGGCTCACAAGCCTGTCCGATGTGCGGGCGGGAAGTCCCGCCCGCGTTCTTCTCTTACGCCACGATAAACCGGCGGCTTGTGGTGGACTTGGTGAAGCGCTCGGCCAATTCCGGCATGGCTTTCTTGAACGCCGTGCTGTCGAACCGGCTGCTCGTCACGGTCTTCCAGGTGATCTTGTAATCCGCACCCGTCAGCGTGTCGGCGTCAATGGCAGTCATGTGCGCCTTGATCGCATCCTGGATGCTCTCGATCTCAGCTGTCAATTCGTCGGCCATGCGGCGCAGTTCTCGAAGCTCGTTGACCTTGCTCTGAATTTCTGTGTTGCTCATGTGGAAACCCCTTTCCTTTTTCGGCGGGGCGTGTTATACTGAACACGACCCCTTTTGTGGTTGCGTCCTGCTTGTGCTTCCTACGGCGTGCAGGACGCTTTTTCTTTGCTCTTGGGAACTCCGGCGGTTGGGGGCTTTCAACTGATCTCGTGAGCCTTACTGCACTTTGCTGTTCCTTCCCAACTCTTGTAGATGTTCTTCACCCATCTTCTGCCGGTGTCTGAACTGTTTTCGTTTGTTCCCCCTTGACTGTCATTATTATAGCATATATGTGCATATATGCAAGATGGCAAATAGCATAAATAATCATATATGCTTTTAGCAATTTTACATATATACTCATATATAAAATTGTGATATAATACATATGGAGGTGGAATATTTATGGGTGGAAAAAATAGTCCAGAAAGTATCAACAGATATATGGCAAAAGCCTATGACAGAATTAGTCTTATCGTTCCGAAGGGCCAGAAAGACTTGATACAGGCCCATGCAGAAGCGCAGGGCGAAAGCACGAACGGGTTTATCAACCGCGCGATCTCGGAGACGATGGAGCGGGACGGGAAGCCGAAAACGGATTGACAACGGCGGGAAACGCCGTATAATGAAAACACGAGGTGAATCGAGATGTTAGATGAAAAAGATTTACAGGCTATCGATGAAATTTTCGCGCACAGAATGAACGTGATTCTGGAATCTGCCATTATGCCGAAATTCAACCTTCTGGCAGAGAATCAAAAGACCATGATGGAAACCCGCATCCCGGAAGACGACTTCGAAGATCTGAAGGAAGACGTGCAGATGCTCCGGGCAATCGTCCGGAAACACAGTCAGGAAATCAAGGAACTGAAGCGCGCCTGACTTGGGGTCACGGAATAAGGGGGCAGGCATATGAAAGTCTACACCATCATCGGCGGCGTGAACGGCACGGGCAAGAGCAGTCTGACCGGTGTTCTGCGGGCGCAACGCAACGATCTGGGCGTGATTGTGGACGTTGACCGCATCACGGCGCTTGCAAGCGTCAGCCCGCTTGAGGGCGGCAAGATGGCGATCCGGCGTATTGACGATTGCCTGGACAAAGGTATTTCCTTTACGCAGGAATCCACGCTGTCAGGCTTCCGCACGGCGCAGACAGCGGCCAGAGCGAAGCAGGACGGCTATACAGTTCGACTGTACTATGTCGGCCTTGACACGCCGGAGGAAAGCCTTGCACGCATCGCGAACCGTGTGAAGCGCGGCGGGCATAACATCGGGACAGAAGACGTCCTGCGCCGTTTTGCGGGCCGCTGGGAGGCTGTGTCGAAGGTGCTGCCATACTGTGACGAGGCACATTTTTTTGACAACGACAACGGCTTTGTCGAGGTCGCAGAGTACAAGAACGGCGAGTTGCTGCTTGTCGGCGATCTTCGCCCGGCGTGGGTGCTGGAATTGCAGCGGTATCTTCTCCGCGCCGAAAGCGCAAAGGAAGGTGACGCAGAATGACCTACACTGACCGATACCACCTGACACCGGAGCAGAGCCGCTTCCTTGCAAAAAAGAAGTGGGACGAAAATGTGTACTGCGGAATGAAGATGGAAAACCGTGCCGTCACATTCCCACAGACAAAGACCATTCTGGAAGGCGTCAACGTCCCCGGCGTACAGATCGACGATATTCAGGCCATTCTCAACATGCGCGACGCTTGGCGCTTCCTGATTGGCTCGATTGACGAAGATGTGACCTTGGAGTATGTCTGCAAGCTCAACGGCTTCATCGCCCGCAACGAGGCTCTGGAGTGGGGCAAGCTGCGCACGGGAAGCGTGGCCATCTCCGGTACGGACTACACGCCGCCTGTGCCGCAGGAAGCGACTGTCCGGGCAGAGTTGGCCGCGATCCTTGCCACCGATGCCTCGGCCACGGAAAAGGCGCTGAACGCCTTCTGCTGGGGTACGCGCGGACAGCTTTTCTGGGACGGCAACAAGCGCACCAGCCTGACACTGGCAAACAAAATCCTGCTGCAAGCCGGAGCGGGCGTTCTGACCATCCGGGATCAAAACATGGAGCAATTCAACGAAGCGCTGCTGAACTACTACGACACCGCCGAGGCCGAGCCGCTGAAAGCGTTTCTGTATGAGAATGCAATACAGGGGTTGGAGCTTCATTCATAAAAAAATCCGTGAGAGGCCCGCAGTGGGCTTTCTCACGGTTTTTCTTTTATAGCAGGTGTTTTTGCCGGCCGTTTCGTCCTTCTGTCTACCAGAGGCGGCGCAGGCAGAGAGCATCAGCCCGTCACCGGTCAGCGCATAAACGCCAGGCAGCGCAGAAACAGGCGAGGGGTGGTTTTACAAACCTGAATGAAAAAATAGTTTCAGAACCCTATGGAGCACATCTCCAGCCGTAGATGTTCCGCCTATCATTCCTCCCACAGTCCGCAGACCGTACACTTGATGCGCAGCCTGCCGCCTGCATTGGACAGTGATACACTGTCGCTGAGTTCCATGAGCATGGAAAAATGTTTCCGCACATATTCGTTCAGCACCACGACAGGAAGCGGCACGTCGAGTGTCAGACAGGCGCTGCGGCGGGTTTCCAACGGCTCCTGAATGTTCAGATTTCCATGTGTATGGTGCATGAGCGCGCCGGCATGTCCGCGCAGCCGGTCGAATTGCAGCCGCTTGTCCTTGCTGGGGACTGTGCCGTGAAAATCGTCTTCAGGCTCGCCGAGAATCAGGCTGATAATGTCTTGTTCGTTCATGTAAAAAACTCCTTTACGTTTTTCTCTGTCTATTGTTCTACCGCAGTTTCGGATTTGTCCCGCCTGCGTCATAATTTCGCGGCTGAATTTTCAGCCGTGAAACAGGGTGCGTCAGATCCGCCGCAGGGGTCTGTCCAGTTTTGGACACATCTGAAAAACTTTCGCTCAAAATTGAGCACATCTCCCCAATTCTGGGGAGGTATCCTCAAAAGTGAGGAAACACCTCTTTTGGCATACTGATTTACGATCGCTTTGCCTTCGTACGAAAGGCGTACGAAGTGAGGCTGCACAATTTTGCATAGACCTCACCAGAACAGGGGTGTCCCCCAAATTGGGGATACGCCCCTATTTCACAAACCTGAGTAGAAAAAATCAAATCGCCCAAAGAGTTTTCTAAAAAATTTTATAAACTGCATTTTGAAACCGAAAACGCAGGAATTCTTGCGTAAATCAGAGCAAAATATTATAATTACTCACAGGAAGGAGATGGTTTTGTGCCATATATCGCATATCTGCCGAACAGCAGAGTCACGCTTCTGGATCTCGACGAGGTGGCAGAGGTTCTGAATGTCTCACGAAAAACCGCATACCGATAACCGGATGTTCTCCCCAACGAACCCGGCGGATTTCCTTTTTTGTTCGTCCATTGTCCGAGAGTACGGCGATCTTTTCTGTAACTTCGTAGAAGTCTTGTGAAGCAGGCTGTTTCTTTTGTGGCAGTTCTTCTCCTATAGGCGCACCAAAGAAACAAAATTCACCGTCTTGACACATTTTAGAATCCTCCCTTAACCTTGCTTTTTGCGCGGCTCTCATCTGTCTGCGCAAAACGCTGTGTTTGTCCCACTCACTGTGAGCCATCTTCTTCAACCCCATGACTGTATTACCTCCGCAAATTCTCTTGATCCATTCGCAACGGCCTGACGCTGCACGGATGATCGGCCTGTCCATCAAGCAGAACGTCGATTCTGCACCCACAGTCTTCGCAGGTTATTTCGATGTTTGCCTGACAGGATGCCACGGCGACGGATCGGCCCTTCTTCCGGATGGTCAGGTTGTGCCCATCGTACCCGGCAAGGATGTTTCCACAGATGCAGCGAACAAGTTGGTTTTTTTGTAATTTCTCATTTTTCCGCTCCTTGTTTCTTTTTGGGGTTCATTCAGTTTCCAATGAGCCTCCGCACAGATTCAATGAAATTTGCCCTATCCGCCTGAAGCGCGGCGTTCGGGTCATTCGCTTCCCCGCAAATTTTTACACAAACGTCACGAAAGTCCACGCCCAAATCGTGTAGCTGCTCGGAGATATTTGCACAAGCCTCTCAGCCCGCGGAGTCATTGTCCAAACAGAGCAAGAGCGGGTGATTCGTTGGCCGTTCCCGTAGCGCAGTTAGCAGGAGACGGTCGTTAGCAACGCTGTTAAGCGCAATAGCATTGCCGCCAGCTTCGATAATAGAAAGCGCGTCGAAAGCCCCCTCGGTGACAAAGACCGGTTCATCGCCGGGTGCATAGAGAGCTTGACGGTTGAAGAGATCAGGGGTGGCGCCCCGATTATTCATCGTCCGGCACCCCGGTTGTGCATCCGGGTCGATACTGCGTGCGACGTAGTGGAAACAGTTTGTCGGGATGATAATTCGCGGGCAGCAGCGGTGACTTCCTGCCGGGGCTGCTTTGGGGTCGAAGCCAAGTCCATAAGCCACAGCTGTCTCCGGACTGATTCCCCGCTCGGTCAGGTAGGCAATGACGGCAGGGTCATACAGTCTGGCACGACACGCCGCGAAGTAATCAGACAGATCCTTCGGTGCAGAGCCGGACTGCACGGGAGACGGAGCGGGTGGACACTTCCGAGCGGGCTTTGTGCTATGCGGCTCGACCGACGTACCAAGCTGTTCTGCCAGTGCCCGAAGCGCCGTGTTGAAGTTCGCGCCATGTTCCAGCTCGTAGATCGTAAAGATGTCACCCAAAGTCCTACACCTGTGACAGTACCAACGCTGAGTGCCTGGATAATATTTGACCGCACCGGTTTTGTGCTGCCCACTCCCACTACCGCATTTGGGGCAGGTGTACAACGAACATCCGCTCGACTTTTTTAGAAACTCCCGGCAGTCGATGTTGCAGCTGTAGCTGATTCTGATGTTGCAGTTGGATACCGAATGATGTCACACGGCATCGGGCGTTATCATCTGATATCGTTCGATGTCAGACATAGCGGTCCATTGCTCAAAAGTTATTGCGGGACGATCGCGCTTCTTGAGTTCCCGCACAAATGTATTTCCACCTCCGAATTCTTCCAGAAAGCACCGAAAGGAGCGCTGCGGCCATTTCTCGGTCGCAGC
>ENA-OURZ01000949-OURZ01000949.1-human-gut-metagenome-genome-assembly--contig:-NODE-949-length-35539-cov-2.744730_pt1 | contig 35539 bp, 70 predicted proteins | sample MGYA00242073_ERZ509195 | MGnify/ENA primary metagenome ERZ509195 (study PRJEB26280, sample SAMEA2338837) | human gut metagenome | biome: human gut; feature: human-associated habitat; material: faeces... | reverse complement strand
ATTCCTACAACAAAGGCTATGCGCAGGGCGTCACGGATGCCGACAACCGGGCGAATACGAACTCGACGAACTACAAGACCGGATATAATGCGGGTGTGGCGGATGCCGACAATCGCACAAATGTAAACTCAGCTAACTACAAAGCAGGATATTCAGCAGGTGCTAGTTCTGTATCAGTAAAAAAAGCGACTACTACAATTTCTGGTGGTGGTAGCCCCGGAGAACATACTTGCGTATCTTCGACTGTAGGCTTAAGAGGACATACTATAGTTGGATATGGCGCAACAGCTTCTACATGTAGCGGTGGCTATTCGGCAAGCGGAAGTGTTGGAATTAAAGACTTGGTTTATGATGCAGGAAATGATAGATTTACGGCTACATTATGTTGTCAGCGTTCCCAAGGTGCAAGTGCCACTTATACTATCAGTGCATGGTATTATTAATCCTATATAGCATACCTCAAAAGCATATCTTCTTTTATGAAAGAACGATATGCTTTTTCTGATGAAATATCAAATTGTATTGACTTAATTATACTTTTATGGTATAATATATAAATGAATGAGAAGATTTCTAAGAAAATAATAATTATGAGAGGTTGGTAAAAAAATGAACGATAAAACAACAGTTAAGGATGTTATATCTGACATCATCATATCGTTATTGGTTACTTGTGTGGCTTGTGGATTCGTATACACTGCTCAATTAGTATACGCAAAGTTGGCAGAATATTGGTCATCTAAATATGCAATCACATATATGCAGGCAGAAGTCATTAACACGGAATATAATGGAGCGGATTATTATGCAATATGTATTGAAGAGGGGGTAGAAAATACACCGGAAAATAGAATTGCTGTTTGGGTAGATAAACCAATTTTAAAAGTTGGAGATAAGATTTCTGTTAAAAAATATAGCAATGGGGATTATTATCTGAACGACCAAGACGATTCAAATTAAGATTTGCGACAAAGAAAAGGAGAAAAATGGAAATTATATATTCAAATTTATCATTTACGAAGGTTACTCAAAACTTAGAAAATTTAAAAAGCAATTTCAATTTTCCAAAAAGAAGTTATGAGCACAAGTATAAATCTAATAATTGGATAAAAATGCATGGAAAAGCAATGAGGAGAAAACCTTTTAAAAAAGTGAATGCTGTTGTAATGATGGATGAATTTTGGAACATTCGATAATTTGAGAAGTCATTGTCTGATTACGGAACGAAGCTTATATATTTAAAAATATTAAGGAGAACGGCATTATGGCATATGCAGAGAAAACATCCGTTTCGGTTGTGAAAACGAAAGCGGATATTGAAGAATTAATACAGAAAGCCGGAGCAGAACAATTTGTTTCCGGCTATAAAGAAGATATGGCAGTGATAGGCTTTTCACTTGCAGATAGACAGATACGATTTATCCTGCCATTACCGGATAAGCAAGACAAGACATTCTGGTATACACCGGAACGGAGAACTAAAAGAACAGAAAAGCAAGCGTATGAAGCGTGGGAGCAGACATGTCGGAGCAAATGGAGAGCGTTATATCTTATCATCAAGGCAAAACTGGAAGCTGTAAGTAGCGGAATCAGTACAGTTGAACGAGAATTTTTCTATGACATTGTACTGCCAGATGGAAAAACGGTTGGAGAATTTATATCCCCACAGATACAAACTGCATATGAGACAGGAAAAATGCCACCGTTGTTGCCAATGCTTTAGAAAAGTACAGAAATGGAAATTAACTACTTATATCAAAATCCAAAACTAACCGGAGAAGAATGCCCGGTATGCAAAAGAAAAAGTTGGAATATTTTCAAATGTGAATCCTGCGAAATCGCGTTCTGCCAGTACTGCAAGCCGGAGTGTGTGAAAGAAGAGGATATAACGGAAGATATAATTGTGACATGCCCGGATTGCGGAAAACAGACCACGTTCTACAATTTCGATTATTTTTGAAAGGTTTTAATTCAATGAGAAAAAAAATAATGTTGCTTGTATTGCTTGCATTTTCATGTATTCTTACAGCCTGCTCGTTTGAAAAGGAAGTAGATTACACGGAAATTACAGATGAGGAAAAGACATATTTTACGTCTATTAACCTTGATGAAAAATATGTCTATTCTACGTTAACTGACCAAGAGAAATATTATTACCGGAAAATGCTCAAATGTTTGATGAACTATGAAGATTCAGTTACAATCAACAGTATAGACTATAATGTAATGGAAAGGGCTTATAAGGCAATCAGACGAGACTATGGCGGTATTTTCTGGATGGACGGCTATGAATATGCAACAACCAAAAATAATACCGTATTCACACCAAGTTATTCCATGTCAAAAGAGAAAAAAGAGTGGTATGCACAGCAGATTTCAGATGATGTAGAAAAAGTAACAGCGCAGTTGAGCGGAAATGATTATGACAAAGTAAAGGCATTATATGAATATCTGGTGAAAAATGTTCAGTACAATGAATCTGTTGAAAACGGGCAAAATATCTTAAGCGTTTTCCTTGATAATGAAACCGTATGTAATGGTTATGCCTCTGCAACCCAATATGTGTTAAATCTTGTCAACGTTGAATCAATTATCATGACAGGATATTCCGGCAATGAAAAACATGCATGGAACTATGTAAGAATAGACAATAAGTGGTATCAGATGGATGTCACATATGGGGCAACGTCGGACAGAGTTGAAGGAGTTGATTACCTATATATGACAATGACTGATGACATCTGCAATATGAACCATTTAGCCGATGATGTTTACATACCACCTGTGTGCGACAGCTTAGAAGCTAATTATTTTGTGCGGGAAGGAATGTATTTTAAATCTACGCAGTTTGGAGAACTAAGTGATTACATTTCGGAAAAATGGCGGGAGCAGTCGCCGGAAATTATTTTTGTAACGGACTGTAACATTACATCAGATTATGTAAAAGAAAACATATTGACAGATGATAATATTGTTAAATTATGTACAGGTGTTCACACAATGCGGTACGAATTTAGTGAAGCATATAATCTGTTCGCATTATATTTGGAATAAGGAGGATTGAAAATGAACGAGCCTACAAAAGACGCTACTCTTGAAGAAAAAATTGCTTTTATCAAAGACGGTATGGAAAAATTGAATGTTGACCAATTAGCAGAGTTTTATGAAATGATTTTACTTCTAAAAGGAATGACAGAGGCGCAAGTTAAATATTGTGAAAAAATAATGGAAACTGATACAACTAAAGACATTTCAGTGCTTCATGAACAGTTCCGCCATGTTTCTAATATACAGGATGAAGATGTTTCAAAACTATTAGATGATTTTGAAACTATAAAGAAAAAAGTTGCAGTAAAAAGGGTTGGCAAACCCATTGAGATTATGGAAACGGATACTCGCTACCGGACTGATTTTGCAAAATCAGTAATAAACAATTATTCAGAATACATTCAGATGCAGGATGGATGGCTGTTTTGCTGTGCTGATGAAGAAGGACTTATTAAGAATCTGCCAGTCAATTTTTTAATGGAAATGCAAAGTACAGCATTTCCTTTGCAGAAAATTACAGGAGATGTTGTATTCGTCCGTTGCAAACCTGTGGATTATATACATGAGGAAGTATACGATTTAGAGATTGAAGATTTGACAGAAGGTGATATTTCCCTTATTAACTCTTTGCTTTCCGAAAACCGACAAGCAGAATTAAAAAGCAGATTTACTGATTATGGCAGTGGTGCTGTTGCATTTAAGTTGTTTTGAACAAAAACATTAGTTTACCCCCCCCCGGTATCCGACGGACATCGGGGTTTTGACTATTGAGGATTATTCTTTCTTGACATAGATTATTGACATTTTAACATTTTTATGGTATAATCTATATTAGAAAGTGCGAAGTGAGAGGTGCTAGATATGGCAAGAAAACCTGCAAAAGAATTGACAGCAGAAGAAGTACTTAAGCAACAACGAGAACAGCAATTACGCTTTATGGAAGATAAAATTAATAATCTTAACGAACCTACTTATAAATTTGAAATTGGAGATAAAGTTACTTATGGTGCATTTAAAGAATGTACCGTTACAGATATATTATATGACGGAAAGGTGTATGGTCTGAATTGCATATCAATCGAAGAAAAATATGGTGTGCAGTCTAAAGAAGAAGCATACAGAGTAGCTACTTGGGTGGATGTAAGACCTATTCCAACGGGAGATTCCAATTTCAGCCGAAATAATGATGTGAGAATCAATTTTATAAATTCAAACATTGAATCTCTGCTTCATAAATACTATTCATTCGGGGTAAACATGAACCCAGACTATCAAAGAGATTATGTATGGAAATTAGAAGATAAACAGTTGCTTATTGATAGTATCTTTAACAATATTGAAATAGGAAAATTTGCCTTTATTCATTTGGATGATACAAACTGGATGAAGACAGGAAAAAGTTATGAAATTCTTGACGGCAAACAGCGATTAAGTGCTATTGTAGAATTTTATGAAAACCGATTTCCCTACAACGGAGTATATTATAACGAGCTTAGCAAAAAAGACCGGAATGTTTTTTTAAACCGCATGGTTGCGCAGGGAGAAGTACGGGAAGCAGACAGAAAAGCAATCTTAAAATATTTCATAATGCTTAACCGTACAGGTAAGGTCATGGATAAAAAACATCTTGAAAAAGTAGAAAAAATGTTGGAAGAATAGCACTCATAAGGAGGAATGATTGCATGGAGATTTATGGGAAAAGCATAAAACAGCATATCAATAACATTTCTTGTGTATTCGATACATATGCGAGTTCACTCACACCGCAGGAAAAAGAATCTTTAAATGCTGTCATGCATATATTGAATACATTGGAACGAAACAATGGTGTAATTATTCTGGATAAAGACAAAGCCGATATTGAGGAAAACAAATGAAATTAAACAAAAAACAGGAAAAAGCTATCCGTACTGCTACTGATGCGTTGAACTTCGTCCTAACTTCTGGGTTATGCAGTGATGAAGATGGTTCAATTAAGGAATCCATTGAAGAACTGGTAAAAATGCGAGAAAAAAGCCTTTATCAAAAAGCGAAAGAAAAAGCCAGACAAAAATATTTGACGAAATTGCTCGAAACATCGGAAGTCCTTACCCTCGATGCCAAATGGTATGACGAGAATGTTCGGAAACCAGAAGAATTAAAAAAGGAGAAAGGACATGAAAGGACAAAACTCTAAGGATAAATACAGGAAGAACAAGGAAGCTTCTACTAAATTACAAATAGAAATCACTGAAAAGGATGCTAAACGAATAGCTTTAACGTATGCGACGATTTCTCTTGGTGCTTTTGGAATAGGTGGATTTCTTACATATTTAGGATGCGTAGGGGTAAATGCAGGTATCTCTACAATAAGGGAATTTGGTATTCTTTACTTAGTTTGTGCTATGTTTATATGGTTAATAATATATTTAGTAACAAACTGCGCTTTTCATGATGAAAAATCATATGTTTATTGGTTCAAACAAAAAAACAAATGAACAATAAACAAAAGTGAAATGTAGAAAAGGTCGCAAATATTAAACTGAATATCATCAAAAAAGAGTATGAAAGTAAAAATAAAAAAACTTTGTAAAAGTGCAAAAACTCCAACAAGAGGAAGCGAATATGCATGTGGATATGATGCATATGCTTGTATTGAAGACGGTAATACTGTCACAATCGCACCACATGAAACAGTGAAAATCGGACTTGGTATTTGTCTCCAACCGGAAGAAGGCTATTACGTGGGAATCTACGCAAGAAGCGGTTTGTCTACAAAAGAAGGCTTACGTCCGGCAAACTGTGTGGGAATCTGCGATGAAGATTATCGTGGGGAATACATGGTAGCATTACATAATGATAGTGACACTCCAAGAATCGTGCAGGACGGAGAGAGAATTGCTCAGTTAGTTGTGCATAAGAGATACGACATGGAGTTCGAAGAAGTGGATGCTCTTGAAGATACAGACCGCGGAGAAGGCGGTTTTGGAAGCACAGGAAAAAATTAATAATACTGTACGAAAAAAGCGAGTTGGAAATATTCCAACCCGCTTTTATTTTTAGACGGCAAAAGACCGCCACGGCGTTTGGTGTCAAGGGACTGTGGCGGTCTTTTGCTCATTTTTGCATGTGCATACAAAAAGTTCATATCCGAGACGCAGTATAACATATAATTTTAAAAATGTAAACAATAATGTATATATTTCTTTACTTCAAGGTATATTTATGGTATAATATACATATGAAACAAAAAGAGGAGTGAACATTATGACCTTGCGAAAATGTGTAGAAACGGTAGACAAAATTAAGGTGACCGGAGATGCAACTATCGACATCTCTTTGTACTCAATACAGGAATTGAGTATAATCCGAGAACTGTTAGATGAAGACAAAAAAGGCATATTGGAGTTTTTCAGAAAAGTGCAGGACATTGACATTGAAAAACTCTACTTAACAATAAAATATCTCGATACAAAAGAGAAAATGGAAAATTTGAGTTTGCAGAAAAGCAGAAAGGAACACAATAATGGATGAACTCATTAGAACATTGAAAAGTGCAGAAGTTTAGCCTCTGTCATTGAAGTGGTAGAATTTTGTCAAGAAGACATTGAGACGGTGGAAGAACTAGCGGAATATTTGCAGGGAAAAGAAAAATAGACGTATGGAAAAGTATATTTTAAATTTTTTGTCGATTAACTGGGAATATCTGCTGTCAATTGTGACAGCATTTGTAATCATGGAAAAATTATTAAGCCATGTATTCAAAAGGAGTATTTTTTCACATGTCATTGCAGTTATGAAAACAATTTGCATTATAGTTGGAGTAGCCACATGCATATTTGTTCTATATAACACAAGCGACACTCTTTCAGTGATTATAGCCACAATTGTAATCTGCATATTATTGCTGTGTTTTAATTGAAATTTTAAGAATTTCAGTGTATCCTTTTGGCAGAACCTAGAATCAATTGAAAAGGCGGGAAAAATGGATAAAGAAGAATTTGTTAGCGTACTTGGAAGAAAAGGATATGTGGCAAAAAATGAAAACAGTGTTGTGATTGTTTATGCACACGATATTCAAAACGAAAAAGAGAAAAATGTATTTTTTTCTCGGCTAAAAGCGGTAGTACAAGAATGCGAATATGCCGGAAGCTATGGCGTGAAGTTCAAGACTTCGGGAGATTCGACGGATGAGGCACCAACGCAGACGCCTGCTGAATCGACCAAAATACCAGAAGATACAGACAAATATCTTAACGAAGATGAATTTGGTCAAGTAACTTTCATATAATGGGGAGGGCTAAGAGATAATGGAGATTCCAAAATATATCCAAAACAAAATCAGACAGCAAATTGAAGCTTGCGAAAAAGCGAAGAAATTAGAACAGGAAATCGACAACTGGTGCGGATTGTCCGGTATCAACACATACAATGTTGCTTACAAGGAAACAAAGGGAAGATTGATTGATGCTGTATCACCGATAAATGCGGAAAAACTAAAGGAATTGGCTGACGAAGTTTGAGAACTATGTTTTGAAACGAAATTGAATATTGGTAGGTGCAATGCCCGGATTGAGACTTAAATCTTTTTCCGGGTATTTTGTATTTTAGAATATACATTTTAACGTATATTCTACTTTACTTTATATTGATTTTATGGTATAATATACATATAAATTCAACAAGGAGAGATAAATGCGACAGCTCACAATATCTGTAGAAGGTAGCTCGGCTATATGTATTATTGTCCTATTATTAATGACTGCAATAATGTACATATATGTACAGTTCAAGTATAAGAACCATGACTGCAAGAAAAATAGTATAAACACAAAAAACCAAAAACGCAGAAGAAAAAAATCGAAAACCTAATACAAGAACAGTTAGAAAACTTACAGAAAGGATAAGACCATGAATAAAAGACAAGCCAAAAAAGCTTTGAAGAAAAGCGGTACTCTATTGTCAGAGGAACTTCCTATGATTTCGCTGACGAAAGAAGAACATGAGTGTTTATCAAAATCTTACAGAAATTACGCAAATACTCATCGCAAATCCAAACATTACAGAAAGAAATGGATGAAAAATAAAAATTTAGTTGCTTATCATTTCTTTAATAAATACTTGTAGTAATAAATAATTATGAGCAAACGAAGAAGATTAATAAGTCTGGGCGAAGCCTCACTGCTATATGGTGCTGAAAATGTGACGTTCCGCCGACCACGTTATGTCCCGGAAGGATTCTGTGAATGGTGCGGTGGAAAAATAACAGATAAACGACGCACTTCCTGCTGTTGCGCAGAATGCACACAAAAATTTCAGATTGAGACAAGTTCTGTCATGTATGCGAATAGCGGTTCTGCCAGTGGCTATCGAAATCACATATTTAGACGCGATAATTATACTTGCCAGAATTGCGGAGAATTTCACGCCGTTATCAATGAAAACGGAATACCCGTTCCTACAACAGATGGAGAATTAGACTTGCATCATAAGACACTAGTTTCGCAAGGCGGTACAGATGACCCGGCTAACCTTATAACATGGTGCAGAAAATGTCACAGAGAATGGCACAAGAAACATGGCATTGAATACTAGAAATATCAGAAAGGAATGAACTTATGAAAATAGGAATTACAGAATATGGCGATGCCGGAATTGATTTTCGTTGGGAGCATAAGCTTACAGAACTTAATGGAGCTGTTCTGATTACGAAAAATCTGACCGATACATTTATTCAAAAAGTCATCCTGCATAGTGAAAACTTTCCTATCATTGTGCATTGTACATGCACGGGGTGGGGCGGAAGTATGCTAGAACCTAATGTGCCAGACTTTAAAACACAGCTAAATCAGTTGCAAAAGCTTATAAAGGCAGGCTTTCCGATAGAACGTACTGTGTTACGTGTAGACCCAATCTTTCCAACAGAAAAAGGCTTACAGCGGATTCAAGAAATGTTTGCTTATTATCACACATTAAATCTACCGGAAGATAAAATCCGGTACAGAATGTCTATTGTAGATGAGTACCCTCATGTAAAGGAACGATACAAAAAGATTGGTTTTGCCCCGATATACAACGGTGGATTTTCTCCAACAAAAGCACACAGGTTGCTTGTAGGCGATACTTTAAGTAAACTCCCGTATCAGTTCGATACGTGTGCAGAAGACGTGCTTGCCAACGAATATCCAGATACATTCAACATCAAGGGATGCATCAGCCGGGAAGATTTATCAATTATGGGAATTGCTTACGAAACAAATCTTTTCGAGAATCCTCAGAAACGAACCGGATGCCACTGCTTATCATGTAAAACGGAACTACTGCGTCCAAGAAAAACATGCCCTCATAACTGTTTGTATTGTTTTTGGAAAGATTAAAGAGAGAGTATGAATTAACTATTAATACGAATCAGAGAGGTGTGAGAAAAATGTTCGATTTTAAAAACCCAGACATGGTAATTGAAAAACTCGATGAATTAAAAGCAAGAGACATTCCGTATATGATATAGACTTTCGAAAAGAATACAGGGAAAGGAAAAGGGTTAATGAAGGTTATAAGTGTAAGTACAATCGGAAATCTAATTTCAGCACACATGGAAGGCGATAATGAAAAATTTTTAATATTTGCTAATTTTATTGCAGACGCTTACGAAGAGGCAGGCGAAGTAAGATGTGCTAGAATTATTAGGAAGAGAATTGACGGCACGTATAAAAATGATTCGACTGTTACATTGGATTAACACGATAAATAAGTATTTAGGTTGGAGAAAGTATGAAAGATATTCCGTATGAATTTGACAGACCATTATTAAGAGCTGAAAAGGGAGATATTGTAGAAATATCTGTTACACATTTTATCGAAAGTATAGTTAGGGATAAAGACATTAAAAAGTACGGGCATATTCCTAATGGCATATATTGTGCTACAATCGTAGAACCTTATAAATTAAAATGCGAAGAATATCCTGAACTAAGTGGCTGTTACAATTACTGGCGAGGCGATAAAAGAGGCTGCTCTGATGGTATTTATGCCAATGAAATTGGCAAGAGCAAGGCAAGAAAATATTAAAACAACTAAGCTTAGAATTTAGCAGAGGAAGATATGGGAAAATTAATTAATAAACAGGATGCAATTGATAAAATTAAAAAAGAAACTCTTATAAATTATTCCGTTGCCGTGATGGCGGATGTTGTAGAAAGCGCAAAACAGAGAGATACACCAATTTACGAAGGGGATAAGGAAAATCAGTGGGTGAGATTAGCTGACGTAGAAAATGCACTTAATAAATACTTAAACATTTAGAATTAAGAAAGGAGTCGTCATGACGGAGAATGAAGCAAAAGCTGTAAGATTTATCGAATATATAAAAAAATATGCGGTTGAAACTATTGACCATATTGCCAAAGAAGATATTATTGCCAGCACGGTTACATATACGCACAAAAAAGAAAAAGCTGAAACCATATTAGCAATGGTGGAGGAATTGGAGAAGTATCGAGCAATCGGAACAGTGGAAGAATACCGGGCGGCTATGGAACGCCAGAATCAGAGAATCGTTATTACTGAAAAAGAAGATAATGGGATTAAAAAATATACATGTTCGGCATGTGGTAGGTATATGGGGTGGTCAACTGGAACACTTCCTGCTCGTTATTGCTGGAATTGTGGTCATAAATTGGATTGGAGTGATGGGAAATGAGTGAAGTGGAATATATGGAAGATGGAGCGGATTATTTAGAGGAAGGATGTCAAAGACAGACTTGTGATGGCTGTCTGGCTTACAATTATTGTCTGATAAAAGAACAGGAGGGCGAACGATGGGAAGACTGATTGATGCTGATTAAACATCGTATAATTAGAATTTAACGGAGGAAAAGTAGATGGATAAAAAAGAGTATGAAGAAATTGAACGGAAAGCGAATGAACTGGAACATAATGCAAGCATTAAGTGTAGTGTCGAAGTTCAAAAAGCACAGAGTTTTTACAATGGATATCAGCAAGGAATAGAGGATATATTGAAGATTTTAAGAAGAAACTGAACATATTTAAAATTTAAGGGAGAAATTATATGAGTAAAATTGAAAAGCAAAAACAACCATGTTGTATATGTAAGAGGCATAAAGCCAATGAACCATTTGAAATTAGAGATGATTTTGGTGTCTTATATAAAACATCGCATATCTCTAACTGTCCTTATTGTGGCAGATTTTTAACAGAAAATTAGAATTAATGGAGGAATAGTAGGATGTTACATGCAATTTGTGATTTTTGTGGAAAAGACTGCGATAGGACTGCAACGCTGTTATCTATGACACCTTTCCAAAATTTTGCCAGATATCACACGGACAATGAACCATATGGGCGTAGAGAAAAAACAAGAAGCTTTGTTATTTGCTATGATTGTTGTAAAAAGCATAATCTTCCAAATCCATATGAAACTTATTCTGGCATTACTAAGCAGGAAGGGCATTATGAAAAGTGTCTTGATAATTATACAGATGTAGATTTTTTGGATGATGAGAAATATGATCGGTAAACTGAACTTTAGTGGAGGAATGCCATGGATGAAATCTTATATTGCCTATGCTTACATTGCGTAGGAATAATAGATGGATGGAGACCATTCCCTGCAACAGCAATAGCAGAAAGTCTTGGAATAAGCGTACATAAAGTCAGATATCATCTTAGAAAGCTAAAAGCAAAAAGTCTTGTTGATAGCTTACACGAAGGCGGTATTACAGAGTGCGGAGAAGTTTTTTGCTACTGTGGATGGACGATAACAAAAGAAGCGTTTTCGACAGAAGAATATAAAAAAGCACAAGAAAGAGAAAGAGAGATTTGCAAAAAGTGCTTTGATATTGACATTGGAGAAAATGACTAAAAATTAGAATTTAGGAGAAAAAAACAAAATGGCAAAATTTATTAGAGCGTGCAAGTGTCCAAGATGCGGTAAGATTTGTAAAAGCGACGGGACTACATATGACTTAATAACAGATGGTGATGCAATTCTATTAAACGATTTTAGTTATGAAGAATGGCATTGTGATGATTGTGACATTGATTTTGGAATAAGTGCAGTTGAAAATATTATAGAGGAATTTTAATTTAGCGAAGGTAGAACAATGAGATACAGTATTGAAACAACAGAAAATGGTGTAAATGAAACATTAGAGGTAGATGGGAATTTATATAAAAAAGAGTGGGAGAGAGAAGAAAATGGTCTTTTTAGATGCAAACAAAAAAATTTTGCAGACCAAATGGAAAATGATGGATACGATAACGAGTCATTGCTTGAAAAAATTGATGAGGTCTTTGACAGCTTCCTTGCAAGTTCCGTTGACGATATAAGAGACTACTTGGATTAATAAACTGAACTTTAAGAGTCAGCCATTTGACTGTTCAAGATAACTTTAAACTTCCGAGACAGTACCACGATAATTAGCTTTCTATCGAAAAATAATTGTACCTTTAGTTAAAAAAAATCATGGAGGGTAAATTGTATGGCATATAAATTCAAGCAGTATGGTCATGGGTTTAAAATATTGGGAAAATATCAAGGATGGCATTATGGTATATGGACTGATAGTATGCCAGAATCATTCGTGTTTCTGAAACCCATAAATGATAAGGATTTTGTGTTTGCATGTGCAGATTCAATGCGAGCACACGACAGCGACATCTTTTGTGGAAAAATGAAATTATCGTGGATTAAATGTATAAACCATGAATTCATTGAAATATCGGCAGAAGAGGCACAAAAACTTTTGGATGAAAAATTATCTGTATATGATTCCATCCCACGCCCCAAAATTGGAGAAACTATATTGGTTCAATTACCAATATCTGACGAATGGGAGGAAATGAAAGTCACTGATTATTGTAATAATGAATATGGATATGAGTTAAGGGTTGATGGTTGCTATGGGGATATTCATATCGAACTTGGACAATACAAAGAAGAATGGAAATTAAAAGAGGATGATTGAGGAGGATGTCTAAATGAAAAATTTTGTAATAGTAGAAAATCTTGATGAAAATACGCTTTCGGTAATGCCAGATGAAAAATACCGGGAAATAAGCAAAGGTTGTGAATGGAGATATGAACCTATCAGTGATGCGGACACCGAAGATGAAGCCCTAAAAATCATAGCACACATCAATGAGCTTGACGGAGTATCAAATTATCTTACAGAATTGATGGATAAAAATAATTTCCATAAAGTTGTAACGAAAGAAAGAACCGTAGTGTCTATCGTTGATAAATTTCAAAATGGATATGTCTGGGTGGCTCAATTGTATACATTATATAAGATTATGGACGAAAAAGATTCTTCGCCGGAAGATGCAGTAATGTTTTCTTTAAAGCAAAATATCAGATTGAAGAAAGTCACCAAAAAAGATTTGCTTAAATGGGTACTTACCTATTACGAAAAGGGCGAAAAGTGCAAACTGATTGTAAAAAAAGACAGGTACAACGGTAAATATTCCGGTGCAAAATACCTTGCTTTTAGGCAACAGCCTTCGTTTGTAGCAACTCTAAAATTTAATGGAACGCCGGAAGAAAGTGAAACTTTCTGGAAGGAAGATGCCAGATATTATGATATTGGAAAGGGGGAAACTCCAAAAGAAGCAGTTAAAAATCTGAAAAAGCTTTATAAACAGGAAAAACAAATAGCGAGAAGGGATAAACAGAGGTGACTATTTTATGAAGAAAAAATATATTTTAAGAACCGAAACAACCACATTATATTTGGATAATTTAGAACAAAAAGAAGGATTCCTTTATGTAGAACAGACAGGAAACTTATACCGGATTCTTGATGAGGATGAAACTGAATTGCAACCGGATGCAATTTTATCTAATGCTGATGGCAGTAAAAAATACCTATGTGCTTTCGCATGGTTTAAAAATGCCGAAGATGCTTTTAAATGTGTGGAGCATAATAAAAACATTGCAAATCAAATTCTCACACAGCTACAAATGTTGGAATCTTATGATATTGAGGAAAATGATATAGATGAATTAGAAACAAATAACCATATCCCAAAAACATATCTTGGTTCTTACCTTTTTAATTATTTTGGTGGAGATTATGTAGACGATAAAAAAATCGTAGGCGTAGGTATAGACGTTGCATTCAGACCATATAAAGACAAAAAATTAGTACAATTCTGTGCTGAAAAAGAAACATATTTTCATATCGAAGAAGAATCAAGACTGATAGGTATTCGAAAAAAAACTATTTATTTAACGGATGCTGTTAAAGTGTCTTTTGATAGAAAAAAATTAGTCAAGCTTACAAGAAACGAATTTCTTATCAAGATTATCTGTGAACACTTTGGGTGGGATAAATTAGAAATTTCAGTAGCAGATTACGAATTAGATTACGCTGAAACAGAGTGGCTGTCTGAACCATGGTATTGTGGCAAGGATGTTTGTATTCACTTTATGGAAGACCATAAAGATGATTTGGATATTGCAGACAACAGAAATGCACAATGTCCTTCATTCAGATGGTTAGAAGATTAATTGAAAATAAAATTTCTGTTTTTTATAAATGCAATCATTTGTAACTAAATTTACCGAAAGGATAAAAAATCATTATGAAGAAAAAATATGTTTTAAAAACCGAAACAGAGACATTATTTCTGGATAAATTGGAACAAAAAGAAGAGTTTATTTATGTAGAACAGACGGGAAATTTATACCGGATTCTCGATGATGATGAAACAGAATTACAGCCGGATGCGCTTTTGTCTGTTTCTGACGGAAGTGAAAAAGAAAAAGGACTCTGCGTATATGCTTGGTTTAAGAATGCGGAAGACGCATTTGAATGTGCAGAATATAATAAAAACATTGCAACTAAAGTCCTTGCAGAATTACAGATGATGGAATCAGAAGATGCAAATGAAAAAGATATGGATAATACACCTAAAACTTATGTTTGCTCATATCTTTTCAACTATTTTGGTGGAGATTCTATAGACGGCAGAAAAATTGATGGCGTGACTATTGATGTAGTATTTATCCCATACAAAAATAATAATCCGGTAAGATTCAAAAATAAAAAAGAAACGTCATTCTACAGTGAAGAAAAATCAAGGTTAATTGGTACACGGAAAACAAAGATAGACCTTGCAGATGCAGTGAGAGTTTCCTTTGACAGGGATGAACTGGTCAAGCTCACAAGAAAAGAAGACATTATCAAAATTATCTGTGAGCATTTTGGATGGGATAAAATTGAAATTTCCATTATAGGCTATCAATTGACTTGCGAAGAGAAAAGATTTGTTTCTACAGAATGGGATTGTGGAAAGGATGTCTGCATTCATTTTATGGAAACGCATAAAGATGACCTTGATATTACAGATAATAGAAACGCACAGTGTCAGGCATACAGATGGTTGGAAGAATAATAGAGGAAAAATTGGATGGACGAAAAGTTTAAGAATCTTATTGGCAGACTAAAAAAAGCAACAACAAAAGAGGAAATCATCAAGTGTAAGACAGAGGTAATGGATTTGTTTGATTCATATGCTACAAATACAGCCGGAAAACTTAGAATTTAGGAGAAGAAACATGGAGTACTGGATATTGGGTCACTGACGAAAAGGGTAATTATTACCCTGTGTGGTCGGAAAGGAGTCATCATGACGGAAAATGAAGCAAAAGCTGTAAGATTTATCGAATATATAAAAAAATATGCGGTTGAAACTATTGACCATATTGCCAAAGAAGATATTATTGCCAGCACGGTTACATATACGCACAAAAAAGAAAAAGCTGAAACCATATTAGCAATGGTGGAGGAATTGGAGAAGTATCGAGCAATCGGAACAGTGGAAGAATACCGGGCGGCTATGGAACGCCAGAATCAGAGAATCGTGATTACTGAAAAAGAAGATAATGGGATTAAAAAATAATACATGTTCGGCATGTGGTAGGTATATGGAGGAGTAAACATGAACGTTGTACAGGAAGAATGGGAAAAAATGAGAATTGCATATCAGATTAGATATGCAAGAATGTATAAAAAGGTAAAAGAAAATGAAATCAACACTGATAATCACGGAGCATTACTTGAAATGAGCTATGTTTTAATTCTTGTGTTTGGATTGACGGATAAACAGGTCAAGGAAATTGAAAGAAATGATGGATTGACGGATGCAGATATAGAAGCAGATTAAATTCGCATTTAAGAGAGGTAAATAGAATGGAAATATACAGAGATGGAGTCGAAATTGACATATTGCCGGAAACGGCTAAATGCTGTGCAGATGATACAGAGCGAAACCCACTTAATATAGATATGTGTCCGATTGGAGAACAGTACTGTTCTGGTGATTGTGACTATTATACAGAAAATTAGAATTTAAAAGAGGTCAGCGACATGAGACTTGATAAAAAAGACCTAGAAGGATTGCTTGAATATTTGAAAGCTAATCCGCATGAAGCAGAGAGGTGTAATCAGTGTTTTAACTGTAGGAAACTGCAAAGGTGCAACATTGATGACAACGAAGATGAAAACGGAATGTGTAAAGAGTATGTTCCGGTGGGGCATTAAACTGAACTATATAGTTGAAAATTAGAATTAATGGAGGAATAGTAGCATGATACACGCTATATGTGATTTTTGTGGTAAGGATTGTGATAGAACAGCAACGCTACTGTCTATGACACCTTTTCAAAATTTTGCAAGGTATCATACAGATGATGAACCATATGGAAATAGAGAAAAAACTAGAAGTTTTGTAATCTGCTATGAATGTTGTAAAAAACATAATCTTCCTAATCCGTATGAAACATATTCAGGAATTACTAAGCAAGAGGGGCATTATGAGAAATGCCTTGATAATTATACAGATGTTGACCTTGTAGAAGATAAAAAATACGATAAGAGATTTTATTAAATTAGAATTTTAGGAAGGAAAGTATGAGCAAAATACAAGGTTTTATATTGTACCGCATCTGGTACGGAGAGACATTGGTATATCTCGGCAGGACAAAGCAACCGCTACAATCAAGAATCCATGGTCATCTTTTCAAAAAAACAATGCATAGAAGTATATCTATTAATTTAGTGACGAAAATAGAGTATGCAGAATTTTCAACAGAAGCAGATATGAATTTGTATGAGATATATTTTATCAATCTATGGAAACCACCACTTAATATAGATGACAAGTGTAAAGACAATTTGACAGTATCTTTGCCTGATGTTGAGTGGAAAACCTTTACTACTCATTTATGGGATAAGTGGAAGAACGAAATTGCCATAATGGACAATGAATATCAAATGAAGAAACAGGAAAAGATGGCAAAATTTGAAATGGACAGAATCATGAGAGATAAATGGCGCACAGGCGAAATTACAGAAGGGGAATACTATAAGTACCTTAATAGTAGTAATAGTCAAGAAAACATCGAGATTGCAAATATTGATGAATTATTTTGTTGATTAAACTTAGAATTTAGGAGGAAATAGAAAATATGGAAAACATGGAAAATAATATGGAATTTTTAACAAAATTAGATGCAGAAACCCTGAAGGCAGAATTATTAGCATTTTTTGATTGTGAAGATATTGAAGTGGATAGTATTGAGGACTTCCAAGCGCAATTTGTTGACTATGTCAAAGAAGATTTTTCCTATGGAGATTGTGATTAAACTGAAAACATTTAGAATTTAGGAGGAAATATGAGCAAGACACACGAATTAAAAATATATCCGAAGTATTTCGAAGCAATTTTGGATGGAAAAAAGACATTCGAAATCAGAAAAAATAACAGGAATTTCCACGTTGGAGACAGCATTGTTCTAAGAGAATTTGATAATATTAAATATTCTGGTAGAGAAATCCATGCAACAATTAAATATATGCTTGATGATACATTTATCGGACTAGAAGAAGGATATGTAGCCTTTTCGTTTGGCATTTTAAAAATAATAGACAGATAAACTGAACATTGAGATTGAGGCGAAATAAATATGAAAACTGTAGAAAAACATAATTACTGTATATGGTGGATGGATGCAGAAGGAACAGAAGAAGGAACTTAAATGAAGAAAAAATGTAAAGGATGCCGAGCGTTGCAAAAGAAATTACTTGGAATTGGATATTATTGTGGTTTGAACCACCCTATCAAAGCAATAGCTGAAATTGACGGGATTCCGGTAGAATACAAGCCGTTAGAAGAATGTGAAAAGCCAAAAACAATTACAGGTTATTGCTCCTTACGATTAGAGCAAACAAGACAAACCATAAAAAGATTTAGTTAGGAAAATTAGAAATTAATGGAGGAAATATGTATGAGTGGGCGACCGGAAATTACAAAGGAGCTTTCCACAGCCCTAGAAAAATATATAAATCCAAATAATGATACAAGAATCTATATGGCGAAAGAAGTTACGTTTGATTATGCAACTGGACATGCAATCAGAGTGGATTATATGAGATTTAAACCTGTAAATAATACTGTCTCCGGTATTGAAAAGGGAGATTTTTACTGTTATGAAATTAAATCTTCTGTTGAAGATTTTCATTCGGGACATGGCTTAAATTTTATCGGTGATTACAACTATATTGTAATGCCAGAGGAAGTATATGCGGTTGTATCAAAAGAAATCCCTTATTTTATCGGAGTGATTGTACCGACAGAAAGCAGTAGGAGCAATAATTGGAAAGAACTAACAGTAATTAAGAATGCGAAACGCAGAAACAGAGAAAAAGCATTGCCGGAAATGCTTTTTATGATGTTCCGTTCCGCATCGAGAGACAGGTATAAGTCGTCTAAACAGGATACTTAAAATATATCTCTACAAAAAAGGGGGAATTATGAAAATTTGTAGAGCCGTTGTCAGAAACCGAACAGGCTGATTTTATGGAATTTCTAAGAAGAAATTCTTGCGAATTTTCGCCTTTTAGCGTGTGCAATTATTTTCTGAAAAAGCGTATAGAATACCGAATAAAATTCAAATATAGCATGACATTGTCATGGGATTATAATTGTGCAAATCATGAATGCTACAAAGCAGTAAAAAGAAGATTAAAAAAGGTTGAGCCGTATAGATGGCACACCATTTATAAAAATGATAAAAACTACCCGAAAAAAAAATTGCGAATGTTATGTCCAAACATCTATGGATTTTAAGACCGGAAATTATCATATCGCTCGTTTTAACAAAAAGGAGCGCAAATTCACCCTTGTGAGAAATGATATGACTGGGGAAATCAAATATTGGCAAAATGCGGAATACATGGGTATAGAACAAATTATTTAAGAAAGGAACTAAAATCATGACTATAGACAGCTATGACTGGGATGAACTTTATGCAAAAGCAAATGAGTTTGTTTCCCAATACATTCCGGTTGCAACAGTTAATACTAACCGTAAAAGCTTCGTCAATAACCGCCCAAGAGTAAACATATCGCTTACGGCTAAAGGAAATACAAAATACATCAAGTTGATTGACGAAATGCAATGTATCAGAAAATTAAAAGGCGCAAATAGCAAGACCGGAAGAATTATAAATGCAGAAATAATTTTTACCGCAGATGGCTCATTGGAGGTATAGAGATGAATAAACGGATAAAAGAGAAATTACGCAAACAATTTGACGATGGCTGTTTAACCCGCCGGAAGAGTTGCATTTATTGCGCAGACTGGGGATACGGATGCGCAAATGGTCATCCAAGAGTATTTCCCGGTAATGCATATGATTACTTAAATTTTTGCAAGGAAAAGTTTGAAACACTTGAATTTTTTGTAAATCAGTTAAAGAGGGAAGGGTTGTCACTGTCCGGATGGATATTAGAGGAAATTCCAGCCTCACATATCTATGCTTTCTATAACACAAGAAATCATAAGAGTATTGAAATTATGTATGATACGGAAAATGAATGTTTTGAAATCTATTCTACAGATTGTCTATGGAAATATTCTAAAGATTATAATTCATACAAGTACGACACATTAAGGGAAGCATTATGTGCACCATGGCAACATTTAAACTACATTATGGTTATGGAAAGAAACAATAGCAACAAGAAAAAGAGACGAAATCGAACAATCCAAACACAAAAGTACAAGGAAGAAAAAATTGCAATAAAAAAGGAGATGCAACACTTTGAAGTATGCAATTGGTGACTTGCGCTTTGTGTAAAAACAATAGTAGTATATAAAAAATGAAATCGAGCTATTTGAGGAGGAATACAGATGAAAAAGAGAATTACTAAAAAGGAGTGCACCAAACATGGTTTTAACTCATGGATAAAAGAATGTAGCCGTAAAGCTAATGCTATGGACGAACATTGCTGTTTGAGAAACAATTGGAGAAAAATACATAAACTTCCAATGTTCAGATTAGCATGGAAAAAAACGGTTGAAAGAAAACATATAAAAATCTTCGAGGAAGTGACTTGTAAGACAAATAATTCAGTTAAACATGAGGAACAGTTGCCGTTGATTCCGGGGCTTATGGAATCTATTTTAAAGATGGAGTACCATGGGAATTAATTAAAAGTAAAATTCCAGAAATTGTAAAGGATGAGAAAATCAGAAAGGAAAGAACTCCAAACTTTTGTTATTGTGACAGGTTTGTTTCATTTTTCGAATTAATCTGGAATTTTAACTGTATAATACAGGATGTTTGAATATTTAGATAAGCAAACATTTGAGTACATAGAGTTAAGTGATGAAATTGTAGAAAGAGCAATAAATGCGTTTAAAGAGCGATTAAAAAAGAAAAGAGAAAAGGAAAAAATTAATGAAAAAATCTAAAATCCAAACACTTCTTGATAAAGTGGAAAAAATCAATAGTGACATGGACTGTGACACCATGGAGTTAAATGAAGCATATGCAGAACTTGGAAAAGCAGTCTATTCTGAATCGCTCAAGGAAGCAGAATGCGACATACATATACAGAATCCATGTAAATAATCAAAGAGGAGTGAAATAGTGCATGAATAAAAGCTTAGATTCTGCTAAAATAGCAACACTTACAGAAAAAGCAGTACAGGATGATGAAACATTCAAATCAGAAGGTGGCTTTGTTCCAGAGCGTGACCAGTTCTACTTCGAAATGAAACAGGGAAATAACGTTTTCTTTGTTGGATTCAAAGACTTACTTATTTGTTTAAAACTTATGGAACAAATGCAGGAAATTCCACCGATTAGTGATAAATGGTGGTCACAGATTGTGTCACTTTATGGAAATGACTTTCTAGCGATGGAACATGAAGGTGTAGAAAAATAACATTTGCAAGATATATTTATCTACCAATATCAGACATGTGAAAAAAAAGGAGATTTTCGATGAAGACATACTTTGAAAACATTATTGACAAAAGACCACTTTATAGTGGTGGCGCATATGTATTTACAGCATGTGTGTCATGCACATCAAATTCTATAAAATATGAAGTGCATAGTCCATTCGAAAGTACAAAAACATTTGTGGATTATATGCAAGCAAAAGATTATTATTTATCGTTAGAAGGCAAGAATAAATGAAATTTTAAAAAAAAATAAGGAAAATCGGGACACAATCTGTGTAAGGCTTGGCAAAGATATGCTTGAAATTAATAACCAATAATCGGTAATATAGGAGGAACAACATGTCAGGAATATTTAATAATTTTATTGTAGGCGGTACTTTGATTATATTTTTTATTTTATTGTTTAATGGTATAATGGTAAAATAAGTAGTAAACAAGTAATGATGAATGAAGGAAATATAAGTATGCCAAGCTATGAAGAATTAAGAAATGAATTTGTAGGTTTTAGATTCAGACATTTTAAGGGTAACATCTATCTTGTTACCGATATAGCGGTTCATACGGAAACAGGTGAACCAATGGTGATTTACAAAGATGAAAATGATTCATCAAAAGTATGGTGCAGATCGTTGGAGATGTTTACATCAGAAGTAGACCATGATAAATACCCGGATGCAAAACAAAAGATGCGATTTGAGAAAATCAATGAGAATCTTAACCAAACATCAGATGAAAATACTGTGGTCAGACAATCATTAGAACGGCTTTACAAAGAATCTGACAGAAAAATTATCAATGAAGTTTTAAAACAGCTAGAACCATACAAGGAAGAAATGACACAGTTTGGATGTGCCGGAATCTTTTCAGATATGATGGAAGTAGTAAGAAATATTGAAACGGAGGATTGTCTAAATGAATAAAAGACAGGCAAAAAAAAGATATACAAAAGCTTTAGATTCTACTGTAAATCCAAATAAGTATAAAGGTAAATACAGTACCGTAAGCCTTATTAATCCTATAGTTGTTGATAAAAAAGGAGACATTATGAAACGAGAACTATGCAACAAATCCCTTGCAGTACCTCAAGCCGTCAAACTTTCAAATGCGGGTTTCATTTATGTTCAAGGCAACAGATTCCTTGCAGTACCACAAACCGTCGAAGGGAAAAAGTAATATCAATAATAACGGTGATGGCTCAGTAACAGAAATCATCGAAAGTGTAAGCCAAGACAGTCATTAGGAATGGTCAATCGAATGATTCTGTTGAAGCGTCCAGACATTGAAAAAATATAAGATGTAATATAATAATTAAGCGTAAAAGCTTTGCGGATATTTCTGTGGGGCTTTTAATCAGCATAAAAATAAAGCCTTGTATCTGAATAGGGGATTATTTTCGCCGGGAATCTGGTTCTTTAGAAAGGATGAACACGCAAAGTGCAGTGTCATCACCTGTGCATCGCCGAATAAATCATCTGCTCAAAAGTATATGAATGTATCAGACGAAGAAAATTCGAAGGTATTACGGAGCAGGATTAAATTTGTCCTAGATGTTGCAAAGGATAATAATATAACCACGCTAATTTTAGGTGCATACGGCTGTGGCGTTTTCGGTCAAGATGCGACAGAAGTGGCAAGTATCTTCAAGGAATATCTGCTAACCACTCATACCTGTTTCGATAAGGTTGTATTCGCAATTCCAAATAGCAAGGACGGTAATTTAGAAAAATTTGTAAAAGTATTCTCTTGGAATTAAAAAAATAGCCAACAATGAAAAGTACCCAGAGTGAGATTTGTTCTCAAACCGGGTATTTTTTATTATACATATTTATGTATATTATACTTTACTATACACGTATTTTATGGTATAATATACATTATAAATATAATTCAAAATTATTAGAGAGGCAACATGAATATCAATTAAAAGGAGAATACAGTTGACGACCATGATAGATTTACAGCCTACAAAGTGCAATATCTGCAACGGAAAAGTGATTTTTGCTTCCAACAGTATCGTATATGGAAAAGAATATGGAAGCGGAAAGTGCTATTTCTGCACTAACTGTGGTGCTTATGTTGGCACTCATAAGCCTAGACCACGAGAAGCGTTAGGAATACTCGCAAACAAAGAAATGCGCGATATGAAAATGCAATGTCATGAATTATTTGACAGCTATTGGAAAAACGAAAGTTCAAACGAAGAAAGACATTCTACAAGAAGCAATGCTTATTGTAAATTGGCAGGAGAAATGGGTATTCCAATAGAAGAATGTCATTTTGGGCATTTCAATTTAGATATGTTAAATAAAGCATATGCTGTTTTGCAAAAATGGGAAAAGAATGAAAATGAATAAAAGGAGAGATATATGGAAATTGAACGTAAATTTTTGGTAAAAACTCTTCCAGAAGGATTGGATTCGTATAAGTGTAAACATATCGAACAAGGATATTTAAACACAAATCCAGATGTGCGTATCAGAAAGTCTGACGAAGATTACATTCTGACATATAAAGGAGATGGCATGTTGTGCCGTGAAGAATATAATCTGCCTCTGACTAAAGAAGCTTATGAACATTTGAAGGCAAAAATAGACGGAACACTGATTCAGAAAAGAAGATATTTGATACCGCTTGCAGATAGACTCATGGCTGAATTAGATATTTTTGAAGGGAAACTTGCACCATTACAACTTGTCGAAGTTGAATTTGAGACAAAAGAAGATGCCGAGAGGTTTGCCCCGCCTGTATGGTTCGGAGAAGATGTAACCTTTGACAAAAATTATAAAAATAATTCGCTTTGCAAATAGTTTCCGCGACCATGCATAAGAGAAATTAAAATTGTGGCGTTATCTGCGATACATTGTGTACGTTGCAGACAATTTCTTGTTGGAATACAAAAATAAAGAGGATTGAGCAAACGAAAGGAGAGCAGAAAAGGACGCATGAAAAGGAAACCTTGTAATAGATGGATAGGACGAAAATATTGGTGCGAAAAAAGTAACAATTGGCGAAAACTTCATAAGATACCGCTGTGCAGAAAAGGTGTGAAAACATGCTTTAACTGCGGTTTGCCGTTCTGCTGACATTAAAACTTAGGAGGAAAAATTGATGAACCCAAATGATTTTGCAAATGCTGTGACAGAAATGATTATGTCAGAAAAGGAACACTTTAAAAAATATATTGAAAACGAGGATTGGGAAGGATTGCAGGATGAAATTTATTATTATGCCAAATCTGCGACAGAAGGTTAATAAAATATGGGAATGGATGAAGATATGCTCGACTGTATCCGGGCGTTAGCGGAAAACAGAATACAGGATGCAAAAGATAAAGCAATCATCTGTTGCATAAACGATACAACAAAAAAGAATGCCTCAAAGACATCTTATTATAAGAAATTATTGGAAAATGGCTCAACAAAAATGTTTGAACTTCCACTCAATCTCAAAGGATTGCTTAATGTACAAGATGTGTCAGACTTCAATGAAGCCAGATACTATCTTGGGAAAGAGCAGAAAAAGGCATATGAGCAGATTGTGGAAGGCGTTAACTCAACATTTAGAATGCTCGAATATGGCATCGCATACATGAACAGCACACTGATATTTGGTGAGCCGGGAACTGGAAAGACCGAATTTGCAAAATACGTTGCATTTAAACTTGGGCTTCCATATGCATACTTAAACTTTTCATATCTGATAGATTCCTACATGGGAAAAACAGCGCAGAACTTAAACAGGATATTTGATTACTGCAAAGGGCAAAAATGTGTGCTGATGTTGGATGAGATAGACTGCATTGGCATAGAACGTGGTCATGATACCGGAGCAGACGGAGAACTTGGACGAACAACAATAGCACTTATGCAGTCACTGGACGGCTTGGTAGATGGTCAGATTGTCATTGGTGCAACTAACCGATGTGACCGACTGGACAAAGCATTGTTAAGACGATTCCAACGTCAAGTAGAGTTCAAACCGTTTGATAAAGAAGAACGTCAGGTTATGATTGAAGCCTACATGAACAGTGTGGATTCTTCATTTCTCACGGATGACATTGTCCAATATGCAGATGAATCTCACACACAGGCTGAAATCGTAAAGTTCCTTATTGAGCAAATCGTAAATAAAATAAATGAATGAACGGAGGAAATCATGCAGTTATTGGATAAATATTATAATTCCATAAAAATAGGAGATACTGTATCTCTTTTCGGTGAGATTGGTCAAGTCAACGAAGAAATGGGGGCGTTAGGTATTTACTTTAAAGAGGGCGTTAACTGGGAATTGGTAAAAAATAAACTAAAAAAAATGGAAAATTGCAAAAAGACATTATATTTCTGCTATAATGAAACATTTGTTTCGTTCTGGGAAATAATGAATAACCTTACGGGAAGTATAGAAGATGTCTGTCATGTTGTAGTGAAACTTTAAAATGAAAGGGCAATTATGTCAAAAATAATAATTGAGAAATATAAATGTGATATTTGCGGAAAAGAAGTAGAAAAAGAAGCAGACCTTAGAAAAGAAACTGTTCCATGCTACGGAGAAGGTTCTTTTTTTACCCAGATATCAGTTGATATGTGTGATAATTGTGCTTCAAGGTTGAGAAAAATCATATATCAGAATTTTGCAGAAATAAGGGATAACTATGGTTTGACTGTGAAACAGGTATTCAAAAAAGATGATAACTCACAATTCGAAAGCGATAAAAACTGTTTTCTTTCGTCACAGGAAGAAATTAATAAATGCTATGAAGCTGTGCAGAATATGAAGTTCAGCTCCAAAAACGGTAGTTGTTCACTAGAATATGAAAATATACGGATTTCTATTGCCGACAACAGGACTTCCTGTTTATCAGACGATGAAATCAGAGAATTATGCAAAATCGTCCTGCTTAAAATGATACTCCATTAAATCAACTGAAAATCACGGAAAGGAAATTATTATAATGGAAAAATATATTATTGTAGAAGATAAAAATGGAAATTTGTCTATTGTCTCAAACCAAGAATATCGCAAAGAAAATGATAACCGCTTGAAATGGGAGCCTATTTCCGGCTCAGATGAAATGGAAGAAGCTGAAAAAATTTTGGCACATATCAAAGAAGTTGGCGGTGTGCAGAATTATTTCACTGAACTAATGGATAAATTGGATTTTCATACAGTCAAGACACCGGAAAAAACAGTTGTTTCGCTTGTAGAAAAGTTGCCGGACGGATTTGTTCGGGTTCAACAGCTTAATAACAGCCTCTATAAAATCATGGAGGAAGGAACTGCCGAGCAGGAAGACGCTATTATGGTGACTCTTGGGCGCAATGTCAGGCTAAGAAAATGCAAGAACATAGATGAGGATGTCAGTAAATAAAAAAACAATTACATTAGCATAAAGGATGGTGTTTTTTTATGACAATTCGATTTGACAAAGAAGATGATTTGTTTGTTATCCCGACAATCGTAATCAGTAAAATAGACACCAAATATGTAAAAACTACCAATATACATATTGCGTGGCTTCGGTACTCTTTGGTGTTTGTTTGCAGAAATCGGATATGAACCATAAAATATTATTTTTACCATATAAAGCATAGGGGAGGATAAATGACAATGAGCAAATATACTATCAGAACAGAAACAGAGACAATCTTTACGGACAAGGTAGAAGTGCTTGAAAAAAACATTTTCAACATTTCTTATATATTTGTAGAGGAAAACCATATTCTATACCGTATCTTAAATGAAGATGAAACGGAACTTCAACCAGATGCGTTGTTGCTGTGTAATGAGGACGGCACTGAGAAGCAGATGTGCCAATATGCTCATTTCAATACGGCGCAGGAAGCTTTTGATTGTATCAACTATAATACAAAACAAGCGACTGAGATTTTAAAAGCATTACAGAGCATAGAACGCCCGGATGATGAAAACGACATGGATACAGAAGATGTCAGACCAAGAGTTTATACAGCGAATTTTCTCTTTAATTATTTCGGTGGAGATTATGTTGGAGACAAGAAAATCGTAGGTGCAGGTGTAGATGTTGCATTCCGCCCATACAAGAAAGGACAGCTTGTGAAATTTTGCAGTGAAAAAGAAACATATTTCACTATTGAAAAAGAATCGAGAATAATCGGGATACGAAAAGAAAAAATCTATCTTAAAGATGCAGTCAGTGTATCATTTGACCGGGAGAAATTAGTAAAACTTACAATACACAAAGATGTCGTTCGCACTATCTGTGAACACTTTGGATGGGATAAACTTGATATTTCAATTTCAGAGTATGAACTTGATTATGAAGAAAGAAAATATGTTTCCACACTGTGGTACTGTGGCAAAGATACTTTTGAAAGGTTCTTATCGTCACATAAGGAAGGATTTGACATTTCAGATAATCGGAACGCACAGTGTCCGGCTTATGGATGGATTGACGAATAAGAGGAATTATCATGATAATAAGATAGTAGGAGAGTGATAAAAATGATGCTTACGGTAACTTGCTATGACTGCGGAGAGATGTATTCGCTCAGAGGTTGGATTGAAAAGGAAGACCTTCGCGGTACTCAATTTGAAGAAAAAATAGATACCATTACTGATGCTGAATTGAGTGAATTAGAAGAAAAAGGACTTATCCATGATGAAGTGGACGTCTTTGAGAAGAACCCATGTTGCAGATATTGTGGTTCAAAAAATGTTACTTGGCTGTGAACGCCACAAAAGAAAATGAACAGGGAGGAAATTGAAATGAATTTAATCAGTAAACTTTATGACTTTGTAGAAAATGGTGGAAGGTTGGAAAAAGACAGAGAGCCTGTTTACGGCGAACCATTTTACCATGATTATATATATCAGCTAATCAAATCAAAATATGAGATAGGTGACAGGCTGAGAGTAGAAAGCGAAGATGGGACAATTGAAGGTATAATGATTTCTGTTCTTAACCATGAAATTACACTTCTCACTTCTGGGAACAAGGTTTGGAAGAGAAAAAATGCAAGCTGTCACAGTGCTAACACTAAATATGTTTGTATGCATCGTATCAAATCTGTGGATCTTATCGAAAAGAAGAAACCGGATTTTGATTTAGATGTTGTGGATGAATATAAATATTATCATGACCGTAATACACCAAAAATAGATTGGAACGAAAAAACTGAAATTAGGAGGAAACGAAGGGAACTTGACAAAGCAAACTTTAAAAAAGTGTACAAGGATGTACCATTTGAAAATTCTCATATTTTCAGCATCTGTTATGGATGTAGACTATATTATCCGTTTCAAAATGAGGGAGTGAGTGCAGAAATCTATATTGTTCAGAATAATGGAAACCATGCAGAAAAAGTACCTTGTAAAGTTGGCTCCCCTTATCCGAATAAAAACAGCTACCATGCTTACAACTATAATGAAAAAGGTAGCGACTGTTGGCTATATACATATCTGCCGGATGAAAAAAAGGAATACGAGCATGTTTCCATTGTGTGCGTATGGACTGTAAAATTACGCATCAATAAAAAGAAGACAGATATTAAGTTTGTTCATATCTATCAGATTGGGAATATCAATTCTGCGCAGGATGAATATAATTTTCATTTTATAGATATAGGTTATGCACCAATCTTTGGGTATGGAAATGAATTGCTTACAAATGAAAACAGCTCTTTAATGGAAAGCATAATGGATAATGATTCATTATTTATCCTATACCAAAATGAGGATGTAATAAGACCAATTAAAGAATCAGAAGATGATGAGGTATATGCGTTTATTGCACAACAAGCTTTAGCACATTTTTCGGCAAAAGAACTCATGGAAATGTTGTCATCAGATAACAGCTCACTTCCTGTGGAGGTAGCTGTAGAAAAAGAAGATGCTCTGCAAGGGTATTATTCAAGCAGTTGGAGAAATGTCAAGCCACGGTTTGAATTTAAACTGCTTGAAAAATCCAATGAATAAGATAAAGGGGAAGTAAATGTTTGAAGATGTTGTTAAAAGAGAAATTGAAAGTGAATTGAATATAGGCAAGGGATGCATCGTGTTTGAAGTGGGATGTGCTTTAAATAGTCATTATCTTGAAGTTTTCTGCGATAAAATGAATTTGCGTTCTGTCGGACTTCTGGATAACCTTGTTCTACATCTTTCAATAGATGGAAAAAAGTTCACCGATTATAGTCTTGATTACCGTTGTTATCCGGGCGGATTATATGCGACCATAGGTAAAAGAATTGAACACAGCGTAAGCAGGATAGGTTATCCTTATTTTGTTGAACCGAAAGATTTCAAAAAGAAAATGGAATTGCAGTTTGATATGGAATTTGCTTGCAATGAAAACGATGTGATAGATAAAACAAGTCTGATAGTACCGATTCAATTAAATCTAGATGCAGACAACCCGGTGTGTGGTCTTTCGTTACGTTACCATTTTATGTATACAGACACGGTTATCATAACGTCAATCAAACATTGTGAAAGTGAAGAATGGAAGAGGTTAACATGGACGACAGCAAAAGACCGATGTGATGTATATGATGAAATCTATATTGGTGAGTTGCTAGAGGGCGGAACTAATCGTTTTAAAAGTATTATCACACCATTACCGGACAAACTGAACAGATTATGCATCTAAGAAAGGAAAAATACAATGAAAACATACATTGAATTATTATTCGAATGTCTCCATGAAAGTTTCCCAAAAGTCATGCGTGGCATTTGGAGTCTGACAAAGACATATTGCATGTTTGTAGGAATTTCATTTGGAATTTGGATGTACGCCTGCTCGATTGATATAGGAGAAGATATAAATATTCTTTCTCTTGCAAATACATTTTTCATAAACCTAGTAATATGTAAATTCCTATATGTATTTGTAGTATTGATGAATGCTGATGGCTCAAAATCATCAGATTCATCGCAATCATTACAAAAGGATAGTGAACTGGAAACAGCAAAACAGTATCATCCAGAAATAGAAACAAATCCAGATATGCGAGAAAGAATCTGCATACATGAGGCAGGACACGCCATTATGTTTTATGTATTAGGAATCAATAAAATACATGTATTGATTGACGTTACACAGCCACATACAACAGCAAGCATATCTGATAGCCCAGTAATGACCATTGAAGTATTAAGAAAGGAAGTAATGGTTTACTATGCGTCTATTATAGCCCAGAGACTTCTTGATAAGGAATCGTCTGGCTTTTATGGAGACAATAATTCCGGGGCAGATATGAAAGGCGCAAACAGCTGTCTGCATAACATTCTTCTTATTGATAACCACGAGTTATCATTAACTGGAGAAGACAATCAGACAAAACATGAAATGAACAGGCTGTCAAAGGAACTGTACGAGCAGACGGAAGAAATACTGAAAGAACACATTGAGGAATTAAAAGAATTGAGCAGATTTTTAATGAAGAAAGGATATGCTAATGAACACGATATAAGAAAGATTTTTGATGCTAAACAAAAGAGGGGGAATGTCTTATGAGAAAGAAAATCGTATCTATTATTTGGGTAATTGCATTAGGCTTATAAGAAAGGAAATGAAAATTATGGCTGATTTAATAATATTGTTTCGATTTCTCGAGGTAATCGTGTGTGTATGGGGATTTGTATATGTTTTTGGGTATGTCACTATGGCATTTGAAGGAATAACTGCTTTTCATGCACTCACCTTATATCCAAAAAGACTTGTATCTGCTATCTTGTTGCTAATATTATTAGCATATATGTATGGCGCTTCATATAGCTACTGCGTACAACATGATATGGAAATTGCAAATCAGCTTGTGGACGAATATGTCCCAAATGCTGAAAATGCAGATTACCATGGATTATATGAAGCACTTTGTGAAAGTGATGCATTTTTCATAAGCGGAACAAATTCAATTAAAGAAAGATATACACATATAGCGTCAACGTATAGTTTTTATGAAGATATTGTAGACTTAAAACTTACGGATGAAGGAAAATCAAAACTTGATTTTATTGTAAATATGGGATTTAATCTTGAACTTGAACTTTTGTCGTATTAAAAAGGAAAGGATTATAATTAATGGATATTTCAAACTTAAAAATTGTATTATTTGATTTCGATAATACGCTTTGCATACATACGAATCATGGCAAATGGGATGAACAGCAGAGTAAGGTAAACAGGGCAACAATAGTATCTGGAAGCTTGGCAGTCTGGGATGACTGTGAAATCAGTGAAGACCTTAAAAAATTTATGGAACTGTTAAAGAAAAATAACATCCGAATGGGGCTGATTTCTACAACGGAATCATATCTTGTTGCCAAGACAAAGCAGAAGTTTGTGGAAGACCGGTATGGAATCGAACTAGAGAACTTCTGTACTGGTACGCAGGACGGCAAATTAGACATGCTAAATGCCATTGCAGATGCTTACGGATATGTTAAGCAAGAGGTGGCAATTGTAGACGACTACTGGTATCAGTTGGAAAGAGCAAGTGATGCCGGGTTTGTTGCTTACTTTCCGTTGCAAATTGTCAATTTTATGAAAATTTATAAAATTTAAAGGAAGAATGATTGATGATTAAATATGAAAATAAGGAGCTGGAAAACCTTTTATTGAAAAAAAGAAAGACGGCTGGCGAATTGGCTAAACAAAAAAAGGAACTTGTAACTTTGCAATGTAAACTTTGGGATGAATTTTTTCATACTGTATATGAAAGATATGGAAAATATGTTCAACATTGTAGTTGCTTTAACACCGGAATCAAAGCTTTTCATAAAGGCATTCCTTTTGTTCCGTATGCTGTTTATTATGTTGCTTTTATGCCACGTTCTGAAACTGAGTTTGAAATAGGATTAGTTCCGCGCAAGTTTTTTAAGAAAGACGGTTTATATAATAAATTTGACGCAATTGGCATCGCTTACGCGGATAATGATAAAGGAAATGCAATTGAAATTTTTCATTTTAGTGATTTTAATAAGACATTAAAGCGCAAAAAATATCATTTCTTCTACTACGAAAGTATTGACCGATTTTCACGAATTTGCGGAAGAAGTAAAACGAAAAGAGTTTCAGTATATCGTACCTGATTTTCGATTAAATAAAGATTTTGAAAAAGTCATGCAGTCGATTGAATCTAGCATCGAAGCACAGTTGCAAACGAATATCAAAAAAAATATGTATGAAATCAAAAAATTGGAGTGATAAGGTCAACTACATATATTGAACAGGAAGAAAGCTATACATCCAAGAGCAGTTTCATAGATAATGATATTCTTCCAGAGTATAAGGTGGATATAGGCAAAAAATGTAAGCAGAACTTCACAATAGAAGAACTGTCTAGTGGGTTATTGGCAAGCCCAAAGCATATAAGGGTAGCATAAGTTGCCAAACTACACTTGAATCCCCGAATCGTTAGATTCGGGGAGTGCCAAATATAAGCAGTTATGCATCAATCGTAGGTGAAGCGTGCTGTGGAATCATGGGAATGACAAGCATAATAAAATATTATAAAAAAGATTAAGGAAGGTGCGGAATGAAATACAATAACGAGAAAATCACAATTATGCTTCAAAATAATAGTATTGAATCAATTACAATTGCATCATGGAACGATTGTTTTGCCGTTCATGATGATGGAATGCAGGGAAAAGTCATAGGATTATTTGGTTCAGAAAATGAATACAGGGAATTTATAAATAATTTATTGAAGCAGGAAAAGAAAAATATAAAGTCATTATTTCAGGTAAACACATTTTGGGACGATGAATATAACGCAAAAATAGTCATTGTTCCACCTGCTATACTGACATCAAATTGTCCGTCCGTAATTTTTAGAACATTTCATAAGGAAAATATCATGAAAAGAGAATTTGCTATGAACGAGAACAATGTAATTCCAATCACTTACATCAAATGGATAATAAAGGGACAATGTAATGCCCTTATCACCGGAGCGCAAGGCGCAGGGAAAACAACGGCTCTTAGAAGTATCATTCGGTTTATCCCTGCTGAGTTTACATTGCGTGTACAGGAGAGTTTGCCGGAATTAAATCTAAATCAAGCATACCCAGATAGAAATGTTGTGGAAATTCAGAATACAGTCTCAGAAGATACTATGGAAAATGCACTTGCAGTCGACAAGTCCAAAGACAAAGATAATCGTAACGTAAATATTATTGGAGAGATAGGGAACGCAACACAGACATTATATTTTATACAACCAATAACTACTGGTACGGCTCTGTTTTCAATTGGTACACACCATGCTAGAACGACCAGAGAACTTGTATGTTCTCTTGCAAATAATCTTTTGGAATTGGAAGTATGCAAAACCCAGAAAGAAGCGGTTGAAATGGTTGCAGATGCAGTCAACATTGACTGTCATTTGATTGAAGTTAACGGCAACAGGTATATTGAGAGAATTACAGAAATCATTCCTAATAAGGATAAGGGAGCAGAACCTTTTGCTGAAAAAGATATTCTAAGATGCGATGCTCAGAATGCATTTGTGACCGGATTCAGTGATGAAATGAAATCAAAGATTATGTCAAAACTTACAAAAGCAGAAAAAGAAGAATTTTTGCATGACATTGGCATGTGTGACCTTATATCACAAGGGAAAATTAGCCCGGAAGTGAATACGTGGATGGAAGCAGTATTAGCTTATTAGAGGAATAAAATGGAATACAATAATGAGAAATTAACAAAACTTATTGAAGATAAAAGCGTTGAGAAGATAGTGTTCAACACTTGGAAAGAATGCCGAATAATCAGAAAAGATAAGTCAGTCAAATACATGTCTGGAATATTTGCGTCCGAGGACGAGTATAAGCAGTTTGCCCAAAGGCTGATAAAACAGGTAAAAAAGAAATTAAAAATTTCGCAAGTCATATATTCGTTGAGGGATGAAGAAAAAAATGTAAAAATTTTAATTTTGCATCCTCTGATGTCAATGGGATTCACATATGAAATCCTGTTTACCTCGGACAACGGAGTAAAGGAGAACGAACATGAGACGGTTTAAAATCGGAGAAATAGTTCTCTGCAAATGCCCGGATGGATTCATCGAACCTATGGAAATCGTAGAAACTGTCACGAAAAACGGACGCACCGAGATTGTAGTCCGTTCCCCAGATGATGAAAAGATATGGAAGTATGAAACAATCCTGCCGGAAGATATTGTTGTTGTATCTTCCAAACCAAAACCATGTCTGGAAAATCGGTCATCATGGGAACAAGAGCATATGGAAGATATAAACGCTGTCTTTGGAAAAGACATGAGCGGATACGTGTTGGCGATTTATGACACTTTGGAAGAAATCGAAGATGATTTTGAAGACTATGCACATAACACTGATTATTGCCGAAAGGTACTCGATAAGTGGGTATTTGTCATAGCGTGAGAAAAGGAGAAAATATGGAAATTACAGCAATTGCAATTGAGAATTTACACGATAAAGGATTAGAACTTTTAGAAGAAACACAAGAACTATCTACAAACGAGGAAGTTTCTACAGTATGCCCCGATACTTTTGGAATTTGTATTGGTTACTGTGATAAGAAAACTGATACCTACAAGTCACTCTTCAAAAAGGATGAAGAAAATGGCAATACCTATTATCTTGAACAGTATCTCCAAAAATGCACAATGTTGCATGAACAATACAACACCGTATTAGATAGGGATACAAATGAACTGATTACGCGCGTTTATTATTATGTATTGTATGATGTGCAGGAAAGTAGCAAGAACAGACCGACAGAAGTGGAAAACCATGTAGAGAATGCTATCTGCGCAAATGGATATTTCATGTGCGAATATGAATTGCTTTTTGCACAAGAAGGCTACACGAGAAGATGTGTGATTTCGTATGCTTCCAACAATATTCCTATGTATCAGTTTATCGGAAATTTGGAAGAAGAAGTTGCAGAAATACTTTCCGGTGACTACGATGATGATAACCTTTTCAAAGATATTATCTCCGTCAAGGAAGATTCTACGGAAAATTATGGAGAAATTTTCATGTTAGACAAAGTAGGTGGTCTGCATACGATTGAGTTTATGAATGCAAGCGAACTGATGTCAATGTTGGTGTCAGTTAGGCTTCTGAATTGCAAGTTTGTGGAAAAATAAAACAATTTGACAGTGATTTTATATAAAAAGCCCTGTTGCAAGGGCTTTTTTATTGCTAAGAGCGAAGGAAGTGGTGTATAATAATATCAGAAACAGATGAATAAACCAACCATGCAAA
>ENA-OURZ01000944-OURZ01000944.1-human-gut-metagenome-genome-assembly--contig:-NODE-944-length-35590-cov-4.548867_pt1 | contig 35590 bp, 48 predicted proteins | sample MGYA00242073_ERZ509195 | MGnify/ENA primary metagenome ERZ509195 (study PRJEB26280, sample SAMEA2338837) | human gut metagenome | biome: human gut; feature: human-associated habitat; material: faeces... | reverse complement strand
CGTAGACTGAAGGTGGCCCCGCAGGGCCGGATGAGGGCAGACCTTGCTCCGCCTGCCGTTAATAATACACGATCTCAAATACCGCCTGGTATCTGTATCGCCTGTTCGCCGTATCGGTAAAGTTGTAGTCACGGACCAGTCTGCATGCTCCTACGCCGGTCAGCGTTGCCAGCTCGGCCATCGCTTCCACAACGTCATCATCCAGCCGGGCCGCCTGCAAAAGCGTCTCGCCGTAGCTCTGCACGGCAAGCGTAGCCTGCTTCAGGCCGTTGCTGCGTCCGCCGCCCGTTTTCTCCACCACGGCAAAGCTGCCGGGGGGCTTTTCCGGCACTTCTGCCAGCACCGGCACGGCCAGCCTGCCGCCCAAAAAGTCCAGAACTGTCGTCTCGATCATTTCAGTGATTTCTCCAACGTGTTGTGCCTGCTGTTGTCGCGGCGGGCGTCGGGGGTAGCCGGGTAGATGTCCGCAACAGCGCGCTTCTGGGCTACGTCGGTGCGGTATTCGTAGCCGTCGCCGCATCGCGCCGCTACAGCCGCGGCCTGCTCTTTCAGGATGTTCTGCATCTCGGCGCCCTTCAAAAGCGCCCGGACGCCAGCGCTGTGCAGCTTGATACGCACTTTATTCATAGCGCTCCACCTTCACCTTTTTGTTCCAGGCCAGCGGCAGCAGCTCCTCGATGCCCTCGGTCACACCGCCGTAGGTGCGCCACTTCCGGCCAAAGAACTCTACCGTCACATCGTCCCAGTCGTGGGTGTCGCCCTTGGGGATCGCCAGCACATAGGCCAGGCGCTTCCCGGCAAGCTGCAGCTCGCTCACAACGGCGTCCGCGTCCGGCTCTCCGATCAGTACATTGTGCACGACCACCGGCGTCTCCCGCCAGACCGGCGCGTGGAATTCATCCTCGCCGACCTTCGTCCTGACGTACAGCAGCACATCAGCCCCGCGGATCATGTCAGATCCTCCAGCGGGCTGTGCGCCCCCACGCGGCTGCCAAGGCCCAGCAGCCGCTTCTCCAGCTTTGACAGATACAGCTCACCGCTGCTGCCGCCGCTCATCGTCCAGCTCTGGGTGTAGCCCATCGCGGACGCAGACCCCTGGGTCGCCCCCATGGGGTACAGCTGGGCCGCGGCTCCGTCGCCTAAAACGCGGCGCACCATGCGGCAGCTCACCAGCTGCTTGCGGTCCGGTGCGGCATTCTCGCTGCATGTGTCGATTATGGTAGCGGCCTCTTCCAGCAAAGCCAGGCAGCGGCGCTGCTCATCCTCCTCCAGCGTGCGGAAGCCGGCCTCCACATCGGCCAGGGTAGCATATCGCATGGTGCGCCTCCTTAGGTCGCCGCCTCGGTACGCTTGATAAACAGCGTCTGCGGCTTGGATACCTTGATACCGTACACCTTACGGCCCTGCACGGCGCTTGCGCCAATGTACTTGCCGCTTCCGTTCAGATCCTGCAGATGCACGGGGACCTGCCACTCCATAACACGGTGGCACCAGTTCGGGTGCCCGCAGATGAAGTCGGTGGTGGTCTTTTTGCTGGCAACGCGGTTCGCGTTCTCAAAGTCCATGTTGTTGGACTCATACACCGCAAAGCCTGCGATTTTGCCCACAGCGCCGGTCTGCACCAGCTCCTGGGACAGGTCGCCCTGCTTGATGAAATGGCTGTCCAGCATCAGCACCTCCATGTACTCCGGGGATGCGATCATGAAGCGGCCATCCTTAGGCACGCCCTTACGGCCCAGCACGCGCTTGGCCTGCAACGCCAGCTTGTAGGCGTTTTCCTCGGTCACGGCGCTCTTGGTGGCGCAGATGTTTGCGCCCGTTGCGCCCTGCAGGGCCTCCAGACTTGCCTTGTCGATGGACAGTGCCTGGCTGTAGCCCGCGCTGTCCAGACGGTCCGCCACAATGCCGTCCGGCACGCTGGCGGCATCGTAGCCGTCGATCAGCTCGTTCACGGCCTCGTCGTGGTCGATGTCCAGGTCAAGGTAGGTGGTCGTACCGGCCTTCGGGTCGATGCCGTTGGCCTTGTCGTAGGCCTTTACCTCCACCTCGGTGTCACGCACCGGGATCTTGACCTTGCCGCTCTTGGGGTTGCCCTCGTAGCGGCTGTTGAAGATTGCATTATCGCGGGTCACCAGCTGATTGCGCAGCTTTGCGTCCACCAGCTTGCTCCAGCGTTCCTGATTTGCATGTGCCATAAAAAATTACCTCTCTTTCTCTCAAGCCTTCCCCCTCGGGGGGGGGAGAAGGTGCCGCCGCAGCGGCGGATGAGGGCAGACCTTGCCGCCATCTGCCGTTACACATTCAGCCCCGGATTCATCCCCTTGAAGGCTGCCTCCACACCATCTGCCGCAGGTGTACCGCCGCCGGCACCGGCACTGCCGCCATCGGGCACATTGGGGTAACCGCTGCCAATGTCTTCAAAGGCCCATGCCTTTTCCTTGGCAAGCGCCTCCACCGCAGCCTTGATGTCGCTGGTGCGGTCCTTGCTGGCCTTCAGTGCGGCTACATCCAGCATCCCGCGGATTGCCTTCACATCGCGCCCGTGGGCACCGTGGATGGCGGCATCCAGGGCGCTGTCAAAGGCGAAGCCGTCCGCCTGCTCACTCAGCTGGCCCTGCAGCTTGGTGATCTGCCCCTTCAAATCAGCCACATCCACACCCTCAAACGCCTTCAGGCCGTCCTTGGCGGTGTTCAGCTGGGTCGTCAGGTCGTTCACCTGCGTCTGCAGGTTGGCAGCTTTGGTTTTCTCGGCAGTGACGTCCCTGCCGTTTTCGCCCATCAGCCAGTCCAGCTGCTCGTCAGTGATGCCGGGAATCTTGTTTTTTACTTCTTCACGTTTCATCTCTGGTCCTTTCCGCCTGCGCTTTGTTCACGCGGGTCGCATCCGCACTGGCTGTACAGTTTAACGCCGTGCCGGGCAAAATCAGTGCCTTTCTCCGCCTCGTGCAGCGGAGACGGGCATATAAACAGCAGTGCTGTCTGCTGTTGGCTTTATGGGTCTCCCCGGATCTTCCGCGCTTCATACGCTGCCCGCTTCTGTGCGTTGATGCGCTCTTTATTGGCGGCGTAGTCCACCCGGCGCATCCTGTTTATATCGCCGCCCGCAGCGTTATACTGCGCCAGATAAGCCTCCGGGTCGTACCCGGCCACGCTTGTGCGCCCGTCAAACCGGACAGCGTACTCGCAGTCACAGTTGGCGTGGATGTGCTCTGCGTGGCCGCCCTTGATGGCCGCCTGGCTGGCTCTCTGCCAGCCGCGGCTTGCCAGCGTCAGGCAAAAGGCGCAGCTGTCGCCGTGCGGTACCCAGGCAAACTCCGCGCCGTCCCGCTGCGCGTTTTTCAGCGTTGTGTCAGCCCCGGCACGCTTTACCAGTCTGCTCACGCCCCTCTGCATCTGCGGCGGGCTCTCCCGGGTGGCCAGCACCATCCGGGCCACCTCGCGGCGGCTTGCAGGTGCCGCAGGCTCGGCAGGGGACACCCTGGCATTCTGCAGCGCCGCCATGGCATCATACATCTGGCAGGCCAGCTCGGCGCTGCCCTCACCGTATTTCTGCACAAGCGCCGCGGCATAGTCGGTCAGCGCCTCCGTGTCGGCGGTGCCGTGGGCGGCCAGGTACTCCGCCATAAGCTGCGCGGCCTTCTCATTCAGCTGCGCCAGCCTGCGGATGTACGTCTCCCACGCCTGCGTCGTTATCCTCATCCTCCATCTCCATCAGCACCTGCTGTCCCCGCACCCGCTGTTCCTGCGCACGGATGCGGCGGATGTCGGCCTGGTCAAAGCCGATCATCTCCAAAAACGTGTCCGTGCTGGCGAACTCCTCCCGGGCCGTGGCAATTTTAATGGCGGCGTCCGCCGTCACGGCCACGCTGGGCATAGCCGGATTTTTAAAGTGCGGCATCACGTTCCGCTCATCCTCGGTCAGCGCACCGGGCGGCACGTTGCGCAGGATGGCCTGCGCCATCTGGGCAATCGTGCGCAGCGCGTCGCCGTTGCCGGTGTTCAGCTGCTGGGCCAGCAGCACCAGCGTCTGGCTCTGGGCCAGAATGGCATCGCTGCTGGTCGGGTTCGCATCGTTCACAACGCCCACGTCCGTCACGGTCAGGCCGGTGGCCGCCGCAAACTGGGTCGCCGTCATCCGCATCTTCTCGGTGTGGGGGCTCAGGCTGCCCTGCGCCAGCTGGCCGAATACCGGGTTCTCGCCGGTCTCGGGGTTGCTGGTCGCCGCCAGCAGGCTGCCCACGTAGGATTTGAACTTGTCGGAGATCAGCACATCGTACTGTTCGTCCGTCACACCCAGAATGTACTTCTGCGGCGTTGTGTCAAACTCCAGCGCAATCGTGGCGTTCGTCACGGTGCGGATGTAGTCGTCTATCAGCGTGCGGATGGAGCGCTTCAGGCGGCTGCGGCCAAACGGCTTGCCGCTCGTGGCATTCCAGATCAGCGGCTCCATCAGCGGGCGGCCCATGGCGTGGGTCATCCGCTGGACATTCCAGCCGTCCTGCCTCCGGCGCAGCACTGTCACCGCGTTGTCCATGTACAGGTTCACCACGCGCGGCTGCCACACGCCGGTCAGATGCTCGTCCGGCACGGTGTCAATGATCGCCAGCCCACAGGCAATGCGCCCCTTCTCGCCGCTCCACAGCGCTGCCGCCGTAGCAGGGGAGTGGAACCGTATCTTGCAGCCGATGGCCGCGTCTGCGGACAGCGTTGCGAACGTACAGCCGTACTTCAGCTCGTCCCGGCAGGCCTTGCCGTACTCGGCGATCAGCCGGTTGTCCGCGATCAACCGGTTCAGCACAGCATTGTCGCCGCTGCTGCTCACAAATCCGTCAAACATGCTGCGGGCGGCCAGCACGTCCACGGCCTTCTGCCCCCAACTGCACCCGATCTCAAGGTTGCGGATGCCCTGCGGCAGTGCGATCCCAAGGTTCACGTCCTTCAGCGCAACGTGGCCCTCGTAGTATTTTTCCTTCTCGGCGTTGCCGGCCTGATGCAGGCTGTAGACCCGGACAAGCTCGTCCAGGGCTTTCTGCTCCGGCCCCGTCAGCCCGGCCACCGTGCCGAAATTCAGTGCGATCATCACATTCTCCTCATCAGCCGATCCGCATTCTCCGGGTCGGGTCTCGTTTGCTGGTCCTGGCACCCCACAGCGCCAGAGCGCAGGCCTCCACCGGCAGACTGTTGTCGCCGCCGAAGCCGTACCCGCCGCCGATGGGCCGCTTGATGCTGGTCACGGCACTTTCACGCAGGGCTGTCTGCGGGCGGTACCATGTCAGCCGTCCCTCGTTCACGGCGTCGGTCAGGGCACTGACGGCAGCGATCACATCCTTGGCCGATGGCCGGATAACAGAGTTCCTGGCCCGCCAGTTCCCCTTGATCCGGTCCACAAGCACATCCACGCCATTGCGCCCGTCGATGACGACGCAGCTGGCGCGGTCATAGCGGGCGTTCAGCCAGTCGGCCAGCCAGCCGTAGCCGCGGCCTGTGGGCTGCATGTCGATCAGCGATACCCGCGCCGGGCCGTCCTTCGGGATGACCGCGCCGCACAGGCAGACCACAGAGCCGTCCGCCGCGAACTTCACGCCGTAGGCTGTCTTGCCCTCCGGCTTCTCGGCATCGCTGGCGCAGCGGTCCCATGCGCTCTTGTCCAGCGCATAGTCCAGCTTTTCCGTCACCACCGGGCTCCACCAGCCCAGCCGCTCCCGCGCAAACGTATCCGGGGACATTTGCGCGGCCTCGCCCTCGATGGTGGACAGCTGGATGCGCCGCCCCAGCGCCGGGTTGGCCGCGGCCCACCGCGCCGGATCGTGGATGTCGCCGATCTCCTTGACGGAGTATTCAAACCATGCCGTGCGCTTGGCGCTGCCGTCCAGCGCACCGGCGCGGATGCGGCGGAAAACCGTGCCGTCGGCGTTCTCGTCTGGCGGCGTGCCCAGATAGAGCGTCTGCGGGTTCAGGCTGGCCGAGATGGCAGGCAGAAACGACGCCTGCTGCGTCTCGTCCAGCTCCTGCGCCTCGTCAAAGATCAGCAGGTCGCCGTGCTGGCCGCGTCCGCCGTTGCGGGTGCGCGCCAGAAACTTGATGCGCGCGCCGGACTTCAGGATGATCTGCTCGCGCCCGATGGCCGTCTTGATCTCGGCCACATGGCGGCGCAGCTTCGGTCCCTCAAAAAAGTCCCGCATCTCCTCAAACGTCTCGGTGGCGGTTTTCTGCAGGTGCGCCGTGTAGACGACCTGCTCGTTGTACAAAAGCATTCCCGCCTCGCTGCGCGCCTGGATCAGCAGGCTTTTCCCGTTCTGGCGCGGCACGCTGCCGCCCGCGGAGGGCGCGGCCCACTTACCCGCGGGCGTGCGCCCCAGCCAATCGTCCAGAATGTCGCTCTGCCATGGGTCCAGCACCGTCCCGCCGATGCGCACCAGCTTGGCCGCATCCAGCCCGTCGCTGGCGGTGTAGTCAGGTGCGACTCTTTCGGACGGCTCCTGACTTCCCATCAGCGGCGCGCTCGCCAAGGATTTCACCGATCTCGTCCTCACTGTTCGCCGCTCCCTCTATCTCCTCAATCTCCCGTACCGTTTCCCGGTACTGCTTTGCCAGCTGCGGCAGCGCCTTGGGGTCACTGTACCCGTCGATTGCCGCCGCCAGCACCAGCTTCAGGTTTTTCAGCTCCTCAAGCCTTCCGCCCTTCACATTCTTCAGCTTCATAAACACCCCGTGTGTAAATCGGCGCTGGACAGCAGCAGGGTCGCCGTGGGCGGGGGAGGGGGACCCTCCCCACCTACCAGCTGCCGTCCGTAATCTTGGGAATTTTCGTCATTTTTGCACCGAAATCAAGCGAAAAACTCGCTGTTTTGTCTCGTTTTTGCGCATTGCAAAAGTAATGCGCAGCTTGCAGATTGTCCCAATCCTCCGCTGCGGCCCGCGCTGACGGATAACCAAACTGTTTCCATTTAGCAACAGGCTTGATTTCATCCACAACAAAGCTCAGCGGATGCGCCGCATCGCTCGGCTCGTCGTAATGAATCGGCCCGAACCGCCCATGGCAGATGCCGCACTCGCACCCCATGGCCCGGAGTCTGGCCCTATGCTTGCGCCGCAGATTGCCGTTGGCATAGCGGGGGTTGTTTTTCGTGGGGGTCATTTTCATGCACACCCCTCCCGGTATATTTTCTTGGTCCGGCGTTTTGTGTCCAACGTGGACACGCTGACCCGCCGGGCCGTAGTGAATACAATAGCTGCCCAGCGGCGCGAGACGGAGTTTCTTTGTCTCGATGTAGTTGAGCCTCTCCCGCCCGCCGGGCATGGCGGTCTATTTCCGCCCGTCATCTGCCAATTTATTGCTACGCCGACAGCGGCGTACTGGTACTGCATGCAGGCCTTGCACCTGCGCCGTGCCTTGCTTGCGGAGCACAGCGCCCATCCCGCCGTGTGGAGTCTAGCGGTTGGCTATACAGCATACAACCCCGGCCCAGAACGACCTTGAGGCCGGGAACCGCGCCACCTCGGATGATATGGCGCGATCCGCTTGACCCGCGGCGGTTCTGCTGAACTTACCCGCCAGCAGACACGGAAAAAGAATAAAGCGGGCGCGAAAAGGCCGGTAGCCTCTCTTGCGCCAGTATTCGCGCACAAGACCTCATACGGACTCGTGCGTCTCATATAGTGCCGGTCTTTCCCGGCTGTCAGCTGTGAAAGGGAAAGGAGAAAATACATGGCCAAGCTGCCGGAATCGAACCGGCCAGGCGTACCCGCCCGCCCTGCATACCCTGCGCCTGGATACCAAGAAAACAGCCGTCCCAGCTGGGGCGACTGTTTCCCTCTAGGAGGTTTCGCAAACATTGCAGCGCCGTGTGTCAAGCCCCATCACCCGGCAACCTGAGTGTATCACACCTGGGCGGAACTAAGCGGAACTAATTTTAAAATTTGCAAAATTCCTCTCCGGTGCAGCTTGCGTACATAGCGCTCGCTCACTCTCATCCGTGCCGCGATCTGACGATTGGTGCGTCCATCGATGTACCGCGCCTGCAGGACCTCGCGCTCCAGCGCGTCCGGGACCTTGCCAATGGCTTCCTCGATCTCCACCTGCGCGGCCTCACCGGCCGTCAGCTGGGCGGCCAGCTTCTCCCGCCGGGCATTGATGCTGGCAATGGCACTCTCAAGATTTGTCTCTGCCGTACCCGCCGGGGCTTTTCGCAGGACCTCTGCATACTCGGCCCGCCGGGTCTCCTCGGCAAGTTTCTCCCGCAGGCGCGGTGCCGCATGCTTGGCTGCGCAGTAGCGGCCCATCCACGCAACGCACTCATCGTAGTTCATGTGTCCACCTCCGCAAGCCAGTAGTCTTTGCGACACTCTTGGCATTTATTGTATTTGTTGCAATATTCGGCACTTATTTCTTTTGCAATGAAAGCATCTGGACAATAAACAAGGATTCCGGCGTCATCGGTTCTCGCATCTGGAAACATCTTCAATAACTGGCTCTGGCGGGTATTGAAGGGGTGATCTTTTGCCCACCTATCTGCAATGTTTACCATTTCTTCAATGCCACTATCTGGTTCAGCGTCTCTTATGCGGTTTATATATGCACTGCAGGGGTATTTATCTAATGGGCACTCATCACATTTTCCGTCATTCGCCTTGCAAATCCGTCCAACAATTTTCAAGAATTGTATTGCGTCCATAGTCTCGCTCCTTACTGATCTACGTCAAACGTGATCTTCTCCATAGTCCACCTCCGGGACATCGAACGCCTTGATGCCGCGCGCCACGAGATAGGCCTGCACTCAGATGTCGCCATCCCTCACATTTTGCGGGTTGCCGGCATTCTTCAGCCCACCGTTGGGGTTGCGTAAATCATCCACATAGGGCAGCACGACCTCGGTCAGCTTCTCTCTTGTCTTGTTGATCGTCTTTGCGCTGAGGCCGGACTGCTCCATCGCCACCAGCATCTCGTTCCATGCGCGGCTGACTACCGCATCGACCTTCAGCGCCATCGTCCGCACATCGGACGGCAAGCCGCGCTTGCTCTGGTTGTACATGCACTTCACTTCTTCTCGCTCCTCTCGATGTCCTCGGCAATGTAGTTCTCAATGCCCGCGCCGGTGCTGTACCAGCGCTTGTACCATTCCAGCGCATTGATGTCTCCGTCCCGGCCTGCGCGCTCGCCGTTCGGCCCGAGGCGCACTGCGAAGCACTCGCGGTATTGGAAGCCGTCCACATGGCCTGAAAAGCGCGTCAGGTCATCCACGGCAATGATAAGCCGCCCGCCGTCTGCCATCTTCCGCTCACGGATCGTCAGGCCCAGGTCCTTCAGCCGCGTCACAAGCGGCCAGCTGTCGAACGCCTCCAGCTCCTGCCGGGCCAGCGCCTGCCACTTTCCGGCCTCCTCCTGCCGGGCACGCTCCTGATCACGCTTGCCCTTCACCTCGGCCTTGTACGCCGCCAGATCGTCCTTGTTGATGTACAGGCGCTTGGCGGCATCGAACAAATCTCGTGTAGTGAGTGAGCTTTCGGCAATAACCTCGTTTGTATCCGCCGGGTCCAGCATCCTGACGCGAAAGTTGTAACAACCAGAAGGCTCAATGCGCAGCAGCGCATCCGTCTCGCCCTCAGTCAGATCCAGCGTCACAGGCTCCAGCTTTCGGGCATCCAGCCTGTTGTCAGCGTAGTTCCATTCGCTCTTGTGAACGTAGTCGAGCTTCTTAAACTGGCCGGCCAGGCCGCACTCGACCAGATACTTGATGGCCGCCCGCCGGGCCATATCGGTGATGGGCGGCATAGTGGCGTACTTGTTTTTGGCGTATTCTGCCTGCTGCACCTTGTAAAGCTTGCTGCACTCGTAGGCCCGCGTCATGGTGATCTCGCCGCGCTCCACCATCGCCAGAACCTCCGGCACGCAGTTGTTGGCGATGGCATTCAGCCTCCCCAGTGTGCCGGTGCCATCGCCGGTGATGCGGCTCATCTCATCACGGATGCGGCCATCGAGCGCACCCGCCGCCTTTTTGCGTTCGAGTGCCTGCTTGAGTGCCCGGTACTGGCGCAGCCGCTCACCGTCCGTCAGCTCGCGCGCTGTGGCGTTGGAGGTGATCAGCGCGATCAAGTCGTCATCCTCGCCCTGACTCTGGCGGATAACGCAGGGCAGGACCTCAAACCCGGCCACGCCCTCGGCAGTCAGGGCCCGGCAAGCTGTCCAGCGCCGGTGGCCGGCCAGCAGCATATACTTCCCGGCCCGGGCGGGCAGAACCTCCAGCGGGCTGCGCAGGCCGCGCTCGGCAATGTCGGCTTTGAGCATCGATACATCTCCGATCTCGTAGATGCTATTTTCCGGGTTCGGCTCGATGTCTGCCGCCGGCAGCATGACGACCTGCATTTTCTGCCCCGCCGGGGCGTTGGCTTTTGTGCTGCCGAGAATGTCGTTGATAGAAAATCCCTTACTCATCGCTTAGCCCTCCTTTGTGTCCACATTGGACACGATCCGCTCAACTTCTTCCGTCAGCTCCCTGTAATCCACCGCTGCCGTGCAGTCCGGGCAGTATTCCAACAGCGGCATGCCTGCATGCGCGGCCTCGCTGACCTTGACGGTGTAGCGTATGACAGTCTCCAGCACGCTGATTCCCGACGCGCACAGTTGAACGATGATGTCCTCCGCGTACCGGGTGCGGCGGTACTTCGTCATCAGCGCACCCATGATCTTCAGGCGCGGGTTGTAGTAGGCCTGCACCTGCTCGATCTGCTCTACTATCTCCTGCATCCCGTCGCAGGCCCACTTGTCACAGTCCACCGGGATGATGACCCAGTCAGCCGCGCACAGGGCGTTGATACTGCCCATGTCCAAGTCCGGCGGGCAGTCCATGATGCAGTAGTCGTAGTCCCCGGCCACACATTTCAGCGCGTCCCTCAGATGGAACTGCCGCGGGCCGTTGTCCATCAGTATCGTGCGGTTGGCCTTTAGCATTCGCATGTCGCAGGGCAGCAGATGTACGCCCCAAACATCGACGCCCTTCACAATGGCCGCCATGATGTCGTCCTCGCCCAGCATCACCTCGGCCACGCTGGGGCTGTCGTAGTCCAACACGCCAAAGAACTTGCTGGTGTTGCCCTGCTTGTCGAGGTCCACCACCAGAACGCTCTTGCTCTTGGCGGCCAGCTCGGCGGCCAGGTTGCAGGCGGTGACGGATTTTCCGACGCCGCCCTTCAAGTTGATAATTGCAATGCTGATCATAGTAATCCTCCTGTCCCGCCGGGGCGGCGGGTGTTATTGCGGCCAGTTCATCTGGTCGATTTCTTCAAAATCCTCTTTAGGGGTCGGCTGCCATTGATGGTATTGGGGCTGCCATCGCATGGACACAACGCCCGTCGGCCCCTCGCGGTTCTTGGCGTACATAACGGCGGTATCCTGATAGGCGTCCTCGCCGCGCAGCTCCTTGCTGTCCTCGGTGCGCCTGTTCTCCACAAAGATCGCGCTGTTGGCGTCCTGCTCAATCGTGCCGGAGCCGCGCAGATCCTCCAAATTGCAGAAGCGGCCCTCGTTGCCCTTCACTCCGGCGCGGTTGATCTGGCACAGCTCCACAATGACGATGCCCATTTTCATGGCGGCCACCTTCAGCCGCCGGGTGATCTCGCGGATGCTCTGGTACTCGGTCTGGCGCGGGTCGGTGGGGCTTAGCAGTCCGATGTGGTCAATAAAGGCGATGTCCGGTTTGTGCTGGATAAGCTTTGCCTCCAGCCCGTCAATCGTCAGGTTGCTGTCGGCGTCCAGCATCATGTTGTGGTGGCGGCGCAGGATGCCCGCCGTGTTGTCGATGATCTCCCGCTCGCGCGGTGTCAGGGTCTTGTTGGTCAGCTTGCCGCTGTCGATGCGGCTGACCTTGGAGAGGATGCGGTCCATCAGCGCCTCTGCCGTCTCCTCCAGCGTCAGGTAGTAGACGCGGTACTTTTTGCTCAGTCGGCTTGCCAGATTGATGCTGAAATCCGTCTTGCCGCAGCCGGGCCGGCCGGCCACCACGCAGGTGCGGCCGCGGTGGAATACACCGTACCGGTCAAGCTCCGGCCAGCCCAGCTTCAGGCTGGTGTCCGGCTCATCCAGCTGGGCCAGTGCCGTTTCCAGCACGGCATCAAACTCCCGCGCGGTGGTGTCGGCCTGCGTTGTGCTGATGGCGTCCTGCATCGCCAGCGTGCGGCGCAGCTGGCGGCAAACACTGTCGGCGTCCATTGCGTCCTTGGCCATGCACTTCATCAGATCTGCCTGCAGCAGCTCGTACCGGTAATCCTCCAGAATCTGCGCGGCATAGCTGCCGATATTGGTAACACTCGGGCATGTATCGGCCATCTGCACCAGCAGCGCCTTGCAGTCCCTGCCGGTTGCGGCCTGTGCGGCATTGGCGACCGTGATCACATCCACCGCCTGCCCGCCCAGCGAGAGCCGCTGAACCGCAGCAAAGACCTCCCGGCACCCTCCGGGGGCAAACATGGCCGCCACCATCCGGGACATATAGGGCCGCGCGGCCTCGGGATCCATCAGCGCTGCACCCAGAAACGCCCACTGGTTGGCGGTGCGCCTGTCCATTGTTTTCTCCATGCCTAACCTCACAGAAAATCAGTGATATCATCGTCCGGGCTGATCTCACGCGGGCGATCCTGCCCGTTGACCGGCTGCACCGCCGGGGCGCGGTCGGTGAAATCATCTTTCAGGGGGAAAAGTCCCTCCCAGCCGCGCAGAATGCTCTGCTCCAGCACGGCGGCCATGTAGCCGTAGCGGTCACGGACACCAGCCTCATCGGCCAGCTGGATGAGCTTGCTGCAGGCCAGCTTGGCGGCGTTGGCCGTCAGAGGGTGCTTGCCGACCGCCCGGCTCTCAGCAAAGGAGAGCAGCGCAGCGGTCAGCCGCGCATCCTCGGGGAAGGCCTGTTGCAGTATTTCCGCGGCAGTCTCCCTCGCGCGCGCGCCCGCACGCGTATTGTTCTCTCTTGTATTGTTATTCTTGTATTGTTCTGGGTGACATTTTTGTCGGGGGGTAGGCGACATTTTTGTCGGGGTGGGTGCGACATTTTTGTCGCCCAACGACACCTGGTGTCGCTCACCGACATTTTTGTCGGGGTGGTTTTCGGCGCATACATCCGGCACGAGGCCGACCAGCGGGGAAATGTACCGCTGATTGGCTGCGCCGTCCCGGGCGTAGCTAACGGCCACATAGCCCAGCTCCTGCAGGTGCTTCACCCAGCGCTGGACTGTGCGCTCCGTTGTGTCGTACAACGGGCAGAAGTAGGCGTTGCTCGCGTAGCAGTAGCCTGTCTTCTCGGCCAGAGAGGTGATCTCTGCGTAAAAAATCTTTTCGGCGGGCTTCAGCCGCCGATCATACCGCACCGTGGCGGGGAGAATGGCGAAAAATCCAGGATTGTCCATAGGTTCTGCCTTTCTAAAAACGGCTGACCTTAACACAGGGGTGCGCCGCGCTCTTTTCGGCGCATCCCTGCAAGGTCATTTTTCAATTTTTCAACGTTTAAAAGGGGAGGTCGCCCTCATCCTCGATCATGGCGAAGTCGTCACCCGGCCCCTGATTGTAGGCCGGTGCCGAACCGGTGACGCGGGGCTGGCCCGCCGGGGCAGGGGAGCCCTGGGCGGCGTTGTCCGCCTTGCTGCCGCAGAAATTGATGTTGTTGGCCACAACCTCCAGCACGGTGCGGTTGGTGCCGTCCTTGGCCGTGTAGGTTCGGCTCTGGAGCCGTCCATCCACCGCTACCATCTGGCCCTTGTGCAGCCACTTGTAGGCGAACTCCGCGGCCTTCTCCCACGCGATGACAGGTATCCAGTCCGCCTGACTCTGCCCGTTTGCGTCCCTGCGCCCGCGGTCAACGGCCAGGGTGAACGTCGCCACCTGCTTGCCCGTGTTGGTCTGCCGCAGCTCCGGGTCCCGGGCCAGGCGGCCCTGCAATGCACAGATATTCAGCATCAGATCATCACCACCACACTGCCGCGCTCCACCAGATCGGCCAGCTGCTCGCCCAGATAGGCGGCGATGTTGCGCTTGGCCTCCAGCTTCCACGCACCGCCGTCAGCCTCGTACAGTGCCGGGCGGCCATTTTTGTCGAGGCGCAGCAAGAAGTCGCTGGCGGGCTGCTCGACCTCAAGGAAAGTGCGGTAGGGCTGCAGGTGGACGATGGGCTGCACCGTCTGCTGCTCCTTCAGCACCGCGCCGGTGCGGACACTGACCTCCTGGCTGATCCCGTTGTCCACACTGGACACGCCCTGATTGACGTCAATGCGGCTCAGCAGGGCCAGCAGGTAGTCACGGTCATCGGTGACAGCGTACAGGCTCTGCAGTTCGATAACGGCGTGTTCCTGGCTCATGTATTGGTTGACAGAAATGCTCGGCACATCGCTCACGGCCTCATACAGCGGCAAGCGGCTGAACTCTGCGTATTCTTTATGCGTGTATGTAGTGTCCACCATGACCCGCCGGGCGCTGTCCACACGCACATACAGCAGGGGCGAGTGGTTGATACCCTCGGTGCGGATCAGCTTGACCAGCGCCTCCAGCGTGTCCACCGAGTACCGCACCGGGGACGGGACCTCCGGCCTGACCTCGCGCAGATTGGCGGAGCAGAACTGACGCCCGTCGCGCGTTTCCAGGGTGAAGGGGGTCGCCAGCTCCACAATACGGTTAATAGCGTCTTTCAAAAAGCTGTTTTCCATTGTCTTGTCCTTTCTGTGTGTTAATACCCGGCCCGGCCCACGCGGGCCATGGCGGGCATCGGTGTCTCATCGCCGTCCATGTCCACCTGTCCGGGGACCTGCGGCGTCATCTCGGCCAGCGGCAGGCTGCCGTCCCGCGCCTTGGTAATGCACAGGGACGTGCGCACCGGCTGGATCGGCGCGAGGGTGGTCTTTGCCTGCGCATCCATGCCGATCTGCTGGCGGTAGTCATCCGGCGCGAACGTCAGCGTGATGGTGATCTTGCGCTTGGCCGTGGCGTTGGTGTTGGGGTCCATGATGTTCGCCACGACCCGCTCTACCTCATAGTCTGTAATCTCGGCAATCGCGCCCATCGCCATCTCCAGCACGCTCTTTTTGTTTACGATCTGGGGCATTGTTTGCATCCTCCTAAATTTCTTCTCCGAAAACCTTGGCAAAGCTGCCGGGGCCGTGGAGATTATCAAAGGCAAATTGTGCCGCCTGTTCCAACTCCCGCCGGGCGGTGGGGTCAAAATGGACGCCCAAGGGCGGCTCATTGTGATGGTCGTGGCACAGCCAGACCTTGAGGCCGTACTGTTCGGACAGTTCGCGCCGCCCGCGTCCAAACAGGATGTGATGCTCCTCCAGGCTGCGCGTGGTGCGCAGATTGTAGCGCTTGCGGCACAGGTAGCACTCTTTATCGCTTTGCAGTATGCTTTTTGCCACGGTGCTCCTCCAGTCCGTTGACGGCATCTACCGCCTGGCGCACATCACCAACAGGCGGCTCCACCGTCGTCCAGCGGCAGCCGCACATCATGCAGACGCGGCGGCGGTATATCCGCCGGGTCCCCTTGGCGCGGGTGTCGATGACGCGCACCTGGCTGCTGTTGCACTTAATGCAATCCATCGGCACGCCTCCAGTCCCGGTACTGCTCGGTTGTCTCGGCGTCGTCCACGCCCAGCAAGCTCAACTGGTCAAAGATCCTCTCAATGAAGTCGTGCATCTGCTGGGTGGTGTAGCAGGATGTCCCCGGTGCAGCGGCCACCCGACACCGCCCGCCGGGCAGGTGCTCGATGATATGCGTCACGCGGTAGGCGCGCTTGAACTGCGGCAGGGCGCGCAGCGGCATCTCGAAGATCTCCCTCTCCACGCCGAACTCCGCCAAAAGGTCCAGATAGCACTGTTCGGCAGTCACCCCGCCCGGGGTGCCGCCGTTCATTGCCAGGGCCAGCTTGTTCAGCAAGGCCCACATCAGTCTGTTCTGGTCCAGCGTCCGCTTGTCCCGCACCGGCTTGATCTCGATTTCTACCATCAGGGGCTTGCCGCGGGCGCGGGCTTCCAGCTCGGTGTGCATCCGCTGGGCCTCCAGCAGGTAGCCGCAGTCCACGGTCAGACCCTCCATGCCATCCAGGTCTGTGCGCCCGGTCGGGATGTACCACGCGGCCAGGTGGGCGATCAGTTTGCTTGCCATGTGATCACGCTCCCATCGGACGCCTTGCGCAGCTTGATTTCGGTCACATCGCCGTCCGTATCGTAGCCGATGCCCGCCACGGTGAGCCTGTCCGCCAGCACGTAATGGTGGATCGTCTTGCCATCGCGGCTCGCCACGGGGTTGATCTGCACGCGGTCCTTGCTGATGCGCAGGGGCGGCAGGTTGAACACCCCAAAGCCAAGGCCCCACTCTGCCGCAGCGGCCACAAGGCTGCCGTCTGCCTCGTTGAGGTTGGCGTCCGCGTTGACCTGATACCCCGCCGGGCAGGGGGCGTCCCGGGTGGCGTCGTCCAGGGCAACGGCGCAGTACAGCGCCCGCCCGCAGACATAGCGGCGGATGCTGTAAGAGTCCGCGCCTATCGCCATCTCCAGCACACTCAGGCGGCTGCGCACCGCAGCGGCGTCCGGCCACAACTTGATGCGCACGCTGTCGGCGTCCGTCTCCAGCACGCTGACGATGATCTCATCCGCGTGCAGCAGACCGGGGTTCCCGCTCTGGGCGGGGGTGGTGCTTTCTTTAGTCTCCATCTTTAACCTCCGTTGCTGGGCCGATATAGAAACCGACCTCATCGTAGTTCTTAGGGTCGGCCATCGGGCTGTCCCAGCCGCACACGGCCCCGCCGTACATGGCAGCAGCCTGGGCGCGGGTGACGCCCGCAGCCTCGTTCAGCACATCCACGGTCCCCTGAACGCTGATGCCAAACAGTGTGTTTTCGCCGCGCACCACGCGGACAACGCGCTGGGTGTAGCGGCTCATGGCGTAGGCGTAGGCGGGCAGGCCGCGCTTGTTCATATCAGGCATTCTTCAGCGCCTCCCCGTATTCGATGCCGACGCGGAAGGCATCGCCCCGCGCCATGACGCGCTTACAGAATTCGACCTCATCGGCAGACAGCAGCTTTTTACTGTTGAGCACATCCACCAACAGGCTCATGCCGTCCAGCGCGTCCGCCAATGCCCGGGCGGTCTTTTTGGACTTGGCGGGCGCGGCGGGCTTGTCCACCGTGTAATCCTCGGGCCGGACGGGCTCCGGCTGATCCGCTGCGGGCGGCTGAATCGCCTGCGCCACGGCTGTCACAATTTTTTCTTCGTTGCTCATAAGTGCGTTCCTTTCCCTGATACGGTTGTAAATTACATAGCCGGTGTTGGTGTTCTTAATGCCCACCGCCTTGCAGGCCTCGGTCATCCCTGCGCCGCCCGCCAGCAGGCGGACGAACTCGGCGGCCTTTTCGGGGTTCTGCGTCTCCCAGCTGGGGTACTTTTTCTTTTGGCGCGGCTTCAAGTCCGCCTCGGTCAGCCCCAGTGCTTCAACAACATCCGCGCGGGTGCAGGCGTGGAGCTCGGCCACCTGGCCCAGGTTGTGGTCCGCGCGCCGCCAGTCCTCCTGCATCTGCCGGAGCTCATCGGGCGTCCAGACGGGTGCGGCTTTACTCATCGTCCGGCTCGCCCCCCCCTTCACGCGCGCCCAGTACAGGCGGGTGCCCTGATCGGCAGCCAGCAGCAAAAACTGTATCTGGCGCCGCAGGTTGATGTCCGGCCGGGCGGCCAGCACCCGGACGGTATTATAAAACTCCTGATACCGCGCCGGGTCGCAATGCTCAAACGCGGCGCGCATCTGTTCCTTGGTCATCTGTTTACCTCCTAGCAGATCTGTCTTGCCAGTGCGGTGGCCGGGATGCGCTTGTCGCGGCCCTGGCCGGTCCAGCCGTGCATATTGCGGCAGACCTTGCGTGCCGCCTGGGGGTCGGTGCCGTAGACGATGTGCGCGGCCTCGGCCACTGTCACCATCTCGCCAGCGGCCTCGTGCCGGATGCGCTCTAGCGCATCCCGGTAGCCTTGCTTTTCGCGTGCCATGCTTACCTCCTTTGTGTGTCCACGGCCAGGTCGCCCACCAGCGACTTGGTCTTTTCGATTGTCCTTACCAGTTCGTGCGCTTTATCAAGGGCTTCATCCATGCCGTCCAGCTTGACGGCTACGGTTATAGCTGCAGCCACCTTCTCGGGAGGTGAGGCGGGGAACAGCAGCTCCTGAGGGGTTGTGTGCAGGGCCTGCGCAATAGCGGCGACCTTGGACAGCGGCAGATCGACCTTGCCCAGCTCGACCTGTGACATCATCGACCTGCCTTTGTAGCCGACGGCCCGGGCCAGCTCCTCCAGCGTCAGCCCGTTGGCAATGCGAAGCTGACGGATCCTGTCGTACACTCCGTTCATCTGTATCAACTCCTTTGCGTGTCCAAGGTGGACACGTGCATGTCACTTATCGTGACATTTTTAGGCGTAAAAAATCTCCTCCACGGTTTTCTCGTAATACTGCGCGATTTTACGCTTTGTTTCATCGCGGGGGATTCTAGCGCCAGTCTCGTACATCGCCAGTGCAGAAACGCTTACACCCAGCGCTGTTGCAACCTCGGCGCGCGGTCGAGCGCCCCGCAGTTCAACCAATGTTTGCGCAATCTTCTCCGAATCCATCAGAATCACCTCGCTTTCATTTGTCACGAACCGTGACTATATATACAGTATATCACGCTCTTGGTATTTGTCAACACATTTCGTGACATTTTGCGGTTGACTTTCTCACGATTCGCGATATTATAAGATTAGTACACAGAGAGGATTGACTTCGCATGGCTAAATTTTCGGCAATTATAAAATCCCTTCGCATCGAAAGAGGCATAACGCAAGAGCAACTCGCTGCCTTGCTAAAAGTATCCCGCAGTACGATAGGCATGTATGAAACTGGCAGCCGCGAACCAGATTTTGAAACGCTTGAAGCTATCGCAGACATTTTCAATGTCGACATGGATTATCTCATGGGGCGATCAACCGTCGAACGGAAAAATCCTGTTGCCGCTACTCCCATCCCTGCCGGGTTCCAGCCGCTGCCGAAGCGGGACCGCATCCCGCGTGTGGGGCAAATCGCCTGCGGCACACCCATCCTCGCGGAGGAGAATGTCGAGGCCTACGATGAAGTCCCCAGCGATTGGCACGCCGACTTCACGCTGCTGTGCCAGGGCGACAGCATGGAGCCAAAAATCAAAGACGGCGATGTCGTAGCCATCCACAGCCAGCCGATGGTCGAGAACGGCGAGGTCGCTGCCGTCCTGATCGATGGCGAGGCCACCCTTAAGCGCGTGTTTCTGTTCACCGACCACATCGAGCTCCGCGCCGAAAACCCAGCCTTTCCCACAATCATCCGCATCGGCGAAGATATGAACACCATCACCATCGAAGGCAAGGCCGTTGGCTTGTGCAGGAAACTGTAAATAAGGTGCCGAAAATGAAAAACACTTCATCAAAGAAAACTATCAAAGTTCTTTCGCTTTTGAGCGCTGTTCTTGTCACTTTTATTTTATTTTCGTATTATCTCGTAGAAGGCCATGGCATTTTCATTTCTTTGGCTAGTTCGCTTTTGGTTGCGCTTTTAGCTTATGGGTTTGTTCTGATTTGTCTGCAACAGCTACTGGGGCAGAACGTCAAAGAGCTTAAAGCACCGGGGTCATTTACCTCTAACAAAAATAATCGCATTTCATTGGTAAATGCCCCCGATGATATAGAAAGCCTTAAAAAATTGACAGATTATGTCGTGCTTGATACTGAAACCACCGGCCTCAGCCCAGAAAAAGATCAGATGGTTGAAATCGGAATCATTACAGTCAAAAATGGAGAAATTACAAACGAATATACAAGCCTCATAAAGCCGACTATTCCTATTTCTTCGGAGGCTACCGCCATAAATGGAATTTCCGAGTCTGACTTGCGCGATGCCCCGCAGTTAGAGGATGTAATTCCAGATGTTGTATCAAGAATAAAAAATCAGATTGTTGTTGGGCACAATGTCACTTTCGACTTAGCTTTTGTCTCTCGTGCTATTTCAGACCACACCGAAATAGCATCTATTTCTTATATTGATACGGTAAAAGTTGCTAGAAACTGCATCCCCGGGAAATCTTATAGGCTACAATCTCTTGCAAATCGTCTATGCCTGGATACAGGTAATGCTCATCGCGCTTTAGATGATGCAAAAACCGCAAACAGCTTGTTGCAATATTGTATCCGAAAAATGACTACAGACGAGAAGGAATTTACGCATCAGGAACGCGAGCGGAAAAAATCACAAAAGGCCGCTATCGCAAAGGAATTTGCATGGTCACCTATTTTTGATAAAAATTTCGCTTTTACCGGTGATTTTTTCCTTGACCGGGATTACCTTGAAGGCTTATTAAAGGATGTTGGCGCGAATCTTCGGGAAAAAGTAAACACCAAGACCGTATATCTTGTTGTCGGGGACATTTCTCACCTTCCTGAATGGGCGGTTGCCAGAAAGCTCGGTAAGGCAAATGAACTGATTGCCGAAGGACAGAATATAACCAAGCTAACGGAAAGTGAATACATTGCGCTTATTGAACAAACAAGGACTCTTAAGCAGAAAAATCGTGAGTGACCCCAAGCTTGACAAAATCTCTATCGAAGGCAAAGCTGTTGGCCTGTGCAGGAAGTTGTAACAAACCGCAGCAGCGGTATAAAATAGGAGGTACTTATTATGGGCATTTTTGACACACTTCAGGAGGAATCCACATTTTCCAGGGCATCCGGCAATAACTACCATTATGTTGTGCTGCAAGTCGTCCTGAAAGAAAAATTTATCGGAACCGGCTCCGGCAATCTGACGGAATTGGAAAATGTCATCAATGAGCAGGCTGCAAAGGGGTATCGCCTGCACACGATTTCTACTACCAGCAGCGGCAGCAAGGGCCTGATGGGCGGTGACCGTATTCAGGCAACTATGGTATTTGAAAAACTGGAGTGACAGTTGCAAACCCAACAGCTTTGAATTTCCAATTTAAACACCGCCGAGGATTTCTCGGTAGTTTAAAAAAAGCACAGCGCGACCCGCCGGGCAACGCAGTTCCGCATCTGGGCAAACGGCGAAAGTTTAAAATAAAAAACGCCCGCGGCGCTACCAACACCGCAGGCATTCAAGATCAGCGTGTCCGGAGTGGACACAATACCGACCAGCATCTGTATTGTATCACCTCCGGACACGCTTGTCAAAGTGTATCTATAAGGAGGTTTTTACATGGCAAAAACGAAAAAACGCGCGGACGGCCTGATCGAGCGCTGCCGCGTTATTGATGGCAAGACCCGCCACTTCTACGGCCGCACCGCAAAGGAGGTGCAGGCCAAGATCGATGCGGCCCTCATAGAAGCCAGCACCCGCCGGGACAGGGGGGACCCCTTCTGCGAGGTCGCAGAGGCGTTCTGGCGCGCCAAGGAGCCGTGCATCAAGTATGGCTCCCGCCGAGGCTACCGCCATAAGGTGGAGCTCGCCAAGGGCTGGTTTGAGGGGCAGGGCATGCGCGAGATCACCAGCACCGACATCAACCGCGAGCTGATGCACATGGCCGCGCAGGGCTATGCCTATAAAAGCATTGCCGGGCAGAAGTCGGTGCTCTCCCTGATCTGGCAGTATTGGTGCGCCGAGATGAACGGCGACACCAATCCCTGCACACTGCTCAAGCTCCCCCAAGGGCTGCCCCAGAAAAAGCGCCGCGCCCCCACTGAGGAGGAAATTGCCGATGTAAAAGCCCACCCCGAGGGCTTTGGGCTATGCCCCGCCATGATGATGTATGCCGGCCTGCGCCTGGGCGAGGTGATGGCGCTGCAGAAGCGCGATTTAGCCGGGGGAAAAATCAGCGTGACAAAGGCGGTAGTCTGGCACTCCAACACGCCGGTGTTGGAGCCACCCAAGACTGCCAGCGCCCTGCGCACGGTGCCGATCCTGCAGCCGCTGGCGGATGTGCTTGCCGGCCGGCTGGACGATCTGGCGGACGATGATTTTATTTTTGGCGGCGCGCGGCCCTACACCAAAAGCCGGTACGAAAACGCATGGCGGCAATACTGCATCAGCATTGGGCGCGCCCACGACAGCGGCAAGCGCTATAAAACCGGCAAGACCAGCGTCACCGGCGAGGCACTCTACAAGGCCGTGCTGGAGGCCGACTTCACCGCCCACCAGCTCCGGCACGAGTTTGCGGGCGTGCTGGTGGAGTGCGGCATCAGCCCTGTGGTCATCAAGGAGCTGATGGGCCACGCCGACATCCTGACAACCCAGCGCTGGTACGCCGAGGCCAAGGCCCGCGCCGTCGATGAAGCCGCAGACATTTTAAACAGTTATTTTACAAATCAATAACGTGGAAAAGAGAAATCAAATAGGCATCGTAAATTGTTCGCAGTATTGTATTGTTTGTCGCTCTGGCGTAGTTTTTTAAGAGTTCAAATCTCTCTTACTCCGCCAATGTAAAAACCGCGATACAACCTGCAAAGGTTGCTGTATCGCGGTTTTTCATTTGTCTGATAGTGTTATATACTGTCAAATACTGTAAGATAATGCTTCGTAAATGGTTCGTAATCGGCCAAAAGTTCGTAAAAAGTTCGTAGTAATTTGCCCCAAAAATCACCGTAAAAAAGCGGCAGGCCACCCACATCGGGCAGCCTGCCGCTTGTTTTACTTCCTGACGTTCGGTACCTTCACCGGCTCTGCACTGATCTGCGCAATTAAATCCGCACGCTTCGCGCCGTCCTGCACAGTCAGCCCCATGTCGATTGCCAGCTGCTCCAAATCTTCCATTTTCAACTCATCCAGTTGTGTTGCAACCAGATGCCCAATAGGGGAGCCGTCCGCATTTTTCCCGGTTTCCACGGTAATACCGCCCGCGCTCTTGTCCGCTGCGCTTTTCCCAGCGGCAAGCAGCTTCAGCAGCCACTCCGGCACATTCGCGCCCATTTCGGCGGCGTTTTCGGCAATGCTGCCTAACTCGGTAAAAATGTACCACACCAGTACCACCGGCAGAATCAGGCTCGAGTACGTCAGCCCCAGCCCCGGCAGGTTTGCCACGGCAATGCTCAATACTGCGTCCGTCAGCGCGGCCACTACGACCACCACCAGCATCCCCGCTTTGTGCCAAATTCCCGCGCGGGCTACGGCACTCGACCACTCGCCGCGGCTTGCTGCCGCTGCACTGCCGCTAAGCCAATCCAGCACCATGCAGACGGCCCAGGCCGCCACCAGCCACCCCAGCCAGCCAAACGCCGCCGTGAACGCCCCACAGACCGCCGCAATGGCCGCTTTCGCCGCCAAAAAGGTATTGTTGCTGTTTTCCATATCTTTGCCCTCCATCAGCCCACATACCGGGCCAAATATTTGTTGTCTTTCGTCCAGCCCTCGGCCTCGGCCAACTGGTAGAAGCTCACCGCGTCACCGTTGCTTACTGCACCAACGCAGACGCAGTACGTCTCCGTGCCGACCGGCAGCACATAGTAGCGGCTTGCGCTGATAAGCCGCAGCTTAACGGCCAGCGCGTCGCATTTGTTCATGCCCCGCGTGTCCAGCGGCCCAATCATCAAGCACTGCATCGTCTTGCCGGTGGGCTTGTCGCTGATCTGCTCGGTGCTGCCGTTGTCAGCCGCACCGTAAACGCCCACAGCGTTGCGTGTGCCGCTGTACCGTGTGGGGTCAACACCGCGCCCGGTGACGGTGTTTCTGGCCTCCAGGTGGACGTGCTTATAGCCGCCCGCCGCGTTGCCGGTGTTGCCCATCACGGCCAGGATGTCGCCGCTCTTGACGTGCTGGCCCTCTTCCACGATCAACTTGGCGTTGTGCGCCATGACCAAATAATTGATGTCGTCCGGCGTCTGGTTGGCATCGAACAGCGCGCCGACGTAGTTGCCCCACTCCCACGTTTTATCATTGTGATCGGTGATGCACCGTGCGCGCCGGATCGTGGCGGAGATGCTGCGCAGCGTGCCGTCATCGTTCTGGTAGTAGGGCATCCGCACATAGGCGTCATCCAAGCCGACAACGTCAACGCCGCCGTGCCACGTCTTTCCGTTGCCGCGCGTATAGCCATAGCGGCCATAGTTGTACAGGATTTCCGTGCGGCCTAAAAAAATACCGTTCTGTTTCATTTTCTATCCCTCATCCGTATCCATCACCAGCGCTTCATACTCATCCAGCAGATCCCGCGCGGCCGGTATGGCCTCGCGGTAGTCCCACAGCACAAGCATCACCCGCGCCAGCAGATCTGCTTCCTCGCTCATTCTTCCACCGGCGGCGTGGGCCATTCCACCGCGTAGGGGAAGCTGGCCTGCTCGGGCACATCCCGCAGGGCCTGCCGGTAGGCCTTCCAGTCGGCCTTCACCGTCTTGGCATCGCCCAGCACTGTCCAGTCGGTCGCGGCAATCAGCTTGTCCCGCTCAGCGCGCACGGCAGCGGCAGCAGCGTCATGGTCGGCCTGCTTGACCAGCGCGGCCCAGGCGTCAACGTCAACCCGCCCATCGGGCACCTGCGTGACCGTCTCGTATGTCGTGTAGCTGTACCCGTGCCAGGGCGTGTCCATGTTGGACACAGCCTCGCGGGTGACCTCCTGCTCATCCTCGTAGACGCGCACCAACGTCAGACCGTTGGGCAGCGGCTCGCACTCAAGGCGGGCGTGTTTTTCGTTGCACTCACATTTAAGCATTTTGTACCACCTTTCTAATTTTGCGATAACTCACAACACCGTCAACGTATTTCACGCGGAATCGGTGCATATTAGCGTGTTTCAGCTGGCCGATGCGACACGCGGCCTGCCTGGCTTGATGCGGCGTCGGCACACCATGCGGGCGGGCCTTGATGTTGAGACACAGCCGGATCAGCCGCCGCGTGGTGCGCTTGCGGTAGATCGTGTGGTCGCAGTAAATCACAAAACCCAGCCCATCTAGGGCGCGGCCTCGGTGCTTGCCGTCGGCGTCTATGTAGTCGGTGCGGTAGACCTGCCAGCAGGTATTGCAAGCGTAGTCAGCCGCCGCCAACCACTCCATTGCAGCCTCCAGGGCGCGGTGCAGCTTTCGCTTGTTTGGGCCGTACAGATGAACGTTGTCAACATAGCGATAATAATGCTCCACGCCGTCCAGACCCCGCACATAGCGGTCAAACGCCGTCATGGCAAGATTTTGGAACCAGTGCGACGTCACATATCCAATCGGCAAGCCGTTGGGAAAACTGTCCACGACGGCGTCAGCCATACGCAGCCAGTATTTATCTTTTATCAGCTGCCTATAGCCGTACTCTATAAAATCGTGGTCGCTTTCGGGGAAGCAATGGTGTATGTCCAACTCTGCGCCGTACTTCATCCCAGCGCGGTCCGTTTTCATCCACCGCGCCACTTGTTTGGCGGCGCTGTGCGGCCCTCGGCCCTTGATGCCCGCTATGCAGTAGGGGCCCATCTTAGGCACGACCACGTCATAGATCGCCTCAATCAGTACCCAGTGCATGACCCCGTCCGGCCAGTACGGCACATAGTCAATGTCCCGCAGCTTGCCGTTACTCGGCTCATAGTGCTGGGTGTGTATCGGTTCGCTGGGCGTCCAGCCGCCGTAGATGATCCAGTGCTGCACCTGGTCGATGCACGTCTCAATGTGCGTCAAGGCGGGCAGCGTGGTCGGGTCGTGCATCCTCTTTTTCGCATGATCTACCATACACCTCCGTATAAATTCCCGGTCAACCATGACCGGCTTTAAATTTCCGATGCGCTTAGGCATTTTATAGTCTTTCTTTGGCCTCCAGCCGGTTCGTCCGCTGGCGCGTCTACTAGGGCTGCCGGATGGGCCAATTTTTAGCTAGGGCTAAGGCATCCCGGTCTCGCTGTAAAGGTCGCCTACAATCCGCAAGGATTGCAGCCAAAGAAAGGTCCGCCGAACTGTTCCACCAGGACAACGAGGCATCGCTGTTGAGGTTGACGTAGAATGCGCCGACTTGATCCCCGTTGTTGGAGTTGCTGCCGCGCAGCACGATGCGGCGATGATGAGACCGTTAGCCTGTCCCGGATGATGTCAAACTTACATAGTGCGCGGGGGCTTTGCTGCCCCCGCGATCCCCCGCTTAACCGGGAATAGAAAGGTCCGCCGAACTGGTCCACCAGGACCACGAGGCATCGCTGCTGAGGTCGACGTAGAATGCGCCGACCGGATCCCCGTTGCTGGAGTAGCAGCCGCGCCGCACGATGCGGGTGCCGCTCTTGTTGATGTAGAAATAGTCGGCCAGATAGGTGGACGAACTGCCGCCGACCTCTTTGGTGATTTGCAACTGGGGAACGCGCTCATCCGCTTGGAGGTTCTTTGCCCAGCCCTCACCGGGCAGGGTCAGCGTATCCAGCTTGATGTAGTCGTTGGCGCTGCTCCACTGATACTTAGTCGGATCGTCGCAGTAGTAGGGGACTCCGTCAATCAGTTTCCAGTCGCACTCCATGCGCCACTGATTGCCGTACAGCGGATTTTCCACGCCATAAAACACAAAGCTGTGTTTGCCGTCGGTGTTGCTGACGGGACTGCCACAGGTGGAGATGACGCTGTTAGCCGTGCCGGTTGCCTCCATGATGCGCCAGACCTTGTGATCGGTGGTGGTCGCCACAGCGTCGCCGGTAAACACGGCCTTCACATTGGCAGTATCGCCCTCAATGGCCTCGATGGCGGTGACGATGCGCCGACTGGCGACGGTCTCGCCCTCGCCGCCGGTGCCGATGGAGATGACATTGCCGACCTCCAGCGCACCCTTGGCAACGATAACGGCGGCCTCTGAGGTCAGCGCGCCGGTCACGGCGATGCCGGTGGCGTACAGGTTGGAGACGCCGCGCATCTTAGCCTGGACGTTGCGGGTGCCATAGACCACGATCATCAAGTAGGCCAGCACCTCAAAGTCAGCGCTCGTGTTGATGCAGTAGGTTTCGCCCCACAGTCGGGCCGCAGCCAAGAACTGCGAGATCGTCTTGTTGCCGGTGGAGACAACGCCCGCAATGCTGTGCAGCTTGCCGTCCGCACCGATGCTGCCGGGGAACGCGGGCAGGTAGCACTTCTGCTTGAGGGAGCCGTCCGCGTTCTGGAACTTCCGCGGTGCGCGGAATCCCGGCATCGGCACAGCCGACACGCGCGGATTGACATCCAACATGCCGGAGACATAGAAGAGCGGCACCTCAACCAGCACCTCGCCGTTCGTGCCATCCTCAATGTAGCCGGGCTGGCCCTTGTAGGCGTTGACCGTGACCGTGCCGTCCGCGTTCAGCGTGCAGCAGCAGCGCCGCATACCCGCCCAAGGATAGACGCCGTCAAAATCGTTTTGCCCGCCCCCGTCCGCGTCCCCGCCGACGTGCTGCCGGTGAACTCCACGCCGTAGAACGTTGCACCCACGGCAGACGCGGCAGCCTTAGCAGATGCCGCAGCAGCATTCGCACTCTGGCCTGCCTGCGTAGCGCTGGCCTGCGCGGCAGCCTTGGCCGCGTTCGCCTCGGCCAGGTTGTTGCCCGCGTTCGCCAGCAGCGTGGCGAACTCCTCACGCGTGCCGGTGTAGCCGTGCGCCTTGGCATCGGCGTAGGCGGTCACAGCGCCCAGATCGGTGGTAAAAACAGAACTATCAGCCATGGATCTGTACCTCCAAATTCGTGTCATTAACAATGGCAAAATCAAGCTTGTCCTTCAGGTTGGTCGTGCGCGTATACATCAGATGCCCCGTGTCCGGGTCAACGCCCATCTGCATATAGCCGTTGCTCAGCGCCGCCTGGCGCGCCAGCTCCACATTGGCGGAAACATCGGCCTGCTTCTCGGTCACATCCTGCTGCCGGGTCTTGACGTCCTCCTGGATGCCCTGCATCTCGGTCAGCTTCTCGGCCACGCCCTCGTTGATAACCTTTGTTGCGGCATCACCGGCGGTCTTGGCGGCATCCTCGGCCCGCTTTGCACTGGCGGATGCGCTGGCGCTGGCGCTCTCTGCCGCAGCCCGCGCGTTTTCCGCTGCGCTTGCCTTTTCCGTGGCCGTACCGGCAGACTGCCCCGCCTTTGCAGCGGATGCAGCAGCAGCCCCAACGCTCTCCTTTGCCGCCGCGGCAAACCCGGCAGCCGCACCGGCCTCCTGCGTGGCCTTGGCGGCAGCCTCGCCAATGCTCTCGGCCTCCTCAGCGGCAGCCGCAGCTGAGGCCGCTGCACTCTGCGCAGACTGCGATGCCGCGGCCTGCGACTCTCCGGCAGCAGTCGCCGCAGCCTCAGCGTTTGCCTCGGAGTCTGCCGCCGCGCCCGCAGACTCCGCAGCAGCATTCTTGGCCGCGTTGGCGGTATCTGCGCTGTCCTTGGCCGCCGCCGCGCTGGCAGCTGCACCGCCCGCCTCCTCGCCGGCCTTGATGGCGGCATCCTCAGCGGCCCGGTGCGCGTTTTCCGCGGCATCCTTGGCGGCCTGCGCCACCCGCACCGCGTTGTTGGAGTTTTCCAAGATCTGCTGCACCACATCCGGCGTAGGCGTACCGGGGTTGTCTCCGTCAATGCCAGAGTGATCCCGGATGGAGTAGGCAAGGTCAGCCGTGATGCGCTGCTTATCCTCGGCCAGTCCCACAAAAACAATTTTGCCCTGCCCGGCAAGGCCCGCAGTCGCCTCCGGCGGCACCTCCAGCACGCCGTCCGCGCCAACAGTTTTCTTGATAGCGGCCCCGCCGGGCGTATGGAACACCGCCAGGACTTCCAATTCCGTCCAGCCCTCGCCCCGGATGATTTTTATCTGCTCCAGACCGTAGCTGTCCTTGGTCCCCAGCTCAATGCAGGGGGAGTACGACATCCTGTTATTCACGAGGACGTCGTAGTTCATAAGTACGATTGTATCTGCCATGTCTGCCCCCTTAATAGTAAATCAGCGTGATATGGCGGTTCACGATGCCGTTTCCGCTCCATTCCATGGTGATGGTGTTCCCGCTGATGCGCAGGAGCCCGATCTCCGAGCTATCCCCACTTTGCGCGATGTCGCGGATGCCGACTAGCGTGCCGCCCGTAAAAGTGTAGCTCCAGGGACCCCCGCCTGTGGCCATGGTGATTGTCACCGTTTTCAGCGCCTTTGCGCTCACTCTACCGCCGCCGTCGTGCTTTCCGTCCGGCACCGTCACCGACTCACCCGGTGCAATCGTCGCGCCCCAGTCCCCGCGCCGCGGCACATTGCCGGTGCGCAGCGTTTTGTCTTTCGCGTAAAACGCAGAGTTCGCCAGCACATCCGCTTCCGTGGCGGTGGCCTGTGCCAGCTTTGCATTGGATAATCCACCGCCGCCGTTAAAATCCAGTCGGCTCCCGTCAAAGGTAAACAGCACCCACCGCCCGGCAACAACGCTGTCACCGTCCGCCGCATCCGCGCCGCAGTAGGCCGGTACAGTCTTGCCGTTTACCGTCCATGTGTCGCCCGCACTCCACGCGGCGGGGACTTTAAACCGTCCCACCGCACCGGTGCCCTTCAGGGCGTAGACCTTGCCGGACTTCGTGCAGCTGTACCGCTGCACCGCCGCATCAAGGCCCAGGCCCGCCGGGTCGTACTCGCCCTTGGTCATCACGGCAGTGCCCGCGTGCAGTTGGGCAAGCTCCGCCTCGATCTGCTGCAAAAACGCCGTGAACGCGGCGTTCATCACGCCGGTGTCCACGCTGTCCATCGTATCGCGCATCAGCCCGCAGCAGGTGCTGTCCAGCCGCAGGTCCACAATGTTGTCTGCGCTGATCTTCGTCGCGCCACGCGGGCGGGTGATGCGGTACAGGAAGATTTCATCGTAGTCGTCATCCCGGCGCAACTCCGGCAGGGCAGGGGAGGCCGAGGCCGTGCCCGTGCGCACCTCCAGCCCTGCCGTGTTGGTGTTCTTGTCGTAGGTCAGGGCAACGGCATCCCAACGCGGGTTTGTGCCGTCCGCGTCCGTAAAGGTCAGCTGGGTATTGGCCAGCAGGTAAGGGAACGCCGCCCAGTATGCCCCGGGGTGGATGCACCCCACACCGGGGCCGATGGTCAGTGTGTTGTCGCCGTTAGCCGTGGCGGTAAAATCCGCCGCGTGCAGTATACCGCGGCTGCGCGCAGCGTAAGCCGCGCCCAGCGCCTCGGCGGTATACTCTTTATTGTCCAGCGGCCAGCAGGTAAGCTCTGTCATTTGGCTCACTCCTTAAATGTGAAATGGTCCAGCACCGGCTGCAGACTGCCGCCGGTGCTCTCATAGATCAGGCGGATGCTCGCCACCCGCGCCACAGCGTTCAGCCCCAGCTCCTCCACCCGCACCGGCACCAGATCGCCCAGCTCGTAGTCCGTGCCGTAGATCAGGTTTGTGTTGGCCGCGGTGCATTTCAGCTGCCGCGTGCTCATATGGTTCTTCAGCGCCGCGCGCGCGTAGTTCTGCACGGCAGCCTGATACTCCGCCTCGCTGTATTCGGCGTCGCTTGTCGTGCCGTCGGCGTTCTGCGCAGTGTATTTATGCCGCACGCTGCTCCCGTCTACCCATAGCTCCCGCCGGGCATTGCCGCTGGCCGTCATGTCGCCCAGCTCGCAGAAATACCGGGTAAAGCTGTCGTTCTCGCCGGGCTCCTCGCCGCCGCACAGCACAACGTTGGCGTAATCGCTCGCGTCCTGCGTGTACACCGCGCCGGATAGATTCTGCATCCGGGTGGAAAAATAACCGTTGTACAGCGCCGTGCCCGGCACGCTTCTGTCTTTGCCCTGCAACAGCTCCAGCGTCTGGGCGGCGGTGGCAGGGTCAAAGCGCACCCGGCCCCCAAAGCCGCCCGCCTGCATCAGCTGCACGGCAGCGCTGGCACAGTCCGCCCAGGCTACCGTCTCCTCGCAGGGGGCCGTAAACCCGGCAGCGGGCGGCACGGCCACGCCCAGCCCGCGCAGATTGGTACGGCAGACCTCCAGCAGGCCCGCCGCGCCGTCCGTGATGGTGCGGCTCCCGCGGGCGGTCCGCCTCTTGAACAGGCACAGGCTGAACTTCCCGCGCACCGTCATCCGGTGGTTGTCTCCATCGGCCTCTACCGCCAGCACCACCGCGGCCAGACCGGGGGTATCCGGGTTGTACAGCACCGCGTCCAGCACCAGCAGCGCGCGGTTCGTCTCTGTCGCCGCGCAGACCAGCTTGAACTCGCCCAAATCGTCAAACGCGGGCATCCATTGCAGGCTGTCCGCGCTCTCCGCCATGCCCACACGCACTCCATCGTGATACACGTACAGGCGCAGGATGTCATACACCGCTCGCCACCCCCTTCGGGGCCGTGACGATGGCCGTCAGGTTCTCGTTACCCTCGTCCGCCGTCATCCGCAGCACATTGTCACCGGGTGTCAGCATCATCCACAGATCGCTGTCAATGTCCAGCAGCCGGAATCCGTTGTCCTCCGCGCCGTCTGCCGTGTAGTACCGGCAGCCGCGGTTTCCGTCCGCTGTGCAGATGACCGCGCGCTCATGCGCCTGCATCGTGGTATTCAGCCGGATGAAGGTCCGCGTGCCGTTATTCCACAGCATCGGGTTCTTCACCTTGGCCGCCGCCTGCAAATACAGCGTAAAGGCCGTCTCGGCGTTGCCGTCGTTGACAAAATTCGTGTACATATTGTGCTTGTACCGGCTGATCGCGAAGTTCCCCGCTGTCGAGACAGGCGTCGGGAACCAGGTAGGCTCCATGCCGCCCAGCAGCATCCGGGCCGTATCCTCGGTGCGCCAGTAGGGGAATGCCGCTTTCAATTTGAACTGAAAGTTCAGCAGGTTGGCCCCGCCGCTCACAACAGGCGTCTGCGCGGGCACAACGTCCAGGTACCAAACCGTGCTTCCCACCGTCTTGCACCAGCGTCCCGCCGTCAGGGGCCGCACCAGCTTTTTCAGCAGCGCCTCGTTGGCGTCCAGGTCCCGCAGGATAGCCCCCGTCACGGTCACGCTGCGCTCACCGACGGACTGATTTGTGATCGTCTTGCCGGTCTGCCCGTAGGACTGGCTCGTTTTTGTCTCGATGTCCAGCCCGTCGTCGCCGCTCATATCGGTGATCCAGAAATCGCTGTCCGCGGCAAACCGCAGGCTTCGGCCATCCGCGGCCTGATAGGTATATACCGGCACGGTCCGCGCCATGCTGCACCGCCTCCTTTATGGGATTCCCCACCGCAGCCGGTTCATCATGTCCTCCGCCTCGCGGGTGAGCTCGGATTCCGACAGGCTGTCGTGGGTGTAGAAATTATTCGTCTGCTGGTAGGCAACGCCGGGCTGCGGCTGCCAGCTGGCTGCCACCGTCTGCTGGTTGCCGCGCAGCACGCCCGCCACCTGCAGCTGCATGGGCTGGGCCGTTGTCAGCGCCAGCGCATCGGCGGCATCCTCGACCATCCACAGGTTGTCCCGGATGCCCTTTGCCAGCCCGCTCATAAAATCGGGCATCCACTGCTCATAGCTGCGCAGCGGCCCGATGTCCGGGCGGGAGAAGTGGATGACCGAAGCAATCGCAGACGCCACATTCTTTACAGAGCCAACAACACCGTCGATCATGCTCGTGATGCCGCGGATCATGCCCTGGATCATATCCTTGCCCCATTGGCAGAACTTTTCCGGCAGGCTCTTCAGATAGGCGATGGGCTGCTCCATCATTCCCTTCACGCTGCTGCTGACAAAGCCTGCCATATTCTTGATGCCGCTGCCCATCAGCTTAATGACCTTGCCGCCCAGATCCAGCCAGTTGAAGGCAGTCCACACATCCACAACCGCCTGTATGATCTGCGGCAGATTCGCCACCAATGCCGGTATCGCTTGGATAAGCCCCTGCCCCAGCGTAACGATCAGCTGCACGCCCGCCACCAGCAGCTTCGGTGCGTTGTCGTTGATGATGCCCGCAATGTCCGACACAATGCCCGGCAGATACGTGATCATCGTCGGCAGTCCGTTCATCAGCCCGGTTGCCAGATTCAAAATGAACTGGATGCCCGCATCCACCAGCTGCCCGGCATTCTCGCGCAAGCCGCTGGCAAGGTTCGCCACAACCGGCAGGGCCTGCGCCAAAAGCTGGGGGATGCCGGTCACAAGGCCGTCCCCCAGCTTGCCCAGCAGGGCCGTGCCGGTCTGCAAAAGCTGCGGCCCGATGTTGGTTGTCAGGTCGGTAAATACCGCCGCCAGACCCTGCGCCAGCCCCGCAATGCCGTTCTGCTGCACGCTCTCGGACAGTGTCTGCAGATAGCCGCCCGCCAGCGCCACGCCCTCGCCCAGCCGCCCGCTCACGGCATCAAACAGCGCCGTGCCCAGGTTCTGGGCGTTGGTCTTCACGCCGTCCAGCTTGTAGGCCATCGTGTCGGTCATCGTGTCATAGGCCGTCTGTGTCGCGCCGCTGTCGGCCTGCATCTGCTGCAGCACACCGTTGAACTTGTCCGCGCCGGAACTTGCCAGCGACAATGCGCCCGTACCGGCCTCTACGCTGCTCCACAGTCCCGCAAACTTCGTGGCGTTGCCGCCCACGCTGTCGTACAGCACCTGCAGCACATCGCCCAGGCTCTTACCGTCGGCGTTCAGCTCGGCAAAGCTCTTGCCGGTCTGCTGCTTCAAGATTTTGCCCACCGTCGAGCCGGTGTCGCCCAGCTCGTTCAGCATCGACTTTGTATAGGTCGATGCCTCCGCCGTGGCAATACCGTTTGCCGTCATGATGGCCAACCCGCTGGACAGGTTCTCCAGACTCACGTTGTAAGCAGCTGCCAGCGGTATGACCCGGCCCATGCTGCCCGCCAGCTCGTCAACGCTGGTTTTGCCCAGGTTCTGCGTCGTCAGCAGCACGTCCGAAACGTGCCCCGCCTCGTCCGCGCCCTTGCCGTAAGCATTCAGTGCCGTCGTCAGGATGTCCACCGCCGAGGCGCTGGACGTAAAGCCTGCCGTTGCCAGCATGGACGCCTGCCCGGCAAAGGCCACGGCGTTGCCGGTGTCCTGTCCGGCGCTGATGGTCTGATAGGCCGCCTCGGCGATCTCATTCGCGCCGATGTGCATGTCACCGGACACCTGCAACACCTGACTGCTCAGGCTCTCCAGCGGCACCTTGGCCGTGTCGGCAATCGTGCCGACCTTAGCCATGGCACTCTCAAACGCAGTGCCGCCGGTAAAGGCGCTCTGCAGCATCTTGCCGATGCCCGCCGCCACCACGACCTTTGTCAGGTTGCCCACCAGCGCCGAGCCCAGGCTCTTGCCGCTGATCTTACCGGCAGACGCCGCCTCGCCGCCCATGACCTCGGCCAGCTTGCCGCTGATGCCGTCCGCCGACGGTATGATCTGCACATAAGCACTCGCCAGCGATTGCTTCGCCATTTCATTCACCCCTCTCCCAATATCCTCGCCCGCGCCGCCTCAAACTCCGCCGCACAGGAAAAGCCGGTGGCCTGCCGCTGGCTGGGCACGCCCAGCAAACGGTTCACCACCGGCTCCGGGCGGCTGCGGCCCTTCTGTCCATCCTTCGTCTTGGCCCAGACCAGCAGGTGCAGCGCATCCACCGCAGCGCCCAGCAGCAGCGTGTCCACTGTGGACACGCTCCCGGCAAGCGCCATCCGGGTGCGGCTGTTTTCCCGCAAGCCTGCGGCCAGCGTGGCCGCCAACGGCAGACCCAGCGCCCGCCAGTCCAGTACATGGTAGGTCTCGGCCATGTCGCAGGTCAGCTCATCCGGGAACCGCGCGGCCATGCAGGCGAGGGTCAGGAGTTTTTTGCCTGCCTGCCGTTCTCGAAGATGTCGTAGATTTCCGTCGAAACGGCCTTCACCGGCACCGTGCCGTCCTCGTCGCGCACGTGATCGTACAGCTTCTGCTTAGCATCCGCGTCAAGCAGCAGGTTCACCACCTTGGGCAGCGCCGCGCCGTTCGTCTCCAGCTCGGTCAGCGCATCCAGCAGCTCCATGTTCTGGATGCGCTTCTCCGGGATGCAGTACGCAAACCCGCTCTTTGTTTTCCCCGTGAACATCATGCGCTACCTTTCTTCAGGTACTCATAGTGGGTGTTGCCCGCACTGTCCGGCGTGGCCGAGATCGTCACGCCGTAGCCCAGCGCCTCATCGTCCTTGTAGACGATGTCCTCGATCTCGGTGATCTTGGCGCAGGGGACAACGACGCGCTTCACGGTATCACCGTTCAGGATGGTCTCAACCACCCAACAGGCATCCTGCTGCTCCTTGGCGTTGGCCTTCACCGTCAGGCCGGTCTCTAGATCGCCGGTCACGTTGTCGTCGCGGTAAACGGCCTTCAACGCCTCCGCGTTCAGCGCCTCGATCAGCTGGAACTGGAAGGTGTCCGGCTTCTCGGTCTGGTAGGTGTGCACGGTGTCACCGCCCCACGCCTTGATGCTGTCGCTCTTGGGGGAGTTGGCATTCGTCATACCGTCCTCGCTGATGTAGCCCAGCGACTTGAACGCCTCGCCCAGCGCCGTCGTGGCGTCGGTGGGCAGCGTCGTCCCGAGCGGCGCGCGCCATACCGCGCCGCCTACCTTCGGCTTGCTGACCGTTACCAGATTTGCATCTGCCATATATAACCTCGCTTTCTTCCTTAAGCCTTCCCCCGTGGGGCTGCGCCCGCAGGCGCGTGTCGTAGCGCAACCGCCGAAGGCGGCTCTTAGCGCGTAGACTGAAGGTGGCCCCGCAGGG
>ENA-OURZ01000935-OURZ01000935.1-human-gut-metagenome-genome-assembly--contig:-NODE-935-length-35782-cov-4.769642_pt1 | contig 35782 bp, 24 predicted proteins | sample MGYA00242073_ERZ509195 | MGnify/ENA primary metagenome ERZ509195 (study PRJEB26280, sample SAMEA2338837) | human gut metagenome | biome: human gut; feature: human-associated habitat; material: faeces... | reverse complement strand
TGGCTTCGTCGATCATGCCGTAGAGCATGTCCAGCAGGCGCTGCAGATCTTTTTCTTCCATACTATATCCTCCCGGTTTTCAATTTGATAGGTGGTGCTTCAGTTCCTCCGCCACAGGCAGGGGAACATATTTTTCCAGCGGCTGGCCATAGCGGATCATCTCCCGGACCATGGTGGAGCTGAAGTGCTGGTAGGCGATGCTGGCGGGCAGAAACACTGTCTCCAGGTCCGCCCAGATGCCCCGGTTGATGGCGGCCATTTGGTACTCCTGGTCAAAGTCCGTGGCATTGCGCAGGCCCTTGACGATGATGCGGGCGTCCTTTTCCCGGGCGTAGTCGGCCAGCAATCCCCGGAACAGCTCCGCCTCTACATTGGGCAGCTCCGCCACGGACCGGCGCAGCATCTCCAGGCGCTTTTCCGCCGGGAACATATGGGCTTTTTTATTGCAGTTGTCCATCACGCACACATAAACCTTGTCAAAGCACAGGGCGGCGCGGCGGATGATGTCCAGGTGTCCCAGGGTAATGGGGTCAAAGCTGCCGGGATAGATGGCTATTTTCATGGGGTCAATCCTCGTTTCTATGGTATACAGTGAGTTTTATTTTGCCGTAACGATACTCTCTGTATATCGAATAGGGGCCGCTGAGCGGGGGCAGAGCCTGATCCGCCGCACTTTCCGCCACAATTATACCATGTCTGCGGCAAATGTCAAACCTTGCGATATCCTCTATGGCGCGGCGCAGCAGCGAGGTGAAGACGATGTCGGGCAGCACACCCTTGTCCTTCATGAGCTTGCCGCCGTTCTTGGCTTCCTCGACACCCTGCTCGGTCAGCGGGACGTCGACCCAGCCGGTGAACTGATTGGTTTTATTCCATGCGCTCTGTCCGTGACGGAGCAGTACTAGTTTGTAAGTCATGCTTGCAAGTCTACCGCTTGGCACACCCAAAACAAGCCGTTTCCGACGATTGACGCCCCACGTTTTGCAACAATTTTCATTTCGTTGCACTGTCGTTGCAGCGCTAGGCAAACACCACGCAACACACGTACGTTGCGGCGAGCGCCAGTGAGGAGAACGTGCACAGCGGCAGCGCCTCGCCGTATTTTTTTCTTGCGATCGCGACGGCGGCGGCAGCGCACATCGCGCACGTGACCGCCAGTATTGCGATTGTCGGCATCGCAGGCGTCGACAGCAGCAGTATATAAGCGGCGAGCAACAGCACGGCGACGGACAGCAGCGCAATCGCAAAAACCGTGCCGTTGCGCCGGCCCAAAGCGGTCATCCATGTGTGCTTGCCGTGCGTGCGGTCGGTTTCGACGTCGCGTAGGTTGTTGACGCACAGGACCGCGACGGCGATGAGGCCGACGTTGGCGCCGCCGAGCATGCCTTCGGTCGAGATTGTGCCGGCCAGGGCGAACATCGTGCCGCAGGTGGCGACGAGCCCGAAAAAGATGAAAACGAATATCTCACCCAAATAGTGGTAGCCATAGGGGTGTTTGCCGCCGACGTAGCACCAGCCGGCCACGAGACAGGCGATACCGACCAGGATGAACCACCAGTAGCCGGTCAATGCAACGACGGCCAGACCGCACAGGCAGGCGATCAACGCGTTGATTCCGGCCTCGGCAAGTACTTTCTTTGGACTCACGCCGGACGCGACGAGACGGGCGGGGCCATGCTGGGGCTGCGATGCCGGAAGCATTTCCGGAGTCGAAGTCGATTCCGCGGATGGTGTTTTTGCAAATGACCGTGCGGAATCGACGGCACGCCCCTCGTCGGTGCCACGTATGCCGTCGGAATAGTCGTTCGCGAAATTCGCGGCGACCTGCAGGAACAACGCCACGCAACCGCACAGCACCGCCACCAAGATGAACCAGCCTGCGGAACGCTGGCATTCGCCGACCAGCGAGCCGAATTTCAATTCGCTCAAGTCATGCTGCCCGCCGAAGAACGGACACGGCTCATGCCATATATCGCCACCCTGCGAGTAGAGAAACACGCCCCGCCACGACAGCGCGGCCCCGATAACCACTGGGGCGATCGCCAGCGGCAGGGTTTTCAGGCGAGCGCCGCGAATCCAAGTCGATATTTCCATGAATCTCATGTTAGATGTTGGGTGTGCGAGAGTGTGCGAGGGTATGCAAAAGGGCGCTCCCGTATTGGGAACGCCCTTTAGTAATTGCTTTTTTATTTTTTAAGGATGGCTCCGGCGGCACGGAAGCCCACAGGGCTTCCTCTTCGGCCGCCTCGCGTGAAGCCGAATATTGAACTGAGGCTCCGCCTCAGTTCAGCGGCTTCACAAGCGGGAAGGTGATGGTCTCGCGGATGGTGGCGCCGGTCAGTGCGATGAGCAGTCGGTCGATGCCCATGCCCATGCCGCCTGCCGGAGGCATGCCCACGCCGAGGGCCTCCAGGAAGTCCTCGTCGATGTCGCAGGCCTCCTCGTCGCCGGCGAGCGCGTCCTTGGCCTGGGCCACGAAGCGTTCGCGCTGCACGACCGGGTCGTTGAGCTCGGAGTAGCCGGTGGCCAGTTCGAAGCCGCGCACGTACAGATCCCACTTCTCGACCACGCCGGCCTTGGAACGGTGGCCCTTGACCAGCGGGGAGGTCTCGACCGGGAAGTCGCGCACGAAGGTCGGCTCGTACAGCTTGTCCTCGTAGAAGTGCTCCCACAGGTGTTCGACGAGCTTGCCGTGGTTCTCCACGTCGTCGCGCTCTACGCCGAGCTTGTCGGCGATGGCGCCCAGGTGCTCAACGGAGGTGCCGGGGGCGTCCGGGCCGCCGTTCGGCACAATCTCCTCGCCCAACGATTCGGACAGGGAGTCGTACATGCTGATGGTCTTCCATTCGCCGCCGAAGTCGTATTCGGTGCCGTCGAGCAGGGTGACCTTGTGCGAGCCGTAGACGTCCATGGCGGTCTTCTGCACGAGCTCCTTGACCAGCTGGCCGATGGAATCATAGGTGCCATAGGCCTGGTAGGCCTCGACCATGGTGAATTCGGGGGCGTGCGTGGCGTCGACGCCCTCATTGCGGAAGTCGCGGTTGATTTCGAACACGCGATCGATGCCGCCGACCAGGCAGCGCTTGAGGAACAGTTCCGGGGCGATGCGAAGGTACAGGTCAAGGTCGAAGGCGTTCATGTGCGTGGTGAACGGGCGGGCGGCCGCGCCACCGTGCAGGGTCTGCAGCATCGGGGTTTCGACCTCGAGGAAGTCGTGGTCGTCAAAGGTGCGGCGCAGGGAGGCCACGGCCTTGGAGCGGTTGCGCACCATGTTGCGGATGTTCTCGTCCGCGATCATGCCGATGTACGGCTTGCGGGTGCGGGTGTCTTCGTTCAGGTCCTTGTGCAGGGCCGGCAGCGGCTGCAGGGCCTTGGAGGCGATAGCCCACTCAGTGGCGAATACGGACAGCTCGCCGGTCTTGGAGGCGATGACGCGGCCCTTGAGGTACAGGTGATCGCCAAGGTCGACGAGCTGCTTGAACTGCTTGAGCGAGTCGGCGCCAATCTCCTTCTTGGAGATCATGCCCTGAATCTTGGTACCGTCACCGGCGGACAGCTGCACGAAGCACAGGCCGCCCGCGTTGCGCAGGAACAGCACGCGGCCAGCAATGCCGACCATGTCTTCGGTCTCTTCGCCAGCCTCGAGCTTGCCGTCATACTTGGCGCGGACCGCCTCGATGGTGTCGGTGACGTCCAAGTGCACCGGGTAGGGGGCGATGCCGGCCTCAAGCATCATCGCGCGCTTGGCCACGCGCATCTGCACCTGCTCGGGGTGAGCCAGCGGGCCGAACTCCTTGTTGGAGGGGTCCACGGCTTCGTCCAGCGTGGCACCGGACTTGATCTTCTCGCGGATGGTGGCGTCCTGCTCGAGCAGCATTTCCGCACGTTCGACGGTGCTCATCTGCGGGACAGCCGGGGTTTCATTCTCAGTGTTTTCGGTATTTTCGACAACTTCAGCCATGATTCATCAGTGTACGCAAGGCCGGCGATTATGAGCCCGGCAGACCGTACGGCCATCTGAACACCCGCTCACATGACGCAAAACCGGCTCTGCACAAGGCTTGAGAGACCTGTGCACACGGCGAATCCACCATCACGCAACACTCGCGACATGCCGATTTGCATTGTCCACCACCACAATGTAATATCTACGTCTGTTGCCAAACGGGCTGTAGCGCAGCTTGGTAGCGCGCTTCGTTCGGGACGAAGAGGCCGCGGGTTCAAATCCCGCCAGCCCGACAACTGGACCGGATTGTTGAGAAATCAGCAATCCGGTTTTTCGTTTCCTAACCCAACAATCAGACCAAGCGATCGGACAGCGGTAAACAACCCGCCGCGCACAGCGACAAACCGCGTCGCGGCAAGGCCCGTATTTGTTGGCGGACCACCGTAATATATCGCTCGAATCAATCGATTGCCGCACTGTTTTTGTAAGTAATACTGAAGTAATTAGAGGAACCATGAAGAAGAGTCTGCTTGCACTGGCTTCGGGCGCGTTCATTCTCGGTGCCGCCGAGTTCGTGATGATGGGTATTCTGCCGCAGGCCGCGGCCGCCACCGGCGTGGGCATCCCCACCGCAGGCCATTACATTTCCGCGTATGCGATCGGCGTGTGCTTCGGCACACTGATTCTGGTGTTCGGCCGCAAGGTGCCGCCGAAGAACCTCATCATATTGTTTATGGCGATTGCCTTGGTAGGCAATCTGGCTTCCGTGTTTTCCGTCAATGCCGCCATGCTGGTCGTCGCGCGATTCGTCGCCGGCCTGCCGCACGGCGCGTTCTTCGGCACGGCCACGCTCATTGCCAAGACTTTGGCGGAGAAAGGCAAGGAAGCGCAGGCCGTATCCGTGATGGTCACCGGACAGACCGTGGCCAATATGCTCGGCGTACCGGCGGGCACCTTGATGGCTGAGTTCCTTTCCTGGCGTCTTGCCTTCGGCATTTTGGCCGCTTGGGCGGCAATGACGATTGTGCTAGTTCTGGCATGGATCCCCTTCGTTGCGCCGATTAAGGACGCCGGCATCGCCGGTCAGTTCAAATTCCTTACTCGTCGTGGACCGTGGGTGATTCTGGCCGCCGTATTCACCGGCAACGCAGGCGTGTTCTGCTGGTGGAGCTACGTCTCCCCTTGGCTGCAGAAGACCGGTGGCTGGTCGTCTAACCTGGTACCGCTATTGATGATGCTTGCCGGCTTCGGCATGGTGATAGGCGGTCTTATCGGCGGTCGCATCACAGATAAATGGCGCCACGCCGGCACTGCCGCGCTGGGTCAGACGATTTCCTGCATCGGCTTGCTGATGGTTTTGCTACTGCCGGGAAACCAGGGCACTACTGCTTTGCTGACCTTCTGGATCGCCTTCGGCCTGTTCTTCATCTCCGCTCCGCAACAGCTGTTGATGACCGAAGCCGGCCAAGGCGGCGGCGAGCTCATCGCCGGCGCAGCCGTGCAGGTGGCCTTCAACTTCGGCAATGCCATCGGCTCGATTGTCGGCGGCGCGATGCTCACCACTTTCTCGATGAACTATCGCTATACCGGTCTGGGCGGTATGCCACTGGCTCTGCTTGCCGTAGGGCTGCTGGCCTTCTACTCGTGGCGCTGCGAAACCGATACCTACGCCATTCACCGCATGCGCGAAATCAAGGTGGACTGAGACCAAGCTCACAGCAAACTCCCTGACGCGTTTGTTCACAGTATTAATAGACTGAAATCAGACACGATTCAGGGAGGTCTGGCGGTATGGACGAGGAAGCACTGCTCAAACAATTCGCCGCACAATTCGCGCATGGTCCAGACGATGCCGACGACACCGATGCGGCGGCCGCAGCGCAAGGTGCCGATTCTACTGCGAACCAGGCCACGGACGATGCCGATCAATCGCCCGCAACCTTTGATACCCAACAATTCCTGAACGGACTGGACGCGATTTTCGATCGCCACGCGGCAGCCACCGAAGCCGGTCCGTACTTGGAACAGGCGATGGTGGACGCGGAAAACGCCGGCGACGAGGCCGGACTGCTCACCGTGCTCAACGAAACGATGGGCTTCTATCGCTCGCAAGGTCGGCACAAGGAGAATCAGTGGATTGTGCAGCGAGCGCTGGAACTGGCCGCTCGTATGGGCTTGACCACCGGCACATCCGAGGCGTGGGCCATCACGCTAATCAATTGCGCCACCTCGATGCGCGCGGCCAAACAATACGATCAGGCCGAGGATTTGTATCATCAGGCGCAGAGTGTCTGCCGGCATTCGCTGGCGCCCACCGACCGTAGGCTCGCAGCACTGCACAACAATCTGTCGATGCTCTACAGCGAGACGAATCGGCCCGACAAGGCGGAACTGGAGTTGCGTGAAGCGCTGCGCATTATCGAAGCCTCGAGCGTGAACCCGGACGCGGATATCGACGTGTCCAGCTCGCACACGAATCTGGCGTTGACCCTGCTGACCGAACACAAGTTGGAGGACGCGCATTGGCATGCAGCCAAGGCGCTGGAAATCTATCGCACCGGCCATCTGGAACATTCCGCGCATTATGCCTCCGCACTGGCGGGCTTCGCGCAGGTGTGCTTTGCCGAGAGACGGTATGCGGATGCGGTTACTGGATACCGGCATGCGCTGGCCGTGATCGAGGAATGTTACGGCAAGGACACCGATTACTGGCGTATCACCGCCGACAATCTGCGGCAGGCCGAGGAAGCGGCGGCGCAGGCCGGGGTGACGGTTGACAATGCAGGTGTTGCCGGCGATGCAGGCGCGCTGCCCCAGTCCGGCTCGCGGCTGCCGAACAGCCCGGCACAGGGCAAGACCGGTGCGAACGCGGCATCTTCCCCATCCACCGTTTCGGTGTCGACCGGTTCTGCGGGCGCGGCCGAGGCCGTTTCCGCATGCCCGGTGTCCGGACTGAAGCTGGCCCGCGCGTTCTGGACGCAGATGGGCAAGCCGATGATTGCGGCGAAGTATCCGCAGTATGCCGGGCGTATCGCCGCCGGTCTGGTGGGTCATGGCTCGGAATGCTACGGATTCGATGATGCGTATTCGCAGGACCACGATTTCGGCCCGCGCTTCTGCCTGTGGCTTACGGATGAGGATTACGCGGCGATCGGCGAGCAACTTGAGGTCGATTACGAGGCACTGCCGCGCAAGTTCAGCGTGGATGCGCAAGGCCGCGTGACGTTCGAGGCGCATGCCAGGTCCGATGCTTCCGGAGCATTCCCCTCCGCAGGTGCAGGCTCCACCGTCATACCCGATGCGGCAAACGCACCCACCCCCGGCACCGCTACGCACGATACCGCCACTGCCGAGTCAGGCGCGGCGTCCTCTGATGTGGCGGAAGCGATGACGACTCCGATTGATGCACCGCTCTCCCCCGTCACGCCGCGCGCACAGGGCGCGAATCGCCGTGACGGCGTGTTCCGCATCGGTGACTTCTTTGAGTCGATCACCGGGTATCACACTGCGCCGGCGCAGACCGCGCCGCATGAGTGGCTAATGCTTCAGGAATCGACCTTGGCCGCCGCCACCAATGGCGAGGTGTTCGCCGATCCCACCGGTCTGTTTTCCAAGACGCGCCAAGGGTTCAAGAACATGCCCGACGATGTGCGGCTCGCGCTGATCTCCAAGCGACTCGGCATGATCGCCCAGGCCGGTCAATATAATCTGCCGCGTTCGTTGAAGCGCGGCGACGGCGCGGCCGCATGGCTGTCCATCCACGAGTTCGTGCAGGCCACCGCCTCGTTGGTGTTCCTGGTTAACGTGCCGATGGTGGTGGGCTATATGCCGTATTACAAGTGGCAGTTCGCAGCATTGCGCAAGCTGTCTGGCTCGATGTTCGCGCTGTTGCCGAACGTGGGCGAACAGTTGGAAACCGTGATGCGATTGAGTTCGGCAGCCTGCTATGGCGGGGCCGGATTTGGCGAAGGCGGCAAGGGCGCGGCTCCAGCAATCGAGAAAATCAACGATATTGTGGAGCAGATTGCGGTGGATATCGTCAAGGAACTCAAACGCGAACACCTGACCACGTCCGGCGAGACCTTCCTCGAATGGCAGCGCCCGTATGTCGAGGACCACATCGCCTCTGATGATCCGGTGCTTAAAAGTTTGTAGATTCAAGCTCCCTCTGCCACGGCTTCGCCGTGCCACCTCCCTCATCAGAGGGAGGTATCAGTGAAAGGAACGTCGATGACCAACGAACTGACTGATGATGAACTGCGCGAGGCTATTGTGCGTCATGAATGGGATCAGTTCCAGCGCACCAACAATGAGGGTGGACGCGCGGCATGCCAAGGCAACTGGCCGGTGTTCCACCAGATGCGGTTGGCCCAGTTCCTCACATGGGAGCGGCCATTACTCACCAGCTATGCCGCTGATCTTGACGCGGCCGACCACGTGGGCCGCAACCTCGTGACCGAAAAATACGGCCGCATGATGGCCTCCACCGCACCGGAAAATTTCACGAAGAACATAGAGCCGTATATTCCGCGTCTCTCTGAAGAGCGCGCGGCCCGTCAGGAACAGGTCATCGCCCAGCAGGTCGCCTGGGCCAAGGATTTCCGCGAGCGCTACCCCAAGCTCGGCGAGGCGATGCGCGCACTCACCACCACCGAAGACACACCATCTGCCACCTCATTCGAAACCTATCTGCGCGGCGAGCTTGGTACGTATTCCGACCAGACCTTCGAACGTTACGAAGCGATGATTGGCGAGCGCGCCGCAGCCAGCCCGCAACGCAATATCACTGAGGAAACCTTGTTGCACACAGTCCAGCTCGGCGGTTTCGACACCTTAGAGGAGGCCGAAGCCTCCCAAGCGTAATACTCAGCCATTCACTGTGTATCGGACACCCCGACTGATGTACGTCGGCCGGCCATACCCAGGCCAACGCAATCTGCCGATCGCCCCACACCCAGACCACCAACGCAGCCTGCCCGCCAGGCCCCATTTACCAGCGCACATCGGCAGAATTACAGCGAGAATAGGCCCCAAAATGCCAGTGTCATCAGTGTGGCGAGAGTGCCGAGCGCTACCATCACGCATATGACGCGCCGCACACCGACGATATCGGCGCGGCAATACCAGACACGTTCCATTTCCCAAGCAAACAGCACCACCAACAGCATGGTCGCTATTCGCAGCACCACCCATCCGACGGCAAACAGCCGCGGTTGAGGCATAACCAATACAGCCGATACGCCTACGGCGCTCATATAGCCGTACAACAGCCCAGTAATCACCATCACCGCTGTGCCGATACCGGCAGATAAGCCGGCAATGCCGTGCAACATGCGCCGCTGGGCGGCCCCCAGCTCACTCGGCGTCGCATGCACGGCCCGCACAGTCGCCACACTACGTCGCCCGGCCAGCAACGTCTGTAGCCAAGAAAACACAGTCAAGCCAATACCTAATATCGCCGCCATCACGATCAGCACGGGCCCTGCCACCATCAGACCGGCCAGCACGCCAAGCGAGCCGACGATACCGGATCTGGTACGTTGCGACGCGGCGAAGCGCTGGTGAGGTGTTGCACCGGCGACTTGGGGCGTTGCCCATCCATCGGCTTTGGTTCCGGCAGTCACACCGTTCACCCAATTTTCCAGCGCTTGCGTATAGCCTTCGGCCAATGGCAGGTTCGGGGTGAATAAGCCCTCACCAGCCCGCATCTGATGGTTGCCGGCAAAATAGCGTACGGTGACGTTCTCGTTGCCGGACTTGTTGGCCGTAGCGATGATCCGCTGCGCCCCCTGTTCGATGGGCATGGCCGTATCGTAGGTGCCGTAGTTCACCAGCACCGGCATGGTGAGGGATTTCAGATACCGGTCGGCATCAAAGTCGGCATAGGCTAGATCAAATGGCGCGTAGTCCAGCGACATCAATTTGGCCATGTCTTTGACCACGGGCTTGGGCGCGCCGGCCTCATGCGTATAGGCGCTGACAGCCATGGCCATTTGCTCACGTCCATTGAACACCGGTGCGGATGTAAGTACGGCAAAGGCAATGTCTTGCCGTTTCGAGGTTAGAATCGTGGCGATCCAGGTGCCTTCGGATTCGGCGTAGATGCCGGTTTTGGCGGGGTCCACGCCGATTCTGCCACGCAACACGTCGAGCGAACGCCCGTATTCGCGAGCAAAACGCGGGTAGTCGCGATGCAGCACGGTGTAGTTGTCGTTGCGCTTGGCCGGCACCAAGGTCACGATACCGGCAGAGGCCATGGCGTTGGCGATATCGCCGAAATCCTCGGCACCACTGGTACCGGACCCGTGAATGAACAGACAAGCCGGGCGTGGCCCGGGAGCGCCGACCGGTTCACGTAGTACGGCGGGTAGCGTGACGCCGTCGCCGGTCTTGATGGATAGTCGGGTTTCACGCGTACGATATCGCCCCTCGTGGGGAATGTTCGCATGGGCAGGGGTGATGGTGGTGTCGGCAGAAGCGATAACGATGTGCTTGGTGTAGGGCCGTGTGTTCCATTGCGGCATCATCGCCCAGCCAAGTGTGGCGAATACCAGCGTCATCGCCATCGCGGTGACGATGACGCTCGCTACCCGCCGCACCGAAATCCGCTTCATAGTTACTATGCCTCCCCCCATCAGCATAGAACGGTCGGCTCTTATCGGTCGGCTCCCGTCATAATGTGCTTCTACTGGGACCGTAATGCAATGGTTTGTAACGCTATTTTCTCTTCTTGACGGCACCGACTATGGCCCATACAACGGCCACTATTACCAGAATCAGTCCCACTACGGCGCAAATAATAGCCGTCAGCAATTGCGGATTCGGCGAGAACAACGAAATCATCCGATCCGGAGATATGTACCCGAAAACCAGCGCGATCACGCCGATAATCACGCCTAATAGTCCGAATACCACAGTAGGCGCGCTGGTGCTCTGTTTCTGGATGTTCTTGGCACTCTTGACATCCTTAGCATTCTGGACGTTCTTGGCGCTCTGGACGTTCTTGGCGCTCCCCCCAGGCTGGCATGGTTTGCCGGCGGTCTGAGACTGCCCATAGGGAGGTCGTGCTGAAGATGCTGCGTACATCGGCACATCATCGGCAGATGGAATCGGCCCACCATCTCCCTCCACGGCATCGGCAACTGTTTCCAGGGCAATCCGATCTGTGGTTGGTTCGATGGGCGATGGAGAGGCAGCTGTTGCCTGCGTATCCACATCCGAGACCGACGCATCCGCATGATTGTCGGGGACGGGCAGCACAGCCGTTTCGTCATCATCCGCTGCGGATGGCAGCACCGTGGTATCGGTTCGGTCATCGACGGTCACCATGGTTGTGGTCGCGGTGGTCGCGTCGGTTTCGGAAGGTATGGCCGTGGTCGGTGTCGCATCCTCGATGGAGGCGAATTCCTTGGTTTCATCAGTCATGATTCCATCTCCTAGTTGCAACGGCTTGATCATTCCGATTGTTCGGTTGTGTTCTTGCTTGTACTGTTGCCGTCGTATATATCGGCAAGCGGCTGGAACGTAGAGCCTTCCCAATCGGAGGCGTACACCACGTTGACACGTGCTTCCACCACATAGGGAATATTGATTTTTAATTCTGGGCCGTTGTCCGGCATGGCGGATTCCTTATCCAACCATTCGTGATCAGGCCCATTGGTGGCACTTTCAGCTTCGAAGAAAACAAAGCTTGGACCCATGTAGTTGTTGTATACCATCTCGTATTTGCCGCCAACGTCACTCGAAGTGGAGTAGTAGGAGTCGGCGGTGCCGAAGGCGTAAGTGCAGGAATCCGGCAGAACGATATGCACTTGCGCCTGTGTTGCGGCTATGGTGATGGTACCGACCGGGCAATTACTGATGGAAGTTTTGCCATCCAGCATCTTCACCGTGTGCGGTCCATGTGTCTTGTCCCAATCGGACCAATCAATGATTGCCTGATCGGTGTTGTAGTTTTCACCGCTGAACGCCACACCTTGCTGCAATGTTTCAAACGTGGCATCGCTGGCATCGGCAACGAAGATGCCATCCTTTTGCACATCGTTCATGCCGTCGCTGTTTCTCGCACTGACAGATTGGCTCAGTGAAACAACAGTATTGATGCCGCTGGCACCAAGATCACGGTAGTACACGCCATACGTGCCTGAAACGATGGTCATGCAGAGCGCGCATCCACCGGCAACCAGTCCGAGAGGAATCAGACCACCGGTACGCCGTCCTCTGAATCCGAGAATGATGACCACCAGCCCCATCACTATGCATACTGCGGCAATCCAGATGGTGCCCAGACGCATAATGCCGATAATGCCCATGTCGTTTACCCAAATCAGTCCCATCAGACCGGCAAAGGAGAGGAAGGTAAGGCCCAGTATGCTCAAGACCACGATTGGGCCCGCCGGCTTGCGGCGCTTGGACTCGGTGGGGGCATAGGCCGTCGCATTCATACGGTCGGGGGCAAACGGCCCGTTGGGTACTGTGCCGGGCATCGCGCCGGGCACTGTGCCTGGCATCGCGCTGGGCATCGACTGATAGACAGGCTGTGAAACAGGCTGTGAAACACTAGGCGCGGTTTGTGAAACAGGTTGTGAAACAGGTTGTGAAACAGGTTGTGGAAAAGGTTGCGGAGCTGAATACAAAGGAGATTGAGGTACTGGTTGCGCGGCTGGATATGACACAGGCTGTGAAACCGGTCGCGGCGCAGATGCCCCGAATCCGTACCCTTCCTGCTGGCGAATGCCGCTTTTGGCCAACAGCCATAGCGCTAAGGCGGCGAGCGCAATACAACCCCACCCCGCACCTGGAATCACGATTGCCACGGCGAGGAACAGGAAGCATCCCAGACAATTCCAGTCCCATTGGCCGGCAATGAGGTCCTCGGCCAAGATGTGCCCATCGCGTACATCCGGCATCAGAAACCAGCCGAGTGCGTACAGAGCTGCGCCAAAACCGAAGAACAATGTACATACAATCACCAACGCACGTACTAATGTGGGGCTCCAGCCAAGCCGTAAAGCGATGCCGCTGCATACGCCGCCGATCCACCGGTCGTCGCCGCGAACCAGTCCACTGGATCGCACCCAAGTGAAGAAGCGTCGCGATGTCTTGTTTTTTTGCGGACCAGGCTGCGGCTGTGGCTGATATGGATTCGCGTTTGGATTGCTCATGATTCCATTACACCGCCCGACCACTGCCACAACGCTCGGGGAACACCCTGATTGTTCCCTGAACACCGGGTAAAACCCCGGCCGCAACGCCCTGAGCGCGGCACAATAGGAGTATGACGTCATCTCCCGAACCATTGCTGCCCTTGCGCATGCCGTTGATGCGCCCCCGGCAGGGCCGTTGGCTCACCGGCGTGTGCAAGGGCATCGCCCTGCACTTGGGCATCGGCGTGGCATGGGTTCGGATTGCGTTCATCGCACTGACCGTCCTCTACGGCGCAGGCATCATCGCTTATGTATTCCTGTGGGTGTTCATGCCTGCCGGAGACCCGGTGGCGGCTGCGGCTCGCACAGTGCCCGTTAATCAGGCGCCGCTTGCGCGAGGCAATCAGCCACTTGCCGCTCATGACGACGAATCGGCTGCCGCACCGGAATCATTGTCCGAGGCCATCCAACGTGCTCCGAAACCGGCCGTCGTGGCATTGGCCGGTTTCGCGTTGATGGCCACTGGACTGTTGCTCACCAGCACCGGTGCGGATGTCCAGATTGTGTTTCCGCTGCTGGTAGGGTTGGGCGGCATCGCACTGGCATGGATGAATCTTAGTCCGCGAGGCACGCAGCTGTTGTCTATGTTGGGCGGCATCGCACTGATTTTCATGGGATGGGCATTGTATGTGCATAATGTCAGCATTCCTGGGTGGGGCACCTCTCCTCGACGCATTGTTGCCAGCGGATTCGTGATGATCGTCGGTATCGTGGTGGCGGTGATGCCGTGGGCGAACGCGATGCTGCAACGACTCACCCACGAGCAGGCATTGAAGGAGCGCGAAGAGGAGCGCGCGGACATGACCGCCCATCTGCATGATGGCGTGCTGCAAACGTTGGCGCTGATTCAGCTGAACTCCGAGGAACCGACCACCGTATTCGCCCTGGCGCGTAGCCAAGAGCGCGAGCTGCGCGAATGGCTGTATCAGGAACGTTCCACATCGGATCGTTCGGTGGGAGCCGGATTGAAGCAGATCGCCGCCGAGGTGGAGGACGAGCACGGCAAGCCGATTGAGGTGGTCACCGTGGGCGACGCGCGGCCGAGCGCCCAGACCGATGCGCTGCTGGACGCCACCCGTCAGGCGTTGGTCAATGCGGTCACGCATGGCGGCGAGCCGGTGTCTTTGTATTGCGAGGCCAGCGACACGATGGTTGAAGTGTTCGTGCGCGACCATGGCGAAGGCTTCGATATGGACGCCATTCCGCCCGACCGGCTGGGCATCCGCGAATCGATTATCGGCCGCATCAAACGGCGCGGCGGTACAGTGGAGATAGTGTCCAGGGCCGGCTGGGGCACCGAGGTCAGAATGCATATGCCGATCGCGCTGAAAGCGGCGCAGGGAGAACATCGATGAGCGAGAACGAGACAGCCAAGATTCGTGTGGCCATGGTCGATGACCATGAGATGTTCCGTGCGGGCGTAATCGCCACGTTGCGCGATTCCTTCGATATCGTCGGCCAAGCGGCGGACGTGCCCGGTTCGGTGGCGATGATCGCACAGACCAAGCCGCAGGTGGTGTTGCTGGATGTGCATGTGCCCGGCGGCGAGGGTGGCGGCGGTGCCGAGATCCTCGCCAAATCGCGGCCCTACTCCCCCACTACCGTGTTTCTGGCATTGTCGGTTTCGGATGCGCCGCAGGATGTGGGGTCGGTGATTCGCGCCGGCGCCCAGGGCTATGTAACCAAGACGATTACCGGCGCTGATTTGATTTCATCCATCAAGCAGGTGCATGAGGGCTATGCCGTGTTCTCGCCAAAACTGGCCGGTTTTGTGCTTTCGGCCTTTCAGGGTGTGCCGGCGGCGGGGTCTGATGGCGGCGCTGATGGTGCGGCACGGGCTCATGATGAGGAGCTGGACCGGCTGTCCGCCCGCGAGCAGGAGGTCATGCGGCTGATCGCGCGTGGTTACACGTATAAAGAGGTGGCGGCCGAACTGTTCATTTCGATCAAGACGGTCGAAACGCACGTGAGCTCGGTGTTGCGAAAGCTTCAGCTTTCGAATCGCACCGAGCTCACCCGCTGGGCCGCCGATAGGCGCATTGTGTGATAAACGACAGATGAGCTCCCTCATCAGAGGGAGCTCATCTGCTCATATCACTCGGCGTCGCGGAAACCGTTGGGGTTCTTGGTCTGCCAGTTGAGGGAGGAGGCGGCCATGTCGTCGATGGTCAGCTCGGCCTTCCAGCCAAGCTCCTTCTCCGCCTTGGAAGCGTCGGCGTAGCAGGCGGCGATGTCACCGGGGCGACGCGGCTTGATCGCGTACGGAATCGGATGACCGGCAGCCTTCTCGTAAGCCTTGATGACCTCAAGCACGGAGTAGCCGTGGCCAGTACCCAGGTTGTAGACGAACACGCCTTCCTTGTCGATGTGGTCAATGACGGCCACGTGGCCCTTGGCCAGGTCGACCACGTGGATGTAGTCACGCACACCAGTGCCGTCGGGCGTGTCGTAGTCGTCGCCGTAGACCTGGACTTCCTTGAGCTCGCCGACCGCGACCTTGGCCACGTACGGGGTGAGGTTCGCCGGAATACCCTTCGGGTCTTCGCCCAGCAGGCCGGACTCGTGCGCGCCGACCGGGTTGAAGTAGCGCAGCAGCACGATGGTCCAGGACGGATCGGCCACATGCACGTCGCGCAGAATCTGCTCCTGGAACAGCTTGGAGGTGCCGTACGGGTTGGTGGTGCCGCCGGTCGGCGTCTCCTCGGTGATCGGCAGTTCCTTCGGCGTGCCGTACACGGTGGCGGAGGATGAGAAGATGATCTTCTTGACGTTGTGCTTCTTCATCACCTTGAGCAGCACAAGCGTGGAGTACAGGTTGTTGTCGTAGTATTCGATCGGCTTGGCCACGGACTCGCCCACGGCCTTGAGACCGGCGAAGTGGATGACCCAGTCGATGTTGTTTTCAGCGAAGACGCGTTCCATGAGCGCCTCATCGCGCACGTCGCCGTCATAACGCTTGACCGGCTTGCCGGTGATTTGCTCGACGCGCTCAAGCGCCACGGGCGACGAGTTGCCGTAGTTATCTACGGAAATAACGTCGTAGCCCTTGTTGAGCAGTTCGATGTCGGTGTGGGTGGCGATGAATCCAGCACCGCCCGTAACCAGAACAGTAGTCATATTCCCTCCTTTGGAAGGACTTGCCTTCGGTTTTTCCTTCAGTATTGAGCTTACTTCACTTGACCTGTTTCACCTAGCGGCAAAACCAAGGCTTTCGAGGAATGTTTGCGTGGTGGCTTTCTGCTTGAAGACGGCCGTGTTGCCGAGGATGCGGTAGCAGACGCTGCCGAGCTCGTCGTGTACGGCTTGGTGGATGGCCTCGCGGTCGTGGTTTCCGGCCAATGTTTCAGCGAGTTCGCCCCATTCGAGACTGAATTCGCTGACTTCATCGGGCAAATCGCGGCCTTCGGCGAGCGCCTCTTCGACGATGCCGAGCTGGTCGACGAGCCGTCCGGGCAGAATGAACAAGCCTTGGGCTTCGATCAGTCCGATCGGCTCCTGCTTGACCGGCCAGTATTCGGGGTGTGCATGGAAAATACCTTCCGGGTACTCGTCGCTGATCGCATTGTTGCGGAAGATGAGACTCATCTCATAGCCGCGTTCGGTGATGATCGCGCTGGGCGAGAGGGCGGATTGGCGGTTGCCATCCGCGTCATGGCTGGCGATGCCGTTCGCCGCGTCGTCATAACCGACCCATGCCTCGCGGATGATGTCGGATACGTCGATGATGCTCTGGCGACTCTTCGACACCACGCGCACGGCGGTGCCGGGCCAGTCAAGGATTTCAACCACGGCGTCCGGATAGTCGGCAAGTGTGAAGGCGGCCCAAGTGGCGGCCTTGTGCATCGGCAGCAGTTCGCCGCCGCCCTGGTAATGGTCATGGGCGAGCACCGAGCCGCCGATGCGAGGCAGCGCGGCGTTGCATCCGAGGAAGTATCCGGGGAAACGGTCCACGAAGTCGAGCAGATGGCCGAAGGTGTCGCGGTCCACATGCATCGGCGTGTGGTCGGTGTTCACGCAGATGCCGTGCTGGTCGAAGTAGCCGTAGGGCGAGAACTGCCAGAACCATGACTCGCCGCCGAGCGTGACCGGCAAGGTGCGCAGCGTGCGCTTGTCACGTCCGGCGAAGCCCTCGTTCTCATGGCAGATCGTGCACTTCGGGTAGCCGCCGGCCACGGCGTTGCCGGCCGCCGCCTTCTTCATGTTCTTGAATTCGGGTTTGGCGAGGTTGATGGTCACCGTCAGCCCGTGCGAGTCGAAGCGCGGGTTCCGGTCGAGCTGGGCACGCTTGACATAATTGTTGGCCACACAGTAGTCGTAGAACCATTGCATGGCGGCCATGCCGCCATCCCGGTGCTCGACGAGCAGGAATCGGTCGTCGAGATCAGCGGGGTTGGCGGAGAGGATGCCCATGATGGTGTCGGCGTAGGCCGGGCCTTCCTCCGGCTTGAAAAGGCCGGCGGTTGTGGCGGCGGCGCGGAAGGCGGCGAGCAGGGGGTCGGGGGTCTTTTCGCCATAGGGGGCCTGGCTTCGGCTGCCAACAATGTCTTGGACTACGTCTGACACTGACGCCGCCGACGTTGTGGTTTTGGGTCCGGGGTAGGAATCTAGGCGGAAGAGGGCGAAGATTTGGTTGCGGGTCCAGTCTGCGTTGCGTGGGTCAAGGTCAAGATGGGCCAAGGCATAATCGATCAGGGCGTCGATGCTGGCGTATACCTCGGTCAGCTGATCGTTCATTGCTCTGCCTCCATCATGCTGGTTCGGGTATGGTTCGGCTGACGGCTCACCTGGCAGCCTCCATGATGTCGGCTACGATGGCGCGGGTTTCGCTGGCCTTCTGCTCCATCTCCTGCACGAGTTTGATCTGGGTGCGGGTGCGCACCAGATTATGCTCGGGGTACTTGGTGGCAAAGTAGATATCGCCTTCCAAGTAGTCGGCGAGAAAGCGCATGCCGCATTCCATGGTGAGCAGGTTGCCGCTGAACGGCAGCAGTTCGGCCTCGCGCGCGGTGATGCTGCCGCGTAGTTCGCCCACGAAGCCTTCCGTGTAGGCGCGGAACAGCTCGGTGCTGAAATGCACCTTGCTGAGGTCCTTTTCGTCTTCCAGAGCAGTGGACGCACCAAAGCGTATGGAATCGCCGAAGTCGAACAGCATGGAGCCGGGCATGATGGTGTCGAGATCGATGATCGCACGCGCCTTGCCGGTGGTGGCGTCCATGAGGATGTTGTTGAGCTTGGTGTCATTGTGGGTCACGCGCAGCGGAATCGAACCGTCCCTGAGCCCATCCATCACGACGGCATACTGGTCGGCGTGACTCAGATAGAAGTCGATTTCCGGCTGGCATGCGGCGGCGCGGCCGAGCTTGTCCGCGGCGAGGGCGGCCTTGAAGTCCTCGAAACGATGCGGGGTGTCGTGGAAGTGGGCGATGGTTTCGGTCAGCTGGCTGGCGTCGAATTCGGACAGGAAGTTCTGGAAGTCGCCGAATGCGCTGCCGGCTTCGCGGAACACGTCCGGGTTCGGCACGAGGTTGTAGGACACGGTGTGTTCGATGAACTTGTAGACGCGCCATGCGCCGCCATCGATCTCGGCCCAGGTGGCGCCTGAGGTGGTGGGCACAATGTCCAGCGTCTCTTTGCCCTGAGCCTTGAGAGTGGAGGTGACCAGTTCGACATTGCGCATCAGATTCACCGTATCGGGGAAGATGCTGGTGTTCATCTGCTGGAGGATGTAGCGGGGGCCGTCCGTGGTCACCAGATAGGTGGTGTTGATGTGGCCGTCTCCGTAAGGTTCGATACCGGTCACGGCACCTTCCAGCGCAAAATGCGAGGCGATGCCGAATAAAACTTCATTGCTTTCAGTCATGATGGGTCCGTTCTCCAAAACGTGGGATCAGGCTTCACGCCAGGCGATACCGCTGTCAGGCAGGTCGAAGTCCTCGGTGGTGCCGTCGGCCAAAGTCACCGTGGTCTTCTGCGGCTGATCGGTGTTGTTGATTACGCAATACAGCCCTTGCTCGGGGAAGTGTGCCACTTCGCATTCCGGATTGGACGAGCTCCAGGCCGCATACTTGTCTTCGTTGTGGGAAGCGTAGAACAGCACGCGTTCCAGCAGTCGGGCGTTGGCCGCCGAATAGGGCAGGCCGGAGATGTACACGCCGCGGCCCTTGCCATAATCGTTGGTCGCGAGCTGTACCTGGCCGCCGTCCGCGCGCAGCAGGGTCACGTTTTCATTGACCGGATACGTGTTGAGCACGGGTTCGCCGAAATCGATGCCGCCCAACGGCTTGATGGACTGGCCGCCGCCGCAGCCGCTCAGCGGGATGCGGTAGCCGGCCTGCTCCCAAGCCTCGCGGGCCGCCGGGTCGACCGGCACATCGGCGGTGATGAAGTGGTCCGGCACCACCGGCGGGAAATACTTGTCCACCGAAAGGGTCTGATAGCGCTCCTCGTCCACGCCAATCACGTCGGCCAGCTGGAAGAACCGGCCCGTTTGGAAGCGCGGTGCCGAGCTCGGCTCGCCCACGCCCACGAACGCGCCGCCGCCACGCACCCAGGCGCGCACGGTTTCCACGAGCTTCGGGTTGGTCCACACATCGCCGCCGGTGAATGCGGTGTCGACCGGGCCGCCGTTGATGATTACGTCGATATCGCTATCGATGCCATGCGCGAGTACGTCGTCGAAGCTGATGAACCGCACGTTCACGCGCATGCCGGACAGGGATTCCAGAATGCCGTAGTAGGAGTAGGTCTGCTTGTTGGGCAGGGCGTGTGCCACGGTGAACGCCATCCAGGAGCGCATCTTGCCCCAGGAATTCAGAATCGCCACGTTGAGCTCACCTTCGGCGGCCACCCCACCAGTGCGGTCGTGGATGTCGCGGAATTCGTTGGCGATATGGGTCACCGTGTCCACGAACTTCGGGAACTTGGCGGCCAGGGAGAGGTAGCCGCCGTAGCCCATGCGGCTGATCGGCGAGCGCAGGATCGCGCGGCGGGCCTTGCGCCAGTTGTCGAGGCCTTCGATGCTCGGATCGTTGCCCTCGTAGAACGTGTCGGGGAAGAAGTACGGCAGGAAGCGGCCTTCGGTGTACTTGACGCCCGGAATATCGGCGATCATGCGGGTGGTGGTGCCGTCGCCGATGGAACCGACCACGGCGTCCAGGCCGAGTTCGTCGAATCCGTCCTTGTACGGTTCGGTGCCGATCCACTGGTCGCCGAGGAACATCATCGCCTCTTTGCCGGCGGCGTGGGACATGTCGGCGAGCTGCTTGACGTTTTCGCGCACGAAGCCGGAGAGGAAGTCGATCCAGTCGCGCTGGGCTTTTCTGGGCACGCGCCATGCGGAGTTGTAGGCACCGCCGTCCACGAAGTCCTCCGGGCGCAGGCGGTAGCCATACTTGGCTTCGAAATCATCCAGCGCACGCGGGCTTACGGTGCAGGCGCAACCAAACCAGTCGACGACCTTTTCGCGGCGCTTTTCATCGAACAGGAGCGTGAACTGGTAGAAGAACGTGGTGAATCGCACCACATCGGTCTGCGGGCTGTCCTTAAGCCACTGCTCGAACGTGTCGAACACGAACTTGCGGGTGGCCGGATGGTAGATGTCGAACGGGATCTCGTGTTCCTTGTCGCCCCAGTCGTTGGTCAGATGGTTGTACATCTCGACCGGGTCCCAGATGATGTAGGCCAGGAAACTCACCGTGTACTCATGCCATGCGGCAACGCCGCTCACATGCACGGTGTCCTCGTCCGCGTCAAGCGTCCAGTTCGCCGAATCAACGACCTCGCCGGTGGTGCGGTCTACAACCTCCCAATACTTGTGAGGGTCGGCATCACGATTCGGCTTCAGCTGCTCAGCGAAGAAGCTTTCCATCAGCGGAATATCAACCGTATCCGATTCGGCGAGAATGCGATCGGTCAGCAGATACACCTGTGGCGTCTCATCCATATGCAGCGTAATCCACTCGTTATGCGCGCGAGTCGGGAAATACGCATTGTAAATCTTCTTGCCCAAGGCAAGCACAGCCTCATCCAGATGCGTGCCATCGGAGTTACGAATGGCGTCTGCTCCCCACAGTTCGGCAAGCTCCTTGGTCTTCTCCGCAAAATTCTCCTCGCTAGGCAAGGTGAAGCGGCCGGTGCTAGTCATAGTCTCTCCTTTGAGGACATTGATTATTTTTTTGGATAATTAAATTGTAAACAATATATGCATATAAAACAAGAATCCGACACAACCGTCGGGCGTCCAGGATCCTGACTGTATAAATCCTTGAGAGTAGCCCCACGGCAACGCCGGAAGAGCGAATTGAACATCACCGGAGCTTCCCGGTCAGTTTCACCGACAATCTCATGACAAGAATCAGGAAGGCTCTGGATCGGTATGGTTGCGTGCTACTTATTGTTGAGAAGCCGTCCGGCGCCGGAAGGAGTAGCACGAGGCACCGGACGGCGGGAATTATTGGTCTTAGGCTGTCCGCTTAACGCGTCGCCTTCGGCCCCTGCAATTAAGGACTCGCCTACGGCGAGACTCAATGCTGCCTTCGCTCGGCTACCGCCTCGCTCGGGCCGACGCTACAGACAGCCCACCGGGCTGTCCGCTTAACGCGTCAGCCCTTGACCGCACCAGCGGCGAGGCCGGCCTGCCAGTAGCGCTGGAGACCGAGGAAGAGCACGATCACAGGCAGCACACCGAGCAGAGCACCCATCATCAGAGCGCCACGATCAGTGAAGGTAGCCAGAGAGACCATGCCGTACAGACCCAAGGTCACCGGCTTCAAGGTGTCGGAAGAGACCATCATCAACGGCAGCAGGAAGTTGTTCCAAGTGGCCACGAACAGGAACAGGAAGATCGTGACCATTGCCGGAGCCAGAATCCTCAACACAATGGTGAAGAAGATGCGAGCTTCGCTTGCACCATCGATACGCGCCGCCTCAAGCAGCTCGTTCGGCACTGAGGTCTGCGCGTATACGCGGCCCAGGAAGAAGCCGAACGGAGAGACGCAGCACGGGATGATGATGGAGAGCATCGTGTTGGTCAGGTGCATGGCATGGAAGATGGAGTACTGCGGAATGGTCAGCAGAGCGGCCGGCATCAGCATGCAGCCCATAATCACGCCAATGGCAAGGTTCTTACCCTTGAAGTTGAACTTTGCGGTAGCGTATCCCGCCATCACAGCCACGAGCGTACCCACCAGAGCGGAAACACCCGAGTAGATCAGGGAGTTCAGCACCCAGCGCCAGAACTGGCCACGGGTCCAACCAATCAGCGTGCCATAGTTCTTGGCGATGGCGGCAGGCAAATCGCTCAGACCCACGGCGAACCACAGACCGTTGCTGCCGGTCATCTGGCTCGGCGTCTTGGTCGAGGCGATGATGGCCCAGTAAATCGGGAACAGAAAGTAGATCAGCGCGAAGACCAGAACAACGATGGTGATGGTCTTGACCAGCGCGGAAGGCTGCATGGAACGAGGCAGGTCGTTGGCATGCTTGTCGCGAATCCTGTCAGCCTTCTTACGAGCGCGTGCGACCGCGCGGGATTCCTTATCAGTAGCTTCTACGGTGCTCATTCTGCGTTCACCTTCCTTTCAACGAGCGTGTAGACCACGGCGAGTACGCCAGCGATCAGTGCCATAACGATGGCCACAGCGGATGCAGGTCCGTCACCACCCGGGGTCAGCGTGCCCTGCGAGGTATTGAGGGCCATCATCATTGGCGTGTACGACTTGGAAATGCTCGGATCGGAAATCGACATCACCTGCGGCTCGTTGAACAGCTGGATGGTGCCGACGATGGAGAGCAGCATGGCAAGCAGGGCGGCTGCACGCACGTTCGGCAGCTTGATCTTCATGGCGATCTGGAAGCCACTGGCGCCATCGATGCGTGCGGCCTCGTACAGATCGTGCGGAATGGCCTGCAGTGCGGCGAGGAAGATCAGCATGTTGTAGCCGGTGAAGGTCCAGGTCGTGATGTTGGCCATAGAGCCGAGGACCACATTGTCGCCGAAGAAGTTCACCTTGATGCCGATGGCGGCAAGTCCCTTAACGATAGGGGAAATCTGGCCGTTGTAGAGGTACACCCAGATGATGGATGCGACCACGCCCGGAATGGCGTACGGCAGGAAGTAGCTCAGACGGAATGCGGTGATGTGCTTGACGATATAGGAATCGATGAGCATTGCCAGAGCAAGTGCCGCGATGATCATGACCGGCACCTGAATCACGGTGTAGAGCACTACCCTGCCCACGCCAGCCCAGAAGTTGCCGGAAGTAATAACGTATTGGAAGTTCTGAAGTCCGACGAACTTATCGACCAGTTCCCCGCCGCCGTATGCGCCACCGCCCGTGGTGACCTGGCGGAAGAAGCTGGAATAAATAGCCCAAATGATGGGAAGAATAAATACCAGAGCGAACAGGATGCCAAACGGTGCCATGAAGGCCCAGCCGGTACGATTCTCACGCTTCACAGCATCAGAAGCCTTTGGCTTATCGGCACGCCTGGCGACCCCCGTCTTCGCCGTTTTTGTTGTTGCAGTCATAGGGAAACCTGTCTTTCAAAAGAACAGTGAGAAATAGAAAGTACGTAATGCAGTTCGAATCGATGCAGTCAGATCAAACACAATTAATGACGAACCGAACTCGAGTAAAAGGAAAGGCCGGAGTGTTGAGCTCCGGCCTTTCGATGTGTGGTTGAGGATATCAGCGGCTGGAAGGAACCCTAACCGTTAATGTCACTCGGAAACAGACAGGCCGAAGTTCTTCAGCGTATCCACAGAGGTGGTCTGTGCGTCGGAGAAGATGTCTGCAACCTTGCCGGAGCCATCGGTGGCCTTGGCGGCGGTTTCGTTCATCTTGGCGGCGACTGCGGAGAAGCCAGGCATGTAGGTGAAGTCACCCATGTTGTTGTTAGCGGTCTTGAATTCCTTCATGATGTCCTGACCACCGAAGAAGGTGGACCACTCGGAAGGAGTCTCAGCGTCTTCAGTGGTAGCAGCCGGCACGAGGCCCTGGGAAACCAGATCAGGAACCTGGGTGTTGAACCAATCCAGGAACTCCATTGCTTCCTTCGGGTGCTTGGAGTTCTTCAGCACGGCCACGGCGGAACCACCGTCAGGGCCGGTCTTGCCAGCGTTGCCGAACCAGTCACCGAGCTGAGCGACCTGCCATTCGCCGGAGCCGGTGCCACCGGAGGAGGTCATGAACAGCGGGGCTTCCCAAGCGGCGGCCACAGTACCGATCAACGAGCCATCCTTGATGGATGCATCGAAGGACGGATCCCAACGCGGGTTGGTGGTGGCTGCCTTGGCGTCGAGCAGCTGCTGGTAGAAGTCAGCGGTTGCCTTGGAGCCATCGGTCTCGGTGTTGACGACCCAGGAGTCGCCCTTCACCTTGTACCAACCACCGGAGGCGCCAGCCAGACCGGAGATCATGTTGCCGGCCTCATCAGGCTGGTAGGACATGATGTACTTGCCAGCGGCGGCAGCGGTCTTGGCAGCGGCGATAAACTCATCGGCGGTCTGCGGAATCTCGGTGATGCCGAGCTTCTCGAACTCAGCCTTGTTGTAGAAGTAAACCAGCGGGCCGGTGTCCTGCGGCAGGCCGTAAGCCTTGCCGCCAACCTGAACCAGGCTGTACGGGCCGGATGCGAAGTCGTTCTTGTACTGCTCGGCATACTGGGTCACATCCTGCAGCAGACCCTTGGTGAAGACCTCAGGCAGCTCGGCGTAACCGACCTGAGCCAGATCCGGAGCCTCGCCGGACTTGACGTCGGTCTCAAGCTTCTTGATCATGTCAGAGGCCTTACCATCGAACTTGGTGGCCTTGACCTGAATATCCGGATGCTGCTTATTCCACTTGGCAACGATGTCGTTGACCAGAGTCATGCCCTCGGAATCCGGCAGACGGTGCATGTAGGTGATGTTGACCACGCCACCATCATCGGTGGTCTTCGTGTCGCCGGCAGTGTCGCTGCCGCAACCGGCCAAGCCCATTCCCATTGCTGCTACCGCGGCAAAAGCAGCCACGATGCGCTTATTGCGAGATACCATATCTCTACTCCTTCGTAGTGAAATCATCATCTCAGTGTGATGACTGATTACTAATGTATGCCCTCATTCTTTTATTGTCAACTTAGCTAACAATTACCGCGCGTCCCGTTGAGGCGAGTAGCATTAAACCGGTTCGATGCTCGATTGTGCGAGTTTGTTCATTTCATTAACTCCCCTTACAAAGCAACGTACTTTTGGTCCACCGGTAGGCCTAATGAGATATTGGATAGCGGCAACAATCCAAGACGTTAGCTTGCAATCGTCCACCGCAAATTGCAAGCACTTGCCAACATTATCGGTTTTCAGGTCGCCGGCGCGATACCCGACCAGGGGGCACCGCACCTTAATGAGACGCTACACGAGCAGTCTCAGCAACTGGTAGAGCTGCCACAGGCTACGCACGTTGAAGTGCGTGCCGTCAACCGTGGCGTTCGCCTCGCCATCGCCCATATGGACGATCACGGTGCGCCCGTTCACGGTCAGACTACCGTGCATCGTGATATGATTCATCTTGCAACCTTGTTGATTAAAGGCGCAAGCCGGTAATCAACGCAAAGGCCCGATGCTGCAAACGTCGGGCCTTTTCTTATCGGCTCACGCCGATCGGCCCGTCATATCAACGGGGACACCGCATGTTACGGCATCACAAACCAATATATCAGCACCCCGGCGGCAATCAAGAAGACAGGTTCCAGAAAAAGAAAAAAAGGGCCTGGGCATGTTGCCCAGGCCTCGGTTCGCGGACAGGGCGAGATTCGAACTCGCGGAGGGTTGCCCCTCAACGGTTTTCAAGACCGTCTCTTTAGGCCGCTCAGACACCTGTCCTGATGCGCGTTCACACGCGCAAGTATTCATTATACAGAAGGGAGGGATGTTGATATTCGGCAGTGCGGTCGGTCTTGGATTCGCCTGCTGGCTATCAGCGATCTCTCCCTCAGTAATCTCTCCCTCAGTCAGCTACGCTGACAGCTCCCTCATCAGAGGGAGCTAAAGCACGATGAGACTCAGGCCTCCCACTTCGTGGGCTCGATAACTTCCTTGCCGCCCATGTAGGCGCGCATGGCCTTCGGGATCTCGATGGAGCCGTCCTTCTGCTGGTGGTTCTCCATGATGGCGACCAGCCAACGGGTGGTGGCCAACGTGCCGTTCAGGGTGGAGACCGGGCGGGTGCCGCCGTCTTCCATACGCTCGCGGATGTTCAGGCGGCGAGCCTGGTACTCGGTGCAGTTCGAGGTGGAGGTGAGCTCGCGGTAACGGCCCTGGGTCGGCACCCAAGCCTCGCAGTCGAACTTACGGGCGGCGGAGGAACCGAGGTCGCCGGCGGCGGTATCGATGATGCGGTAGGGCACCTCGACCTTGGCGAGCATCTCCTGTTCCATGGCCAGCAGGTGCTCGTGCTCCTTGTAGGAGTCCTCCTGCTTGGCGTAAACGAACATCTCCACCTTGTCGAACTGGTGGACGCGGATGATGCCGGAAGTATCCTTGCCTGCGGCACCGGCCTCGCGGCGGTAGCAGGAGGACCAACCGCAGTAGCGCAGCGGGCCGTTGCCGAGGTCGAGGATCTCGTTCTCGTGCATGCCGGCGAGCGCCACTTCGGAAGTGCCGACCAGGTACTGGTCATCGGGCTCGCGCAGACGGTAGATCTCGTCGGCGTGGGAGTTCAGGAAGCCGGTGCCGCGCATGACCTCGGGGCGCACGAGCGTCGGGGTGATGGCCAGCGTGAAGCCGTGCTCTTCGGCCTGGTCCACGGCCATGGTGAGCATGGCAATCTGCATGCGGGCCACCTGGCCACGCAGGAAATAGAAGCGGGAGCCGCCGACCTTGACGCCGCGGCGCATGTCGATGCCGGCCACGCCGGTGCCGAGGGTCAGGTGGTCCTTGGGCTCGAAGCCTTCGGCCGCGAAGTCGCGAATCTGGCCAACCTTCTTGACGACCACGTAGTCATCCTCGCCGCCTTCGGGAGCTTCGGGCTCCACGATGTTGGAGAGCTTCCACATGGCGGTGGTGTATTCCTCGGCTGCGGAATCGGCCTTGGACTTGTATTCGGAGACCTTCTGGGACAGTTCCTTGGTTTCGGCGATGAGCTTGGCCTTCTCGTCCGCCGGGGCGGAGGCGACTTTCTTGCCGATTTCCTTCTGCTGGGCGCGAGCCTCTTCGAAGGCCTTCAGCGCCTCACGACGTGCGGTGTCGGAGGAGAGCACTTCGTCGACGAGTTCCACGGACTCGCCGCGCTTGCGCTGGGATTCCTTGACGATATCGGTGTGTTCACGGATGAATTGAATATCAAGCATGGGCACCAGACTAGCCGCGTAAGCAGACACCGACAATGGCCGAATGCGCGGGAGTCACGCGGAAATCACAGGGAAGCCCGGGAAAGTCCGCGGACGGGTCCACCCGGCCAATTTCGTCAGATGAGACGCGATTGAACCATAATCACGCCCCACGGGGCTGTTGCGTGCAGGAAATGTTCACGTACGGCGCACCATGGCCGCAAACGACCTCCCCACCGATAACAATAGGAGCCATGCCTCAGCCTGCCCTCACCGTGTTTCTGATCATCGCCGCAATCGCCATTGTGGTGGTGCTCATCGCCGTCATCGTCATCGCTCTGCGCGCGCAGCGCCGCCGCAAGCTGGCTCAGACGCTGGAGAAGCGCCGGGACGACGAGGTGCAGTACGCCTTCATCGTGAATCCGTCCAAACCGCAGGCCGAAGCCCGCAGGCTGCATATCCAGAGGTTCTGCGAGGCCAAGGGGCTCAATCGCATCCGCTTCTACGACACCCAGCTTGACAAGGACGGCAGGGTCTGCGCGCTTGAGGCGCTGGAGGACGGCGCCGACGTGGTGATCGCGGTCGGCGGCGACGGCACGGTGCGCACGGTGGCGAGCGCCGTCTCCGGCACCGGCCATGCGCTGGGCATCATCCCCATCGGCACCGGCAACCTGTTTGCCCGCAATATGGGCGTTCCCGTGGACGATATCGACGCCGCGCTGACCGTGGCCACCTCCCACGGCTCCCGCCTGGTGGACATGGGCCGTCTCACCCTGCTCGACCACCCGGAGGACGACCACGGCCACGCCTTCCTCATCATCGCCGGCATCGGCTTCGATGCGGCCATGATCGACGACACCAACCCCGAGCTCAAGGCGAACATCAGCTGGCTCGCCTACTTCGTGGGCGGCGTGAAGAACCTGTTCGCGCCGAAGTTCCGCGGCACGCTGACAGTCACCAGCGCCGACGGCTCGACCCACACCATCAAGAATCTCGATTTCCGCACGGTGATGGCCGGCAACTGCGGCCAGATTCCCATGTTCTCGCTGATGCCGGCGGCATCCTATGACGATGGTCTGCTGGACTTCGAAATCATCGACACCACCGGCGGCATCCTCGGCTGGGCCAACCTGTTCGGCGACGTGGTGCACCAGACGATCATCGGCAAGCCCGAACAGAACCCGCTGTCCACGAACTCGACCATCGAACAGGTTCAGGGCGTCAGTGCCGAAATCACATTGGAAAAGCCGGCCAAAGCGCAGGTGGACGGTGACATGCTGCCGGAAACCCGCCACATCCGTTTCTCGGTGGATCACCGCGCGCTGATCGTGCGCGTGCCCGACGCCTCCGCGCTGGAAAAGACCGCGCAGGCCGCTGCTTCAAATGCCACCTCGAATTTCGCCGAAATGACCGGTACACTCGAGCCGATTCGCTGATTCGCCAATCCGCTAATCCGTTACTACGATGCGTGGCCGGTGACTCGGGCGACGTGCATTGCCAGATAGGCGATTTCGTCGTCGCTGATATCCGTGTCGAGGCGCAGTTCGAGCAGGGAGGCGATGGTTCGCGCGCATCGTAGCGCGGCGGGGTAGGACTCACGAATCACCTTCATCACCGGTGCCGGCTCGTCCGTCAGTTGCTGGTGCTGGTGGATGCGTACGAACAGGTAGCGCAGGTGGGTGATGAACCGGCCCACGTTCACGGAACTGCGGTCCAACGTGATGCCGTAGCTGTGGTCGATGATGTCAAGCAGTTGCTGGATCACGCCCGTCATCGTGTACGTATAGGACAGGTCGCCGGTGGCGAAGCCGGCGTTGACCAGATGCATGGCAAGCGCGGTGGCCTCGCCGTCCGGCAGCGTGACGTCGAGCCGTGCATTGAGCGATGCGAGCATCGCACGCCCCTGCGCGTATTCCTGCGGGTACAGGTTGCTCACCTCGCCGAGCAGCGGGTAGGTGATGTCGATGCCGCGCCGCACCCGCTCCGCCGCATTCGCCACGTGGTCCGACAGGGCCATGACCAGCGTGGTGCTGCCGGTCTCGCGCTCCCCCAGTCCGGCTTCCTGCATGGATTCGACGACCACGCGGATGATTTCGGGCGGAATGTCCGCCAGCATCTGCGCCAGATGGTCCGGGTCACGCCCGTCCGACGGCACGAAGGTGCGCACGACTTTCGACTCGTCGACCGTCTGCCCCGGCTTGGCCTGGAACCCCAGTCCACGGCCGGTGAGAATCACCTCACCGCCGTCGCCGCCTTTGGCGAGCACGACGTTGTTGTTGAACACTCGCAGTATTTCCATGGCATCCTTTCGCAACGTCATTGTTCCACATCGATGATCGGGCTGCCGGCTGATACGGTTTTGCAGTCACCGCCGTTGTTGTCGCCGCTACCGTCGCCGATCAACGGCGTGACCACGGTCAGTTCAGCGGCGTTGACCACCGTCACCACCACCACAACGCTGTGCCCGGCCGCCGCGACTTTGCCGAAATCCACGGTGGCCAGTGGCTCTCCCGCCGCGATCCGCTCGCCTTTAGCCACGACCACAGCGAATCCCTCGCCATCCATATCGACGGTGTCAATGCCGATATGAACCAGCACCTCGATGCCGCCATCGGTTTTAATGCCGAAGGCATGGCCGGTTCGGGCCACGGTTTTCAGCATGCCACTGACCGGTGCGAGCACGGCTGTCTCACCGGTCGTCTCCGGCACGACGCCTACACCCTCCCCCAGCGCGCGGGAGGCGAACACCGGATCGCCAGTCGCTTCCAGATTCATCAACCGGCCGGCGACCGGCGACAAGATGGCGTTGGAGTCAAGAGCCCGATCAGGGGCAGCCCGCGATGGAGAATCTTCCGCAGACTCCACATCCGACACGGTCGTGTCAATCCCCCTCGCCATATCCTGCGGGCGTGCGTTCTCGCCCGCCGAGACCATCTGCGCCTCCGTGGCGCGCGGCGGCGTACGGTACCCGAACAGCACCGTCAGCACCATCGCCATTACAAACGCAACGGCGATGGACAGCGCGTACACCCACATCCGATCGAACACCGGAATCGTCAGCAACGAGGAGAAGGCGAATGCCGTAGTCGTAACGCCCCGGACCATCTGGCCGGATGGCAGCACGGACGGGAACAGCCAGCCGAACACCGCGCTGGTCACTCCGCCGGCCGCGCAGCCGGCGAGCAGCCAGCGGTAGACGCGGCGGTGATGCAGATGGATGCCGTACAGGCTCAGTTCCGAAACGCCACCCAGCAATCCCGCGAGCAACGCCCCCACCGCGGTCTGCCGCATGGCCGAATCCTTGCCGCGTACGGCCAGCACGAGTACGCCGGCGGTGGCACCGAAGCAGGCGAAGTTCCATACACCCATCGGACCTTGGACGAAGTCGTAGCCGAGCGTCTGAATGTTCATCAGTATCAGGGCGTTCAACGGCCAGTGCAGACCGAGCGGCACGAGAAACGGGTAGAGCATCGGGATGATGAGCGCGAACAGGAATGGCACGTGCGCGTTAAGCCATGCTGTGGCCGCTCCCAGCCCGCTGCCGAGCCATATTCCCAGAGGCCCGATAACCAGTATGGTGAGCGCAAAAACGACGACCAGTGAGAGGAATGGCACGAACACCAGCTGTACGCTGTCGGGAATGACGCGCTTCAGCCCGCGGTAGACCACGGCGAGCACGGCGGCCATGAGCAATGGTACGAAGATGTTGCCACTGTAGTCGTTGAGTTGAATCGGTATGCCGAACGCCGACACGGTGCAGGTTTCGGTGCCGAATGTGGCGGTGGCCGAGCATTGAATCTCCCCGGAGAGAGCGCTGGATACGGACGTCCCGGACATTCCGGACATCACGCCAGTAAACTGCGGGGTCATCAGCGCGGCCATAATCGCGCCGCCGAGCCAGGGGTCGACGTCCAGTTTCTTGGCCGCATTGTAGGCGATCATAATCGGCAGAACGGTGAACACACCCTCCCAAATCGCCTTGAGTAGTATCCAGCCGGCGGAGGTCTCGCCGTCAGGCACGATGCCGAGTGCAACGATCACGTTGACGATGGCGATGACCAGCGAGGCACCGAGCAGTACACCCAGAATCGGGCGGAACGAGTCAGACAGGTAGTCGAAAAACGCGGCAGCCCAAGCGCGGGCGGCACTGCCCCACTCGCGGACGGTACGAGGCGTGAAGTGACGGGATGTATTGGATGGGCCGCAACTTTGTTCGGCGTCGGTGGCAGTATCGCGCGATGGTGCGGCATCGTCGGAAAGGTACGGCGCGGACTGCGCGGGCTGCGCTGGCTGAGTGGGCTGCATTGACTGAGTGGGTTGCGTTGACTGCGACGCTGACTGCATCACTGCCGATGGCAATTGCGCTGCCGGCATCAATCGCGCCGTCCGCAGCCGAACGATCTGCTCGTACACCGAGGCGACCGCTCCGCCGATGATGACCTGATAACGATTGCCGGCTCGCGGGAATGCACCGAGGACTCCGGGGATGGATTCAAGACCGTGCTGGTTGACATGGCCGGCATCGGCCAGTTCGAAGTGCAGTCGCGTGGCGCAATGGGTCAGGCTGGTAATGTTCGCGGGGCCGCCGACGGCATCGACGATGCGCGCCGCAATCACTGCAGGCGTTGCGTTCGATGCGTTCGCCACGGTTCCTCCTTGCTGCCGTATGCCACTGTGTTCCATTATCGGCGCTGGGTGCCCCAAAAGCACGGCAATGCCGGCAAAGCATCGCGAAACGGCAACTATGCGCTACGGTGCTCCGCGATGGTGTCCCGCCATAATGTTCCGCGATGATGCTTCGCCACACCCGTTCTCCGTATTTGCCGCAGCGCCCATTCCGACATCATTCCACCATGCAGAATCCTGCAATCGTTGTCAAAAATCATCGTTTTTTGCTGCCTATTCGGAGTGTCGCGACCGAGAAAGTCGTATCCTATCTTTCACACACGTTGCGTAGCAGGGTTGTTACTCAAAATGAGGCAAGACCTGGAGTGACGTGGAATTTGCGTATCGTAATATGCGAATTCCACGTTGTTCCAGGTCTTTTTTGTTTTCGGGCGACTTCAGGCAATCGAAGCCTGACCTTGCATGCGGCAGAGGGGCCACGCGGCAGGCGCGGCCCGTCAACGGCGAAAGGACAAGGCAATGACGACGACGGCATCACCCGTATCGAAGCAGACGGCATCCGCGGCACAGGAGACCGGCGCAACCGGTGCAGCGGCCACCGCAATCGAAACCATCGAAACCGGCGTGGCCGGGGTGGCGGACGCGGCCACAAACGCGGCAGCAAACGCAATCGAGGACCTCGAAGCCGCCGAATCACGCGGCTTCTCCACGCGCTTCCCGCTCAACAGCGCATTCATCTTCACCTTCGGCGCGCTCGGCGGCATGCTGTTCGGTTTCGACACCGGCATTATCTCCGGCGCCTCCCCGCTTATCGAATCAGACTTCGGCCTGAGCGTCTCCCAGACCGGCTTCATCACCTCCTCGGTGCTGATCGGCTCGTGCGCAGGCGCGCTGTCGATCGGCGCACTGTCTGACCGGTTCGGCCGCAAGAAGCTGCTCATCGTCTCCGCGCTGCTGTTCCTGCTCGGCTCAGGCCTGTGCGCCTCCTCCACCGGATTCGCGATGATGGTGTGCGCCCGCATCATCCTGGGTCTCGCCGTCGGCGCGGCCTCCGCCCTGACCCCGGCGTACTTGGCCGAACTGGCGCCGAAGGAGCGTCGCGGCTCACTGTCCACGCTGTTCCAGCTCATGGTCACCTTCGGCATTCTGCTGGCCTACGCCTCCAACCTCGGATTCCTGAACCACAACCTCTTCGGCATCCGCGACTGGCGCTGGATGCTCGGTTCGGCGCTGGTGCCGGCCGCCTTGTTGCTGCTCGGCGGCCTGTTGCTGCCCGAATCCCCGCGTTATCTGGTGAACAAGGGCGACACCCGCAACGCCTTCAAAGTGCTTACGCTGATTCGCAAGGACGTGGATCAGACCCAGGTGCAGATTGAGCTGGACGAAATCAAGGCCGTGGCCGCACAGGACACCAAGGGTGGTGTGCGCGAACTGTTCCGTATCGCTCGTCCGGCGCTGGTGGCCGCCATCGGTATCATGCTGTTCCAGCAGCTCGTGGGCATCAACTCGGTGATCTACTTCCTGCCGCAGGTGTTCATCAAGGGCTTCGGCTTCCCTGAAGGCGACGCGATCTGGGTGTCGGTGGGCATCGGCGTGGTGAACTTCGTGAGCACCATCGTGGCCACGCTTATCATGGATCGTTTCCCGCGCAAGGGCATGCTGATCTTCGGTTCCATCGTGATGACCGTTTCGCTCGCGGTGCTCGCCGTGATGAACTTCGTGGGCGACGTGGCCGTGCTGGCAGTGCCGACGATGATTCTCATCGCTTTCTATATCCTCGGCTTTGCGGTCTCGTGGGGCCCGATCGCCTGGGTGCTTATCGGCGAGATCTTCCCGCTGAGCGTGCGCGGCATCGGCTCATCCTTCGGCTCGGCGGCGAACTGGCTGGGCAACTTCATCGTCTCCCAGTTCTTCCTCGTGCTGCTCGATGCGTTCGGCAACAATGTGGGCGGCCCGTTCGCGATTTTCGGCGTGTTCTCGGCCCTGTCCATCCCGTTCGTGCTGCGCTTGGTGCCCGAGACCAAGGGCAAGTCGCTGGAGGAAATCGAGAAGGAAATGACCAAGCGCTAGACAACCGGCACACGATTCGCACAAAAGTTGACAACTCTTAACATAAGAGTACCCAAAGTGGCGAAAAACGTGGCAGAATAGGGAACATGGTAGCAAACAATGCGGGTCAGCCCGCCACCCCAGCAGATCTGATTAATGTCGATGAGGTTATCGGCAAGTACTATGACCTCGTCCCCGATCCCGAAGTCCCCGAGCAGCGTGTCATCTTCGGCACCTCCGGTCACCGCGGATCGTCCCTGAAGACCTCGTTCAACGAGGCCCACATCATCGCCATCTCCCAGGCCATCGCCGAATACCGCAAGAAGGCCGGCGTCACCGGCCCGCTGTACCTCGGCTCCGACACCCACGCGCTGTCCGGCCCGGCCAAGAAGACCGCCATCGAGGTGCTCGTCGCCAACGGCGTGCACGTACGCGTCGATTCCCGTGACGACTTCGTGCCCACCCCGGTGGTCTCCCAGGCCATCCTGACCCACAACCGTGCGGCCGACGGCACCCAGCGCTTCGAGGGCGAGGGCCTCGCCGACGGCATCGTCGTCACGCCGTCCCACAACCCGCCCACCGACGGTGGCTTCAAGTACGACCCCGTCACCGGCGGCCCGGCTCCGGCCGAGACCACCAATGCCATCGCCGCTCGCGCCAACGAGCTGCTCGGCGACTTCAAGTCCATCAAGCGTGTGCCCTACGAGGAGGCCATCAAGTCCGAGTACGTCGAGGGCTTCGACTTCCGCGAGCACTACGTGGACGACCTGGAGAACGTCATCGACTTCGACGTGATCCGCAACTCCGGCGTGCGTCTGGGCATCGATCCGCTCGGCGGCGCTTCCGTGAACTACTGGCCGCTCATCAACGAGAAGTACGGCCTGAACATCGGCGTGGTGCGTCCTGAGGTCGACCCGACCTGGCGCTTCATGACCATCGACCACGACGGCAAGATCCGCATGGACCCGTCTTCCCCGTACGCCATGAAGGGCCTGGTCGACGAGCTCAACGCCGGCGCTTGGGACAAGTACGATCTGGTCGGCGGCACCGACCCGGACGCCGACCGTCACGGCATCGTCTGCCCGAACTGGGGCGTGATGAACCCGAACCACTACATCGCCGTGTGCGTGGAGTACCTGTTCGGCGGCAACCGTCCGGGCTGGCCTGAGGGCGCAGCCGTGGGCAAGACGCTGGTCTCCTCTTCCCTGATCGACCGCGTGGCCGCATCGATCAACGCGAAGGTCATCGAAGTGCCGGTGGGCTTCAAGTGGTTCGTGGACCCGCTGTTCAGCGGCGAAGTCGCCTTCGGCGGCGAGGAGAGCTCCGGCATGAGCTTCCTGCGCAAGGACGGCCGCGTGTGGACCACCGATAAGGATGGTCTGATCCCCGACCTGCTGGCTGCCGAGATCACCGCCAAGACCGGCAAGAACCCGGCCCAGCTTCACCAGGAGCAGGTCGAGCGCTTCGGCGAGTCTTGGTACAAGCGCGTCGACACCCCGACCACGCTGGAGCAGAAGGCCAAGTTCGCCAAGCTGACCGGTGATGATGTGGCCGCCACGCAGCTGGCTGGCGAAGACATCACCGCCAAGCTGACCGAGGCACCGGGCAACCACGCCAAGATCGGCGGTCTGAAGGTCACCACCAAGGA